>Ga0208823_1000032_pt1 | contig 114169 bp, 112 predicted proteins | sample AD_UKC075_MetaG_FD_184440 | JGI IMG/M metagenome (GOLD analysis project Ga0208823, IMG submission 184440) | Active sludge microbial communities of municipal wastewater-treating anaerobic digesters from USA - AD_UKC075_MetaG (SPAdes) (version 2) | ecosystem: Engineered > Bioreactor > Anaerobic...
TTTTCTGCTGTTATTTTCCAACCTGCTGGGTATCTTTGGGTTGCGTCCGCCCACAGCAGATTTTAGCGTTACCATCGCCTATGGAATAGTAACCTTTTTCTGTATACATTATTTTGCCATCAAGGCAAAGGGTTGGTCTTACATCAAGGGGATGGGAGAACCCTTTATTTTTCTTCTGCCCATGAACCTGATCGGTGAAGTCGCTAAGCCCTTTTCCCTGGGCATGCGTTTGTACGGCAACCTCCTGGGCGGCTCGGTGATAATGGCCATGATTTCCGGAGCGGTAGCCCTGTTCGTTCCGGCAGTGGCCAGCATTTACTTTGACCTTTTCTCTGGCATCCTGCAGTCCTTTATTTTTGTCATGCTCACCATGGTGTTCATCACCCTGGCCAAAGACGATGATGAGTAAAACTAATTGTACAGGAGGAGTTATAAAATGGTATGGAATGAACTCGCAGTTGCAGCTTTTGCTGTCATTGGCGCCGCCATTGCCATGATCGGCGGCGGCTTAGGTCCTGCCATTGGGCAGGGCTATGCTGCCGGCAAGGGCGTTGAAGCCGTTGGCCGTCAGCCCGAAGCCCAGAGCAAAATCATGACCACCATGCTGCTGGGCCAGGCTGTTGCAGAAACCACCGGCATCTATTCCCTCGTTGTCGCCCTGTTGCTGTTGGGCATCGTCAACAGAATACTATAACTGCAGGGATGGGGAATGGGGAAACCCATTTCCCATCTTCCATTACTCCGGAAGGAGGAACAACATTGCTGGACATACTTCCTACGACTTTCATATTTACAATAATAAACCTGATTACCCTGTTCCTTATCCTGCGCTTCCTTTTCTTCAAACCGGTGGGAGATTTTCTGGAAAAGCGCCGCCAAAAAATTCATGACGACCTGAACAATGCGCGGCGGGAGCGGGAAGAGGCCGCAAGACTCTTGGATGAGCACCGGGCCATGCTGGCCCAGGCCAAGGCAGAGGCCGCAAGGGTTGTGGAGGCTGCCCTGGCCAAGGCCGAAGAGCACCGGGAAGAGTTGATTGCCAAAGCCAACGCCGAAGCAGCGGCTATCCTGGAGCGCGCCAAAGCGGAAATCCGCCAGGAGCAGGCCAAGGCAGTGGAGCAGTTGCGCACCCAAATTGCCTCGCTTTCGGTGGCGGCGGCGGAAAAACTGCTGGCCCGTTCCATAACCGCGGCGGATCAGGACAAGATTTTTGAACAGGTCCTGGAGGAGCTGGATTCGGCTTATGAAAAGTACAGCAGCTAAACGCTATGCCGAAGCCCTGCATGCCCTCGCCCGGAGCAATATGCGCAGCCGGGAATTTCTCGAACAACTGGAAGCCATGGCCGCAGTTTGGCGGGATAACGCAGAGCTCAGGGTACTGTTGACAAGCCCCCGGGTCAGCCTGGACAATAAGCGCCGGGTATTGGCGGCGGTGGCCGACGGCCTCGGATTTGAGTCTTACCTGGTCAACCTGCTCAACCTGATGCTGGACAAAGGAAGGATTCAAATGATCCCCGCCCTGACGGAAGAATTCCGTAATCTTGACGACCAGGCATCCGGCCGTGTCCGGGCCCGTTGCCAGTCCGCCCGTCCCCTTACCGAAGCGCAGATGGAGGCCTTGCGGGCCAAGCTCATTAAAATAACCGGCGCCCGGGATGTCATCGTTGATCTGAAAATTGAGCCCCGGCTGTTGGCGGGTTTTGTCGCCAACATCGACGGCAAGATTATAGACGGCAGCCTCAAGGGCCGCCTGGAGCGCCTGAAGCGTTCCCTGGTCCAGAAAGAGCAAGAGAGGTGACAAGCGGTGCAAATCAGACCGGAGGAAATAAGCAGTATTATACGAAAGCAAATTGAAGGCTATCGCGCTGATATCGATATCACGGAAATGGGAACGGTGGTCTACGTCGGCGACGGCATCGCCCGCATCCACGGACTGCAGAAGGCCATGGCCGGCGAGCTCCTGGAGTTCCCCAACTCTGTTTACGGCATGGTCCTCAACCTGGAAGAGGACAATGTCGGCGCCGTTATTCTCGGCGATTATACCGGCGTAAAAGAGGGCGATACCGTCAAGCGGACGGGCCGGATCGCCCAGGTGCCGGTGGGGCAAGGGCTGATCGGGCGCGTGGTCAACGCCCTGGGCCAGCCCGTGGACGGCAAGGGACCCATCGAAGCGGAAGCCTATCGCAACATTGAGAGTCCCGCCCCCGGAGTGACCCAGAGGCGGCCGGTGCACGAAGCCCTGCAGACCGGCATAAAAGCCCTGGACTCCATGATCCCCATCGGCCGGGGACAGCGGGAACTGATCATCGGCGACCGCAGCACCGGCAAGACGGCGTTGGCCATAGATGCCATCATCAATCAGCGGGATTCGGACGTCTACTGCATTTATGTGGCCATAGGCCAGAAGAACTCCACCGTGGCCGCAGTGGTGGACGTTTTGCGCAAAGCCGGCGCCATGGATTACACCACCGTGGTGGTGGCCACAGCCAGCGAGCCTGCGCCCATGCTGTACATTGCGCCTTATGCCGGTTGCGCCATGGGCGAGCACTTCATGTACAACGGCAAGCACGTCCTGGTGGTTTACGACGACCTGTCCAAGCATGCCGTGGCATACAGGGAAATGTCCCTGTTGCTGAGACGCCCGCCCGGCCGGGAAGCTTACCCCGGCGACGTCTTCTACCTGCATTCCCGCCTGCTGGAGCGGGCGGCCAAGCTGGACGACGCCTGGGGAGGAGGTTCCCTGACGGCGTTGCCCATCATCGAAACCCAGGCCGGAGACATCGCGGCTTACATCCCCACCAACGTCATTTCCATTACCGACGGCCAGATTTTCCTGGAAACCGACCTCTTCTTTGCCGGAATTCGGCCTGCCGTCAACGTGGGCATCTCGGTATCCCGGGTAGGGGGCAGCGCCCAGATTAAAGCTATGCGCAAAGTGGCCGGCCGCTTGCGCCTCGACCTGGCCCAGTTCCGGGAGCTGGAGGCTTTTGCCCAGTTTGGCACCGATCTGGATAAGACCACTCAGGCGCGAATTAACCGGGGCCGGCGCGTATCGGAGATCCTCAAACAGGGGCAGTACGCTCCCCTGCCGGTGGCCAAGCAGGTGATGATTATTTACACCGCCGTCAACGGATACCTGGATGATATTGAGCTGGACCGCATTGCCAGGTTCGAACAGGAATTTTATCGCTTCCTGGACCAGCATTATCCCCATCTGGCTGCCGATATCGAGAAAACCGGCGACCTCAGCGAAGAAACCGAAGCCGCCCTCAAGCAGGCGATACAGGAATTCAAAGAGCAGTTCGTGGCCTAGGGGGTGCCGACGTGGAAAACACCCGCGACATAAAGCGGCGCATAACCAGTGTACGGAACATTCAGCAGATTACCAAGGCCATGGAAATGGTGGCGGCGGCCAAATTGCGCAGGGCCCAGGCCAGCGTTCTGGCCGCCCGGCCTTATATGACCAGGCTTGCTCAGGTCATGAGCAGAATCCTTCAGTCCAACCCCGAAACAAGCAATTCGCTGCTGGAGTCCAGGGAAGGTCCCCCGGCTTACATCGTCATCGCTGCCGACCGGGGCCTCTGCGGCGCATACAACACCAATGTGCTGCGCTTTGCCCGGGAAATCATACTGAATAACCCGGGCCCGGTGACAGTGGTTGGCCGCAAGGCCAAAGAGTTCATGCGCAAGCGCAGCTTCGAAGTCATCGGCGAATACGGGCTAAAATTCGAAAACCCCACGTATAAGGACGCAGCCGGCATTATGGGTCCCCTCTTCAGCAACTTTGCCGAGGGAATTTTCGGTTCTCTGCACTTAATCTATACGGAATTCGTCAGCGTCCTCACCCATAGACCCAAAATAATTCAGCTGTTGCCGGTGGTCGGGCTGGCTGCCGGGGAAGAAAGCCCCGGGCTCTACCTGTACGAACCTTCCCCCGCAGCTGTTTTGGACGCCATGCTCCCCCGTTATGTCACCAGCCTGCTTTACCAGGGCCTCCTGGAGGCCAAGGCTTCGGAGCTGGGCGCCCAGAGGGCGGCCATGAAATCCGCCACCGACAATGCCAATGAGATGATCGACGAGCTGACTTTGTCGTACAACCGCGCCCGTCAGGCGGCCATAACCCGGGAAATCCTGGAGGTCGTCAACGGGGCCCAGGCTCTGGAAGGATAAGGAAGGAGGAAACGCGCTTTTGAATACGGGAAAAGTCGTACAGGTCATCGGGCCTGTTGTTGACGTCAAATTTGAAGAGACTTTGCCTGACATTTATAACGCCCTGGAAGTAACCTCTGCCGACGGCAGAGTAATCGTCATGGAGGCGGCGCACCATGTAGGCGGCGACATCGTCCGTTGCGTGGCCATGTCTTCCACCGACGGCCTCATCCGGGGGGCCGAGGTCCGGGACACCGGCGGCCCCATCACCGTTCCCGTGGGCCGCGCCACTCTGGGCAGGCTGCTCAACGTCCTGGGCCAGCCCATTGACGAGGGCGAAGAAGTCCGGGGCGCAGAGCGCTGGCCCATCCACCGCCCGGCGCCCAGTTTTGAAGAGCAGCGCCCGGCTACCGAAATCCTGGAAACGGGGATTAAGGTCATCGACCTTCTCGCCCCGTATTCCCGGGGCGGCAAGGTCGGCCTCTTCGGCGGTGCCGGCGTGGGCAAGACAGTCTTAATTATGGAGCTCATTCGCAACATCGCTTATGAGCACGGCGGCTTCTCTGTTTTTGCCGGCGTCGGCGAAAGGACCCGGGAGGGCAATGACCTCTGGCTGGAAATGAAGGAAGCCGGCGTCATCGACAAGACGGCCATGGTCTTTGGCCAGATGAACGAGCCGCCGGGAGCGCGTCTCCGGGTCGGGCTGACCGGGCTTACCCTGGCCGAGTACTTCCGGGACAAGGAGGGGCAGGACGTCCTCCTCTTCATCGACAACATCTTCCGTTTCACCCAGGCGGGTTCCGAGGTGTCGGCTCTGCTGGGGCGTATGCCTTCGGCGGTAGGGTACCAGCCCACCCTGCAGACCGAAATGGGACAGCTCCAGGAGCGGATTACTTCCACAACCAAAGGTTCTATTACCTCGGTGCAGGCAATTTACGTCCCCGCCGACGACCCCACCGACCCTGCGCCGGCTACCACCTTTGCCCATCTGGACGCCACCACGTACCTTTCCCGGGCAATCTCCGAGCTGGGCATTTACCCCGCTGTGGACCCCCTGGAGTCTTCATCGCGAATCCTGGATCCCCAGGTCGTGGGCGCTGAACATTACCGCGTCGCCAGGGAAGTGCAGGGCGTGTTGCAGCGGTACAAGGAATTGCAGGACATCATTGCCATTTTGGGCATGGATGAACTGTCCGACGAAGACAAGCTGATCGTCGCCCGGGCCAGAAAGATACAGCGCTTTTTGTCGCAGCCCTTCTTTGTCGCCGAAATGTTTACCGGGACACCGGGGGTTTACGTGCCCCTCAAGGACACCATCCGCAGCTTCCGGGAGATACTCGACGGCAAACACGACGACTTGCCCGAAGCGGCCTTTTACATGGTGGGTACCATCGAGGATGCCGTTAAAAAAGCGGAAACGCTGTAGGGGGTCGTAATAATGAGCGACAGGACCTTCGACTTGACGGTGGTCACTCCCGAACGCCAGGTGTTTCAGGGGCCCGTCGCCATGGTCATAGTGCGCACCGTGGACGGGGAGATTGGTGTCCTGCCGGGACACGCTCCCCTGGTGGCGCCCCTGGCCATTGGCCCGATGACCATCAAAACACCTGCCGGTGAACGCAAAGCGGCAGTAAACGGCGGCTTCATCGAAGTCACGCCCCGGCAAGTGACCATCCTTACTGAAGCAGCCGAAATGGCTGAAGAAATCGACGTCCGCCGGGCCGAAGAGGCCAAAAAGCGGGCCCTGGCCCGGCTGGAAAAGAAACGGGCGGACATCGATTATGCCCGTGCCCAGGCCGCCTTGCAACGAGCCATAGTGCGCCTGAAGGTGGCGGGACGTGAGGGGTAACAAATTTACCGAGAAATCCCTGTTGGAACAAAAAGTGCTGACGGGGCTCCACGGCGCTCCTCAGCTCAAACGGGAGGAGCGGCAGCGCTATTTGGGTCAGTTCCGCGAACGGGTCATCAAAGTTCTCACCGTCGAGCAAATCAACGAACCCGGAATCTATGAAGAAATCCGCGCGGCCATGGCTCATCCCAAAGCGCGCAAACTGCTGATCAGCAGCAGGGCCGATTTGGCAGAGGCGGCCGAGTATATTCGCCTGGCCCGGCAGCACAACCTTTCTTTCACTGTTGTCAACCTCCCGGAATACAAGGGACCGATAGGCCTGGTTGTGGCCGCCGATGAAGCTGTGGATGTGGAGGACATCGCCGTTCCCGACAGAACGGAACGGTTGCTGGCAGCGGGCGTGCCCCTGGAAGTCATACACTCCCGGGGGCAGCCCCTGTGCAGGGAATGCATGGAATTGCTGCGGCGGGCCGATCCGGCCGAGGTTAAGAATTACCGCAAACTGACTTTTCTGGACCGCCTGTTGGGCCACCGCTGCCCGTGCTTCAAAAGCAAGAGCTAATCAGGATCCTGAGATCCTGTTTTTTTGTGGCCCGGGGAATATAATGGCAAAAATGTGTCAACCCTTATTAACGAAAGGGAGGGGTGACACATGAAAAAACTGACGGCAATCATGCTGGTTATTTTGGTGCTTACCGGCTGGTATCTGAAAAGGGAAGAAACGGGCCCGGTCGCCGAAGACCTTTCCGACATCCAGTTGCTCAGCGCAGCTTTTGCCGCCACCGGAGCGGTGGCGGATGCGGCAGAAATCAGCGCCTGGGCTGTTGTGGCCCCCAGCCATTACACGCCGCGCCAGGCCGAAGCGGCGGTGGAAACCATGGCGGAAGCCTTTGAGCTCAACAGGCTGGAATACAACGTTCAGTTGCGTTCCACCGGCCATTACGGATATGCATTGCTGGACTACGAGCTGTCCGATACCGTCCACCTGCGCATCCAGGTCCAGTCCCTGGATACCGAAACCATTGCCTGTATTGAAATAAGGCAGACAGTGCACCGGGGACTGGAGACCATGCACCGGCAGACGCTGCAAGCTTTTGCCGCCCTGGGCATAGCGGCCGAGGAAGTTAAAATTACCTCTTGTCTGGAGGGCCATGTCAATGCTAGACTAAGAGACAGTGACAAGCTTAACCTGGTTTACTCTGCATTCAATGCAGTGGATGCCGCCTATCAGGAAGGCGTAAATGCCAACGGGGTTGCCGTTTGGAGCGGCTGGTCTCCCCGGTTCGCCCAGTCGGTACATACCGGCATTGGCGAGGTCAACTTTGGCGTGGCTTTACGCCGGCAAAAAGACAGCAACCGGACGGTGGTGCGCATTGCCACGCCGGTATTGCCGGGAAGTTTTTAAAACAGGACTGGCCCTGCCCCATGGGAGGAAATAGCATGGAGAAAATATACATTCGGGGCGGAAACGCCCTGAAGGGGACTGTAAAAATTGACGGTGCAAAAAATGCAGCTTTGCCGGTTCTGGCCGCCTCGCTGCTTACCGACGGCATTACCGCCATCGAAGGGGTCCCTCCCTTAAACGATGTCCAAACCATTTGCATGTTGCTGGAGCGGCTGGGGGCAGGGGTAAGCTGGCAGGGCCAGGGGCAGTTGCAGATCGACGCCAGTACGCTGAAGACTCACGAGACTCCGTACGAATTGGTGCGGAAAATGCGGGCGTCCATACTGGTTATGGGACCGCTGCTGGCGCGCCTGGGCAGAGCCAAAGTGTTGCTGCCGGGCGGCTGCAACATCGGAACCAGGCCCATCGACCTGCACTTAAAAGGCTTTATGGCCCTGGGGGCGGAAGTAATTATGGGGCACGGTTACATTGAAGCGGTGGCCCCCCGCCTTACCGGAGGCAGGATTTATCTGGACTTTCCCAGCGTCGGCGCTACCGAAAACATCATGATGGCCGCCACCCTGGCGCGGGGGACGACCATAATTGAAAATGCCGCCGCAGAGCCGGAAATCGTCGACCTGGCCAACTATCTTAACGCCGCCGGGGCGCAGGTGCGCGGGGCCGGGACCAGCCTCATCCGCATCACCGGCGTCGACGCCCTCAAGGGTACCCGCCACACCGTCATTCCCGATCGCATTGAGGCGGGAACCTTTATTGCCGCTGCGGCCATAACCGGCGGTCAGGTCCTGATCAAAAACGCCCTGGCCGACCATCTCAAACCAGTGATTGCCAAATTTGAAGAGGTGGGCGTCAAAATACTGGAGCGGGAAGACGGAATGCTGGTCATCGGCAGCGACTCCCTTTCCGCCACCGACATCAAGACTTTGCCCTACCCGGGTTTCCCGACGGATATGCAGGCCCAGGCCATGGCCGTGCTCACCATCGCCCGGGGTACCAGTGTCATAACTGAAACCATTTTTGAGAATCGCTTTATGCATGTGGATGAACTCAAACGCATGAATGCCAGGATTAAGATCGAAGGACGCAGCGCCGTCATCGAAGGGGTGCCGGCGCTCACTGGCGCACCGGTAAATGCCACGGATTTGCGGGCCGGCGCGGCTCTGGTTTTGGCCGGCCTGGCCGCCGAAGGCATTACGGAAGTGGGCAATGTCTACCACATAGACCGCGGTTATCATAATTTGGTGGGCAAGTTAAAAAACTTGGGTGCAGATATCTGGATACGCTGAGCATGCCGCCGCAGGGCGGCTTTTTTGTGTACAAGTCTAGATTGCCTGTCCCCGGCATATACATAGCGCCGAGGGGGGAAAACGGTGCGGGTACTAAAGAAGATAGTCTTCACCCTAACGGCAATGCTGCTTTTGTTAATTGTTTTGCCGGCGCTGACTGTGTGGAGCTGCAGGCGCGGCCTGCCGCCGGCCGGAGAAAAAACGGAGCGGATAACGACAAAGGTGTGGAACCACCGGACTCAGGAACTAATGGCGTTGCCCCTGGGGGAATACCTGGCCGGAGTGGTGGCGGCGGAAATGCCGGCCCAATTTCATCAGGAAGCGTTGCGGGCCCAGGCCATTGTGGCCAGGACCTACGCCCTTGCCCGCCTGCGAAGCGGCGGCGGCCCGGGGTGCGACCGGCATCCCGACGCCGACGTGTGCACCGACAGCACCCACTGCCAGGCCTGGATTAGCCAGGAACAGGCCTATTCCCAATGGCCTTTCTTCCGGCAAAGGGTGTACTGGAACAAGATCTGGCGGGCCGTTACGGAAACCGGCGGGCAAGTCATTACCCACCAGGGCAGGCTGATTGACGCCGTCTTCCATTCCACCTGCGGCGGCAGCACCGAGAACTCGGAAGATGTCTGGACCAACGCCGTGCCCTATCTCAGGGCGGTGGCATGTCCTTATTGCTCCCATTCGCCGCGGCTGACGGAAACGGTACGGCTGAAACGGGAAGATGTGGCTGCCCGGCTGGAAGTGGAACCGGCGGTCCTGCGCCTGCAGGTGCTCCGCAGCACCCCCAGCGGGCGCATCATTGACGTCGACGTGGGCGGCAAAGTTATGCGGGGACTGGAATTTCGCACCAGCCTCGGCCTGCGGTCCAGCAAAGTGTCCTGGCTGGAAGAGAACGGAACCTTTTCCTTCACTACCATGGGTTATGGCCATGCTGTGGGCATGTGCCAATACGGCGCCGACGGCATGGCCCGGCTGGGGCATTCTGCCGAGGAAATAATTGAGCATTACTTTACCGGCGTCTCGGTGCAAAGGGTGCGGTGGGAAGAATAATACAGCCTGTCCGGGGCAGAATATGCCTCGAGGTGATAGGCAAGTGAAGAAGCTGAAAAGCAGTGTAAAGACAATGGTCGGCAAGCTCGCAAATACGGCGGCGAAGCTGAAAAGGACAGCCAGCGCTCACTGGCGTTCTCTGTCCCCGGGCTTGCGTTATGCGCTGGTGTACTCTCTTTGCGCCCTGTGTATTTCGGGCCTGGCGTGGTGGCAGTTGCGGCCGGAGCCCGGTTACGTCTTTGTCCCTGGCCCTAACGGGGAACAGGAAGAACATCAACACCCCCATGAGCAGGATCCGGGCGAGGAAGTCCCGGCAGAGGAAACGGCCTTTGTGCCCGAACGGGGGGACAAACTGCTGCTGCCCCTGGAAGGCGAGATATTGGCGGCGCCGGGTGATGGCTTTCAGCCTGCCCCCGGGACGTACTGGACGCTGGCCGGGCTGCACATCGACGGGCTGGCAGGGGATGCCGTGGCGGCAGCCCTGAGCGGAACGGTGACCAAGGTCGTACATCCCGACATTCAAGAGTCGGGTAAAGTGGAAATCGCCCATGGCGATTGGATCACGGTGTACGTCAACCTGGACAACATCTGCGTAACCGTCGGGCAAAGGGTAACAGCAGGGCAGAAGATTGGCGAACTGGCCCCCAAGCCCTGGGGGAATTACGCCGGTGACTTTTTGGAATTTGAATTGTGGGGGCCCGACGGGGAAGCCCATGACCCCAGGGATTACGTCGGGGCAGAGCAATGACCGCAATTGGTTGCCAGAAAGGTCTAACACCTTCAGGGGGGACATATAAATTGAACAGTATAAAGGTTAGGAGGGCAGCGGAGTGAATGATTATATCTGGCAACGGGTTATCGACATTGCCAACCACGTTCTCAATACCGGCGATACCGTGCGGGCAGTGGCGGAAGCCTTTGGGGTGAGCAAGAGTACGGTGCACAAAGACTTGACGGAACGCCTCTGCCAGATCAACCCCGCGCTGGCGCAACAAGTCAGGCAGATCCTGGAGACAAACAAGGCCGAACGGCACCTGCGCGGCGGGGAAGCGACCAGAAGAAAGTACCGGGAAAAGCGGGAAAAGGTTGGCTAAATAAAGGAGTTTCTTCCGCCCTTGTAGAATATTATTCCAGTGCTTTCAGCGGCAGTCGCGGCAAAGGAGGAGTATTTGTGATTAGCCTATCTAGGGACATTGGCATCGACCTGGGAACCGCAACAGTACTGATTTACATTAAAGGCAAGGGCATTGTCCTGCACGAGCCCTCGGTGGTGGCGCTGGATGCTCAAACCAACCGGGTGCTGGCAGTGGGGGAGGAAGCCAGCCGGATGATGGGGCGGACGCCGGGCAACATCAGGGCCATCCGGCCACTGCGCGACGGCGTAATCGCAGATTTCGACGTCACGGAAATAATGCTCAAACACTTCATCTCCAAGGCCTGCGGCAGCATGCTCCGCAAGCCAAGGGTAATGGTGTGCGTCCCTGCAGGCATCACCTCGGTGGAGGAACGGGCAGTCCTGGAAGCCGTCAAGAAAACCGGGGCCAGGGAAGTGTACTTGATTGAAGAGCCCCGGGCCGCCGCCCTGGGGGCGGGCCTGGAGATATTCCAACCCTTTGGCAGCATGGTAATCGACATCGGCGGCGGCACATGCGATGTGGCCATAATGTCCCTGGGCGATATTGTGCAAGGCACCTCGATCCGCATTGGCGGCAATCGCTTTGACGAGCATATAATCAGGTACATCCGGGATAAGTACAATGTCATCATCGGAGAGAGGACTGCTGAAGATATTAAAATTAACGTGGCGTCGGTTCATCCCCAGGGACGCAATGAAAAGATGGAAGTGCGGGGCAGGGATTTGGTCACCGGCCTGCCCAAGAGCCTGGTCATCACTTCCAAAGAAGCCGGCGAAGCCCTGGCCGAACCCGTCAACAGCATTCTGCGCAGCATTGCCCAGGTGTTGGAGGCGACGCCGCCGGAACTGCACTCGGACATCATGGAGAGGGGCATAGTTATGTCCGGGGGCGGCGCTAAATTGCACGGTCTCGATGCATATTTTTCACAAGAAATAGGAGCCCCAGTAGTACTCGCCGAAAACCCCATTTCCTGCGTCGTCAACGGTACAGGCAGGGCTTTGGAATTATTGGACTACATAAGGGATACTTTAATAAGCGACAAAATTATCAGCTGAGGCATGCCCAACCAGGACGACAGCACCTTGCCGGAAGGCAGGGTGTTTTTTTGTCCCGGCAGGCAGGGGCGAAAAATGACGAATTATCTGGGCAAGAGGAGGAAAAACCAGAGGATTTACAGAATAATCCAGTGTGGCCACAGACAAAGGGGGGTTGAAAATGGGCAGAATCAAGGTTGTCCATACCGCCGATTTGCACCTGGGCGCACCCTGCCGGGGCCTGCCGCCCAGTATTGGCAGGCAGCGCCGCAAGGACTATATGCAGACCCTGGCCAAGATTTCGGAAATATGCAAGGAAGAGCAAACCGATTTGCTCCTCATTGCCGGCGACTTGTGGGAAGAGCAATACGTCACCCGGCCGCTGGTGGATTTTGTCGCCGATCAGTTTCGGCGGATACCGGAGACAAAGGTGGTTATTGCTCCGGGCAACAGCGACTTCAACCACCCCAACAGCTTTTACCGGGAATATCCCTGGCCGGACAACGTCCATATTTTTCACGAACCGCACCTGTCCAGCATCTGGATTCCCCATCTCAATGCCAGGATATACGGTTGCGCATGGCGGCAGGAGCGCGGCGGGCTGGACTGGGAGCAGCTTAAGGACAGCGCGGGCGCCCAGGTCGTAGTCGTTGCCTACGGGACGCCGGAAGACCTGGCCATTCCGTCGTCAATTCTGGAGCTCAGCAATCTGGCTTACGTGGCATTGGGCGGCGCCCATGAGCACGTGGTGTGGTCGCCCAAAATGCTTGCTCCCGGCAGCCCCGAACCGCTGGATTTTTCCTGCCGGCAGGGCCACGGCATTTTGAAAGGCAGCATAGGCACTGCGGCGGCGGCACTGGAATTTGTCAGCGTGGCCCGGCGCAGGTTTTATACCCTGGACCTGGACACCGACGGTTGCGCCGCCGAGGAAGAAGTGGCCCAACGCATCCTGGACGCCGTGGAAGCGCTGGCCCCGGCTGAAAATCTCTTTGCAGTCCGCCTGGCGGGGCAGGCAAAGTGGGACGTGCTGAAAGTGCAGGATTACCTGGACGGGGTATTCTATATCTCCATTGCTCAGAGCGCCGGAACCGGTTACGACATCGAGACCATCAAAAAAGAGCACAGCAGAGGGGTCGTCGGCAGGTATATAGCGGCCATTGAACAAACCCAATGCCCTGCCGAAGTCGCAGCACGGGCGCTGCGCTTTGGCCTGGACGCTTTGCTGGCGGGGAGGGTTGAAGCATGGTAACGGTGGACAGGCTCAAACTCTACGGATTCGGCCGCTTTCAGGATACCGAATTCACCCTGTCTCCAGGGCTCAACGTGGTCTTTGGCGGCAACGAGGCGGGCAAGAGCACAGTCCACAGCTTTATCGAAGCCATGCTCTTTGGCTTTTGGAAACCCAATCTCCCCCATAAGGAGCCTGAGCCCGGCTGGGAAAAATACCGCCCCTGGCAGGGCGGCGCGTACGGCGGCGAGCTGGAATACACCTGGTCCGGGGGCCGGGTAAAGGTCGTCCGGAACTTCGCCGACAACACGGTGCAAGTTTTCAATGCCGAGGACGGGCGGCCAATTGCCGATTTGCCCCTTAACAGCTGGGGCGAACCGGATTTTGCCCGGTTGCATTTCGGATGCAACAAACTAATATTCCGTAACACCATAAGCATCAGCCAGCTGGGGTCGGCCACCGACACCGCCGTGGTTCTGGAGGTGCGCAAACTCCTCAGCAACCTGGCCCAGTCTGGGGGAAGCGGTATCTCGGCGGAAAAGGGCCTGGAAATCCTCCAGGAGGCCAAGGGGCAATTGGATTTCGAATTGATGAAATCCCGGACCTTGCTGGAGCAAGTCAAGACCCGCCTTGCCCAGGCCCGGAGACAAACTGAGGAGGCGGCACGGCTGGAAACAGAGCAGTACCGCCTGGCCCGCAAGCTCAGCAACCTGGAAGGGGAGCGGCGCCGGCTGAAAAGCCTGGCCCGGGAAGCAGAGAGCCGGGCGGCGCAACAAAAACTGGAGCGTTTGGATGAGTTGCGCAGGCAACGGGATTCCCTCCGCGGCCTGTGGCAGGAATTGTCCCGGGCCAGCATAGCCCCCGATTGGCACCAGCAGTGGCAGAGTTTGCAAGCTGAGATAGAAAAGGCCGAGGAGCTTAACAAGATTCTCAGCACAGCCTGGGCTGAAGCTCAAGAGCGCACAAAGCAACTGGAGGAACAAATTGAGGCGCTGGCGTCGTACCGGGCATTCGACAAGGATACCCTGATTGAGATGAGTTCGGCCTGGCAGATGCAGGTCAAGGGCCGGCAGTTAATCGACGAACTGCAGAGCCAGCTGGAGGCGCTGAGCCGGGAAATTCGCGAAGTCACCGGCCAGCTGTCGGCCCTGCCCTATTTCCGGCCCGATACCCTGGAGCAGGCTGCGGCCTTGCAGGCCCAAACCCGTGTCCAGCAAGTGGATGAATCCCACGACGAACTGACCGCCGAACTGGATGCCCAGGAGAGCAAGCTCAGCAAGCTGGCGACGTTGCGCTGGCTGTTACTGACGGCGTTGCCGGTTACGGCGGCAATTGCCTGGCAGGTGCAACCCATGGCGGCGCTGTTGGCCGTTCCGCTGCTCGGGGCCATCATTGCCGTGCAGGGCGAGACGAAGAGGGTAAACCTGCGCTGCCGTACTTTGCGGCGGGAACTGTATACGCTGGAAATGGAGTTTGTTAACAGCCAGCGCCGGCGGGAGCAGGCGCAGCGCGAACTGAAGGGGCTGTTCAGCCGGGCCGGTGTGGGCAGCATGGAAGAGCTGGAAAAGAAATTCCAGACCTTTGTAGAGCTCAGCGACCGCCATCGCGATCTGCTGCGGGAGCAAAAATACCTCACCGAAAAGCTGGAGAGTTACCGGCAGGAAAGCGCCGAGAAGAGCCGGGAGCTGGCGGAGATCCTGGCCAGCGTCGGCCTGGACGATATGGCAATGGAGGAAGCCCTGGCCTGTTTCCGGGTCAATCTGGACAAGTACCTGGATGCCAGGATGTTTCTGGCGCAGTGCCAAGAACAGGAAGAAGCAGCCCGTTTGCGCGCCCGGCAAGCCCAGGAAGACCTGGCTGCGCTGCAGGCCCGGGCCCAGGAGATGATGGCAGAGCTTTCGGTGCAATCCCCGGCGGAGGTTGAAAAACTGGCGGCCAATTATACCCGCAGTCAGGAATTGCAACAGGAAATCGCCGCCCTGGAGCAACGGATTCAGGATATGCTGGAAGGCAGCGACGAAGATTCGCTGCGGGAACAGGCGGCAGCGTTGCCTCCCGACGCCGGGCCGGCAAGTTATGCCGACATCGGCGAGCGCCTGGAAAAGCTGGACAGCGAAATCCTGGCCCTGCAGGCGGAAAAAAGCGAGGGGCTGGGCCAGCTCAAGGGCCTGTACTCCAAACTGCCTTCTTTGGCTGAATTGACCGAGGAACTGTGGCAACTGGAGGCCCGGCACCAGGACCTGGAGCTCAGCATGCAAGCCCTGGAGCTTGCCCAAAAGACGATATTGGACCTGGCCCAGGAAATGCACAGCCAACTGGCGCCGGAACTCAATGTCATGGTCTCTTCGCTGGTGGAGAGGATTACCGGGGGCAAGTACAATGAGTTGCAGGTGGAGAGCGACATGTCCATCAATGTGCTGGCTCCCGAGCGGGGGGACATGGTGGACTTGTCCCAGTTGAGCGGCGGAACGGTAGATCAGTTTTACTTCGCCTGCCGGGTGGCCATTGCCGACCTGGTAACGGGCGGGGACCTGCCGCTGTTCCTGGACGACAGCTTTGTCCAGTACGACGACCGGCGCCTGCGCAGCATGTTAAGCCTGCTGGTGGAGCTGGGCCGGTCCAGGCAAATAATTCTGCTTACCTGCCAAAGACGGGAGCTGAACGAACTGGCGCAACTGGCGCCGGGACGCTACCGGGCCATTGATTTGGAAAATATGGGCTAAAATAAAGAGGGCGCTTTGGCGCCCTTTATTCTTCCAGTTTGAACCTCTGCATCATCTGATCCAGTTTCTGGACCTGCTGGGTCAGTTCGGCAACGGTATCCTCGATGTCAGCCAAAATTGCCACCTGTTCTTCCAGAGTGGCACCCAGCTCCTCGGACCCGGCCGAGGTTTCCTGGGTTGCCGCGGCAATGTTGGCGATGGCTTCCCGGATGGCGTTGCTGTTGACGGCCTGTTCCGCCGTCGCTTCGGCGACCCGCAGGATTTTTTGTTCCACGTTGTTGATGCTGGTAACCACGTTCTCTATGGTGGTCATGGTCAACCGGGACTTGTCTTCGGCCTGATGAATGAGCATATTGCTCTTCTGGACGGCTTCGCTGGTGCTGTTCACCTTCTGGCGTATGTCCTCAACCAATTCGGCGATTTCTTCAACGGCGTGGGTGCTTCGCGTGGCCAGTTTGCGCACTTCGCTGGCAACGACGGCAAAGCCCTGACCCATCTCTCCTGCCCGCGCAGCTTCGATAGCGGCATTAAGGGAGAGGAGGTTGGTTTGTTCGGAAATCTGGGTAATCAGTTCCAGCATTTCTTCGATGCGCTGGGCCGAATCGATGAGGTTTTCCACCAACTGGTTGACCTGTTCCGAAGAAACGCTGATTTCGGTCATGGCTTCTACAACCTCGGTGACGGCCTGATTGCCGGTATTGGCCTGGTGGACGGCAGTGGTACACTCGGTTACCGCCTCGCTGGTCAGCTGAGAGACCATTTGGGCGCTGTCTGCCACGTACTGGACAGCGTTCTTGGTCTGGTCGATGGAGGCTGCGTTCAGCTGCATGTTGCTTCCGATTTCGGTGGCCAGGTTGCTGGACTGTTCCAGGCCGCTGGTGCTTTCTTCAATGGATGCTGCAATTTGCTGGCCCGAAGTGACGATGATGTTGGCCAGCTCTTTAAGCTGCCGGATCATACCAGCCAGGCCGTCGGCCATGAGGTTAGCGTAGCGGGCGGTCTGGCCCACTTCGTCGTCGGAGACCACGTCCACCTTTTGGGTAAGGTCCCCGGTGGCGATGTCGCCCAGGACGGTAACCATTTGCCGCAGCGGCCGGGTTATGGCCTCTGCCCTGAGGTAGATAACGCTGCTGACCAGGGCGACAGCCAGTAGGTTGCTGAAAACAAGCCAGGTCCTGGTCTGGGTCAGGGGCCGGTTAAAGGCCCGGGCCTGGGCGGTATAAATCAGAATCCAGCCGTCGGTGCCCAGGATGCGGCGGAAATAAGCATATTCGGCGCCGGCACCCTGGTAGGCGACTACGCCGTAAGGGTGCTGCAATATTTCTTCGGCCTGGGCGCTGATGCCGGGAATGGCCTGGGTGGTTTGAATGTTGTCCCGGCCGGCCAGGGAAGCATCGGGGTGGGCAATGATGGTGCCCATGTTATCGACTATAAACGCATACTGGTTATACTCCGGCTCAATCAGGTCGGACAGCATGGCACTGAAATCCTGCATGCGCAGGGTGGCGGCCAGAAGTCCCACCAATTCTCCGTTACTGGAAAGGATGGGCGATGCGATGAGGATGACAAAGCTGTCGGTGAGGTCGGAAAGGAAAGGACTGCTTATATGTTGCTGGCGGGACTCCAGGGTGTTAACCAATGTTTCGTAGGCAGGGTTGTCCTTGGTAAACTGAAGGGCCTGATCGCGGAAATACCCCTTCAATCCGGCGTCGACAAAAATTATGTTTTCGTAAGTGCTGAGGTGGTCGGCATGTTGTTGCTGAAGAAAAGCTACTCTGGACTCCACATCGGCGGGGTCAGGAGTAATCAGCTGGGGATGAACGGAAAGGTACTGGACTTCCTGCCGTTTGCTGGACAACCACAGAGTGAGGTGTTGGGCGCGTTCCTGAACCAGGGTGGTTCCGTGTTGATCGATTTGTTGCTGAACGCTACCCCCCACAAGGCGCAACTGGGCCAAGGTGGAGACCAGGAAGGTGCCCACCAGGGTGATCAAGACAGCAAAAAGCAATTTAGCCCGGATAGATCGCACTGGATCGCCCCCTTAAGAGGAATTTTGTCTGCCAAAATCGCACGGGTCTGAACAGGGACAAGGGCGGGTCGCCGAATCAATTTCCTTTTCGCCCAGGACGGCGTCGAGGACGGAAAGGGCTTTTTGAAATTCCGCCTTCCTGCCGGAGAAGGCAAGGGTGGTACTTCCGGTACAGTTGCCAACGCCGCCCTTGGCCGCCACTGTTACCTGACATCCGCTGAGCAAGGCCAAAGCTTTGTCTTCGCTGATTACAGTGGCGCCGACGACTATTTGCATGCCGCAGGGCATACCCCTGGAATAGTCCATGCGGCCGATTCCCAGCAACCGGGCCGATTCTGGTACCGAGGGCACAAGTTTTTCCAGGCCCACCGGCGCGACAATCTCGACGCCCCGCGCTGCCAGGGCGCCCAGGGCGGCGCCGATGGTGCCGCCGCGGGGATTGCCCAGAAGTATGCCGACGTTGCCCTGGAGGTCCAGGGCGTTGCCTCCCTTGATGAAAATATCCCCGGGTTCCAGCTGTTCCAGGGCTTGGGCCCACGGAATGTCAGCCGGCGCGCCTTTGCGCAGGATTAAAGGGGGAATACGGGTATCGGCAACGGAGACACAACAGCGCCCGCCGCAAATGACTCCGGCGGTGTAGCGCCCCTTGTCAATGGTCAGGCCGGTCAGTTCTTCAGCCACATAGGCGTTGGTGGTGCCGCCGGCCACCAGTACGGTGCCGTTGGTCAGGGCATTTTTAACCTGGGGCAGGGCGGCTACTCCTTTGGCAATCAAGCGCTTGGCCTCGGCCACCGTCAAAGTGACCATACCTTGTTTCGTGTCCATTCCATCAACTCCGCCATATTCCTTACCCTATATAATTCTTGATAAAGATTGGAAATCCTTTTTCTCTTGGGAGCAATCGGCTAAATTAGCGGGCAAGCGTGAGACAGGCGGAGCAGGAATTCTCCCGGCGCGGGGCGAATACACTGGACAGAGACAAAGAAAAAGGAGGCAATACGGTGGAACTGCTGAAAAAACTTTCCCAGACTCCGGGAATCCCCGGCCGGGAGGAAAGAATCCGCGCCGTGGTCAAGGAAGAACTGGAGAAGCTGGCCGATGAAGTAAGGGTCGACGCCATGGGCAACGTCATCGCCCTCAAGAAAGGCAAGACAGGCGCCAAGAAGATTATGATCAGCGGCCACATGGATGAAATCGGCTTCATCGTCGCCCAAATCGATGACAAAGGGTTTCTGCGCCTCAATCCCGTGGGCGGTTTCGACCCGCGCACCCTGGTAGCCCAGCGGGTGGTGGTCCACGGCCGCCAGGATCTGCCGGGCGTTCTCATGCCGGGGTTAAAGCCGGTACATATCATGACGGCGGAAGAGGCCAAGGCCCCGCTGAAGCTAACGGACTTTTTTGTCGACGTGGGATTGCCTAAAGAAGAAACGGAAAAACTGGTCCGCATCGGCGACCCCGTTACCCTGAACCGGGAATTCGTCGAAATTGGCAACAATGTTTCCGGCAAGGCCATGGACGACCGGGCCGGGATCTGGGTCATGCTGGAGGCCCTGCGCCAGGTTGGGGACCACGAAGCGGATATCTACGCCGTGGCCACGGTGCAGGAAGAAGTGGGGCTTAGAGGCGCCACTACCGGCGCTTACGGCATCCGCCCCGACATCGGCGTGGCCCTGGATGTCACCCTGGCGGTGGACACCCCCGGCGGCACGCCCCAGTTTCAGGTCACTGCCCTGGGCGAAGGCGCGGCCATCAAGGTCATGGACAGCGCTTCCATTTCCAACTACAAGCTGGTGGACTTTATGCGCGACCTGGCGGAAAAGCACGGCATCAAATATCAGATGGAGATCCTGCCCAGGGGCGGGACTGATGCCGGCGCCATGGAAAGGGTCCATACCGGCTGTCCCGTCATCACTTTGTCTGTGCCCACCAGGTACGTGCACAGCAATGTGGAGACCATCAACAAAGAAGACATCCGGAACACTGCCAGGCTCCTGGCCAGGTTCCTGGAAACGGCCCATACCGGAGACTTTTCCCTCTAAAGACAGCCCGGGGTTTCCCCCGGGTTAGTTTATGGTGCCGGCACAACCAATTTTGGCGTCGGCATCATTTATAATAAAGGAAACAGGTTGCCCTGACGGGAGGGGTGTTTATGAAGGAAGTCGTTTTATTGCCCCTGGGGGAACAAAGCCACATCGACGCTCTCCTCAGCCGCCTGGCCGGCATGGTGGAAGCCGGCCGGGAAGGCGAATTTGCCCTGCTCCTGCCCTCGGCCCAACTCCTCCACCAGTACCGGCACCGCCTGGTGTGCACGGCGGCGCGGCAATTGCACTTAACTACCTTCGACGAACTGGCGGCTGAGGCCCTGGCAGCAGCCGGCCTGAAAATTACGGAAGTAGACGGCTGTACGGCGACAGAAATTATTGCCCGGATTCTGGAGGATCAGGCCGGAGTTTTACCCCGGTTAGGCCGCTATGCAGGTTCGCGGGCAATGGCCCGGGAGCTGGCCTATGCCCTGAGCCAAATGCGGCGATCCATGCTCACCCCCGGGCAATTGAAAGCTGCCCTGGTCCAAAACCCGGATCCCCTCCTGGGCGACGTCCTCAGGGTTTGGGAAGAGTATCTGGCTTTTATGCACAGCCGCGGAGCGGCAGATCTGGAAGAGCAATACCTCCTGGCCGCCCCGCACCTGGCGGAAATTCCCTGGCTGAAGGAAGTCCGGGAGCTCCACCTGTGTTGGTTCTTTGACTTTGAGCCCTTGCAAATGAATATCCTGGACAACCTGCCCGGGGAATTAGCCGTCACGGTGTGGATGCCCTTTATGCACCCGGCCCACGCTCCGTACATAGAGGAGACGGTGCAGGCGTTGGCCAGCAGAGGGTATGCCGTATCGCGCCGGGCCGGTCCTGTTTCGCCGTTGGCGGCGAACCTCTTCTGCACGCCGTCCCGGCCCTGTCCGGCGCCCCGGGTGCGGGGCCTGGCGGCGCCGCGGCTGGGGCAGGAACTGGAATTAATCGCCCGGGAAATAAAAAGGCTTGCAGCCGCAGGAACTGAACCCGGGGAGATATGCCTTGTGGTGCCGGAGCCGCGCCTGTACCTGCCCCGGCTGCGCCAGGTTTTCCAGGAGCACGGCATTGAGGTGGCCGTGCCCATGGTCACCGACCTGACCGCGGTGCCGTGGGTCAGGGAAATCCTGTCCCTGTGGCGGGCGGCGGCGTCGGGCTGGGACAGAAACGGATTGGTGCACCTGGCGGCAAGCGCGTATATAACTGCACACCTGCCGCCGGATTATGACGGGGATGCGGTGGCCCAGGCCGTGGCCAGCCTCAGCGGACCCATCCGGGGTCAGGAATGGTTGCTGAGGATGGACCGGGAGCTTGAGCGCCTGAACCGGCAACTGGAGGAAGACGCCGAACCCGGGGCGCGGCAACGCGCCGAAGCACTCATGTCCCTATACCGGGCCGCCCGTGCCGGAACAGAAGCCTGGCTCAGGGGCATGGAGGCTCTGACCAGGTCCCTGTCCCCCCGGGAGCACTGCCAGTTCCTGCAGAACCTGCTGGAGCAAAATGCCCACCGCATTGCGCCGGCCGGCGAAGATGCCGAGGCGGTCAGAGACCGGGCGGCGCTGGATAAATTCCGCAGGGCGATTGAAGATTACCTGGCGTGTTGCCGGCTGTTAAAGCGCACGGCGCCGGTGGCGGCGGGGCGATTCATCGACGATTTTGCCCCCTGGCTGGAACGGGACCTGGCGCTGGAGCGCAGCAATCCCGGTGCTGTACAAATCCTTGCGCCTTCCCAGGTGCGGGGGCTTAAATTCAAAAACGTCTTTTTCCCCGGCTTAAACCAGGACGTCTTTCCCCGCCCCGACCGGGGCCATTGGCTGCTGGACAGGGTGGCGCAACGAACCGGCGTTGTCCTGTCCAGGGCGTCGGCACTGGTCCGGGACAAGATATTCTTTCATACCTGCGTCGCTGCCGTTGAAGACTGCCTGTACATTTCCCGGCTGTTGCCGGGGGTTGGACAGGAAGCCGGCCCCTCCCCCTTTTGGCGGGACGTGGAAGCGGTGGCGGAGGGAATGGAGTTAACAACCCTGGCCAGTTCGGATCTCCTGCCTCCTCCCGAGCCTGTGGCCATAACTTCTGCCCGCCGGTTGCGCCAGAGTCTGGTCTATGCCCTGGCTCAAAACCAGGAAGTTCCCGAAGCAGCGGAGGCCTGGCTGCGGGCAGGAGAGGGGTACAGCGACCTGCACATGGCCAGCAGCATAGAACAGCGCCGGGAGAGCCCATTGCCGCCCGATAACATGGATGGCGTCCTGGCGCGCAACGCAGGTATTCTGGCGGCCGATCCGGCCGGGGCGGTATATTCCATCAGCCGCCTGGAGCAGTATGCCCGTTGTCCCTTTTCCTTCTTTGCCCGCTATTGCCTGGAGCTGGAACCGGCGTTGCAGGACGTGCCGGACTACTCGGCCCTGGAGCGGGGCACGCTGCTGCACTGGCTGCTGGAAAAGTATTATGCTGAATTTTTTGTCCCTGCCGGGCACCGTGGGGCGGAAATCCGGGATGTGCTGGAAATGCTGGCTGAGCAGTGGCTGCACAAATACGGACGGGACAGGCAAAACCGGATGTGGCAGTTGCGGGTCAGGGATGCCGTGGACATGGTCCAGGCTTTGGTGGAGTCCGACCTGCAGTGGCTTGAACGGACAGGGTTGCGGCCGGTATTGCTGGAGGCTTCCTTCGGCCTGCCCGGATCAGCTGTGCCCGCCGTGAGGCCGGGCGGCGGCCCCGTCAGCTTTCGCGGCAAGATCGACCGCATCGATGTGGTGGAAAAGGACGGAGAGACCTGGGCAGTGGTCTACGATTACAAGACTTCCCAGCCAGTTACCAAAAAGGACATTCTGGCGGGCAGAAGCCTGCAGATTCCGGTGTACATGGCGGCGGCGCCGGCGCTGCTGGGGCGCCTGGGCTACACCAATGTCCGGGTCATGGGCGGCGGTTACTACGTTATCAAAAAGGGCAAGCTGGAAGGCGGTATCTGGCACAAAGAATTTACCGTCTGGAGCAAAAAAGGCCTGGGTGCCCTGGAGGCCGACGAGTTTCAGGTTCTGGAGCAAAACCTGGCCCAAAGGGCGGCGGAGCTGCACCGGGACATTACGGCCGGCCGCTTCCCGCCCCAGCCCAGTCCCGGGGCCTGTACCTATTGCGAATACCGGCGCTGTTGCCGCTATGACAAAAATCGACTTGGCCTCAAAAAGGGGGTGGAGAGCAATGCAGCTCAGTCCTGAACAGCTGGCAGCCACAGCCATTGACGACAACCTGGTAGTCAACGCCGGCGCCGGTTCCGGCAAGACCACTGTCCTTACCCGCAGGTATGTGCGCCTGCTGGAAGAGGGCGGCCTGACCCCGGAGCAAATTGTGGCCATAACTTTTACGCGCAAGGCGGCCCGGGAGATGCGGGAAAGGATAGACCACAGCCTGGCCGCCAAAGCGGCGGGCGGCGAGGAAAGGTGGAAGCGTATGCGGGACGAGCTGGTCACAGCGCCCATCGGCACCATTCACTCCTTCTACGCCAGGATCCTCCGCGCTTTTCCCGTGGAAGCCGGCATCGACCCGGGGTTCCGTGTGCTGGATGAAACGGAAGCGGACATGCTGCTTACCCAGGCCCTGGACACAGTCTTTCAGCAAGCGGGGGACGCGCCGGGCCTGGACGCCGTGGCCGCTGTCCTGGGCGCCCAGGCTCTGGAGGCAGGCAGCGGTTTTGCCCGGGAACTGGGCAATCTGTACCGCACCCTGTTGAACCGGGGAATTCCGGCGGAGCAGGCGCAGCTGAGCAGCGCCTACGCTTCCCTGCCCTCCTGGCCGGAGTGCCGGAACCAGTTCATCGGGATTGCAGCCCGGGAACCGGCTGTGGCTGCCGCCCTGGGCGACAGGGATAAGCCCGAGCTGGCCGCGGTGCGGCATGACCTGGTGCAGGCGGGGAAGATCCTGGCCGGCCTGCAGGATCCCCGGGAGGCACTGGCCGTTTATCGCCGCCTTTCGCCCCTGACCCAGCTCAAGGGCGGGCGGACCAAGGACCATAAGGAGTTCGTCGCCGAGGCCACGGAGCAACTGTGTATGTTTCTCACTGCAACCCTGGCCCCGCAACTGGCAGATGGGGTGCGCCTGCTGCTCCTCAGCCTGGACAGGACTTATCAGGCCGCCAAGGCCAGGGCGGGCGGGCTGGACTTTAACGATTTGCAGCTGACAGTCTGGCGCCTGTTGCACGATCACCCCGAAGTCATCGTCGCCCTGCGCAGCCGCTATCGCACCTACATGATCGACGAGTTCCAGGATACCAACCGCCTCCAGTACGCCATTATCAGCAAGCTGGTGGAAGAAGACGGGAACATTCCCCCCGGCAGGCTGTTTGTGGTGGGGGATGAAAAACAGTCAATTTACCGTTTCCGGGGCGCCGAAGTTCAGGTCTTTGCCCAGGTGCGGCGCAGGCTCACCGAAACCGCTCCCCAGCGGGAAAAACGGATAACATGCAACTACCGTTCCCGGCAGCCCCTCATCAACCTGGTCAACGGCCTCTTTTCCCGGCTCATGGACAAGTCCGCCGGCAGCGAGATCGAATACATTGACCTCAGCGCGCAACGCCCGGGACCGGGTCCATGCGCAGAGCTGCTGGTCTGCGCTCCGGCGGAGGAAGAAACTGTCGCCGAGGCCGAAGCCCGCATGCTGGCCGCGCGTATCGCGGAAATGGTGGCGAAGCGGGAAGTAACTGTCGGCGACCGCGACGGCGCCCGTCCCGTTCGCTTTGGTGACATCGCCGTCCTTATTCGCTCCCGCACCCATCTCAAAGAGTACGAACACCACCTGCGCCTGGCGGGGATACCGTATACAGTAGTGGCCGGGGCGGGTTATTATAACCAGCAGGAGGTTGAAGACATAATTAACCTGCTCCGGGCTGTGGACAATCAACGGGATGAGCTGTCACTGGCTGCGGCGTTGCGTTCCCCCTTTTTCGGTCTCGACGACGACAGCCTGCTGGAGCTGGCCCGGGCCAGGCGGGAGCGGGGCGGCAGCCTGCTGGACCAGGGGGCCGTGCTGGAGGGAGAACCCCGCCGCCGCCTGGAACGGGCGGCGGAAATCATCGCCACCCTGCACCGCAGCCGGGGGCGCCTGGAACTGCCAGCATTAATTCAACGGGCCCTGGATTTGACCATGGCCCGCGAAATCAACCTCACCCGCTTTGCCGGACTGCAGCGCTACGCTAATCTGGAGAAGTTCATACACCTGGCGGAGCAATTTGCCGGCGCAGGCGGGCAAAGCTTGCGGGCATTTCTGGGCTGGCTGGAGTACGCCGCAGCACAAAATGAGGCCGAAGCGCCGGTGGACAGCGAGGAGACCGATACCGTCAAGATAATGACCATTCATGCCAGCAAGGGGCTGGAGTTTCCCGTAGTCTTCATCCCTGCCTGCTCCGCTGCAGTACGGGGCCGGTACGGCAGCTTGCTGGCTGGTGAAGACGGAGGCCTTGTCTTTCGGTTTCCCTGGTCCTGCGCCGTCTGGGAAGGGATGTGCGCCCAGGAACGCCGGCGGGAACTGGAGGAACACAAACGCCTGCTGTACGTGGCTGTCACCCGGGCCCGGGACTGGCTGGCTGTACTGGTTCGGGATACCTATGACGGCGACGCTTCCTTCAACACCTGGCTGCGGGATTTTGCCGGCCGGGCCCCGGAGTATTTTCTCCCGGAGCAAAGGCCGGCGACGGGAAAGGCAAATATCAGGCTCCCCCGGCCGTTGCCGCCGCCTTGTCCCGGGCGAGACAGCGACATCACGCAGCTGTTTCCTGGCCTCAGGGTCTGGGGAAGCGGCCGGCGTGCCCTGCGTTACTTCAGTATTTCCCAGTTCATGTTGTGGCGCACCGACCGGGACGAATTTGACCGCCGCTACCTGTCCCAGCTGCTGGTCACAGAATCCGCGGCGGATATCGAGCAGGAACTGGGCTGGGAGCATGAACCCGGCGGCGCCCGGTTTGGCTCGCTGTTGCACCGCGCCCTGGAGGTCGTCGGTTCCGACACCGATGTCGACGCAGTGCTGGACAAGCTGGTGCCGGAATTTTTCCGGCTGGCGGACGAAGCATTGCAACGCCGGGTCCGGCAATCGGCCGGCGCCCTGCTGGCGGCCTACCAATTGGAGCCCGGGCTTCAGGGCGACTTCCGGCAATCCTTCAGCGAACAAAAGTTTTATTTCCGCCTGGAGGACGCCCTGTTCTATGGCCTCATCGACCGGGTATTGGTGGCCGACGAATTTGTCGCAGTCCTGGATTTCAAGAGCAACAGGATTCCCCCGGAGGGGATTGAATCCTTGCGGGAAAGCTATGCGCCCCAGCTGCAATTTTACGCCCTGGCGGCGGGGAAAATTTACAAGAAACCGGTGCGCGCTTTTTTGCAAATGCTGCGCCTGCCGCCCGGCCGGCAGCTGGTGGAAATAGACGTAACGGCGGAAGCGTTGCGCCGCCTGGAGGAGGAACTGAAACAGTTTGTCCGCTATTGCCGGGGCTGAGCGCCGGGTTGAGGGCAAAAAAAACACCCCTGCGGGGTGTTTTAGCTTTTCAGCAAAGGTTTTAGCCAGGAAGCCAGGTCACCAAACCAGGCCAGGTCGCCGTGGCCGCCGTCGGCATGCTCCTTGTAAACCGGTTGGGCGCCCTGTTCCCTGAGGGCGGCGACAATTTCCCGGACTGGTTCTACGGGGACGACGCTGTCCTTGGCCCCGTGTACTACCAGCAATGCCATCTTCCTGGCGTTGGCGCTGAAATCCAGGGGATTGAACGTGTACGCTGCGCCAAAATCTTCCCCCGCCAGGGGCAGGGCGGGGATGCCGGCAATGGCGGCCAGGCCGGCAAAATGATCGGGATGGCGCAGGCCGATATGCCAGGCGCCAAATCCGCCCTTGCCCAGGCCGCCCACAAACAACTTGTTCCAGTCCAGGGGCAGGCGCGTGCGCAGCAGAGCCAGATTGTGCATTACATCGGCCTCGTCCAGGTCGAGATACAAGCTGCCGGCGGTGCGCGCCCGGGGGAAGAGCAGGATTAGTCCCAGCTTGTCTGCCAGTTTGTGCAATTCGGCTTCGCCGGCCAGTTCCTGCTCGGTTGTTTCCTCGCCGTGGAGCAGCATCAGCAACGGCCACTTGTGGTCGAGGTCAAAACCTTTGGGCAAGTACAGGCTGTATGGCTGCAAGCTGCCGTCCACCTGGGAGCGAAAAGCATAACGGGACAGTCCCGGTTTGGGCGGCAAAGGGTTGAGGCCGTTGCGGAGGTCATCCCTGATGCGGCGGGCTTCCGCCAGTTTGCTCAGATCCGGGGGCGCCCACGTGCAGGCATCCAGTTCCTGAGTCAGCCACTCCAGTTGGGCCAGCGCGGTATGGACGGCGCCGGGATACAGGCAGTTGATGTCCTCTTCCAGTTTGAGCAGATCTTCTTGCAGGGAGCTCAGTTCCTGGGGATTGAGCACGTAAATGGCGTGTTCCTTTTTAAAGTGTTTGCCTCCGCCCTCGCCGCGGATTTCCAGGGTGTACTCTCCGGTGGGCAGGGGGCGCTGGGGGCTCCAGCGCAAAGTCCAGTGGTGGGCGCCGTCGGCCAGTTCGACGGAGGAACTGTGGTGTTCCAGAATGCGTTCCCCGTCCCTGATGCGCAGCTCCAGTTGGGCGGGACAGGTGCAGGGGTTCAACAGCCCCACATTGATTTGCACAGGACTGGCGCCCCGCCAGCAATTGCAGGTCAAATAGGACTGGGCCAGCGGGCGGGTTGTCGTCCCGAAACTAATCCGGACGGGAACGAGGCGAGGCAACTGCGGGGCCGGGCTGTCAAAATTCGGATCGGTTATAAGCTGGAAGAATTGCCGGCCCGGTTGCCGCACGAAGGTAAGGTTGACTGCTATAGTTTCATAGAGCAAAGGCCGCAACGGCGGCAACAGCGACCAGGGAACGGTTACGGAAAAAACGGCCGTGCCGTTGCTTTTTTGCAGGCGGTATTTTATTTTGGACCAATCTGTCAGAGGCGCGCAGTTTCCGTTGCTGGTGACTGTGGCGTGGATTTGGGGCGCCTTGGTGGTTCCGGCCAGTCCCAGGGTGAAATAACAGGGCGTCGACTGGCAATCGGTTTGACGGGACAGGGTCAGGACCATGCCATCACCGTGCCGCCATGCCTGGGGCCCCGCCGGGTCCACCGCTCCCTCCACAGCAACGGCGAGATACAGGTTGTCATAATCACAGGCCCAAAATGAAGGGATTGTTTGTTCCGAGGTGGTTCCCGTCGCCGTCAGGGGGAGCAGGGCCATCTCATCCCGGGCGGGAAAGCGCTTGTGCTCGGCGGAAAACGGTACGGAAAAGGCCGCCCGCGGTCCCGACGGCGTTGGATACAATTCAAAGGCCATGCCGGCCACCTCCTTAACGCATATATATTTCGCTTCCTGCCAGGTAAAGTCCTGCATATTTGCAGCAACGACGGCGGACATAGTATAATTAAAATTGTTGAGCCCACAGGTTTTTGACCGCTGCCAGCAACCTTTTGGGTATAAGCGGGTCCTGTTGGGCCTGGCTTGCCAGCAGTTCCTTGATGTGCTGGCGTTTGCTGTTGCCATTGGCCGGACAAGGGTTGTGGACAACGGGCAGGCCCAATTTTAGGGCCACCTGCGCCGTTGTTTTTTCGCTGACGTACAACATGGGCCGGATGAGGCGGAGGCCGGCGCGGTCCAACAGTGTGACGGGCTGGAAACAAGCAATCCGGCCGGCATAAAACATGTTGAGAAAGACGGTTTCAATGGCGTCGTCGCTGTGATGGCCCAGGGCCACCACATTGCAGCCCAGTTCTCTGGCGGCTTCGTTGAGGGCGCCGTGGCGCAGTTTTGAGCACAGTGAACAGGGGTTGGTTTCCTTACGCAGCTCAAATAATATGGTTGCAATTTGCGTAGGAACAATTTTACAGGGAACGTTGTATTCGTTACACAGGCGGACCACTGCAGTCCAATCGCTGCCGGGCCAGCCCATGTCAACAATTATCGCCGTCAGGGAAAAGCGCACGGGAATCATGTGCCGCAGTTGGGTGAGGGTGTACAAGGTGGTCAGGCTGTCCTTGCCTCCCGAAACTCCCACTGCCACCCGGTCGCCTTCTCTCAGCATGTCGTACTCCCAAACCAGCCTTTTAACCGGCGGGAACAGGTGTTGATGAAAGGGCAAACCCATTTTTTCACCCCCGCTGAGATTATAGCACACAGCAATTGCAATCGGGACCAGGCAAATTCCGATGCACAAAAAAGGAGGCATGTTTATGCGCTACAAAAACTTGGGTTCCACAGATATCAGAGCTTCTGTCCTGGGGTTTGGCGGCATCCCCATCCAAAGGGTGAGCACAGAAACGGCTGTGGAAATACTGGCGGAATGCAAAGCCCATGGCATCAACTTCATTGACACGGCGCGGATGTACACCGACAGCGAAGATAAGATCGGGGCGTATTTCCGGGCCCATGGCCGCCTGGGCTGGTATGTCGCCACCAAGTCCCCGGCCAGGGACTATGCAGGTATGCAGAAAGATATTAATATCAGCCTGGGCAAAATGGGCTGCGACTATATCGACCTGTACCAGCTGCACAATGTCGGCACCCTTGCCGATCTGCAAAGAGCTCTGCAGGCCGACGGCGCCATGGCGGCACTGGAAGAAGCCAGGACCAAAGGCCTGGTGCGCCATATCGGCATTACCGGTCACAAGCCGGAAGTCCTTGAGGCGGCGGTGGATACCGGCCGTTTCGCCACCATCCAGATTCCCTTCAGCGCCCTGGAACAGCAAGGCATAGCGGTGATGAAAAAAGCCAGGGAAAAAGGCATGGGCGTCATTGCCATGAAGCCGCTGGCCGGGGGCGCCTTGACGGCGGCTGCCGCGGCCCTGGACTTCATTTTCAACAGCCCGTGGGTCGATGTGGCCATCCCCGGCATGGATGCAGTGGAACAAGTGCGGGAAAACTGCAGCGTGTTGGAAAAGGGCGCCACGCCGGAACAGAAGCGGGAATTGGACGAGCTTATAGCCAGCCTGGGTTCCCAGTTTTGCCGCCGCTGCGAGTACTGCCAGCCCTGTCCCGCCGGTCTGAAAATACCCTCCATGTTTTTGTTTGAAGGGTACTATACCAGGTACAATCTCAGGGAATGGGCCCTGGAGAGGTACGTCTCCTTGCCCGTCAAAGCTTCGGAGTGTACGCAGTGCGGGGTATGCGAAACCCGGTGCCCCTATGAGTTGCCCATCCGGGAGATGCTGAAACAAGTTGCAGCCACCATGGAAAAATAAGCAGGGTTTTTGCCCCAATAAAAAAGTAACAGCCCGGCCGTTACTTTTTTATATTGTTTATATTGAGCACGTCGGCGTATTCCTTTAAGGCCTGACGGCCAAGGTCGCTGAGGCGGTAGTGCCCCCGTTCCGCCCGCTCAAACCAGCGGTAGTAATTCTTTTGCAGTATAGAAGGCGCCCTGGCAATGCCGGTGGCGGCGACGATGTCCCGGGGACGCTGCAGCCCTGCATCTACGGCCTGGGCCACCAGCAGGGCCTGTTCGCGGTAGGCTGTGACCAGGGGGCGGCCGCTGCTGCCGCCGGTGTTGTAATCTCCCGACCGTGCGGCAATTTCCCGCAGCAACAGTTTATGGGCGCCGGAATCCCGGCGCGGGGTTTGCGCAACCGGATCGCAGACGACATCCACCAGCCCCCGGGAAGAAACCGTCATCAGCCCCAACCCCAGCGCGCGGCACAGGCGCACGATGCCCCGCCAGCGCCTGGTCCCCATGTTGTCCGGGCGGGGCACGGCCAGGAAGACATTGCTGCAAATGCGCTGGCGGTCTATACCCTGCAGTACCAGGTCCAGGTTAAAGCGGGTTTTGAGCTCGACGATGAGCAGTTCTTTTCCCCGGGTTGCGGTTAGGTCGCAGTTTCTGACCTCAGCGCGGACGAGAAAGCCCAGTTTTTCCAGGTGGTTTTTTACCGGTTGGTACAGCTCCGTTTCTTTCATACCCTCTCCCCCATTCGGTATCCCGGGCCACCCGGCACAGGGATATCGGGTCAGATTGCCTTTTGCCTAGATTATACCAGTCCCGCTCCCGGGTGCAATGCGCAGGTTCCTTTTCCCAGGTGCCCGGCGAGGAACCCCGCCCGAGTTTTGCCGGGGGCGGGGATTTGCTATAATGTACAGGAACTGGGTGCAATAGCGAGAAAAGGGGGATTTACCTTTGCAAATACTGATCAATGCCAAAATCAGTCCCGAGCATCTGGACAAGATCCGCGCCGGTTTTCCCGGCGTCGAAGTGTTGCAGGCGGAAAGTGCCGCCGAGGCCGTGCGCCTGGCGCAGCAGGCCGAGGTCATAGTGACATGGGGCCATAATTTTCGGGAAGAATTTCTGGCCAGCCCCAGCCTGCGCTGGATTCATGCCCTCAGCGCCGGAGTGGAAGGGTTGCTGTTGCCGCCGGTGGTGGAAGGCAGAATCCTGCTCTCCAATTCCAGCGGCATTCACGGGATACCGATTGCCGAACATACCTTTGCCCTTTTCCTCTCTTTCAGCCGCGGCCTGTACCGCTTCGGCAAGTACCAGGCTGAAAAGCGGTGGCAACGGGATGTGCCCCTCAGCGAGTTGCGGGGCAAGACCCTGGGCATCGTTGGCCTGGGCCGCATTGGCCTGGAAGTGGCCCGTCTGGGCAATGCCTTTGGGATGAGGGTGCTGGGGGTTAAGCGCAATCCCGGCCAGCCCCCCGAAGGGGTCAACCGGGTGGTGAGCATGGAGGGATTGGAACTGGTGCTCAAAGAGAGCGATTTCCTGGTCCTAACCGTGCCCCTGACACCGGAAACCCGCGGCCTGATAGGCGCCAAAGAACTGGCTCTTATGAAGCCCACGGCGATACTGGTCAATGTCGCCCGGGGCGAGACGGTGGATGAGGCCGCCCTGGCCGAGGCCCTGAAAAACGGGGTCATAGCCGGAGCGGGGCTTGATGTGTTTGCCACAGAGCCACTGCCCGCTGACTCGCCGCTCTGGCAACTGGACAACTGCATCATTACTCCTCACTGCGCGGCCCAGTCCCCGCAGTACATGAGCAGGGCCACCGACTTGTTCTGCCGCAACCTGGATGCGTACATCAAAGGCGAAGCCTTGCCGACCCTGGTCAATCCACAGCGCGGGTATTGAGGCCATGAAGCATTCCGAAGTTGTTGTCGTGGGCAGCATTAATATGGACCTGGTCTTTGCGGTGCCGCAGCTGCCCCGGCCGGGAGAAACGGCGACGGGGGCACAGTTTTCTTCCTGTCCCGGCGGCAAGGGGGCCAATCAGGCCGTTGCCGCCGCCCGGCTGGGCGTAAACACGGCTTTGGTGGGCTGCGTGGGCGATGACGCCTGCGGCCGCAAAATGCTGGCGTTGCTGGAGCAGGAGGGCGTGGATTGCACCCGGGTGACCAGGGTCCCGCAACCCACCGGTTGTGCCGGCATCTTTGTGGATAACCGTGGAGAAAACTGCATCGCCGTTGCCGACGGGGCCAATGCCCGGGTCAGCGCCCAAACCATTGTCCGGGCAGAAGCTGTCATTGCCGGGGCCAAGGTCCTGCTGGTGCAGCTGGAAATTCCCCTGGAGGCAGTGCGGGCGGCTCTGCAAATCGCCCGGGCTGCCGGCGTAATTACCATCCTCGACCCCGCCCCCGCCCGGGAACTGGACGAGGACCTGCTGGGCCTGGCTGATTACCTCACCCCCAATGCCGGGGAGGCTTCGCAACTCACCGGCAGCCACGTACATTGCTGGAACACCGCGGCCGCTGCCGCCCGGGAATTGCGGGCCAAGAGCGGGGGGACGGTGCTGGTCACCATGGGCAAGTACGGGGCATTTTTCAGCTCCCCGGCGGGCGAAGTGCGGATAACCGCTCCCAGGGTCGCCGCCGTGGACTCCACTGCGGCGGGGGATGCCTTCAACGGCGCCCTGGCGGTTGCTCTGGCCAGGGGCGTTGAGCCCGACCGGGCGGCGGATATCGCCGTCGTCGCAGGCGCCCTGGCGGCAACCAGGGCTGGCGCCCAGCCCTCTTTGCCCACCCGGGAGCAGTTGGCAAAGGCTGTGGCGTTGCCATGGTAACCAAACTCATACTGGATGTCGACCCCGGCATCGACGCTGCCCTGGCCCTGGTGACGGCCTGTTGCTGGGACAAAGCAGAACTGCTGGGCGTGGGCGCAGTGGCCGGGGCCCGGCCCCTGGACGAAGCCGTGGCCAATGCTGCCGGTATCTTAAAGGAAATGGGCTGCCCGGCGCAGGTTTTCCCGGGCGCCTCTCTGCCCCTGCACGGAAAGCGGCAACAGGCTTCCGGCCTGCGCGGGCTTGGCGGCCTGGGCCACTGGCGCGCGGCGCCCGACCCGGACAGGGTTTCTCCAACCCACGCCGCCCTATTTATCGCCCAGGCGGCGCGGGCCCATCCCGGCCAGGTGGCCCTGGTGGCCGCCGGACCCCTGACCAATGTGGCGCTGGCTTTGGAATACCATCCCCAGGACGTGGCGCAATTGGCTGCCCTTGTGCTCATGGGCGGCGTTGTCAACGGCGGAAAGACCGTCACCCCGGCGGCGGAGTACAATATTTTTGCCGATGCCGCTGCGGCGGACATTGTCCTCAATTCCGGCCTGAATACAGTGGTAATCGGGCAGGATACAGCCCGGGAGGTTTTTCTGGACGCCGGCGATATCTGCCGCCTGGCCGGCGGCGGCAAGGCGGCCCGGGCCGTGGTCGCCTTGGCCGGTCCCTGGGTGCGGGAATTGTCGGCCCTGCCCCTCCACGCGCCCCTGGCCTTGCTGGCGGCGGTGCAGCCTTGCCTCTTTGCCTTCGGTGAGGCGGCCGTTGCGGTGGAGGCCCGGGGCGATTGGACCAGCGGCTGCATCCTCGCCGATTGGGAGGGCAAGCACAATTGGCCCAACAAGGTGCAAATCGCCCTGCAGGTTGATGCCCGGCGGAGCAAGGAATTGCTTTTGGACCTGTGGACCCGGTGTTAGCGGCGCCGGGTCTTTGCATATACATAGAGAGAGTGGGACGCCCGCTATTGGTGCGGGTTTCTGTTTTGGAGGGATGAAGATGAAAAAGGGGCTGGCCTGGCTGGCAGCCTTAACCCTCCTTGGCCTGTGGCTCGGGGGATGCGGCAGGGAAGCGCAGATTTGGCGCAATTACGGCGGCGACGGGGGCCGGACACTGACCGCCCGGGGGAGGGGACCCAACAAACCGCGCCTGCTCTGGGTAACCGACCTGGAGGGGATCAACCCCGGCAGCCCGGTGGTGGACGAAAAGGAAAAAATCTACGTGCCCCATTCGGGGGGCAGCCTCACCCAAGTCGACAAAGACGGCACAGTTCAGTGGCGCTTTGACAGCTGGGTCAGCGGCAGCAGCACTCTGCCCCCCTACCTGCTGGTGCAGCCCGGCGGCAAAATTCTGATGTCTACCCAGCCTCCCCACGAAGAAACCTTTCAGCTCAGCCGCAGGGGTGAAACCATATTGGGGGTGGGCTGGCTGCCCTGGCCGGCGGCAGTCAGTCCCGTTTCCACCAGCAGCGGGTACACCGTGGCTTGCCACCAATACGTTACTGAGACGGGCTTAATCGCCTTGCGGGTGTTCGGCACAGTCAAGGGGGGAGAGGCGCTGTGGCGGCGGGACTTTTATGCTCCCGACCGGTCCTTTTTTGCCAGCAACCCGGCGGTTCTGGAAGACGGCAGGTCCTTTGTGTTCGTCGAGACCGACGTCGGGGACAATTTCCTGCTGGCCATGGACGGGGCGGGACAGGTTTTGTGGCGGGCGGAGTTCCTGCGCGAGGAAACCCGGGGCGTGGGCGCCGCCATAGCCGTCGCCCCGGACGGCACGGTGTACTTTGGCACCCCGCGCATCGAAGATATTGCCAGGGTCTACACCCCCGGCTGGCTCTATGCAGTGAAGGAGGGCCAGGTGCTGTGGCGGGCCGAAGCGGGGCAGCACATTGAGCAAATAATGGTGGCCCCCGGGTTGGTGGTGGCCAACGTGTTGCGCACCAAGCTCCTGGCCCTGGACCCCGGCGGCAAGGAGCTGTGGCAGCACCGGCTGGAGGGCTGGGAAAGCAATGGGGTCATGGACAGCCGGGGTTGCATTTACATGGCCGGCGTCAAAAACGGCACGGTGCAGATCAAGGCCATTGATGCCCGGGGCCGGGAAAGGTGGACCTTTGACACCCGCCAGCGGGCCGAAGCCGTTTCATACCTGGTGCTGGTCAACAAAAGGCTTTACCTGGCCAGCGCCGACGGCAAGTTAATGGCCATTTCCGATTAGCGCAACCGGCAGCCGGGAAGTTCCCGGCTGTTTTGCTGCCCGGCCGGATTATTGAGAATTGCAGGTGACTGTGGCATAATGAGAGAGAAAACAGATGGGAGGGAAGAGAATGCCTGGTACTAAAATGCCGCCCCCCTGGCGCATAAAAATGGTAGAACCCATAAAAATGATTCCCCGGGAAGAACGGGAAAGGCTGCTGGAAGAGGCCGGTTACAACCTGTTTGCTTTGCCGTCGGAGGCGGTGTACATCGACCTGCTTACCGACAGCGGTACCTCTGCCATGAGCGACGCCCAATGGGGCGGCTTGATGCAGGGAGACGAAGCCTATGCCGGCAGCCGCAACTTCTACCACCTCCAGAGCACCGTGGAAGACATAATGGGATTCAAGTACGTAATCCCCACGCATCAGGGCCGGGGCGCCGAAAACATACTCTTTCAACACCTGATCAGGCCGGGACAATATGTCCTGGGCAATATGCATTTCGACACCACCAAGGCACACATTGAATGGAGACAGGGCCGGGCCGTCGACCTGGCCGCCGAGATTGCCCACGACACCCAGGCTTACCATCCCTTTAAGGGGAATATAGACCTGGAGGCGCTGGAGGAATTTATTCAGCAAAAGGGACCGGATCAAATCGCTTTCATTCTCGTTACTGTTACCTGCAACAGCGGCGGCGGTCAGCCCGTTTCCATGGCCAATATGCGCGGCGTGCGCGCAATTGCAGACCGATATGGCCTCAAGGTCTTTATGGATGCAGCCCGTTTTGCCGAAAATGCCTGGTTTATCCGGCAGCGGGAAGAAGGCTACCGGGACAAAACCATCAAGGAAATTGTCCGGGAGATGTTCAGCTATGCCGACGGCTGCACCATGAGCGCCAAAAAAGACGCCCTGGTCAACATCGGCGGCTTTGTGGGCCTGCGGGACGAAGAACTGTACAAGGAAGTTTCCCGCCTGGGCGTTGTCTTTGAAGGATTTCCCACGTACGGGGGGCTGGCCGGCCGGGACATGGAAGCCATGGCCCTGGGCCTGAAAGAAGTCATACAACCCGAATACCTGGCGTACCGCATTGGCCAGGTGGAGTACCTGGGCCAGCGCCTGCGCGAGGCGGGGATCCCCATTGTGGAACCGGTGGGCGGGCACGCCGTATTTGTCGATGCCCGCAAGTTTCTGCCCCACATCGAAAAAGAGAAGTTTCCGGCCCAGGCCCTGTGCATTGAGCTCTACCGGGAGGCCGGCATCAGAAGTGTCGAAGTCGGAGGAGTGCTGGCGGGCAGAGACCCCGAAACCGGGGAAAACCTGTACCCCAAACTGGATTTGCTGCGCCTCACCATCCCCCGCCGGGTGTATACCAACGAACACATGGACGTCATCGCCGACGCCTTTATCGCCATCAAAAAGCGCCGGGACAGCATCCGGGGCGTCGCCTTTGTGGAAGAGCCCCCCATTCTGCGCCACTTTACGGCCAGGTTTAAACTAGTTTAAATTTCAGGGAGGATAAGGAAATGGACAAAACCGTCGTCAACACCGACAAAGCTCCTGCAGCCATCGGCCCGTATTCCCAGGCCATCCGGGCGGGCAACCTGCTCTTCACCTCCGGCCAGATCCCCATCGATCCCGCTACGGGAGAATTGGTCCGGGGCGATATCCAGGCCCAAACCAGACAGTGCATGGATAATATCAAGGCCATCCTGGAAGCGGCGGGTACCAGCCTGGAAAACTGCGTGAAATGCACCCTCTATATCAAGGACATGAACCAGTTTGCCCAAATTAACGAAGTGTACGGCCGGTACTTCGGCGCCAATCCCCCGGCCAGGGCCTGTGTGGAAGTGGCCCGCCTGCCCAGGGACGTCGACGTGGAAATCGAAGCCGTTGCCCTAATCGAATAAAGGGCCGGCTTGCGCTAGGCGCAGCGCTTGGGGGTAATTGAGGTGCAACGATATTTTCAAGCCGTGGCGGATTTTGTGCAAAAATACATGGAGTCCACCCAACGGCCGGAACTGGGCGTGCGCCGGACCGCCGGCTTTCGCTGGCGTCACACATTGCGGGTGCTGGCGGCGGCCAGAGAGATTGGCAAAGCCGAAGGGGCCAATTTGGACATCGTAGAAATGGCCGCCCTCCTCCACGACGTGGCCAAGCTGGACCAGCGTTGCGACCAGGTGCATCATGCTGTTTTGGGCAGCGAGATTGCCCGGGATTTCCTGCACCAACTGGGATTGTCCCCGGAAATGGTGGACCGAATCGCCGAGGCCGTTCGCTACCACTCCTTCGACACCCATTGCGACGGCCTGGCCCTGGAGACCCTGGTGCTGAAAGATGCCGACCGCCTGGACGAGGTGGGCGCCCTGGGCGTCATCGCCGCGGCTGTCCGGGCCGGCCGACAGGATATGGATTACAGACATTGCCTGGCGTACGGTCTTGAGGATTTGCAAAACCTGAAAGCGGTGCCCTTTTACACCGCCAGCGGCAGAAAAATCTTTGCGCAGCGTTTGCGCTTCATGGCTTCCTTTTGGGAACAGGCCCGGGCGGAGCTGGCCGGGGAAAAAATTTTCTCCGGCAAAAATGCGCCGGACGGCGCATAGCCCGGTTTGCCCCGGGGCATACTAGGGATGGCGGCAAGCGGAAGCTTTATTAAGCAGGCTGTAAAAGATCTGGAAGATCACAGCTGGGAGGAAAGTTCTGCTTGCCGCTTTCTTGTGCCTGACCAGAACCGGGGCGGACAAAAAATATGCGGCAGAAACCGCTGTCTGCCGCTTTTTGCTGTACGCCTTGCCAAGTGCGGCATAATCTGTTTTCATTAAGATGTAAGCAAGCCCAGACTTTTTTCCCTTGACGGCGTCTGTACATAGAGCAGACGTTAAGGAGGGGTGGCATTGACCCAGGATACGGAACTTGTCCGGGCAATACTTGCGGGAAACGATGCTGCCTTTGCTCGCCTGGTTGAACTCTATCAGCAAAAGCTTTACACTGTTGCCTACGGCGTAACGGGCAACAGCCAGGATGCCCTGGACGTGGTGCAGGACACCTTTATCAAGGCATGGTGCAACCTGGCGAGCTGGCGCAGCGAGGGGCCCCTCTCGGCGTGGCTTTGCCGCATCGCCACCAATCTGGCTTTGGACCATTTGCGCAAGCGCAAGCGGCTGGTGCCGGCGGAACAACTGGAGTGGAACCGGGCAGGGGCTGATGTGGAAGCGGAGGTCATTGAAGCCGAAACGGCGGCGGAGCTGAAACGCGCCGTGGATGCTCTGCCCGAAGCTTACCGCCTTTTGATTGTGTTGCGCCACAGCGGGAATTTTTCTTACCAGGAAATGGCCGATATGTTGGGCATTACTTTGAGCCAGGTGAAAAACAGGTTACATAGAGCGCGCAAGATGTTAAAAAAACGCCTCTGGGGGGGACAGGTCGATGGAGAAATGTCATCAGTGGCAGAGTCTCATTGAGGCGGAGCTGGACGGAGAGCTGGCGGACCGGGACAGGGAACTGCTGGCCCAACATATGGCCACTTGTGCCAGTTGCCGGGCGTATGACAGGGAGTCCCGGGCCCTGCAGGCTGCGTTGCGGGCTTTGCAGTTTACCCCTCCCGTCGATTTACGGGAGCCCGTTATGCGTGCCCTCCAGCGGCGCAGGAGGCGGCGCCGGGCGGGAATCGTCGCCGTCATCCTGACCGGGCTGTCCGGCACTCTTCCTGCCCTGGTCTGGGGACTGGCTTTGTTCCGGGCAGTTTGGCGCGGAATTGACTGGGCCTGGCTGCTCCGGCTTGCCACCACCGTCGGCAAAGCCGTCCTGATTTTGGGCAAAGGATGGTCGGTGCTGATCCAAAGCTTCCCGGTGCAGTTTTGGCTGGGCCTGGTTGCGTTGACGGCATTTAATGTGGTCGTCTGGGCAGGATTCTTTGCCCGCGGGGCGGAGAGGGGGGCGCGTTGACATGCCGGCTCCCCGGTTGGCGGCGGCCTGGGCAAAGCCCGGGGAGCAAAGAACAGCCCCGGCAAGCGGGGAGGCCCGGACGCCCGGAGAAAACAAGCGCAGAATAAAGGAGGTACTTGGCTGATGGGAGTTGTAAAAGTTCTGCCCGATATATGGCTGGTAGGGGCGGTGGACTGGGACATCCGGTCTTTTCACGGGCCCTCTTATTCCACCCACCGGGGGACCACTTATAACGCATACTTGATAGTCGATGACAAGACCGCCCTGGTGGATACCGTCCTCGGTTCTTTTGCCCCGGAACTGCTGGCAAATATTGAGCAGGTCTGCCCCGGCAAACTGGACTATGTCATTGTCAACCACATCGAGCCGGACCATTCCGGCGCCCTGCCCCAGGTGATGGCGAGAAATCCCGACGCCATTGTGGTCTGTACAGCCAGAGCCCGGGAGGGGCTGGACAGCTACTACGGCGGCAACTGGCGTTACCACATAGTAAAGAGCGGGGACAGCATAGAATTGGGTCGCCACACCCTGCAGTTTATAGAAACGCCGATGTTGCACTGGCCCGACAACATGGTTACATATGTGCCCCAGAAGAAGCTGCTGTTGTCCAATGACGCCTTTGGCCAGCATCTGGCCTGGTCCCATCCCTTTGACGACGACAATGACCTGGACATAATCATGACCGAGGCCGCCAAGTATTACGCCAACATCCTTACCCCGTTCAGCCGCATCGTCGCCAAAAAGCTGGATGAAATCGCCAATCTGAACATAGAGATAGAAATGATTGCCCCGTCGCACGGCGTAATCTGGCGTCGGCACGGCGGGAAAATCCTCAGCGCCTACTCCCGTTGGGCCGCCGCCGAAGCCAATCCCAGGGTGCTGGTGGTCTACGATACCATGTGGGGGAGCACCGAAAAAATGGCCCGGGCCGTGCTGGAAGGGGTGGCCCAGGCCGGAGTGCCCGCCAGGCTGTTCAAAGCCTCTGTCAGCGACCGCAACGATATCGTTGCCGAGTTGCTGGAGGCCAAAGGCATCCTTGTGGGTTCGCCCACCATTAACAACGGCATGCTGGTTCCCGTCGGCTCAGTGCTGGAAGAATTGCGGGCCCTGAAGCCGGCCGGCAAGCTGGGGGGCGCCTTTGGTTCCCACGGCTGGAGGGGCGGCGCCGTGGCGGGCATCGAAAAGTACTTGGCTGAGGCCGGCATCCAGCTGGTTGCGGATTCTTTGCAAATCAAATGGGCGCCCGGCCCCGAAGTGCTGGAGCAATGCCGCCGCTGGGGTGCGGAATTTGCAGCCAAAATAAAAGAACAATAAAGGCTCGACTGAGCCTTTATTTTATATATCTTCCCTTTCCAGGGGCAGGCTCATGCAGCGGGGGCCTCCCCGGCCCCGTACCAGTTCCGAACCCTCAATTTCAATAGTGTCAATGCCTGCCTTGCGCAGAGTCCTGTTGGTCAGCTCGTTGCGGTTATACACAATGACCTTGCCCGGGGCGACAGCCAGGGTGTTGGTGCTGTCGTTCCACTGCTCCCGGGCCGACTCAAAACTGGTGGAACCGCCCGAATAAATAATTTGCACGCTGTGCCCCAGGGCCTGTTCCAGCCCTTCTCTTATTGAGCCCAGCTGCTCGGCATGGACGGTGTTGCCCTTGCCTCTGGTGAGGCGGTACATATAGACCATGTCCCGGATGCCGGGGAAGAAGAGGAATTTGTCGTAATCGACCATGGTAAAGACGGTATCCAAATGCATGTAGGCACGGGCAATGGGAATTTGCATGACCAGGATTTCTTTGAGCACCGGCCTTTCAATGAGCAGGCGTTGCGCCAGCGTCTCGATGGCTTGTTCGGTGGTGCGCTGACTGAGTCCCACCAGGATAGTGTCCCTGGTCAGAACCAGAACGTCGCCGCCCTCGATGCCACGGGGCATGGGTTCCACCGGCAGGATATCCACGCCTTTAAAAAGCGGGTGATGGCGGATGGCGTACTTTAAAAAGAGGGGCTCTCTTTTGCGGGCATCGTTGAACATGGTGCTGACGATGATGCCGTCGTTGAGCATGATGCCGTGGTCGCGCATAAAGTACATGCTGGGCAGGGGAGGCAGATAAAAAGGGAAGCCCACAGGAATCAAGTCACTGAGGGTCAGGGTATCCTTCAAATCCCGCACTTTTATTTTGGCCAGTCCGCCCGTCAGCAGTTCCGCCGTCTCCCGGTGGGGCAGGTCCTGGAGGTAATCGGCCACAACCTGAAAGGTTTCCGGCGCCGCGATGTTGCTCAGCTGCAAGTGCTCGCGGATCAGCTGCCGCTTTAGTTGGGGATCTGCCATGATTTCGGTTACCAGGTCCTCGATATAGTACACCTGGGCGCCTGCCCGGGTCAGGGCTTTGGCGAACTCGTCGTGTTCCTGCCTGGCTCTTTCCAGCCACGGTATTTCATCAAAGAGCAGGTCTTCCATATAAGGGGGCAAAATATTTTCCAGCTCGGCGCCGGGCCGGTGGAGCAATACCTTTTTTAACGGGCCGATTTCCGATGTCACCCGCATGCAATATCCCTCCTCGCAGTCATGTTTAGTATCTTCTGTTTCCCCCCTAATATAGCACAGAACAGGAACAAAGTGCCAAGGGACAGGTTTGCGCCGGCAAACGCAACAAAGGTATGGAGGAATTCCGCTATTTTGCTTATAATAATAGAAATATCGGCACGTCGGAGGAATGGCCATGCAGAAACTCTTGTTCATAATTTCAGGGCCTTCGGGCGCCGGAAAAAACACCGCCATGAATTACATACGCAAGGTGTTTCCGGAGGTCAAGAAGGCAGTAACCTACACAACCCGCAAACCCCGTCCCCATGAGACAGACGGCGTCGACTACCGGTTTGTGGGCGAGGAGGAGTTTTTTGCCAGGGTGGAACTGGGCGACATCCTGGAATACGAACAGGTATACAACGACTACTACTACGGGTCGCCGGCAGACATTTTCACCGACGGCAGCATCAAGATTATGGAGATGGATTGGAAGGGGCACAGGACGTACCGGGAAGTGTATAAGGACGTGCGCATTGTATCCGTATTTCTCGTCCCTCCCTCGCTGGAAGAAATAAAAAAACGGATACTGAGCAGGTCGAAAGTTGACAACCTGGATTCGCGGATGCGCAACGCTCTGGAGCAACTGGAACATGCCGGCGAGTACAGCTACGTCCTGGTCAACGACCGCAAGGAAAAGATGCTGGCTGAACTGGAAGCAATTGTCCGGGCAGAACTGTTAAAACTGCAGCGGCAGCGGAATCTGGCATTTGCCGAAGCGCTGATTAAGCAATATGGGGAATAATAGATTTAAGCTTCGCCGACACGGCAATAACTGCGACAAGGAGTGACAGTACATGACTACCCAGGAATTGGTTGCCCTGACCGAACAGTATTGTGCCCCCAATTATCTGCCCCTGCCCATTGTCGTCGCCAAAGCGGAAGGGGTGTGGGTGGAAGATCCCGAAGGCAATCGTTACATGGATATGCTCAGCTCTTATTCAGCCCTCAACCAGGGACACCGGCATCCCAGGATTATTCAGGCCGTCAAGGACCAGCTGGACAAGGTGACGCTTACTTCCCGGGCCTTTCACAACGACCGGCTGGGTCCCCTGTGCAAAAAGATTGCCGAGCTGACGGGCAAGGAAAAGGTCCTGGTCATGAACACCGGCGCCGAGGCTGTGGAAACCGCCATCAAGGGCGCCCGCCGCTGGGCATATGCCGTCAAAAAAGTGCCGGACAACCAGGCGGAAATCATTGTTTGCCAGGGCAATTTCCACGGCCGGACCACCACAATAATTTCCTTTTCTTCCGATCCCGAATACCGCCGCGGCTTTGGTCCCCTTACCCCCGGTTTTAAAGAAATCCCCTACGGAGATGCCGCAGCGTTGCGCCGGGCCATTACCCCCAATACTGCTGCATTCCTGGTGGAGCCAATTCAGGGCGAGGCCGGCGTAGTGGTGCCTCCTGCCGGTTACCTGCAGGAAGCGGCCCAAATATGCCGGGAGCACAATGTGCTCCTCATTGCCGACGAAATTCAGACCGGTTTCGGCCGTACCGGCAAGCTCTTCTGCTGTGAATGGGAACAGGTGGAGCCCGATATGTACGTCCTGGGCAAGGCTTTGGGCGGTGGGGTTATTCCCGTATCGGCGGTGGCCGCCGACAGGGAAATAATTGACCTGTTCAACCCCGGTTCCCACGGCTCCACCTTTGGCGGCAATCCCCTGGGTTGCGCCTGCGCCCTGGCGGCCATCGACGTCATCCTGGAAGAAAAATTGGCGGAACGCTCGCTGGAACTGGGGCGGTACCTCATGGACGAACTGAAAAAGCTGGACCACCCTGCCATCACGGAAGTGCGGGGCAGGGGACTCTTTATTGGGGTTGTCCTCAACACAGCGGCCAGGCCCTTCTGCGAGCGGCTCAAGGCCGAAGGCGTTCTCTGCAAGGAGACTCACGAAAACGTCATCCGCTTCGCGCCTCCCCTGGTTATTACCAAAGAGGAGCTGGACTGGGCCCTGGCCAGGATAAGGAAAGTGCTGGCCTGAGCGTTTTTGGGGCCAAGCGCAGAAAAGGAGTGATGAGCTTTGGCGAAAGTCTACGTCACCCGCCAATTGCCCCCGGGGGGCCTGGCCAAACTGGAGAAAGAACACCAGGTGGATGTAAACCCCCGGCAGCGCCCCCTGACCCGGGAAGAACTGCTGGAGACTGTCAGGCACTATGACGCCGTTATTTGCCTGCTCAGCGACACCATCGACGCCCGGGTCATAGAAGCCGCCAGGGGCCGGGTGCAGATCTTTGCCAATTACGCCGTGGGGTACGACAACATAGACGTCGCCGCAGCCCAGGCGGCAGGCATATATGTCAGCAACACCCCGGGCGTGCTCACCGAAGCCACCGCAGATTTGGCGTGGGCGCTGATGTTGGCGGCGGCCCGCCACATCGTTGCCGCCCATAACTTTACCGTTGCCGGCAAGTTTAAGGGCTGGCATCCCACCGAATTCCTGGGGCGGGATTTCTGCGGCGCCACCCTGGGCATAGTCGGCGCGGGCAGAATAGGACAAGCCACGGCGCGCAGGGCGCTGGGTTTCGGCATGAATATCCTCTACTACAACCGTTCCCCCAAGCCCCAATTTGAGGCTGAGTGCGGCGCCAAAAGGGTGGAACTGGAGGAACTGTTGCGGCAAAGCGATTTTGTATCGCTGCATTTGCCCCTGACGCCGCAGACCCGGGGCCTCCTGAACAAAGAGCGCCTGAAACTGCTCAAACCCTCGGCGATTATCGTCAATACCGCCAGGGGGGCGGTGCTGGACGAGGCTTATTTGGCGCACATGCTTAAAACAGGCAGAATTGCCGGCGCCGGTTTGGATGTCTACGCCGAAGAACCCAAAATCCACCCCGACCTCATTGGCCTGGACAATGTCGTGTTGCTGCCCCACATCGGCAGCGCTTCTTGGCAGACGCGGCTGAAAATGGCAGAAATGGCGGCAGACAACGTCCTGGCAGTGCTGGCCGGCAAAGAGCCCCTGAACCCTGTCCGTCCATAGGCACTTTGCCTCTTCGGCGTCCAATGCATAAGCAAACTTCCCCTGCCGGGCATATTCTGTAGCACGAAAACAGTTTCGGGCAGGGAGGGGAGAAGTGTGCCCAGGAAGACCAGACCTAAAAAAACCACCCAGAGAAAGATTAAAAGCGAAAAAACAAAGAAATAATGCCTCGGGGAAAGGCTTGCGTCAAGCGGCCTTTCTTTTTTGAAAAGAAAAAAGCCCAAAAGAGAAGGAATTTGCCTGTTAGTTGGCCAATTAAGAAAACAGCCTGTGTAGACGGGGTGATGGCCGTGCGTGCCGGAAAAACCATGTGGTTAATTGATGCCGCTTACCTTTTTAACGCCCAGGAATCTGTGGGCGCTGAGTACAATTTCGACTACCTCAAATTGCGCCTGTACCTGGAGGAACGCGGTCCCATTGCCAGCGCGTGGTATTTTAACAGCACGCAAAATCCGCCCACCGACAACCAGAGCGGTTTCCACGCCTGGTTGCAAACTCCCCTCCCCCATGGTCCCGGCCTCAACGTCTGTTTGTACAAGCTGAAATTCCGGGATTACGAATGTCCTTTTTGCCAGCGCAAGTTTACCCTGCAGGTGCAAAAGGGCGTGGATGTGGGGCTGGCGACCTTAATCGTGCGGGGTGCGGACCAGGAAGAGTACAACACCCTGATTCTGTCCTCGGGCGACGGCGACCTGAAGGACGCCCTGGCCCACGCACGGAACCAGTGCGGCAAGCGCATCGAGCTGTGCGTCTTTCGGTGGGGTGTATCGCCGGACCTGCTCAGCCTGGCGGACAAAATCTACTGGATCGACGATTTTGCCCGGCAGGTGGCCAAAAAGAGTTAAAGGGCCGGATTTCCCGGCCCTAAGTTTCTATTATATTGGGACCGGCTGCTTTTTGCAGCCTGTCCATAATGGCCCTGCCCAGGTGTTCCCGGGGCAGCTCTTCGATGAGGATGACGTCGCAGCCCATGGCGTCGGCCTGGCGCAACAGGTGGTAGATCCTCGCCGCGGCAACCTGGAGGTTGGCTTTGCTGCCCAGGGCGAGAAAAATGACCCCGGGATAATTGTCCCGCGATTCATCACAGGCCATGACGGCCACTTTTTTGCCTTTTTGGCCATGGCAGGCCGCCAGGCGCCGGATGTTTTCGGCAACTCTTTTCCCCGTTACCAGAATTACCTGGGCGGAAGGCGAATAGTGCCTGTATTTGACGCCGGGAGAAAGCGGCGCCCCCGAGGTGTGCAGGCCGCTGTTCGCTGTTTCCACCGGCGCCAGCCTGCGCAGATCTTCCAGGGTGATTCCCCCGGGTCTGAGCAGGCGAAAGGGCAGCCTGGTGCAGTCGAGCACGGTGGATTCCACTCCCCAGCCCGTGGGACCGCCGTCGATGATGGCGGCTATTCTCCCCGCCAGATCCTGCCACACGTGCTCCGCCCGGGTGGGACTGGGCCTGCCTGACAGGTTGGCACTGGGAGCGGCGACGGGCAGCCGGGCCGCCGCAATCAGGTCCAGGGCAATGGGGTGGTCGGGGATGCGCAACGCCACCGTGTCCAACCCCCCGGTAACCGCGGCGGGGACAACGGGGTTTTTGGGCAAGACGACGGTGAGGGGGCCGGGCCAAAAGGCATCGGCCAGTTTCTGCACCTGCTGCGGCCAGTCCCGGACCAGTTCCCGCGCCTGGGCCTGGCTGTGACAATGGACGATGAGGGGATTGTCGGCCGGGCGTCCCTTGGCAGCATAAATTTTCGCCACCGCCCGCTTGTCCAGCGCGTTGGCGCCCAGGCCATAAACCGTTTCGGTGGGAAAGGCGACGCATTCGCCTTGGCGCAGCAAATGGGCGGCCAGCTCAATATCAGCGGCTGTAAGCATTTTTGTCTCATAGCGCATGGCAATCACCGCCGTGTCTTTTTTTAACCTAGTTTGCCCTGCTCAGCGCAGATTAGTTGTCTGCAGGAGCATGGCCTTGTACTGCGGTATACAGGATGCCGCCTGCAAAGAGGATGCCTCCTGCCAGCATGAGCAGGACAAAGAGACCAAAGCCGGCAGATTCGGGGAGGACGGCGCCCATTATGAGGCTGGCAGAGTTCCAGGCCAGGTGGACGAGGATGGGCGCCCAGATGGAGCGAAATTTGAGCAGGGCATAGCCCAGAAACATACCCATGGGAAAGGCGTAGATAAACTGCAGCATATTGCCGTGGATGAGTCCGAAAAGCAGGGCCTGGATGGCAATGGCCATCCCTGGCTTGACGGTGTGCAACAGCTCTTTAAAGATAAGGCCTCTGAGCAATATCTCTTCGTAGACCGGGGCGACAATGCCCACAGCAAGAAAGGTCAGGAAAAAATTGTCCGTTACCATCTGCAGTATGGGCTCGGAGATATAGTCGGGCAAAAATCTGTGGATTTCAATCAATGTCATGAAACTGTTGAGAAAAACGGCAAAACCGCAGCCCACGAGGACGGCCGCCGCCGCGTGCCGTGCCGGCAGGGCCCGGAATTCCAGGTAGTGCAGGGGATTGCGCCCGCGCAGCAGGACAACGGTAAACCCAGCGGCGACAATGAGCACCCCGGAGATGACCAGTGCCGGCATCATGTTCCTGGCCATAAACTGCTCAATGGGCAGGAACTCGCCGCCGGACAGAAATGCGCGCAGGAAATGGTGAGTGACGAGTACAATCCATGCCAACAGGGTCGAGAGCAGGTAAACCAGCAGGTAAAGGATCAGCCAGCCCGCCAGCTTAAGGTATTTCAAGTTGCTTCTCCTCCTTTTGGTACATTATATAACATCTTACGCCAGTAATCCTGCAAAAAGCAGCGCCCCGGGCGGCGTCCGGACGGAGCAATGACGTCGCGGCATTAAAGAAACAGGCACGGCGGAATGGCACCCCGCTATAATTGGCAATAACGGGACATACTACCCTCAGGGGGTGGTATTTTTTGCCCTTTGCTGCAGAGTACGTAACCCTGGCCGGCAAGGCCGTCGGCGGAATCCAAATCCACCCCGTCGTGGAAATCCGCGTCTGGGCGGGAAGGGCGGGAGCGATGGCGGAGGCTGCGCCCGTGGCCCTGGTGGTGCACGCCCGGGGGCAGATATTAACGTTCCTTATGAACCCACTAAAAACATCTAATGATACAAGGGCGGGGGATGTAGTATAATCAGGGTAGGAGAAAGTAATATCTTTCACAAGCTATACAGTGCAGATGACGGGTGCGGGAGAGAACCCTGGTCGGGGGCACCGAAGGAGCAAATTGGCAACCTGCCCAGTTGCCAAGTAAACTCTCAGGTAAAAGGACCGTATCCCGATGCAACTCTGGAAAGTCCTTTGGACACCGAAGGAGCAAAGCCCTGTGGCGGGCGAATCTCTCAGGTTTCAGGACAGAGGCGGCGGCGAGAGTCGTTGCCTTTTTTGTTTCGGGGGTGAAAGCATGTACCGGCTGGTTACCAATAATCCCCTGGCCCGGCAGTATTGGGCAGTGAGTGAATGTAATCACATTTCCATACGTTGGCTGGAGGGCGGCCTGCCGGACGTGCTGGTGGCGGCCAGAGACATGGTCCATGTGGGCTGGCGGCTGCTGAACCACCCCCTGGCTTCCGGTCTCAGGCCCAGCCAGACGCCGTACAAGACACTGATCCTGGCCAGGGGAAAATGTTTGGATTACCAATCGCTGCAGGTGCTGGAGGGGGCCCTGGCCATTGTGCAGAAACAGGCCGCCTTCCCCGGAGGCAGTGAGCGGGTCCTGGCCGACCTGCAACTCATCGATGTGGAAATGTGCAAGGAAGTCTTAGAACAAATCAGGAGAGGAGTGTCGGTATGAGTTCTTATGACGTCATCATCATCGGCGGCGGTCCCGGCGGACTGGCTGCGGGCATCTATGCCGCCCGGGCCAAGCTCAGCACCCTGATTATCGAAAAAAGCCGGGTGGGCGGCCAGGCGGCCACCACCGAGGAGATGGAAAATTACCCCGGCTTTTTCCAGGGCACCACCGGCCCCCAGCTCACCCAGGCCATGTATGAACATGCCCGGCACTTTGGTTGCCAGTTCTGCAAGGACGAGGTGGTGGACCTGGAGCTGGAGGGTTGGGAGAAGGTTATCGTCACCAAGCAGGGCCGCTACACCGCCAAAGCTGTCATAATCGCCACCGGCGCCGAGCCCCGGACTCTGGGCGTAAAGGGCGAAGCCGAACTCAAGGGCAAAGGGGTTTCCTACTGCGCCACCTGCGATGCCGACTTCTTTGAAGATCTGGAAGTGGTGGTGGTGGGCAATGGCGATGCCGCCATTGAAGAGGCCATTTACCTCACCCGTTTTGCCGCCAAAGTCACCATCGTGGTTATCCACGACGAAGGCGTGCTGGACGCCACCAAGATTATTCAGGAAAGGGCTTTTGCCAACGAAAAAATCCACTTTGTCTGGAACTCTGTCCTGGAGGAAATCAAAGGCGACGGCATCGTCCAGGCGGTGGCCATTAAGAACCTCAAGACGGGAGCGGTAACCGAACTGGCAACCGACGGCGTCTTCATCTTCGTGGGCACTGTGCCCAGGACCGAGTTTCTCCGGGGCAAGCTTGACCTGGACGAAAGGGGTTACATACCCACCACCGAGCTGATGGAAACTTCTGTGGACGGCGTGTACGCCGTGGGCGATGTGCGGCAAAAATTCCTGCGGCAGGTGGTCACCGCTGCCGCCGACGGCGCCATTGCCGCTGTGGCTGCTGAAAAATATATCCATGAAGAAGAAAACTTCCGCAAAGAAGTATTGGAAAAGACAAAGCCGGTGGCCCTGATGTTCTGGAGCCCCTTCCATAAAGAAAGTCTGGCGGCTGTGCCCGTGGTGGAAGAGGTTGCCGCCGCCAACGCTGCCAAACTGGATCTGGTCAAAATCGATACCTACCGCAATCAGCGCATTGCCCGCCGTTATGGCGTTGAGGAAATGCCTGCCCTGCTGCTGGTCAAGGGCGGCGAGGTGGCGGGAGCTGTAACCGGGCCAATGTCCCGGGACAGCCTGGAGGATTTAATTAAGTCAATATAGAGGAGGTGAAGGTTGTGCTGGAGCTCGACAAGGAGAACTTTGCAGCGGAAGTGCTGGAAGCGCAGGGCCTGGTTCTGGTGGATTTCTGGAGCCCCAAGTGCGAACCGTGCAAGGCGCTGCTGCCCGGGCTGGAGGAACTGGCCGGACGCTATCCTGCTGTCAAGTTTGCCAAACTCAATATCCTGGAAAACCGGCGCCTGGCCATCGGGCAAAGGGTCATGGGGCTGCCCACCATCCTGATCTACCGGGATGGCGAGAAAGTAGCCGAGCTGAGCCAGGATTTTCAGATTGAGGATGTAGAGGCAAAGCTCAAGGAATTGAGTGCCTGATTGGGAGGTGAAAAGGATGAAATTGAGACTTGGCCGTATCAGGATTACCGACATTCAGTTTGGGGACAAAACCCGGGTGCACCGGGGCGTCCTCTATGTCAACAAGGAGGAAATCCTGGCCGCCCTTGCCGACGACCGCCTGAGTTCAATAGAGCTGGACCTGGCCCGGCCGGGGGAATCGGTCCGCATCATGCCCGTCAAGGACGTCATTGAACCCCGCCTCAAAGTGGAAGGTCCCGGCGGCATTTTCCCCGGTTTTGTCAGCAAGGTGGATATGGTGGGCCAGGGAACAACACTGGTTCTCAGCGGCGCCGCCGTGGTAACCACCGGCAGGATCGTCGGCTTTCAGGAAGGAATCATCGACATGTCCGGCCCGGGTGCAGAGTACACTCCCTTTTCCAGGACCTGCAACCTGGTGGTAAGCTGTCAGCCCGCTCCCGGCCTTGGCCAGCACGAGCACGAAGCGGCGGTGCGCATGGCAGGCTTAAAGGCTGCCGCCACCCTTGCCGAAGCGGCCCGTGGTGCGGAGGTGGATGCGTGGGAGGAGTACGAGTGCCTCAACCTGGCGGAAGGGATCAAGCGCTACCCCGACCTGCCCCGGGTGGCCTACGTCTACATGCTCCAGAGTCAGGGTCTGTTGCACGACACCTATGTCTACGGGGTGGATGCCAAGCGGATACTGCCCACGCTGCTTTCCCCCACCGAAGTGATGGACGGAGCCATTATCAGCGGCAACTGCGTCTCGGCCTGTGACAAGAACACCACCTACCACCACCTCAATAATCCCGTCATCGAGGACCTGTACCGGCGTCACGGCAAGGACCTCAACTTCGTCGGCGTAATCATCACCAATGAGAACGTCACCCTGGCCGACAAGCAGCGTTCATCCAACTTTACCGCCAAGCTGGCGGAAATGCTGGCTTTGGACGGAGCCATTATTTCCGAGGAAGGCTTTGGCAACCCCGATACCGACCTGATTATGAACTGCACCAAACTGGAAAAGAAGGGCATCAAGACCGTCATCCTCACCGACGAGTATGCCGGCCGTGACGGCGCTTCCCAGTCCCTGGCCGACGCCGACCCCCTGGCCGATGCCGTGGTGACCGGCGGCAATGCCAACGAAGTTATCACCCTGCCGCCCATGGCCAGGGTCATCGGACACCAGGAAACCGCCAATGTGATTGCCGGCGGCTTCGACGGCAGCCTGCAGGAAGACGGCAGCATTACCGTGGAAATCCAGGCCATCGTCGGAGCCACCAACGAGCTGGGCTTCAACAGGCGGTCGGCGCGGACAGTCTAGAGGTCAGAAGTCTGAGGTTGGAAGGACAGGATTATTTAAGCGAAAAAGGAGGTTGTATTGTGAAGGACAAGAAATTCATCATCCTCGGCGACCGCGATGGCGTGCCCGGTCCGGCCATCGTGGAATGCGTCAAGTCCTTTGGCGGCGAGATAGTCTTCGCCACCACAGAATGCTTTGTCTGAACTGCGGCAGGAGCAATGGACCTGGAAAACCAGGCTCGCATCAAGGAATTGGCTGAAAAATACGGCCCGGAAAACCTGGTGGTTATCCTGGGCGGGGCCGAAGCGGAAGCTTCCGGCCTGGCAGCCGAGACCGTGAGCAACGGCGATCCCACCTTTGCAGGTCCATTGGCCGGAGTCCAGTTGGGACTCCCCGCATACCATATCTTCGAAGAGCCCATCAAGAGTCTGGTAGACGCGCAAGTCTACGACGAGCAGGTCAGCATGATGGAAATGGTCCTGGACGTCGACGCCATTGTCAAGGAAGTGGCCACCTATCGGGAGCAGTACAGCAAATACTAGCCGGGGGGTGAGAGCATGAGCAAGTTTCGTGTTGTCCATTACCTCAACCAGTTTTTCGGCCAGGTCGGCGGCGAAGACAAGGCCAACATCCCTCCCTTTACCAAAGAGGGACCGGTTGGGCCGGGCATGGCGTTGCAGGGCATCCTGGGCGACGATGCCGAGATAGTCGCCACTGTTATCTGCGGCGACAGCTGGTTTAACGAAAATATCGAAGCGGCCAAGGCCCAGGTGCTGGAGCTCATTGCCGGTTATAAGCCCGACCTGGTCATTGCCGGCCCTGCTTTTAACGCAGGCCGCTACGGCATGGCCTGCGGAGCTGTGGCCGAAGCGGTCAGCCAAAACCTGGGGATACCGGTAATCTCCGGGATTTATCCCGAAAACCCCGGCCTGGAAATGTACCGGCGTCACGCCATGTTTGTTAAAACCGGGGACTCGGCTGCATCCATGCGCACGGCCTTGCCGGCCATGGGCAAACTGGCCCTGAAGGTGTTGAAGGGCGAAGAACTGGGCGCCCCCGAGGAGGAAGGCTATATCCCCCGGGGCATCCGCCAGAACATCGTGACTGAAAAGCGCGGCTCCCAGCGGGCGGTGGAAATGCTCCTGGCCAAGCTGCGGGGCGAAGAATACAAGACCGAGTATCCCATGCCCCAGTTTGACCGGGTCGCTCCCAACCCCGCCTTGCGGGATGTGACCAAGGCCAAAATCGCCCTGGTTACATCCGGCGGCATTGTCCCCAAGGGCAATCCCGACCACATCGAATCTTCCAGCGCTTCCAAGTACGGCAAGTACAGCCTGGAGGGCGTCACTGACCTCACTGCTGAGACCCACGCCACCGCCCACGGCGGCTACGACCCCGTCTACGCCAATGCCGACGCCGACCGCGTCCTGCCCGTGGATGTGCTGCGGGAACTGGAACAGGAAGGCAAAATCGGCTCGCTGCACCGGTACTTCTACGCCACTGTGGGCAACGGCACCTCGGTGGCCAATGCCAGGCGCTTTGCGGAGGAAATTGCCCGGGAATTGAAGCAGGACGGCGTGGATGCCGTCATCCTTACCTCCACGTGAGGCACCTGCACTCGTTGCGGCGCAACGATGGTTAAGGAAATTGAAAGAGCTGGTCTGCCGGTGGTGCACATGTGTACCATCGTGCCCATTTCCCTGACGGTAGGGGCCAACCGGATTGTGCCCACCGTGGCCATTCCCCATCCCCTGGGCAACCCCGAGTTGCCCCCGGCCGAAGAGCGCGCCCTGCGCCGGCGCCTGGTGGAAAAGGCCCTGGAGGCGCTGACCACCGAAGTAGACGGCCAGACTGTCTTTGACTAAGCGCGGCGGGCGGTGTTCCCGCCGCCGACAAGCTAGAAAAAGGGGCTGTCCTGGGGCAGCCCCTTGCATCGGGAGGGATACAAGTGGATTATCCAGTAATCAAAGGGGCGGCCTACGCCCTGGTGCATGCCCCCAATTTACTGCTCAGCCAGGGTTCTACCCAGTGCCTGGAACGGGCCAAAAATCCCGATTCCCAGTACCTGAAGGATTTGCCCGGCCGGTTGCGCTGCTATCAGGAGGCGGTAAACTATGCGCCCAACCAGGTATTCATCGGCAACCTGCACCCTGACTCCCTGGCGGACATGGCCAGGCCCTGGTATGAAAATTCTCCCCAGGGGCGGGCCGAAGGCAAGTTCGGCGAAATCATGGCAGAGGATTATTTCTATGGCCTGCTGAAAATCTGCGATTCCTTCGACCTGGTCATGCTGGAGCAGGACTTCGCCCGGCAGGTCAGGGAAAAATTGGCCGGCCATCCCCTCTTCGCCGCCGACGCCGCCGCCATCGGCGACGGCGCCGAGGAGGCGGAAATCCGGAAGCGCATTGACGAACAGGGTGCCGAGGCCCTCTGGCTGGACGGTAAGCTGGTGGGCTGCGTCAAGCGTGCCCACGACTGGGATGTCAACCTTAACGCGCACGTAATGCTGGAAAACCTGTCCGTCAAGGCTTCGGCAGTGCTGGCTCTCAAAAACCTGCTGGCCAGGCACCAGGTCAATCCCGAGGCAGTGGACTATATCATCGAATGCTCGGAAGAAGCCTGCGGCGACGTCAACCAGCGTGGCGGCGGCAACTTTGCCAAGGCCGTCGGCGAGGTTTGCCGGTGCGTCAACGCCACCGGCAGCGACGTGCGGGCATTTTGCGCAGCGCCGGCCCACGCCCTGGTCCAGGCGGCCGGCCTGGTTCAGGCTGGTATATATGACAACGTGGTCGTCGTCGCCGGCGGCGCCACAGCCAAGCTGGGCATGAACGGCAAAGACCACGTGGCCAAGGGATTGCCGGTGCTGGAAGATATGCTTGGGGCCTTTGCCGTCCTGGTCAGCAAAAACGACGGCGTCAACCCCGTTATCCGCACCGACTGCATCGGCCGGCACAACATCGGCCGCGGTTCGGCGCCCCAGGCGGTTATCGAGGCGCTGGTTACCGATCCCCTGGACAAAATCGGCCTCAAGATTACCGATGTCGACAAGTTCTCGGTGGAAATGCAGAACCCGGAAATCACCATGCCCGCCGGGGCCGGGGATGTCCCCGCCGCCAACTACAAGATGATTGGCGCCCTGGGGGTCAAGCGGGGAGATATTGAGCGCCAGGACCTGGCTGCTTTTGTGGAGAAACACGGCATGCCGGGCTTTGCTCCCACCCAGGGTCATATCCCCTCGGGCGTGCCCTTCATCGGCCATGCCCGGGAAATGATGCTGGCCGGTGAAATGCAGCGGGCAATGATCGTCGGCAAGGGCAGCCTTTTCCTGGCCCGGATGACCAACCTCTTTGACGGCGTCTCCTTCCTCATCGAGGCCAATACCGGCACAGTCAGCGGCGGCCACGACATGGAAGCCGTTAAGAAAGTTGTGGCCCAGGCCATGCGCCGCGTGGCGGAGCAACTCCTGGAAAACCAATAAGGGGGTGGCACAGGTGACCAACCCACAAGTCATGGCGGGAGAAATATTTGCCCGGCTGGCCGACGCCCTGGAAACGGGCACCTTCGGCGCTCAGGCAACCGTAGCCCTCACCACCCTGGGCAGCGAACTGGGCCCAGAAGAGCTGGTGCGGGGCGCTGAAATGGCAGTGGCACAGGACCCAGGGCTTAAAGTAATTTTAATCGGCCCCAGGGTTGAGACCGAGCTCCCGGTTATGGAGTGCGCCTGCGAGGCTGACGCCCACAGGATTATGGAGGAACTCCTGGCCGCGGGCAAAGCCGACGCCGCCGTCACCCTGCACTACAACTTCCCCCTGGGCGTGTCCACCGTGGGCCGGGTTGTTACTCCCGCCCGGGGCAAGCCCATGTTCATTGCCACCACCACCGGCGCCACGGCATCTGACCGGGTGGAGGCCATGGTCCTCAACGCCGTCGCCGGCATTGCCGTGGCCAAGTCTATGGGGATTCCCCGGCCCAGGCTGGGCGTCCTCAATGTGGAAGGGGCGCGGCAGGTGGAACGCATCCTGAAAAACCTGGCTGCCCAGGGTTATTCCATTGAATTTTCCCAGTCTGTGCGCAGCGACGGCGGCAGCGTGTTGCGGGGCAACGACCTCCTCACCGGCAGCGCCGATGTAGTTGTCTGCGATACCCTCACCGGCAACCTGCTGATGAAGCTGTTCTCCGCCTTTACCAGCGGCGGTACCTATGAGACGCTGGGCTGGGGCTACGGTCCCGGGGTGGGAGCAGGATTTGCGAAGATCATCAATATCATCTCCCGGGCTTCGGGAGCGCCGGTGGTGGCCGGCGCCATCCAGTATGCCGCCAGCTGCAGCAAAGGCAACCTGCCCCACGTTGCGCAAGCGGAATTCCAGGCGGCGGAACGGGCCGGTTTGGCGGCGCTATTGACCAAAACCGAAAAGCCGCAGGTGCAGGAGCTGGCGCCCCCGCCCAGGAAGCCCGTCACCGAAGAAATTGCCGGTATCGACATCCTGGAATTGGAGAACGCCGTCGGCGCCCTGTGGGCCGAAAACATCTATGCCGAAACGGGCATGGGCTGCGCCGGCCCCGTCATCCTGGTGGCGCCCGCAGACGCGGAAAAAGCCAGGGCAATCCTGGCCGGGAAAAACTACATTTAAAAGCTGCAACGCCCCGGTAGGCGAATCTGCCGGGGCATTATGTTTATAGTATGATGCCAGCCGTCCCCGAAAGCGCGGGGTTGCCCCTAAGCGGCGCTACTTTCAGGGACAGCACAGATATATTTTGGGGCCTGGCCAATTTCTGTCGCTGGGTTATCGGCGGCAGATGTTTTATAATGGTGCTGAGTAAGGGTGGTGGAAGCAAATGCGAATTGAAAGAATTGCCGATGCCAGATTAAAATCCCTGTATGCCGAAAAGGTGCTGCGACAGTTGCCAGACTGGTTTGGCATTGAGGCTGCCCTCCTGGAGTACGTTGCCGGGGTGGCGCCCCTGCCCTATTGGGCGGCTATGGACGGAGAAGAATGCGTAGGATTTATCGCCGTCAAAATTCATTACGCCCATACCGGGGATATCTATGTCATGGGAGTGTTGCCGGAGTGCCACCGGCGGGGAATCGGCCGCCGGCTGATGGCCGCCGCCGAAGCGTATTTCCGGCAACAGGGCTGTAAATATGCCATCGTCAAGACCCTGAGCGAGCGGGCGAATTCCGAACATTACGAGCGCACCCGCCAGTTCTATCTTAATGTTGGGTTCGAGCCCCTCATCACTCTCACAGAGATGTGGGATGAACACAACCCCTGCCTGATCATGATCAAGGTACTGCAAGGCGTACCCGGCTGCACCCTTGTCCCCTCTTTTCCCTGCCGGGAAAATAGGGTATATTATATGCAGTCCAAAGCAGGGGAGGAAACAGTGTGCGGCGCAGGCGCCAGTTGAAACGCTCGAACCTCATAATGTATGCCTTAATCGTCCTGGGGCTGATTCTGTCCCTCAGCGCTCCCCGCATCCCCCGCCTCATCGAAGGGGGCTACTCCCGGTCATTGTACAGGTGGCTGAGCGGGCCCCTGAGCCGGTTGACGGGCATCTTTCCCTTTTCCCTGACCGAGACCCTGACGGTGGGGCTGGTGCTCATAGGTTTGTTCAGGCTCGTTGCGCTGGTCCGCCGGTTGCGCAAGGCCCCCGGCAATACTGTGCGAAAAATACCCCGGGCCCTGGGGCGCCTGGCCCTGGCCCTGGTCGTGGTCTGGGTTGCCTTCAACATGCTGTGGGGGCTCAATTACAGCCGCCTGCCCTTTGCGGACATTGCGGGCCTGCCGGTGCAGCCTGGGACAGCGGCTGAGCTAAAAGAGCTGGCCCTGTACCTGACGGAGCGGGCCAATGATCTGCGCGCAAATGTCAGCGAGGATGACCGCGGCGTAATGATGCTGGCCGACGGCGTCAGGGGGGCCCTGGCCCGGGCCGACCGGGGCTTTGCCCTGGCGGCCAAAATTTACCCCGCGCTGGGCGGCCAGTACGGCCGGCCCAAGGGCGTGCTGCTTTCCAGACTGTGGTCGTATACCGGCATCACGGGTATGTACTTTCCCTTCACCGCCGAAGCCAACGTCAACATCGACATTCCTCACTTTATGCTTCCCGCCACCGCCGCCCACGAAATGGCTCACCAGCGGGGCTTTGCCCGGGAGGACGAGGCCAACTTTCTGGCATACTTCGCGTGTTCCCTGCACCCCGATGCCGATTTTCAGTACTCGGGGACGATGCTGGCCCTGCTCAACACCATGTCGGCCCTGTACCGGGCCGACCCCGATGCTTACGCGGAGGTGCGGGAGCTGTACAGCCCCGGCCTCAACCGGGATCTCCGGGACTGGGCCGAGTACTGGCGACGCCATGAGGGCCCTGTGGAAAGGGCATCCAACAAGATCAACGACTCTTACCTCAAGGCCAACCGCCAGCCGGACGGGGTGCAAAGTTACGGCAGGATGGTGGACTTGCTGCTGGCCATGTACCGCCAGGGTAAAATTAATTAACGGGACCGGAAAAGGCAAGTATAAAATGGCATGACAAATACGCGTTAGAACAGCGAAGAGAAGTGCCGCCTCTCCCTTTTCATATTGCCGGGACAGAAGATTAATCTCGAATTGATAACCAAGCATAACCGTACACGGGGAATTTCTTTCGAGTTGCCAGGCAGGCAGGGAAAGGCATTTCCAGGCAAAATCAGTTAGGCGAATAATATCTTAACCGGCTGCGTGCCGGTTTTTTATACATGAAATACTTGACGAAATTGGTCAGGGATGCTTTAATAGAGGCGTAGTTGAAAATTATTCTCAATTTGGAGGTGGCCCCATGACCCTTGCCGATGTCAAACAAGGGCAGAAAATCGTCATCCGGCACATAGCCGATCCTCTGGTGCGGGTTCAGGCCATCAGGTTCGGCATTGCCGAGGGTGCAGAAGTCACGTGCTCCTCGGTAATCGCCTCCGGCCCGATTACTGTGAAAAAAAACATGCAGGAAATAGCAGTGGGGCGCGGCCTGGCCAAAAAGATCCGCGTTAGCCCCGTTGAAGATAAAATATAGAAAGGGATGGCGGCATGCAACATTGCCATGACATTAACAAAGCCATTGCAATCCCCGCTGGCGCCCGCAAAATTGTATTGGTGGGCAACCCCAATGTGGGCAAATCCGTATTTTTTAACGCTCTGACGGGGCTGTACGTCGACGTTTCCAATTTTCCCGGCACCACGGTGGAAATAAGTTACGGCCCCCTGGGGCGGGATGTAGTCATCGATACCCCCGGGGTTTACGGCATTTCTTCTTTCAACGACGAGGAAAAGGTGGCCAGGGACGTAATTCTCGATGCCGATATCGTCCTCAACATCGTCGACGCCTGTCACCTGGAGCGGGACCTCTTTCTCACCCTGCAGGTCATCGATACCGGCAAGCCGGTGGTGGTGGCCCTGAACATGATGGACGAGGCCAAGGCCAGGAAGCGCATGGTGGATGTGGACTTGCTCAGCGACTTGCTGGGAGTGCCGGTTATTCCCACCGTGGCAACCCGGAAGTCGGGCATCGACCAGGTCAAGGCCGCTCTGGACAGCGCCCGCCCGGGCATAATCGACCACGAGCTCGCGCAACACCTGGCTGCGCTGCAAAACCGGGTGGCCAAGCAGGGGGACGCCCTGCTTATACTGGAAGACGATCCCCATGTGGCGGAGTACCACGGCGTCGAACCTGGCGGCATGCGGGAAGAGATCTACCGGCGTCGCCGCCGGCGGGTCGACGATATCGTCCGCCACGCAGTGAAAGAAGAGTGCGCGAAAGTTTCCTTTCGGGAGCGCCTGGGCCAGTGGATGATGCGGCCCTTCCCCGGCATTCCCATTCTTATGGCCGTCCTGGCGGCAGCCTACTGGCTCATCGGGGTTTTTGTCGCCCAGACGGTGGTGGAGATTACCGAAGAGGTAATCATGAGCCAGTACTACTATAACTTTATAATGAGACTGGTTACCCGTTTCATTGCCGCGGATTCCGCTCTCGGCGCCATACTGGCGGGAGAATTTGGCCTCCTGACCATGACGCCCATTTACCTCTTTGGCTTGCTGTTGCCCCTGGTGGTCGGCTTTTACCTGTTTCTGTCGGCCATGGAGGATTCCGGTTACCTGCCCCGGGTGGCCACCCTTACAGACAGGGCGCTGACGGGAATCGGCCTCAACGGCCGGGCCATAATTCCCATTATCCTGGGATTCGGCTGCGTTACCATGGCGACCATAACCACCCGGCTGCTGGGCTCCCGGCGAGAGCGGGTCATTGCCACTGCCCTGCTGGGGATTACCATTCCCTGTTCCGCCCAGCTGGGCGTCATCGCCGGCCTGATTTCCCCGCTGGGCCCGGGCTATATAGTCATCTATGTCGTCACCATTGTGGTGGTCTTTGGCCTGGTGGGCCGGGGGCTCCACAGAGTATTGCCCGGGGAATCCACGCACCTGCTCATCGACCTGCCGCCGCTGCGCCTGCCCCGGCTGGAAAACGTGCTAAAAAAGACCTTCCACCGGACGTGGCATTTTCTCAGCGAGGCTGCGCCCCTCTTTGCCCTGGGCGCCCTGCTCATCACAGTGTTGCAACTGACGGGGCTGCTGGATGTTTTCCAAAACATCATGGCGCCGGTGACCACCGGCCTGTTGAGGCTGCCCCGGGAGACGGCCACCGCCTTCATCATGGGTATCATGCGCCGGGACTTTGGCGCCGCAGGCCTGTACGATATAAACCTGACACCTGTGCAAACCCTGGTGGCCCTGGTCACCATAACCCTGTTTGTGCCCTGCATCGCTTCGGTCATGATAATCTTTAAAGAGCGGACCTGGAAGGAAAGCGCGGCCATTTGGGCGGGCTCTTTTGTCACCGCTTTCCTGACGGGCGGCATCCTGGCCTGGCTTATGGGGTGGCTGGCATGACCTTTGTCTGCGCCACTTGCGGCTGCCAGCTAAAAGAACCGGGGCTGCGTTGTCCCCGCTGCCAGGAACCCCTGCACTTTGTGTGCACCGGCTGTCCGCTGAAAAAAGAGGGGAAGTGTCCGGGCGGCGGCTGCTGACTATGTGGTCATTGCAGTCTCAAGATATACCTCAGAACAAATATCCGCCTTAAGGGCGGTCTTTTTTTGCTTTTGCAATTCTGTTCACCCCGTGTCGGATTCTGTCGAAAAAGGAAGCGCTTTTGCAGGTTTAAATTACAGGAGTTTGGGGAGCTTGTGCAGAATTTAACAGTATCGGAAACCGCCCGTTTTGCTAAAGGAGTTGGCAAAATGAGACTGAAGTTAATCATGGATTGTAATCCCGGTGCCGTGTTGCCCTACAATTACAATTACCAATTGGTGCAAATCATCAGGAGAGCGATACACCAGGTCAACCCCGCGGGGTCAGGACTGGGGAAATGTTTTAATCTTTACACCTTCTCCCAGCTCTATTTTGAAAAGTATGCCATCGGTAAAGAGGGTATTCTGAACCAGGGCGAAAGGGTGCATTGGTATGTCACCTCGCCGCGCATAATATTTTTGGAAACTCTCCTCAGGGGGATGAAGAATATCCGCTCGCTGCAGTTGGGCGACAGCACCCTTTGGGTGCAGGGCGCCGAGGTGCTGGGCGACCCGGATATCAAAGATAAAATGGAGTTTTCCTGTATGTCGCCCATCAGCATTGCCTGCGCCGGAAGCGGCAAAGATGCGCGTCCGCGCTACGGGCGCATTGAGGACCGCGATTTCAGCGAAAAGCTGCGCCAGGATCTCATCAGCAAGTATTACAAGGTCTATGACGCTCTGCCCAGCGACGAAAACCTGCACTTTGAGTTCAACAAGACTTATATTAAGAACAAGGCCCGGGTAACCAGGCTGGTGGACTTCAACGGCGTCAAGATTTTAGGCTACATGGTCCCCTTTACCGTCACAGGGAACCCCGAACTGATTCAGCTGGGTTACCAGCTGGGTTTCGGACACAAAAACAGTTGCGGTTTTGGCATGGTAAAAATTTGGTATTCCCAGCAACGCCAGGACGAGGCGGGCTAACAGACAACTGCAGCGGAAAAGGCATGGCTGAACCCATGCCTTTTCTCAGCAGGAATTCCTTTGCCCAGGGTAGAAGTTAACTTGGTCGAAGGAGATGATGGCGGTGCAAACCTACAGACCGACGCGGGCAGAGATTAATCTGGCCAACATCGCCCATAATGTCCGGGAATTCCGGCGCCACATTCCCCAGCCCACCAGGCTTATGGCAGTGGTCAAGGCCGACGGATACGGGCACGGCGCCGTTGAAGTGAGCCGGGCGGCCCTGGCTGCCGGTGCCGAATGGCTGGCAGTGGCCCTGGCGGAAGAGGGCATCCGCCTCCGCCAGGCCGGCCTGGCGGCCCCCGTACTTATCCTGGGATATCTGCCTCCCGAATCCATCGGCGCCGTCATCCAATACCGCCTCACCCCGGGCATTACAGACAGGGAGACCCTGGAACTCCTGGAAGACGAAGCCCGGCGGCAGAGGCGTCGGGTGGGGGTTCATGTCAAGGTGGACACCGGCATGGGCAGGCTGGGCCTTCGCGGAGCGGACGGCCTGGACCTGGCGCGGCGGATAATGGCGTCGGCCCATCTGGAACTGGAAGGCATTTATACTCATTTTGCCGCCGCCGACGAGGCGGACAAGGGGTTTACCCTGGCGCAATTGGATAATTTTAAATCCCTGGTGGAAACAATAAAGAAGGAAAAGCCGCAGGTAATAGCCCACTGCGCCAACAGCGCCGCCGCCATTGAAATACCCCAGGCCCGTTTCGACATGGTGCGTATCGGCATCAGCCTGTACGGCCTGTATCCTTCGCCGGAAGTGAAGCCATTGGTGGCACTAAGGCCGGCCATGTCTCTGCACACCCGCATCGCCTTTGTCAAGGAAGTGCCCGCCCACACCCCCATCAGCTACGGCCGCACTTATTACACTTCCCGGCCCAGCCGCATCGCCACCCTGCCCCTGGGATATGCCGACGGGTACATGCGGCAACTGTCGGGAAAAGCCAGTGTGTTGATTCGGGGGCGCCGTGTTCCCCAGGTGGGCCGCATTTGCATGGACTACTGCATGGTGGACGTCACCGACCTTCCCCCGGTGGGTCCCGGTGAACCGGTGGTGGTTTTCGGCCGCCAGGGCGACGGCGAAATCTCCGCCGACGAACTGGCCAGGCTGGCGGGGACAATAAATTACGAGATTGTCTGCGCCGTTTCTTCCCGGGTGCCCAGGCATTATACGTACCAGGCTTGACACAAGCCCAATTTTTTAAATATAATACATCTATACGCCCGCGCATATATATTTGATATACTAATGTATATATATCCAGGGGGTGCTGATGTGGCTCAAACCAAGCGGATCATGATTTCCCTTCCCAATACTCTGTTGCAGGAAGTCGACGGCATTGCCAACCAGGAGAATATTAACCGCAGCCAGTTGATTCGCGAGGCCATGCGTTTCTACATCAATGAGCTGAAAAAACGCCAGATTCGCCAGCGCCTGCAGCTGGGTTATGTGGAAATGTCCAAGATCAACCTCAGCCTGGCCAACGAAGCGGTGGAAGCAGAAAACGAAGCCGTCAGGACTATTGAAACCATGGTCGGCGGGGCGTGAGGCCATGAATGTCAAGCGGGGCGATGTCTTTTTTGCTGATTTGAGCCCGGTGGTGGGTTCGGAACAGGGCGGCGTGCGCCCGGTGCTGATTATCCAAAATGACGTGGGCAACAAATACAGCCCTACAGTGATTGTGGCGGCCATCACCTCCCAGATCCAAAAAGCCAAGTTGCCCACCCATGTCGAGATAACCGCCGCGGAACACGGCCTCGACAGGGATTCGGTGGTGCTATTGGAGCAGATTCGCACCATTGACAAGCAGCGCCTCAATGAAAGGGTGACCCACCTGGCTCCGGAACTGATGGAGCGGGTGGATGAAGCTCTGCAGATCAGCCTGGGGCTCATCGATTTTTAAATACATATGATAAAAAGGCTCTGCGGTATTCGGCGCAGAGCCTTTAATTATACAATTACCCGGCAAATTCCCTGCCGGTTGAAAATTAGTGCTCCTGTATTATTTTCCGCTGTATATCCTTTTAGCAAGTTAAACCTGTTTTTGTAGGCGTTGAACTTTGGCCGGGCAGTAATCTTGCCGTTTGCCCGCAAGTTGCAAAAGTTGACTGAGTATTTTCCCTTGCTTAGCCCGCTTTTCAGGCGAAGGGATGTGGAAACAAGTTCCAGCGAAGGAATCACCCAGTAGGTATCGATGAACTCGGAGTAAAAATTAAAATAGTCATTGGGCCGGGGGTTGTTAATTTCGAAGGTGGAAAAACGCCAGGCGTTCCTGGGGTTACAATCTTTGGAGCGGGCTTTTACCTGGATATCGATGTACCGCGGTTCCCGACTGTTCAGCCGAACAATGCAATCAATACCCTTGTCATCCACAAAGGTCTGGTAAACATCGTACCCGCGCCTGAGCAACTCCGCGATAACGGCATATTCCTGCCGCTTCCCAAATGAAGCGGAACTGTTAATATGGTTTGGCATTACAATTAACTCCTCTCTAGGGTAACGCAACATATACTTGTCTTTTTACTTATTGCTTGTATGGGCTGTGTGGTTTGCATTTACTTCATTCTACTACCACATTTTTCCATAAAAAGGTTTCTATAAAGGCAATTTTCGCATGCAATCCTTTTAATTTCGCCTTTATGCAGGCTACACAGATTCCCGGCCTCAAGAGTCGCACCGAACTATCCAGTGGGATCAATGACGGATGAGCGGATTGCGCGAAACCGCTGCAATACTTTATTCTTGTAAAGTTGTGTCGCAGGACACAATTTTATTTTGTCAGCCGGGATAAAATAAGGACAATGAAAAAGAAAAAGGAGGTGAGTTCTTGGTAAACAAAGTATGGTTGCATCACAACAGCTGGGATGAGGTTGCGGAGTATCTGAAGCGGTCGCAGGTCATCATTATTCCCGTTGGCAGCATTGAGCAGCATGGGGAACACTTGCCACTGGGGACGGACACAATGGTCGCCGAAGCCATTGCCCAGTCCGTTGCCGAGCAGGCAGGCGTACTGACGGCGCCTGCGGTAAGTTACGGCTGGAGCCCGCACCACATGGTTTTGCCCGGCACAGTAACCATCCGCCCCGAAGTTCTCATTGAATATCTCTACGATGTTATCGAAAGCCTGGCTCAACACGGGTTCAAAAAGTTTTTGCTGCTGAACGGCCATCGCATTGTCAACATCAGCTGGATGCAAATTGCCGGAGAGCGGGCGAAGCGGAAGCTGGCGGTGGATGTCCTGGTAGCCGATCCGGCCTATCTGTCCAAGGAGCTGGCAAAGCAGGAAGGAATGGGGCTCATAGGCCATGCCGACGAGCTGGAAACCTCTCATATGCTCTATGTTCGCGGCGAATTTGTGCAAATGGAAAAAGCCCGGGATTTTTCCCACCAACGTCCGGACTACAAGCAGGTGGATCCCCGGGTAGAAAAAGACACTCTCTGCTATGTCCCCAGCACCAAAGAGGAAATGGGCGAGTCGGTCAGGGCGGCCGGAGGTACATCGGGGCAACCCACCAGATCCTCTGTTGAGTTCGGCGCCAAATACCATGATTGGGTGGTAGCGAAGCTGGTCACAATCATTAAGGAATGGCAGATAAGTAACTAGCATCCCCTCTATTTCAATTCCGTCATACCAAAAAAAGAAAGGGGAAAAAGGATGCCTGCTGCGAAGAAGGAAAGTTTGATTGTAGCGGTCTTTTTTATCATCACCCTGCTCATGACCAATCCGCCCGTGGTGAACTGGGTCAGCGCCTATGCCGAGGAAAATCCTCTGCTCTTCGGCTGGCCCACACTGTGGGTATGGTTGCAGGTCTGGTACCTGCTCATGATCGGCGGCCTGATTTGGTTTGGCCTCAAGTTTAAGAGTTGGAATGTGGAGTACATCGAAGAGTCGGTAGAGGGACATCTGGACGGGGGTGACAAATAGTGGAAAACTGGATGCTCGGCACTGCAATAATCGGCATTTACCTGGCGCTCACGCTGTATATCGGCTATCGCAGCTGGAAGGCAAGCCAAAAATATGAGAACAGTATCGAAGACTTTGCTGTGGCCAGCGGTTCCTTTGGCATCTTAGTGCTCACCCTGACCTTTGCCGCTACTTTCCACAGCGCATACGCCTTCACCGGCATCGTCGGGTTTGTCTACAATGACGGCGTAGGATTTTGGGTCAACGGTCTGTGGCTGGTGCCCCCTGCTCTGTTGTTCTGGATCTTCGGTCGCCGCCTGTGGATTTTGGGCAAGAAACACAAGTTTTTCTCTTTGGCTGAGTATATGGCCAAATTTTATAACTCCGACTTAATTGGTCTGTTAACTGTTCTAATTCATGCGGTATTTATCACGCCCTATATCGGCATCCAGCTGACAGGTTCAGGTTATATCTTCGAAACGGTAACTGAAGGAATGATTCCCTTTGCCCTGGGCGCCACAGTCATGATGGTTATTCTGATCATTTACGTCTGGGCAGGGGGTATGCGGGCTGTGGCCTGGACCGACACATTCCAGGGCATCTTTATGTTCATTGGGATTTTGCTCGGCAGCTGGCTGATTGTCCGCAATGTGGCCGGATCGGCGACGGCTGCTTTCCAGGAGGCTGTTCAAGCAATACCGGAGTTCTTCTCGCTGCCGGGGCCCTCGGGAGCGATTACGCCAGGGAACTACATTTCCCGCTGGGTGGTCACCTGCCTGGGAATGGCCATGGGGCCGCACATCATTATCCGGATGTTCACGGCCAAGTCTTTGAAGGTCCTGAAGTGGTCCAGCATTCTCGGCGCAGTTTACCTTACCGTCATCTACTGGTTTACGCCGGCCGTTGGCGCCCTGGCCCGGGTCATTTCGCCCGGTGCAGCGCGTCCCGACCAGTTGATGGTCGACTACCTCTGGCAATATACACCGGTAATATTTGCGGCAATTATGCTAGGCGGCGGGTTCGCTGCCGCCATGTCCACCGCCGATTCCCAGGCCCACGCCGTGGCGACAACTGTATCGGTGGACCTTTACAAAAAGCATATTAAGCCGAATGCCACCTCCCGGCAGTTGACCATGGTTTCCCGCTGGATGATCGTCATCCTGTCGCTGGTCAGCTTGTACATCGCCATCACCAGTCCTCAGGCGCTGGTCAACTTGCTGGCAATCTCCACCGGCGGCATCGCTCAGTTGACGCCCGCTTTTGTCGGCAGCTTGTATTGGAAGCGGTCCAGCAAGGCCGGAGCCCTGGCCAGCATCATCGGCGGCCTGGCTGCTCTGATTATCACTCAGTTCTACTGGGTTAACCCCTTTGGACTTGGCGTGCTGGCGCCCTTCTGGGGCTTGGTTGTCGGCAGCATCCTGTTTGTCGTCGTCAGCCTGATTACCCCGCCGGTGGACGAGAAGACCATTGAGGAAACCCAAGTATTTGCCACCGAGGTAATCAACGGATAATTTAATAAAGTGTGGTGCGGCCCTGCTTTTGGAAGGGCCGCTTTACTATTTTAGCAGGATTCAGCACGGCCTTTGGCGTATTATTGCGTACTAACATTACAGGGGGCCTGCAAGTGGATGGGTTGTTATTGAAGCTTCTGGGCGACTGCGGCGTAGTAAGGGCCTATAATCCCAACGAGATTATTCACCTGGCCCATATACCTCCGGAAACCGTTTTTCTTATTCACGAAGGGAAAGTCAAGCACTTGGTTTATAATGAGAACGGCGAAGAAAAGATCCTCCTCATCCTGAAGGAGGGCGATATCTTTGGCGAGGTGACCTATTTTCAGCAGGACGCCAACATGGTGGTAACCCAGGCCATCAGTCCCTGCCGGATCGCTTCAATTCCCGCAACCAAGTTTCAAAAAAAGCTTGAAGAACACCCCGAGTTATATCCCGAGATTGTCAGGTTGCTTACGTACAAGATGCGGATAGTTATGTCCCAAATCAAGGATATGGCCTTCCAGAACGTTGAAGGACGGCTGGCCAATCTGCTCCTGCGCCTGGCCGACCAACAGGGCAAGGTGACAGAATCGGGGCATGTTATGATCGACTTCGATGTTACCCATCAGGAACTGGCCAACATGATTGCGGCCTACCGCTCTACGGTATCCAGGATAATGCGCCGTCTGTGTATGCATCAAATCATCCGGGTGGTACAAAAGCGGGTAACAATCCTGGATTATTTGGGTCTGCAGCAAATCGCCAATTCTAGTTCTGAACAGAAAGAAACGCCACCAGAGGCGCGGGCAAGAGGCTTACCCTGAGGACGGCAAAACAGCAGAGCTGAAGTAAGCTTGGAATCTCGATTACAATCCGCACTATTACCGATAAAATTTTAAGCTAATAATTAAAACAAAAAGTCAAGGCTGTGGGCCTTGACTTAATTACATTATATGGCAGGGGAGACAGGACTTGAACCCGCAACCTACGGTTTTGGAGACCGCCGCTCTACCAATTGAGCTACTCCCCTGCAACGTCTATAATTATAAAGGAACCTGCCGGCAATGTCAATGTGATTGCCTGGCAGGATACCTGGAAGGATTTAAGCCATAATTAAGCTTCCGGATACTGTTGGATTTTCCGTTTCTTGTCGTATTTGCTTTTTTGTGAAAAATACTTAAAATTAGTAAGGGCTTATTTTCCCTAAATTACTTCCCGCCCTTTGGGGCCAAGCCAATTTCTCTGGTCCTTTCCGGCGGCGTGAACGATCTTTTTCTTTGAAACTTTTATATTAATGAATGAACGGCCTCGGCAGGGAGGGGTAACCTAAAGTTTTCGCCGGTGTTGCGAAATCTAAACTGTCAGGAGGTTGTTGCCGTGCGTAGATTAGCGCTGCTTCTCGTGCTGGCTGTTGTATTGGCAGGTTGCGCATCTCAGGAGCAGATCCAGGAGCCGGAGCCGGTAATACTTGAGGGCTCCAGGCTTGCGGACGTGGGCTTAAAATTAGACATAGAAGCCCTTAAACCGCTGGATTACCCCTGCGACTACGAGCTTGAGTTAAATTACTTCTTGGTGCATGAAAGCCTTTGGCTCTATGACCCGACAATGGATATCCTCGCTTTTGACTACCCCGACCTGGAATCGTTAAGTATAGAAGTCGTGCCCGCCTTGTACTTGCAGGGATTCAGAAAGAGCGCCGATCCCGATGCCGAGCAGTTATTTAAAGTCGGGTCTGATCTCTATAAGGCAGAGGAACTGGAAAAATACAAGTTGTTTGAAGACGAAGACGTGCTGGTCTTTGATATCACCGACCTTTTATTTGATGAGGAGTTCTCCGCCCGCTTTGACTGGGTGGATGAGTGGGGGCTGGAAGTCTATGAGTATCTGCGCTCCCACGAAGATGTGGTAATAGGCTATTTGGAAGAACGCTGAATCCCCTCTGCAGCGGAGGCAACATTATTTCCCAGGCAGTAATCAGCGATTAACGGCTGGCAAACGGCAACTGTGGGCGGTTGCCGTTTTTTTTGGGTATATCTCCGGGTTGAAGCTTTGGGGTCGCGAGGCGCGGGTACGATTTTCCCTCCGGAAACGTCACTGTACGACGGACCTATCGTCCACGGCCAACAGTATTATGGCAAAGTGAGGGGTTTTGTACGGTTATGGCGGCCAAATTGACAAAAGGAGTGATGCGGATGCGTTTTCGCAAAGGGGCGGCTTTAGCCCTGGGTATCCTGCTGCTCTTTGCCCTGTTGCTGGCCCAGGACCCGGAAGAAGAAGAGAACGGTCTCCCCGACGAGGCTGGCCTGGAAGACCCGGCACCCATCCCGTTCACGGTATTTTATCTGGACAAAGAAAAAAACCTTATCCGGCTGGACCTGCACGATAAAACCAGCACGGTCGTGGCAGAAAACGTGGCGACTTTTGTGGCCGACGAGACAAACCGCCGCATTGCCATGGCCATCCCCGCTGAGGACGAGATGCTGGAGGAGCAAGGTGTTGCCGAGATAATCCTGTATTCGGCTGTTGACGGCAGCATGGAAGTCCTGGGCTCTTCCTACATGGGTTATGGTCTGCACTTTGCTCCCCGCGGCCGGTTCCTGGGCGTCACATCGGGCTTATTTGGTTTGACGCTCTATGACCTGGAAACGGGTGAAAAGTACGACGCCAGTGATGAAAATCTCGACAGCGGCAGCTGCCGTTTTTTGTTGCCGGGCAGGAAAACAAGTGAAACTATGGAATAATATAATGACAGGCCCTCTGCAAAGGAGGATAAATTTTTTATGCCCGTGCTCGACAAACGCCTGGAACTTGGCCACCTGCCCACTCCCCTGGAACGGGCGGACAAGCTGACAGATTTCCTGGCCGGCCCCCGGATATTTATCAAGCGGGACGATGCCACCGGCCTGGCCGGAGGCGGCAACAAGGTCCGCAAGCTGGAATACCTGGCGGCAGCTGCCCTGGAACAGGGCGCCAACTGCCTGGTCACAGTAGGCGGTCCCCAGTCCAACCACGCCCGGTTGACCGCTGCTGCAGCTGCCCGCCTGGGTTTAAAGTGCCGCCTGTATTTACAGGGCCAGGCTCCCCGGAAACTGGCGGGCAATATCCTTTTGGACAGGCTGCTGGGCGCCGAGCTGGTTTTCTGCGGCGAAGCCGGGTACCCGGAAATCTATGCGCAGATTGACCGGGACGGGGCCAGGCTGAGGGAGCAGGGCGTGGAAATATATAAAATTCCCGTGGGCGGTTCAACCCCCGTCGGCGCTCTGGGCTATGTCCGGGCGGTGACGGAAGAGCTGGTTCCTCAGTGCCGGCAGGCGGGGTTGAGGCCCGCGGCTATTATTGTCGCCGCCGGCTCCGGCGGCACCATGGCGGGACTGATGCTGGGTCTGGCTGTGGCCGGCTGGGAAGTTCCCGTTTGCGGGTACAGCGTCGGTCCCGACGCCCGGACCCTGCAGCGGGAAGTGGCCGACATCCACAACGGGGCCGCCCGGCTGCTGGGGGTGCCCCACTGCATCCAGCCCGAACAGGTTTGCATTGACGCGACTCCGAGCGGGACCGGTTACGGCATTGCCACGCCGCAAGCCCTGGAGGCTCTCGCCCTCTTCGCCCGCCTGGAAGGGATACTCCTGGATTCGGTTTACACCGCCAAAGCCGCCGCCGGCATGATTGCCGACATCCGCCGGGGCAGGTGGAAGGACGAAGCCGTTGTTTTCCTGCACACCGGCGGCTGGCCGGCGCTTTTTGCCAAAGACGATGTGGAATTATGGCTGCGCGAGGAGGGTGAGCAGTGCCGTTAATCGCAGTAACCTGCATGTACGATGACAAAGAACGGCGGAGTTTCCTCAAGGACGGCTACATACAGGCCCTGGAAAGGGTTGGCGCCGTTGCCGCCGTGTTGCCGCCGTCCCTCTCCCCCCAGGCCAGCGCTCAGGCGCTGAGCCGCATGGACGGTTTGCTCCTCAGCGGGGGAACGGATGTGGCGCCCCTGCGTTACGGTCAACAGCCCCGCCCCAACCTGGGGCCGGTTGACCCGCTCCGGGATGAACAGGAATTCGCCCTGGTGCGGAAAGCCATTGAGCTGGGCTTGCCCATCCTGGGTATCTGCCGGGGCATGCAAGTTATCAATGCCGTTTTGGGCGGCGATCTGATTCAACATATAGACGGGAACATTCAGCATCAACAGCAGGCCCCGGGCTGGCACCGCCATCACAGCGTACGCATCGAGCCCGGCACAATCCTGGCCCGGGCGCTGGGCCGCAGCGAGCTGGGTGTCAACAGTTTCCACCACCAGGCCGTGGGCACGGTGGCTCCCGGGCTCAAGGTCAGTGCCCGCTCCCCCGACGGCATCATTGAGGCCGTCGAAAGCAGCGAGCCCTGGATTCTGGCGGTGCAATGGCACCCCGAGCTGATGTGGCAGCGGCATGAAGAGTTCCTGGCCATATTCCGGGCCTTTGTGGGCGCCTGCAGGGGCGAAGAGAATGGGTAAAAGGCTGCGGGATTGGGGGATAATTTTGCCCGGTCTCCCCCCGGGAAAGCTCAATGCCATCACCGATGTCCGGGGCGTTGGCGTAGGCCACTGCACCGTCATCGAAGGCGACTCCATCCGCACCGGCGTCACCGCCGTCCTGCCCCACCCGGGCAATTTGTTTGTGCACAAGGTGCCGGCCGCCGTGGAGGTAATCAACGGGTTTGGCAAAGCCGTCGGCCTCAGCCAGGTCAAAGAACTGGGGGAAATCGAGACGCCCATAATCCTTACCAACACCCTCAGCGTCGGCGTCGCTCTGGACGCCCTGGTGGAATACAAGCTGGAACGCAACCCCGAAATAGGGCGCAAATTTCCTACCGTCAACGGCGTGGTGGCGGAATGCAACGACGGTTTCCTCAACGACATCCGCGCCCGGGCCGTCACCCGCCGGCACGTCCGGGCCGCCATCGCCGCCGCCGGTACCGGGTTGCCCCGGGAAGGCAATGTGGGGGCGGGAACGGGCATGTCTTCCTTTGACCACAAAGGCGGCATCGGCACCAGTTCCCGGGTGGCCGAGCCTTATACCGTAGGGGTGCTGGTGCTGAGCAACTTTGGGCGCTGGCCCCAGTTGAAGATTGCCGGTGTGCCGGTGGGTCAATTGCTGCCCGGGCCCCAACCGGCCGGGCAGGAGCAGGGTTCCATAGTCATCATCGTGGCCACCGACGCGCCCCTGGACGCCAGGCAGCTGGGCCGCCTGGCCAGGCGGGCGGGCTTTGGTCTGGCCCGCACCGGCTCGGTGGCCGGTCACGGCAGCGGCGACTTCGTCATCGCCTTTTCCACCGGCGTCAACTGCCAGGCCGTTGACCAGGACCGCCTGGCGGCAGAACGCCTGCGGGACGACAAGCTGGATCCTCTTTTTCAGGCCACGGTGGAGGCCACCGAGGAGGCCATTCTCAACGCCCTGTTTGCCGCAGAAGCCATGGAAGGGCGCGACGGCAACAGCCGCAAAGCCCTGCCGGTGGCAGATATCCTGGAGATTCTGAGCAAGTACCGCGCCATTAACAAGGGGAGGAATGACATTTGAAGCAAGCGGAAGTATTGGTGGAAGTAACCCGGGGACCGTTGGTGGAGAACTGGCACCGGGGGCATGTGGCTGTAGTGGACTGGCAGGGGAAGTTGCTGTACAGCGCCGGCGACCCGTATCACATTACGTACTGGCGCAGTTCGGCCAAACCCTTCCAGGCCTTGCCGGTGGTGGAGTCCGGCGCCGCCGACAGGTTCGGCATTACCCCCCGGGAACTGGCCCTGTTCTGCGCTTCCCATAATGGTGAGGAGATGCATACCGAAACGGTCAAGGGCATCTTTGCCAAGCTGGGTAAAGATCCTGCCCTGCTTCAGTGCGGGGTGCACATGCCCTACCATGCGCCCACCGCCAAGGCCATGCTTCGGGCGGGGCAGGAACCCACGCCTCTGCACTGCAATTGCTCGGGCAAGCATTCGGGCATGCTGGCCTTATGCGTCCATCTGGGCTATGACCCGGGCACTTACCTGGAGCCGGACCACCCCGTCCAGCAGCTAATCCTGGATTATATTGCCGACTTGACCGGGTATCCCCGGGGAGAAATAGCCATCGGCATCGACGGTTGCGGCGTTCCCGTCCACGGGTTGCCCGTTTACAACATGGCCTGGGCCTATGCCCGCCTGGCCCGGCCCGCAGGCTTGAGCCCGCAAAGGGCCGAGGCCTGCCGCCGAGTGGCATCCGCCATGATTGCCCATCCCGAAATGGTGGGCGGCACTGACCGCTTCTGCACCGAACTGATGCGGGCGGGGGGCGGCCAACTGGTGGGCAAGGCCGGCGCCGCCGGCGTCTACTGCGTGGGCATAATGGATGAAGGCATAGGCATTGCCGTCAAGTGCGAAGACGGATCCGGTAGAGGCCGGGATCCGGCGGTGGTGGAAATCCTGGCGCAGTTGGGATACCTGGATTCCGGCCAGCTGGAGGCCCTGGCCAAATTCCACCGCCCGCAAAACCTCAACCACCGCAAGGAAAAATGCGGCGAGGTAATCCCCGTAGTGCGCCTGAAAAAGGAGTGCTGAACGTGAGGGTATTTATATCTGCCGACCTGGAAGGCATATCCGGCGTCGTCCACGCCGAACACACCCGCCGCGACGGCCGGGAGCACGATCTGGCCCGGCGCCTGATGACGGCGGAGGTCAATGCCGCCATTGAAGGGGCCCTGGCGGGCGGGGCCGGCGAAGTGGTGGTCAACGATTCCCACGGCACCATGCGCAACCTGCTGCCCGACCTCCTGCACCCCAAGGCCCAGCTGATAACCGGTTCGCCCAAGCCCCTGTCCATGATGGAGGGGATTGACGACGGCGCTTACTGCTGCGCAATGTTTGTCGGCTACCATGCCCGCATGGGCCAGCCGGGGGTCCTCAGCCACACCTACCACGGAGCGGTGGTGCGGGAGGTGCGCCTCAACGGCCGGGCCATGGGCGAGACGGGTATCAACGCCGCTTTGGCGGGTTATTTTGGCGTCCCGGTGACCCTGGTGACGGGTGACGACCGGGTGTGCCGGGAGGCGGCGGACCTCATCCCGGGGATCGTTACCGCCCCGGTCAAGCACGCCAGGACCCGGTTTTCGGCCCGCTGCCTGCATCCCCAGGCGGCCTGCGCGCTGATCCGCGCCAGGGCCGAGGAAGCCGTAAGGGCCAAAGTGGAGCCCCTGGTGCTGGCGCAACCCGTCACCCTGGAACTGAGTTTTCTCCACTCCGGCCAGGCCGAGGCGGTGGCGGGACTGCCGGGGGTGGAAATGCTCGACCCTGTCACCGTGAGCTTTACCGGAGATATGCTCCAGACCTTTCGCGTGCTGCGGGCCCTGCTGACCCTGGCGGCGTCGGTGTAAGCCCGGGCGCCCCGCAGCTGTCGTCATGCAAGGAGGAGACCGCAAGTGACTGATGTTGAAAAGAGAATGCTGCAGACCATAGCCCGGGACCTGAACATTCCCTTAAAACAGGTTGCAGATACCGTCAAACTGCTGGACGAGGGCAATACAGTCCCCTTCATTGCCCGCTACCGCAAAGAAGTGACCGGGGGCCTGGATGAAGAACAAATCTTTGCCCTGCAGCAACAGATCAATTACCAGCGCAATCTCCAGCAGCGCAAGGAGGAAGTGCTGCGCAGCATTGCCGAACAGGGCAAGCTGACGCCGGAACTGGAAAAACAAATTACAGAAAGCACCCGGCTCCAGCAGGTGGAAGACCTCTACCGGCCCTACAAACCCAAGCGCAATACCCGGGGCAGCAAGGCGCGGGAAGCCGGCCTGGAGCCCCTGGCTGACATTCTCAGGGCCGGCGTCCTCGATCCCTTAGCCGAAGCGGTGAAATACATAAACGAGCAGGTTGCCGACGTCCAGGCCGCCCTGCAAGGCGCCATGGACATAATTGCCGAAGACTTTGCCGACGCTGCTGACAACCGCGTCATTGCCCGGCGGCGCACCTGGGACAAAGCTGTCCTGGTGGTCCGGGCCAGCGATCCCGGGGCCCAGTCGGTATACGAAATGTACTACGATTTCCGGGAGCCGGTGGCCAAAATACCTCCCCACCGGGTGCTGGCCATCAACCGGGGGGAACGGGAAGAATTTCTCAAAGTTTCCCTGGACTTCGACCCCCAGTACCTTCTCCAGGAACTGTGGCGGCGCAATTTCCAGCCCCAACGGGATGACGCCGCCCAGTACGTGCGGCAGGCCATGGAAGACGGCTACCAGCGCCTGCTGGCTCCCGCCGTGGAGAGGGACATTCGCCGCCAGCTGACCGAGATGGCCCATGCTGCGGCGTACAAGCTGTTTTCCGCCAACCTCACCAGCCTGCTCCTCCAGCCGCCCACCCGGGGCAAGACGGTGCTGGGCGTCGACCCGGCCTACCGGACGGGGTGCAAGCTGGCGGTGGTGGACCCCACCGGCAAACTCCTGGCCGTGGACGTCATATATCCCACTCCTCCCCACAACCAGGTGGAGGCGTCCCGGCGCAAGGTCAAAGAGCTCATCGCCAGGTACGGCGTCAACGTCATTGCCATCGGCAACGGTACCGCCAGCCGGGAGACCACCGAGTTTATCGGGGAACTGACCCAGGAACTGGACGGGGTGTCCTACACCGTCGTCGACGAATCGGGGGCTTCGGTGTATTCGGCGGCGCCGCTGGCCAAGGAAGAGTTTCCTGATCTGGACGTGGCGGAGCGTTCTGCCGTCTCCATTGCCCGCCGCCTCCAGGATCCCCTGTCGGAGCTGGTGAAAATCCCGCCCCAGTCCATTGGGGTGGGCCAGTACCAGCACGACGTCGACCAGAAGGAACTGGCCCGGCTGCTGGGCGAAGTGGTGGAAATCTGCGTCAACCGGGTGGGGGCGGACCTCAACACCGCCTCGGCGCCGTTGCTTTCCTACATTGCCGGCATCAAGCCCGCCGTGGCCAAAGCCATTGTGGTCTGGCGCCAGCAGAACGGGCCCTTTACCGAACGCAGCCAGTTGCTGGCGGTTCCCCGCCTGGGCGAGGCCACCTTCCAGCAGTGCGCCGGTTTTCTGCGCATCCGGGACGGCAGCAATCCCCTGGACGCCACCACCGTGCACCCCGAATCCTATGAGGTGGCGGAAAAGCTGCTGGGCCTGTGCGGGTACACCACCGCCGATCTGGCCAGCCGCGGCGGCATTCCCGAACTGAGCAGCAAACTGCCGGCGCCGGTGGAGAAACTGGCCCGGCAACTGGGGGTCGGGGAGCCTACCCTGCGGGACATCATCGCTGCCCTGGAAAAACCCGCCCTGGATCCCCGGGACAAATTGCCGCCGCCCCTTTTCCGGGAAGGTGTGCTCACCCTGGACGACCTCACCGAGGGCATGATCCTGCAGGGCACGGTGCGCAATGTCACCGATTTCGGCGCTTTTGTGGATATCGGCCTCAAGGAGGCGGGCCTGGTTCACGTCTCGGAGCTGTCGGATAAATACGTCAAGCACCCCCTGGAAGTTGTCAGCGTAGGGGAGCACATCAGCGTGCGGGTCATCGGCGTCGACAAGCGACGCAACCGCATTTCCCTCTCCTGCAGAGGGGTACATTAATGGTGCAGCGGGCACCGGAAAGGGAGGATACAATGAATACCAAGGAAATCATGGACCTGGCCCTGGAGCTGGCCGGGCTGAAGGAAATACCCGACGACTCGGGCATTATCGTGGCAGGGGAAGACATCAAAAAAGTCGCCTTTGGCGTCGACATGGAAGCGGCGGAAATGCTCATCGCCCGGGAACTGGGGGTTGACCTGGTCATTACCCACCACCCCGTGGGCGGGGCTCCGCGCCTCAACCTGTACAAGGTCATGGAAAACCAAATCGAGCGCATGGCAGCTGCCGGCGTTCCCGTCAACAAAGCCCAGAAAGCGTTGCGGGAGCAGATGGGCAAGGTGGAACGCAGCCTGCACGTCTCCAACTACGACCGGGCGGCGTCGGCAGCCCGCCTGCTCAAAATGCCCTTCATGGGTATCCACTCTCCCGCCGACGTCATCAGCGAACGCACAGTGCAACGGCATCTGGACAACAGTCTCAATCCCAGGTCCACCCTGGGCGACGTCATCGAGGCGCTGCAGCAAATCCCCGAGTACCGCAACGCACTGACCAAGCCGGAAATCCGGGTGGGTGCAGAAAAGGATTACGCCGGCAAGGTATTTGTGACCATGGCGGGGGGCACCAACGGCGGCGCCAAGGTGGCCCAGGCCTACTTCGAAGCGGGGATTGGCACCCTGGTCTGCATGCACATGCCCGAAGAGGTCATCAAGGCCGTCAAGGAGCAGAACATCGGCAACGTCATCGTGGCCGGTCACATGGCCAGCGACTCCATAGGCATCAACGTCATCATCGCCGCCCTGGAAGAGCGCGGCCTGGAAGTGATCCGTATGAGCGGGGTAATCGATCCAAATTAAGGCGGGAATCCCGCCTTTTTCTGTGTCATTTACCATACAAGATCCTGATCTTCCGATAGCGGAAAAATAAACCCGGAGCAATATGCTCCGGGTTACTTATGCCCTATTACTCCCACTCCCGATAGTACTTGGGCCGGGGGCGCAGGATCCTGACCAGCAGTGCCAGGGGGGTCAGCAGGATGCCCAGCAGCGAGCCGCCCACGGCCAGGAGCGGCGCCAACAGCAGGGCCGGGACAGCGACCGCAAAGGCCAGGCCTGCTGCGCCCACTACCACGATGCCGATGGCGGGCAAGATGACAAGGAAGACCAGGGCCGCCGCTGCGGCCACCGCCAACAGGACTGCCAATTTTATGCCCATAACGGCAACGGGATTGGTGAGCTTGCGCCCGTTGATATACACCGGCATGGCTTTCCCTCCCGGGATGTTCTTACCTCCAGTATAGGGGGCGCCCTCTCTTTTGTCAACCCCTGCCTAAATATATTTTAGGTGCAGATTGAAAATATTAAGGTAACCGGCCGAAAGGGGAAATGGCTTTGGCCCCGCACCAGGGCAGGAATCATAGGCTGGCCGGCGAAGTATATTAGTATACAAAGGGGGTGTTTGGAATTACCGGAAAACTGGTTGTCAATGACGATGTTTTTGTGGATATCGCCATGGCCGCTCTGCAAAAGGTGGAAGATGTCATCCGCCAGCAACGCAAGGGCGCCTTCGCCGGCCTCGGCCGCCTGCTGTCCGGCAAAATGGGGACCAAGGTCTTTGTGCAAAAAAACGACGGCGAGAACGGGGATCCGGGCAGTGTGTCCTTTGATCTGCGGCTGGTAATGGTCTACGGGGTGGTCATTCCCGAAGTGGCGGAAAAGGTCAGGGAGGCCGTAATCAAAGACGTCAGCGCCATCACCGGTTACCATGTGGACAGGGTGGACATTACCGTGGAACGGCTGGTCCATCCCGACGAAGTGGAGAAGGATGCCTAAACAACCCCGCCGGGGTTGTTTTTTTGGCTGCGAATATTTAGATAGTCTAAAGGGATTTTTGCTCCTTTCCGAGAATATATATTGCATATCACCAAAAGGAAGGAGTATGTGCATGCGCGCAATAGTCAACGGCAAGATCTGCACCATGGCCGGCGCCGTTCTGGAAAAGGGCACAATACTCATTGAAGCCGGCAAAATCAAAGCCGTGGGCGCCGACCTGGCAGTTCCCCCCGGCGCAGAGATCATCGATGCCCAGGGCGGGTATGTCCTCCCGGGCATCATCGACGCCCACACCCATATCGGCGTTTACGAGGAAGGTATAGGTTTTGAGGGCGCCGACGGCAACGAGATGACCAATCCCGCCACGCCCCACATTCGCGCCCTGGATGCCGTCAACCCGGCGGACAAGGCCTTTGCCGGCGCCAGGGCAGGCGGCGTCACCAGCCTTGCCGTGGCCCCGGGCAGCGCCAATGTCATCGGCGGGCAGGTACTGGCCATGAAGACCTGGGGACGGGTGGTGGACGACATGGTTATCCGTGCACCCCTGGGTCTGAAAGTCGCCTTTGGCGAAAACCCCAAGCGGGTGTACAGCAACCAAAAGAAATCCCCCAGCACCAGGATGGCGGTGGCGGCAATTCTGCGGGAAAACCTGACGGCCGCCCGCAACTACCTGGATAAGCTGGAAAGGGCCAAGGACGACCCCGAAAAGGCCCCCGACCGTGACCTCAAGCTGGAAATCCTGGCCAAGGTGCTCAGGAAAGAAATTCCCCTCCGGGCCCACGCCCACCGGGCCGACGACATCATCACCGCCGTCCGCATCGCCGAAGAATTTGACGTCGACATCGTCATCGAGCACTGCACCGAGGGCCATTTAATCGCCGATTTCCTGGCCGAAAAGGGCGTTCCCGCCATCATCGGCCCCACCCTGGGCACCCGGCCCAAGGTGGAGCTGGTCAACGCCACCTTCAGGACTCCGGGCATATTGCACAAAGCCGGCGTCAAAGTGGCCCTGACCAGCGACCATCCCGTCTTTCCCGTCCAGCAGTTGCCCATCCAGGCCGCTCTGGTCCACAAACACGGGCTGCCGGAAGAGGAGGCCCTCAAGGCCATCACCATCAACGCCGCCGAAATCCTCGGCATCGCCAACCGGGTGGGCAGCCTGGAACCGGGCAAGGATGCCGACATCGTCATCTTCAGCGGTCACCCCTTCCACTGGAAGACCAGGGTGGAGAAAACTTTGATAGATGGAGAGATCGTTTATGAGCGCTAAACTGGCCATCATCAATGCCGAGATCCATACCGCGACGCAAAAGGAGCCCGTCAGGGGCGCCCTGCTCATTGTTGACGGCAAGATTGCCGATTTCGGCGCCATTGCCATCCCTCAGGACGCCGACGTAATCGACGCAGCCGGCAAGGCGGTGTATCCCGGTTTCATCGATCCCCATACCCACCTGGGCGTCGGCGAAGAGGGCCTGGGCTGGGAAGGCCGGGACTACAATGAGATGACCGACCCCGTCACCGCTCATCTCCGGGCCCTGGACGCCATCAACCCCGACGAAGACGGGTTCCGGGAAGCTGTTGAAGCGGGCATTACCACAGTGATGTCGGCTCCGGGCAGCGCCAACATCCTGGGCGGCAGCACCGTGGTCCTCAAGACCGGCGGCGGGCTGTTGCACCAGCGGGTGCTGCGGGACAACGCCGGCATCAAGGCCGCCCTGGGCGAAAACCCCAAGCGGGTGTATTCGGGGCAGAAGAAGATGCCCAGCACACGCATGGCCAGCGCCGCCCTGTTGCGGGAAGCCCTGGTGGCCGCCCAAAATTACCTGAACAAAATAGAGCGGGCCGGCGCCGACCCCGACAAGCTCCCGCCCCGGGACCTCAAGCTGGAGGCCCTGGTGCCCGTCCTGAAAAGGGAAATCCCCCTGCGCATGCATGCTCACCGGGCCGATGACATTGCCACTGCCCTGAGAATCGCCAGGGAATTCGACATCGACCTCACTCTTGAACACGCCAGCGAAGCCCACCTCATTGCCGACAAGGTGGCGGCGGCGGGAGTGCCGGCCATTGTCGGGCCGTCCCTGGGCGTACCCGGCAAGGTGGAGACCCAAAACAAGACCCTGGAAACGGTGCGGATTCTCACCGAAGCGGGGGTGACTGTGGCCCTGACCACAGACCATCCCGTCCTCAACGTGTACCAGCTCCTCCATGCCGCCGCCGCCGTGGTGCGGGAAACGGGTATGGACGAATACGATGTGCTGCGCCTCATCACCGTCAACGCCGCCAAAATCCTTGGTGTCGGGGACCGGGTGGGCAGCATCGAAAAGGGCAAGGATGCCGACCTGGTCATCATCGACGGCCATCCCTTCGACTACCTGTCCCAGGTGGCTTACACCATCATCGACGGCCGGGTCGTCTATCCCAAAACCATCGCCGAATAGCACCTGCAGCCGTTCCTTTTCCGCGGGAAAGGGACGGTTGCTTTTTTCTGTCCGGGTGCGGAAATGTGCTGCAGGCGGTGCATATCCCGGCGACAATCAGGCAGACTTCCGGTACTGGCCGGTCTCCAATATTTAGTGATATAATGTCTTTATATCAGTGCAGGAGTTGATGGTATGCAAGTGCATTCTGCCGGTCCCCGGGCCACCCAGGAGCTGGCCGAGGCCCTCGGCCGGCTGGCCGGACCCGGGGCGGTTCTGGTGTTAAGCGGTCCCCTGGGAGCGGGCAAGACCTGTTTCGTCCAGGGGCTGGCCCGGGGTCTGGGCGTCACCGGTGTGGTCAACAGCCCCACCTTTACCATAGTCAAGGAATACCGCGGGCGTCTGCCCCTTTTCCACTTCGACCTTTACCGGCTGGAGGATCCCGAGGAATTGTGGGACCTGGGCCTGGAGGATTACCTGGCCGCCGGCGGGGTGTGCGCGCTGGAGTGGGGAGAGCGGGCGGCGGCCCTCCTGCCCCGGGACCGGCTGGACATCGCTTTGCAGCCCGGCGGCCCCCGGGAGAGGGAGATCCTTTTTTGCGCCGGGGGCCCGGTGCACCGGAAACTGGTGGAGGAGCTGATGGACTGTGTTGACACTGGCCGTTGACACTGCCACAGATGTGTGCTCGGTGGCCCTGGCCCGGGAAGGCAGGCTGCTGGCCGAGCTTACCGCCCGCATCCCCCACGCCCATTCCGAGCGCCTCATTCCTTTAATAGACAATCTGTTTCGGGAGACGGGACTGGCCCCTGCTGACCTGGAACTGCTGGCGGTGACCCGGGGTCCCGGTTCCTTTACGGGGCTGCGCATCGGCATGGCCACCGTCAAGGGCCTGGGCCTGGCCCTGGGCATAGAGGCGGTGGGGGTGTCGACGCTGCAGGTGCTGGCCCACAGCTTTGGCGGCGAAGCCCTGGTTTGCCCCGTCCTCAATGCCCGGCGCGACCAGGTGTACACCGGCCTGTTTCGCTGCGGCGGCTCGCTGCCGGAAGTGCTGTGGGCAGAACGGGCCGCCGCTGTCGAGGACTTGCTGGCGGTGCTGGAGCAGTACTCCGGGCCCGTTTGGCTGTGCGGCGACGGCACCGGGCTGGTTCTGGCCCGGGCTGCTGAAACCAGGGCGCAACTGCGCCAGGCGCCCCTGCACCTGCTGGGCGGCCGGGCGGCGGCCCTGGCCGACCTGGCCCGGCGCTTGCCCTCCGTTCCCGTCGACCAGCTGACGCCCATCTACCTCAGGGAATCCCAGGCCGAAATCCAGTTGCGCCGGAGAGAGGCGGGCGGCCATGAAAGCTGAGGTCACCATTGTGCCCATGACCCCCCGGCATCTGGAACGGGTGCTGGAAATAGAAAAAGCCAGTTTTTCCAGCCCCTGGAGCAAGCGCATTTTTTACCAGGAACTGGCGGGCAACCCCTATGCCACTTACGTGGTGGCCATGGCCGGCGAGGAACTGGTGGGTTACGCCGGCATCTGGCTGGTGCTGGATGAGGCCCACGTCACCAACATCGCCGTATCTCCCCAATGGCGCCGGCGGGGGGTGGCCCGGCAGCTTCTGGACCACCTGTTGCGCGTGGCGTACAGCCAGGGAGCCCGGGGCGCCACTTTGGAGGTGCGCAAGAGCAATGCCGTTGCCCGCAACTTGTACGCCAGCCTTGGCTTTGCGGCAGTCGGGGTGCGCAAGGAGTACTATACCGACAACAAAGAAGACGCGGTGATCATGTGGCTCCGGGACCTGTCCGCCTATTTTGAACGAAAGGAGCAGGCCGATGGCTAATATCCTGGCAATAGAAACTTCCTGCGACGAAACCGCTGTGGCCATCGTGGCCCGGGGCCGAGAGATTTTGAGCAATCAGGTGGCTTCCCAAATCGAAACCCATGCCCGTTTCGGCGGTGTGGTGCCGGAAATCGCTTCGCGCCAGCACCTGCTGGCCTTAAATCCCTTAATCCGCACAGCCCTGGCCGAAGCAGGACTGGACTGGGACGGCATCGATGCCGTGGCGGTGACCCAGGGGCCGGGACTGGTGGGGGCACTGCTCATCGGCGTTTCCGCTGCCAAGGCCATAGCCTGGGCCCTGGGGAAACCGGTGCTGGCCGTCAACCATATGGCAGGACATATCTATGCCAACATGCTGGCGGGACCGGTGCGTTTTCCCCTGGTCTGTCTTGTGGTTTCCGGCGGGCATACCGAACTCATCTACATGGAGAGAGACCTGGATTTCCGGCTGTTGGGCCAGACCCGGGATGACGCCGCCGGGGAAGCTTTCGACAAGGTGGCCCGAATCTTGGACCTCGGGTATCCCGGGGGCCCGGCGGTGGACCGATTGGCCCGGCAGGGCAGCGACGTCCTGGATTTCCCCCGGGCGTTGCTGGAGGAGGGCAGCCTGGATTTCAGTTTCAGCGGCCTCAAGACGGCGGTGCTCAATTATTGCCACAATGTGCGCCAGCGGGGCCAAGAAGTCAACAAGGCAGACGTTGCCGCATCCTTCCAGGCCGCAGTGGTGGATGTGCTGGTGCAAAAAACCGCCCAGGCCGTCAGGCAACTGCGCCCTGCCACCCTGCTGGCGGCAGGCGGCGTGGCGGCCAACAGCCGCCTGCGCGCAGCCCTGGCCGAGCTGGCCCGGCAGGAGAACGTGGCCCTGGGCATTCCACCCCCGGAACTGTGCACCGACAACGCCGCCATGATTGCCGCGGCGGCCTGGCCCCTTTTCGCCAGCAATCGACACAGCCCGCTGTCTTTCACCGCCGTGCCGGACCTGGATTTGGCGGCGGTTGTGGAAAACTGTTGATTTTTGTAGAATGTAAACCTGGGGATAGTGGGGATAAGTTTGGCCCTACCTTTGACCACAGTTTTCACATGCTCTGTGGATAACACCGTGACTTTATGTGAATAACCTGTGGAAAATGTGGATAGACCCGGACTTTCCCTGTGGTTAGCCGTCAAAATTGGGGATAAGTATGTGGATACTGTGGATAACGAAAGTGTGTTTGGGTAATTATGGGCAACCAAACATATGCACGTTGCAGAGGGAGGAAATTGTATGCATAGGGTGCTTTTGGAAATCGGTCCTTTCACCGTATATTCTTACGGCCTGATGATTGCCATAGGAATCCTGGCCGCCGTCTTTGTCGCCCGGCGCCTGGCGCCCAAAATCGGCGTCGACCCCGAACGCATGCTGGATTTGGCCGTCATGGCAGTGCTGGGCGGTCTGTTGGGGTCTTATGTCAACTACATTGTCAGCTACGACTGGAGCAGCTTTGCCTCCGACCCGGTTTCCCTGTTGCGGTTCTGGGAAGGGGGGCTGGTGTTCTTGGGCGGCCTCATCGGGGGCACCGCCGTTGCCGTTCTCTACATCCTCCGGCACAAACTGCCCCTGTGGGAAATAGCCGATATCGCCGCGGTTGCGGTGCCGCTGGCCTACGGCTTTGGCAGAATCGGCTGCTTTTTGGCAGGCTGCTGTTATGGCAAGCCCTGCGATTTGCCCTGGGCGGTGACCTTTCCCCCGTCCTGGCGGGCCATTTACGGCCAGCCCCTGGTGCCCCGCCATCCCACCCAGCTTTACCTCATGCTGCTGGGTTTTGCCCTGGCCGCTTTTGCCTTGTGGTTTCGCAAACGCCGCACCTTTGCCGGCCAGAGCTTCCTCCTCTACTTGATCCTTTATGGCTTGGGCCGCGGTTTAATCGAGTTCCTGCGCATGGAGCCCAAGGTCCTGGGTACCCCTCTGTCGGTGGCCCAGTTCACCGGCCTCATCATGATCGCGGTGGCGCTGGTTGTCTACCCCATCCTGCGCAGGCACACGGCGTACCCAAAAGACAAAGGCCAAACGTCTGAGTAAGACCGCCTGCCCGACCCCGGAACAGCCGGGGTCTTTTTTTGTGCCGGCCAAGTCCAGGGCAAATTAAGCGGCCCGGCGCGGATTTCGTTAATATCCGGCATGGCATGCGGAATAATAAGTAAGTGGATACACCAGTCTTGGGCGAAAGTCATACCTTGAAGTATATAACCTTTGACAAAGGATGTGGGGGCATGTTTGGCAAGGCTGAGAAGTTCCACCTCATCGGCATCGGAGGGTATGGCATGAGCGGGCTGGCCAGGCTGCTGCTGGACCTGGGCTATACCGTCAGCGGATCGGATCTTGCTCCCTCGGACATTACCCGGCACCTGATGGAAATGGGCGCCGAAATAACCTTTGCCCACGATGTCAAAAATGTGGAAGGCCGGGACGTGGTGGTCTATTCCACGGCTATCCCTGAGGAAAATGCCGAACTGCGGGCCGGCCGGGCAAAGTGCAAGGTATTGCACCGCTCCGAGCTTTTGGCCCAGTTCCTCAACGCCAAAAAGGGCATTGCCGTCACCGGCGCCCACGGCAAGACGACAACCACCACCATGCTGGCCCTGATCATGGAGAGGGCGGGTTGGGACCCCACCGCCCTCATCGGCGGTGAAGTGCAGGATTTTTCAGGCACCGCCCGCCTGGGCAGGGGCGAGTACGTGGTGGCCGAAGCCGACGAAAGCGACCAGTCCTTTGCCCGCTATCGCCCGTGGTACGCCATCATCACCAACGTCGAACCCGATCATCTGGAGCACTACGACGGCAGTTTTGCCCGGCTGCTCCGGGGGTATGCCGATTTTGTCGGCAATATCCGCCCCCAGGGGCTGCTGGTCTACTCTGCCCACGACGAAAGCGCCCGGGACATTGCCCAAAAGGCGCGTTGCCAAACGATTACGTTTGGAATCGGGGCCGGGGACTACCGGGCCGAGGATGTACAGCTTCAGGCTTTGACCGGCCGGTTTCAGCTGGTCCGGCACAATTCCCCGCTGGGCGTCATAGACCTGCGGGCGCCGGGCCGCCACAATGTCCTCAACGCCGTCGCTGCCGCTGCCCTGGCCCTGGAGCTGGGCATTGATTTTTCCGCCGTGCAGGCGGCCCTGGCGGCGTTCAAGGGAGCCAGGCGGCGCTTTGAGGTGCTGGCCCGGGAGCCGTACATGGTGGTGGACGACTACGCCCATCATCCCACCGAAATCAGGGCGACTTTGGCTGCCGCCGCCGGCGCCGGCCGGAAGAGGATCATCGCCGTATTCCAGCCCCACCGCTACACGCGCACTCAATACTTTATGGAAGAGTTTGCCGCCTCCTTTGCCCGGGCAGACATCGTCGTCGTCGACGATATCTTCCCCGCCTCCGAACAGCCCATTCCCGGCGTGGATGCCCGGATATTGGCTGGAAAAATAGCTGCCCGGCACTGCGGCCCGGTTCTGCACATAAGCGGACTGGACGCCATCGTGCAGTGGGTGAGCAATGCCTGGCAGCCCGGGGATCTTATCATTACCATGGGGGCGGGCGACATCTGCAAAGCCGGGCGCAAACTGGCGGAAATCGCGCAGCGCCTTGCAGGTGATTCCCTTCCCAAAGTCGAATAGGTAAGTAAAGCGAGGAGGGAATGAGCAAAATTGCTGAAAAAACACGTGCACTTTATCGGCATAGGCGGCATGGGCATGAGCGCCATCGCCCGCATTATGCTGGAACGAGGGTATACCGTCAGCGGCTCCGATTTGCGCAGCACCGAACTGACTGAAAACCTGGCCAGGATGGGGGCCACCATCTACCGGGGCCATGCCCGCGAGCACCTCAACGGGGCGGAGATGGTGGTCTACTCCAGTGCCGTTCCCGAGGACAACCCCGAGCTGGCTGCGGCCAGGGAGGCCAAGGTGGAGCTGCTTCACCGGGCCGATGCCCTGGCGCAAATCATAAACGACGCCAAGGGCCTGGCGGTGGCCGGGGCCCATGGCAAAACCACCACCACCTCCATGCTGGGTCTCACCCTGGCCGGATGCGGGCTGGACCCCACGGTGCTGGTGGGCGCCTTCAGCGACGACCTGGCCGGCAATGCGCGCCTGGGCAGCGGAGAGTATGTCGTCGCCGAGGCCGATGAAAGCGACTATTCCTTTTTAAAATACACGCCCTTTGCGGCTATCATCACCAACGTCGAGCCCGATCACCTGGAGAACTTTAACGGCGATTTCAACAAGCTGGTGGAAGCTTATCGCCTATTTTTGGACAAGGTCAAACCCCACGGCTTTTCCGTCCTCTGCACTGACGACCCCATTTTGCGGGAAATGCAGGGACAAGCAAAACACAAGTCTTACAGCTACGGGTTCAACGCCGATGCCGATTACCGTGCCCTCAACCTGGAATTCCATCCCCAGGGCAGCTCCTTCGACATCTGCTTCCGGGGCGACAAACTGGCGGAAGTGGAATTGTCGGTGCCCGGAGAGCACAATGTCCTCAACGCCCTGGCGGTGCTGGCAGTGGGGCACCAGCTGGGGGTGGACATTCGCTGCCTGACCGGGGCCATCAGGAACTTCCACGGCGCCCGCCGCCGCTTTCAGCGCATCGGCGAGCACAACGGCATCCTGGTGGTGGACGACTACGCCCACCATCCCACCGAAATCAAGGTCACCCTGCAAACAGCCAGGTTGCAGGGCAAGGACCGGGTGGTGGCTTTTTTCCAGCCCAAGCGCTATACCCGGACGAAATTCCTCTTCGACGAGTTTACCCAGGCCTTTGACCAGGCCGACGTGCTCATCCTGTCCGAAATCTTTCCCTTCGGCGAAGCCCCCATCCCCGGTGTCACTTCCGAGGCGCTGCGGGATGCCATCGAGGCCAGGACGGGCCGGGAAGTAATCCTCCTGCCCTACCGGCACGGCGAAATTGTCGACAAGCTCATGGAAATCCTCCGGCCGGGAGATTTGGCCCTGATCATGGGCGCCGGCGACGACATCGCCGACCTGGCCAAAAAGGTCTTTGCTGCCGTCAAGGCACAGCAGTGAAGCTTATAGCTTATTAGTGCTCCTGAGGACCCAGTAGCCCCGGGATTTTTCTGTCACAGTGCAGTTGCCGAAAATCTCCTGCAACAGGGCGACGGCGGAAGCCGCGCCCTGTTTTTTCTGGATTACCAGCCACAGGCTGCCCCCCGGCGTCAGAAAATCCCTGCTCTGCCGGAAGAGGGGGTAGATGACCTTTTTGCCGGCGCGAATGGGAGGATTGCTGACAATGGCCGCAAACAGCCCCTCGACGGCGGCGAAACCGTCGCTGACCAGGGCCCGGGCATTGGCGACGCCGTTGGCGCGGATATTTTTTTGGGCCAGGGCCACTGCCCGCCGGTTGGTATCCACCATGAGCACCCGGGCACCGGGGTTGAGGCGGGCCAGGCTGATGCCAATGGGCCCGTAGCCGCAGCCCAGGTCGAGGATGCGGCCCGTCAGGGGCGGCAGGGCGCTGATGAGGACATGGCTGCCGTAGTCCACCCGTTGCCGGGAAAACACCCCGGCATCGGTGACAAAGGTCAGGGTGACCCCGTCCCTGGGGCTGTAGTGAATGGTCCTGACATCATGGGGTACATTGGGTTCTGTGCTGAAATAATGGTCCATAATCCCGCCTGCCTTTTCCTGTCAGATGTTAACTGCCCTGGCCTTCATTGCGCAGTTTGTCCTCCAGGGAATATACATATACCTTGGCGCCGGCAATGATCTGGGGAACGGTGCGGATCAGGTGCAATACGGCAATAGCCAGTGCCAGCCAGGGTTTGGAAACGGGCAATTCGGACAGCGGCTGCCGGGACAGCCAGGAAAAGAGGCCCAGCCGGGCCAGGAAAAAGACAAACTCGGCGCCGAAAAAGCCAAAAAAGAGGGCAAAGGGCACAGAAGCGACCAGGACGGCCAGCTCGGCCCAGGTCTCCCACTGCCGCTGTTTCCGGGCGCGCATCAGCCAGGTGACGGCGGTGCTGTACACCCGTCCGAAAAAGGCGACGGAGCCGGCAAAGCAGGCAAGCATGACCAGCCACTGGGGCAGTGAAAAGAGCATATATTATCCCTCCGTCCCGGAATAGTGTATAATTACTGCAGAATCCCTGTTCATTATAGCAATATTTTCCGGAGAGGAGCAGCAGATTGGAATTTTATGGTGTAACCCTGGCGGCGGTATCCCTTTGCCTGCTGGCCATGGCCGCGGCAGTATTTATCCCGCGCGGCATTCGTGCCGGCGCGCTGAAAAAGCAAATAAAACGGGGAGGCGGACACGTCTTCACCCCCGACCCGGTGACTTGGCAGATGTATCTGGCCAGCACCGGCGCCCTGGGTCCGCTGTTGACGGCGCTGGTGTACGCGGGCCTGCTGACGGCGTTGCTCCTGACCGCCGCCGGCCCGTATGCGCTGGGGTTCACGGTGGCACTGGGGGTATACCTGCTTTTGCGCCATCTGCTGTACACCTTGCCGCCCACGTACGGCGTCACCGCCCAGGGCGTGACCGTTCTGTCCTGGTTGCCCAACTTTCCCCTGGGGCCCCGGGGTTCCGGCAGTGTCTTTATCCCGTGGACCGCGGTGGAAGTGTGCGTCATAGACAACCTGTTTTTTACCGTGCTCACCCCAAGGCAGGAAGCCAAGGTGGTCTTTCCCCCGGAAATGGCGGAGCAGGTCTGCCGTTTTGTAGATTCCCTGTTGCGCCGCCGGGGCTACGAAGCCAAAATGGCGAGCTAAAAAAACCGGGCTGCAGCCCGGTTTTTTTATTTCCCGGATTTCGGTTTGCGGTACACCATGCCCCGGAACGAATTGGGCCGCGGCCAGTTTCCCGTCAGCCACGGTTCCAGCCGGTTGCCCACCAGGTAAAAGAGCTGTTGGCGTACGAAGGCATAGCGGTCGGAACCGAGCCGCCAGTTGCGCAGCCACATGATTTTGTGCCCCACCAGGGCGACGGCCAGGATGATGTCGTCTCCTTCGCCATGGGCAGACCAGCCCAGGGTGAGGCCGAAATCGTCGGGTTGCGCCGAACGCCAGGCTTCCCCCGGCTTTTTGCGCGGGGGCCGGGGCGGTTGGGGTTGTCCCAGGGCGTACTGGTTCAAAACGGGCAGGACGGTGTTGAGGAGCGGGAAGAATGGCGCTGTCTCGGGGTTGAGTTCCAGCCACTGCCAGGTCCGCCCGGCGGGGGACGGCGGGAGGGTATAGTAGACCATTTGCCGGTGCACGCGTTGGCGCACCGCCGGGCCGGCCTGGCGCCGGGAAGAATAGCACCAGCGGATTTTGTGCCCGGCCAGCAGGTCCAGGCATTCCGGGTCTCCGGGGTCCAGCCCCCGGCAGGCAGTGCCGGAAACCGGAAAGGGGACCAGGGCGGCGGGTGAGGCCGGCGGCCTTTGGGCATCCATATAGGGCAACAGTTCGCCGTCTTTGAGGAGGTCGGGGTTGAGCCGCGACCAGAAGCGCCCGTCCTTGAGGCGGCGGCGCACCCAGTCCCGGGCCTGGGCGTGGCTGATGCCGCGCCGGCGCATCAGGGCATTGAGATCCAGGGTTTCCAATACCCTAACCTCAGAGGCCGTTGCTCAGATCGACGGGGCTTAACCGGGAAAAGTCGCCCTTTTTGCGGCCGGCCTTGGCATAGGGCTTGCCCTCCACTTCGACGATGTCCGCCGTAATGTCCACCTTCTTTTTCAGCAACGTCGAGCCAACGCCGTAAAGGTCGACGGGCACGCCCAGCTTTTCGAAGAGCTCAATGCGCTGGTCGTCAAAACCTCCGGACACCATAATCTTCAAATCCTTGAGCCCTACGCTGTCAAACTTGCGGCGGGCTTTCCACACCAGCTCGGGGCAGACGCCGAAGGAAGATTCGTCCCTGGGGGTGACGGAAACGTCCCGCATGTTGCCGGAAGTATCAAAGCGGACGCCCCAGATTTTGCCCTTGCCGGGGCCGATGACGGGGCTGGGATCGGTTTCGCCGGGGATAAACTCTTTGCCGGTAAAGTGGCGGTAAAAATCGCCCACCACTTTGAGGGTGGTGCCGATGCAGTCGTTTTCCCAGTCCACCAGGACGACGCGGTTGACGCTGGCGGGGATGTGGCGGTCAAAGGCCAGGGCCGCCGCCGAAGTATCCCCTTTGTAGCAGGCAATCAGGGCGTGGGGAATGGTTCCCTGGGCCTCGGAGCCCCAGTAATCGGCGTTGGCGTCGGTGGAAACCCCAAAGGCGCCGGCCTTAAAGGCTGCGTATCCGTCGGTGGCCTGGACCCAGTGGTGGTCAAAACGGGCGGAAAAGAAGATGATGGGCTTGCCCCGGCTGGCCCGTACCACTTTTTTGACGCTGGTGGCGGTACTGGTGGCGCGGGCGATGACGCCCAGCAGCAGAGTCTCCAGGTGCCCGAAGTACATGGGATCCCCCTGGATTACCATGATGGGTTCGCCCGCAGCGGCTTCGTCGCCGTCGTACAGGGCCAGCACTTTAATCTCCTGCGACTTGTCTACCCACAGGTCCATCAATTCTTCCCGCAGCCGGATGCGGCGGGCGGTGCACTTCTCCATGGCCCGGCGGTCGAGGCGGTATTCGGCGATGGCAATTTCGTCTTCCACCTGCAACAGCTGGCGGAAGAGCTCCTCGGCCTTGGCCTGGTCGGTGTAGTACCCGGTGCCGCTGCGCAGAATGGCGCAGGCCTCGTCCAGGCCGGCCACCACGGCGTCCTGCCGGGGGAAGAACTGGTAGGTTACCTGTTGGTGCAGGTTGTCGCGGCGCAGGATGTCCACAAAACGGGTGAAGTATTTATCGGAATAATACCCGGCACGCACCCGTTCTATGGGCACCTTAAAGACGTAAAGGGGCAGGCGAGTTTTAACAGCAGCCATGGGCAAAACTCCTTATCGTACTTGTATTTTGCTTGAACATCTTAACGCTCGGGACCCTCCCGGATGCTCTTTCACTATATTCTACCGCGAATGCCCGTTGAGGGCAATTCTTTGCCCTGCTCCCGCCGGAGCAGCGCCGCGCATATCCCCGCCGCCTTTGGAAAAAATTAGGTGCAGATGGAGGGAATTGGCATGAAAGTATTGCACGTAGCAGGTCCCAACAGCGGCGGCATCAGCCGGCACATTGAGCAGCTCCGCCAGGGTATGGCCGCCCTGGGCGTCCAGTCGCGGCTGGCCCCGCCCGCCCGGGTGGGGCCGGGCGCCGTCGCCGCCGTCCTGCGCGAGCTGCGGCGGGACAGGTACGACCTGGTCCACTGCCACGGCTTCCAGGGCGGGGCGGTGGGCAGGGCGGCGGCCCTGGCGGCGGGAGTGCCTGCACTGGTCACCATTCACAATACGCTGCAGGCGGGCGGGGCGACAGGCAGGCTGGCCCTGGCGGCCGAAAAGTTTTTGCGGTCCGGCACCTCTTGCTGGGTGGCGGTTTCGGTTTTTTTGCGCAATTACGCCTGGCGGGTTTTAAAAGTGCCCGCCGTCAAGCTCCACGTCATCGCCAACGGCGTGGAAATCCCGCCCCGCCTTCTTCCCTGGCAGCCCCGGCCGGTGGTGGGGGTGGTGGCCAGGCTGATTCCGGCCAAAGGAGTGGATGTGTTCCTGCGCGCAATTCAGCTGCTCAGGCCAGAAATACCCGAGCTGCGGGCAATGGTCGTCGGCGACGGTCCCGCCCGGCAGCAGCTGGAATTCCTGGCGCAGGACTTAGGGATAGACGGCGTGGTGGAATTTTTGGGCCACCGCCGGGACGTGCCGGAACTGTTGCAGAAAATGGGCGTGTTTGTGTTGCCCACCCGCAGTGAAGGGCTGGGCCTGTCCATCCTGGAAGCCATGGCCATGGGTGTCCCCGTTGCCGCCGCGGCGGTGGGCGGGGTGCCGGAACTGGTGCGCCACCAGCGTACCGGCCTGCTGGTGGAGGCCGGCGACGCTTATGCCCTGGCCCGGGCGGTGCGCCGGTTGTTGCACGACAGGGAAAAAACCGAAGCCATGCGCCGGGCGGCCTATGAGTTTGCCGCCGCCAGGCACGATGTCCGCACCATGGTGGCGGAGACCCTGGCGGTGTACAGGCGGGTTGCCGATGGGTAAAGCGCTGCGGGTACTGGCGGTTGCGGTATTATTGCTGGCAGGGCGGGCTGAAGCGGCGGGCAGGGTGCGCCTGGTGGTCATGGACGGCGTCAACCTGGAGCACCTGGTCGGCGACGATTTGCCCGCTTTCCGCTTTATCCTGGAACACGGCGCCGTGGGCCTGGCCAACGTCAACACTGCCGGCGGCCGCACCGCTGAAAATGCCGCCATAACTCTGTCGGCGGGCAGCAGGGCGCTGGGACCCGGCGCCAATTTAATCTGCCGCGGCGACGAGGGACTGGAATCGGGGCGGGCGGATGAGGTTTACACCCGCCGCACCGGCATTGCCGTTCCCGCCGCTGCTCTGGTCATGCCCGACATTGCCCTGATCCGGGAAGCCAACGCCCAATTGCTGCACACAGTGCGGGTGGGCTACCTGGCCGATACCCTGCTGGGAGCGGGCAGGCAGGTGGCGGCGGTGGTCAATGCCGACGACGACGAAATCCGCCGGCCGTCGGCAGCCATCGCCTGCACCGGCGCCGGCCTGGTTATGGCGGGCCAGGTGGACGGCGCTTTGCTCAGGCCCGCCGGCGACGCCCCTTTTGGCCGCCGGGCCGATATCCCTGCCTTTATACAGGCCCTGGATAAACTGGAAGCCGTCGACCTGGTGGTGGTCGATCCGGGCGACACGGCGCGGGCCCACGCCTACGGCCCGCTGGTCATGGCGGACAGGCGGGAGTATTTTCGCGCCCAGGCCCTGCGGGAGCTGGACCAATTGCTGGCCCATCTGTTGGCAAGACACGGCCGGGACGACCTCTTGCTGGTGACCAGCCTGCAGCCCTGCCGCGTGCTGGGGGAAGAAGAGGGCAAGTGGCTGGCGCCGGTGCTGGCTTACGGCAAGGGTTTTGCACCGGGGCTGCTCACTTCCGCCACCACCCGCCGGCGGGGCATAGTGGCCAACATTGACATCACCGCCGCCATCCTCAACCACTTCGGCCTTTACTCCCCTGGAGAAATCCATGGCCAGCCCCTGTCGGTCATCCCTGCCGACGACGCGGTTACGTACCTGTTGCGGCGGGAACGGGAAATAGCGGGGGTGTACAGGCTGCGCCCGCCTTTAATCAAGGGGTTTATCGGCGTAATCATAGTCCTGGTGGGGCTTGCGGTTTCGGCCCTGGTCTGGCAATGGCGGCGCCGACGCCTGTTGAGGCTGGCCATTGCCGCCGTCGCCGCCAGCCCGCTGGTTCTCCTGCTTTTGGGGCTGATGCCGGGCTCATACTGGATTATAGCCGCCTGGCCCGCCCTGGCGTTTATGCTGGCCTGGGAGCTGGACCGGCTGCCGCCGCGTACCGCCATGCCCCTGCTGGGGGCGGCGACAGTCCTGGCGGTGGGGTTGGACGCCCTGGGGGGGGGCTGGCTGCAACAGCGTTCGCTTTTGGGCTATGACGCCATTGCCGGCGCCCGTTACTACGGCATTGGCAACGAATTCATGGGAGTGCTGTTGGGCAGCACCCTGCTGGCCGTCAGCAACTGCCTGACCAAACGCAAAGGCACGGCGGCCCTCATTTGTGCCCTGGTCACCCTGATGTTGTTGTTGCCCGGGGTGGGCGCCAATTTCGGCGGGACGCTGGCGGCGGCGGTGGGCTTTGCCGCCGCCCTGGCGGGGCTGGAGATTTTCGCCAGCAAAAAACACCGCAAGATTGCGGTGCCGGCAGGTCTGGGCTTTGCGGCGGCCTTGTTGGCCTTCAATTTGGGCGGCGCACAGTCCCACGTGGGGCGGTTTTTTGCAGCGGTCTTCGCCAGCCCGGCGGAGTTTTGGCTGGCGGTGCGGCGCAAGCTGGACATGGCCTGGCGCCTGGTGCGCTGGTCATGGTGGAGCCGGGCCTTCGCTGTGCTCTTTGTCGTTGCCGTGTGGATGACGCTGGCCCGGCGCCGCATCCTGTCCCAAAAGCTGGGGCCCAACTGGCCCTATGTGCGGGGGACAATTGCGGCGGCCCTGGCGGCCCTGGCCCTCAACGATTCCGGCGTTGTGGCGGCCGCCACCACCCTGATATACCTCACCATGCCGCTGCTGTACTATGAATTGTCTTCCAGCTCCAGGCTGATGGACTCCCATTCCAGGTAGTATGCGTTGAGGCTTTGCTCCAGTTCATGCAATTCCCTGGTCAGGTCGTACAGCTTTTGGTGGTCTGAGCCGGCCAGCTGAATAGCGGCGTTAATTTCTTTTTGACGGTCCTCGGCGGCCGTTATTTTTTGTTCCAGTTGCAGCAGGCGCTGCTGCCTGCGGTAGATTTCATTGGGGGACAGCTTGCCCCGGTTTCTGACCGGGTGCGGCTGCGGCTCCGCCGGCCTGGGAGCCCGGGGCTGTTCCCGGGCGGCTTCTTCCTCTTTTTTGGCCAGCCAGTAGTCGTAATTGCCCTGGTAACGCTTGATGCCCGCCGGCGTCATTTCCAGGGTAATACCGGTCACCCGGTTTAAAAACCAGCGGTCGTGGGAGACCACCAGCAGGGTTCCGGGATAGTCGTCCAGGGCTTCTTCCAGTACCTCTTTACTGTCGATGTCCAGGTGGTTGGTGGGCTCGTCCAGAACGAGGAAATTGGCCTTGTGCAACAGCAGCTTGGCTAAGGCCAGGCGCCCGGCCTCGCCGCCGCTCATGTGCTTTACTTCTTTAAAGACCTCGTCGCCCCGGAACAGGAAACGGGCCAGGAAACTCTGGGCTTCGCCCCTGGTCCAGGCGGGCTTTACCGTCCAAATCTCCTCCAGGGCAGTGTTGTCGGGGTTGAGGTCGGTGCGCACCTGGCTGAAATAAGCCAGCTCCACGTAGTGGCCCAATTTGACAGAACCGGCATCGGGCTGCTGCAGGCCGCAGATGATTTCCAGCAGCGTCGTCTTGCCGCAGCCGTTGGGCCCGATCAGGGCAGCCCTGTCGCCGCGCTCCAGGTCAAAGCTGATGTCGCTGAACACCACCTTATTGCCAAAGGACTTGGCGACATTGCGCACCCGGAGGACATGGCGGCCGCTGGGACGGCGCTGCTGGAATTTAAAGCGGGCTTTGGGCCCTTCCTCGGGCGGGGGCGGCAGTTTTTCCAGCTTTTCCAGCTCCCGGCGCCGGCTTTGGGCCTGCCTGCTCTTTTGCCCTTCGATGTTGCGGGCGATGAATTCTTCGGTGCGCCGGATATATTCCTGCTGGGCCAGGTAATCCTTGCGCAATTTTTCCCGGCGCCGCCGGCGTTCACGGCGGTAAAAACGGTAGTCGCCGGGGTACAGTTCCAGCCTGCGGTTGCCCAGCTCGGCCACGGTGTCGGCCAGGGTCTCAATAAAGCGGCGGTCGTGGGAAACCATGAGCAGACCGCCCGGGAAGCCCTTCAGGTACGATTCCAGCCAGTTGATGGCGGCGATATCCAGGTGGTTGGTGGGTTCGTCCAGCAGGAGCAGGTCGGGCTGGGCCAGGAGAAGTTTGGCCAGGGCCAGGCGGCTCTGCTGGCCCCCGCTGAGGAGTTCCACCGGCTGGGAGAGTTCAGCCTCGCCAAAACCAAGCCCGTGGAGGACGCTGCGGGTGCGGGCGGGATAGGCATAGCCGCCCCGCTCTTCAAATTCCTGACAGAGCCGGGCGTATCTTTCTGCGGTCCGTTCATCTTCCAGGTTGCCTTCCAGGCGGCGAATATCCTCTTCCATGGCCGCCAGAGGGGCAAACACCGACAAGCCCTCGTCCAGAACGGTATTGCCCGGCGTAAAAGAAAAGTCCTGGCTCTGGTATCCCACCGTGCAATTTTTGGCCAGATAGACCCGGCCCGAATCGGGCTCCAGGCGGCCGGCAAGGATCCGCAGCAGGGTGGTTTTGCCGCTGCCGTTGGGGCCAATGAGGGCAATCTTTTGGCCCTGCTGAATTTGAATATTGATATCTTCCAGCACCGGTTGGGCGCCGTAGTCTTTGTATACGTTTTCGGCGGCTGCGATGAGCATGGCAGTCCCTCCCGTTCACAATGATGATAGCCTCAAAACAGGGGCTTGTCAAAGGAAAGGACGGTGGGCGGGGCGAATAAGTAAGGAGAAAGGAACTGATGCCCATGCATACTTTGTACGTGCCCGGAGAGTTTTTGCCCGGCCGCTTTTGCCGGCGCCCCAACCGTTTCGTCGCCGTGGTGGATATCGGGGGGGAAACGGTAACGGCCCACGTGCCCACCTCGGGCCGCCTGGGTGAGTTGCTGTTGCCCGGCGCCGAGGTGCAGGTGCGCCGGGCTGCCGGTCCAAAGCGCAAGACGGCCTGGGACCTCATGCTGGTCAGGACCGGCGACACCTGGGTTTCCCTGGATTCCCGCCTGCCCAACTTCCTGGTGGGCCAGCTGTTGCGCGCCGATGCACTGCCCCCCTTCCGGGGCGCAACGGATATCAGGCCGGAAAGCACCTTCCGGGGAAGCCGCTTTGACTTTGCTTTTAGCGACGGCGACGGCCGCCCCACCCTGGTGGAGGTCAAGTCGGTGACCCTGGTGGAAGGCGGCCTGGCCATGTTTCCCGACGCCCCCACAACCCGGGGCGCCCGGCATGTGGAGGAACTGGCCCTGGCAGCGGCGGAAGGCTACCGGGCAGCAGTGCTATTCATTGTCCAGCGGGACGATGCCGTCGCCTTTGCCCCCAACCGGCGCACCGATCCCGCCTTCGCCCGGGCCCTGTGCGCTGCCAGGGCGGCCGGCGTGGAAGTCTACGCCTGGAAGTGCAGGGCGGAGGCCAACGCCCTTGCCTGCCTGCTGTCGGAGACGGGGTTGCCAATCCGCTGCCCTGCTCCGGCACCAACGGACGGGGGCAGTCTCCGAAACGTGGACTGATTCTCTCACCCGGGGCTTGTTTTCTCTGTCCATGGACCATAGAATTACGTCAGTGCATCAAGATTGTAGCGGGGGTGAGCACGATGACCAAGAACTCCATCGGCAGCTTCCTGGCCGCTTTGCGGAAAGCCCGGGGCATGACCCAGCAGGAGGTGGCCGACCGCCTCAACGTGTCCAACAAGACGGTGAGCAAATGGGAGCGGGACGAGGGTTATCCCGAGATTACCATGATTCCCGCCCTGGCCGAGCTGTTTGACGTCACCGCCGATGAAATCCTGCGGGGGGAGCGCCTGGCCAGGGAGGAAAGCGTAGAAAAGGCGACGGCAAAAGCCGGGAAGCAGTTGCGCTTTTTGCTTAACCGGGCTATGACCAGGTTTAAAAACCTCAGTTATGCGGCCATGGCTTTAATCTTTACCGGTTTCAACGCTATGCTTACCATCTCCTACGCAGCTTACAGGCCTGTCATCGGCTTGGGGGTGATGCTGGCCCTGACGGCAGCAGGCGGCATGGTGCAAATGATTGCCGTCAACGGCGCCCTGTCGGTGCTCAGGGACAACGAACTGCTGGAAGAGGAGAAACACGGCCCTCAGGCGGTCTCAATTGCCCGGCATGCCCGGACAACTTTGACCATGGCCGTATTCACTGTGGTCCTTTCCCTGCCCCTGGTCATTTACAATGATCCGCACTTCGTCAGCAGCGTGCTGCGCTTCGGCGATTACCTCCGGTTGTTGCCGTGGTTTTTGTTGCTTGCCGCGGCGCTGTCGGCCCTGGGCGCCGGCATTGTCCGGCGGGTAGCGCCATTAAACGCTGAAGCGCGCAGGCAGCGCAAAGCCCTCAATAAAAAGTTTGCCGTCATCCTGCTGGCGGTTGCAGTCGGGACTGGCATCGGTTATGTAGGCGCCCGGCATTGGGCTGCCTTGCCGGACAGCATCAAATTTGCCAGCCGGGAAGAGATGAACCGGTTTCTGGACAAGTACATTCAGTACAAACACCAAAAGGAACTGGCTCTGAGCCAGGGGTGGATATTTGCCGACGAGGGCGAATACATCCCCGGCGATTTCCAGGTGTTTTATGTCCAGCACCGCTTGGAAAAGGTCGTCGGCTGGGACCGGGAAAAGCTTGAGGTGTATACCGTCGAGAAAAACGCAACCCAGGCGAGCGCAGTCGACCAGGTATTCGCGGCGCTGTGCTGTGTGGAGCTGGCCGTCATCGGCGCCATTTACCTGCGGAAGCGGGGCAAACTGGCTAAGCAATAGGGGGTCCATTGGCCCCCTGTGCTATTCGGTTTCTCCCAGGCTGTAAATCCGCAGCTCTTTGCCGTCCAGGCTGTCCTCCCGCAACTTGTCCAGGACGGATTCGGGAATGGTGATGATGTTGGGATCGCCGTCGCTGATGTAGCGGGTCTTTTCCAGGCGCTCCAGGGCCTTGTCCAGAAAGTCGGCGGCGCCGCCGTCGGGGTAGTTGCTGGCCCGGATGCGGGGCATGGCCTGGGGTGAGTAATCTGCGTGGTTATAGGGTTTGGCGGGCTGAGCGCCCACCAGCAGGACGACATCATGGCGGTACTGGACGCCCTGGTATTCTCCGGCATACAGGTATTCCCGCCATTCCGCCCTGGGCCGGCTGCCGTAAGGCAGGGCCAGGGCGTTCATTTTATATCCCGGCAGCAGCTCTTCCAGGAGCAGGTGGGGCTTGCCCAGTTCCTCCACCAGGTGTTGGACGGACTTGATGTCCTTGGACAGGTTGAGGTGGTTCAGGGTGTGGTTGCCTATTTCCATGCCCCATTCCTGCAGTTTTTTGAGTTTCCAGTCGCGGTGTGCGGAGGTGTACCAAGGATCGGACTGGGCGAAGGGATGGGGGAGGTGGACGAAGAAGGTGGCGGCGGTGCCCATGTCGGGGTATTCCTCGGCAAAGGCCAGGATTATGCCCACGGCGCAGTCGGGGTCGACGACGATTTCCCCGTTTTCGTCTTTGATAAGCCGGAAGTTGCTGGCATGGCCGTCGTCAAAGGTGAGCACCATGGGGCTTGTCCCGGCTGGTATGTCGATGTTGTTGGTGATGACGTCGGTGAGGCTGACCAGGCGGTATCCCAGGTCGTAAAAGCGCTTGAGGTCGGCGCGGAAGTTGTCGGGGGTACGCACCCATGTGGATTCGGGCTGGCGGATATAATGGTACATCCAGATGGGGATTTCTCCCAGCTCGTTGGGCCGGTAGCGGGCGAAATCGAAGGGTTCCGGCTCGGGTTCGGGCTCCGGTTCCGGTTCGGGGAGGTGGGCGCCGGGTTCCTCACCGGGCCCGGGAACTGGCACCTTGTTGCAGGCTGTCAACAGCAGGGCCAGGGCGAGAAAGAGGATGAGTATTGTTCTGGTCTTCAAGGTCAGTCCCCCTTTTGCGCGCTAACTCTATTATACCGGCAAGTCCCGGACTTGTCCCGTGGAAATAAATGCGCAGCGAGGCCGCTGCTCTGGAATATTGGCAATAAAATATGGTATAGTTAAAGACACAGGTTGTCCAAGCGGTAACATGTCAGGAGGGTAAATATGGACGCGTTGCTCAAATACGCCATTTTGGGATTACTGGCTGCCGTAAGCGGATTTTTCCTGTTGGGTTTTATAATCTACACAGCGTATACGGCAATTGTCTGGCTGCGCAACAAGAAAGACGATGACAAAGAGAAATTAAGGGGCGGATTGCTGGGAATTGGCATCAACGGCCTGATTTTTGCCCTCACCTTTCCCGTAATCCTCCCGGTTGCCATTGAAGCTGTAAAAAATGTCCTGTTACGCTTTTTGGACTGAAAGTACTGTCCTTGTGGACAAGACAGCCCCCGGCCGCTTATTTTGGCAGGGGGCTGTTTGCGTCGCAAAAACTGGCGTTGCCCATGGAACCGGGCTAAAGTCACGGCACAAAGATCTCTTCGACGCTGACGGAGAAGAACCGGGCTATTTTCAGGGCCAGCCGCAGGGTGGGGTCGTACTTGTTGTTTTCAATGGCGATGATGGTCTGCCTGGTTACCCCCAGGATGCGCGCCAGCTCTTCCTGAGTGAGGTTGCGCTCTTTCCGCAATTCCCTGAGCTTGTTTTTCATCAGCCGCTCCACTTTTTCAGGTAATGGCAGTAGGAGAACCAGTATACAGCTTGCGCCAAGAGGAAGAGCACAGCGGGCAGGCCAAAGCTGCCGTAGCGAATCAGTTCATACGCAGCCCAGACCAGCAGGGCAAAGGTTGTAAAGAGGCCGGAAGCGCGCATGGCCCACGCCCCGATTAATGCCGAGCGCTCATCGCTTTTGTCAAACCCCATTTTTCGAAAAAAACTGCCTGCCTTTTGCCAAAAAACCATGGTATCCCTCCAATGTAAAGAGACCTTAACATTATTATATGTGTCGTGGGGTGGAATGTCAAGAATCTTTTACACTGCAAGGAGAAACTCCCAAAAATTTGTTGACAGCCCCATTTGCTTCGGGTACCCTGAAATTAGGCACTACTGGGGGGGATATCCGTTGGCCACTGTCGATATACTGTTGGGCGTCTTTGGCGGCCTGGGTCTCTTCATTTACGGCATGAGCCTGATGTCCAAGGGCATGCAAAAGGCTGCCGGCGACAAGCTGCGCAAAATGATCGAGATGCTCACCTATAACCGGTACATTGCCGTTCTCACCGGGGTCATTGTAACGGCGCTGGTGCAGAGCAGCAGCACCACCTCGGTGATGGTGGTGGGCTTTGTCAACGCCGGCCTGATGACCCTCAACCAGGCCATGGGCACCATTCTCGGCGCCCGCATCGGCACCACCATAACGGCTCAGATAATCGCTTTTAATATCGCCAGCGCAGCTTTGCCCATCATCGGACTGGGAGTTATTTTATTCCTGTTTGTGAAAAGAAGAACATATCGTAATATTGGGCAAGCCCTGCTGGGCTTTGGCATCCTGTTTTTAGGCCTGAGCATAATGGGCGGAAACCTCAACCAATTGGGAGACAATCCGGCCTTTGTCAATATGCTGGCCGCCTTTGGTCACAACCGGTTGCTGGGAGTGTTGACGGGCGCCCTGTTCACCGCCATCATCCAGAGCAGCAGCGCCACCGTCGGCGTCATCATCGTGCTGGCCGGCGAGGGGATATTGGACCTGGATGCCGCCCTGGCCCTGACCCTGGGAGCCTGTGCCGGCACAAGCGTCACTGCCCTTTTGGCCAGCATCGGCACCAATCTCGCGGCGCGGCGGGCGGCCATGGCCCACGTTCTTTTCAGTATTTTGGGTTCGCTGATGTTGATTGGCTTTTTGGATTACGTTGCGGTCTTTGCCCGCCTGTTAAGTACCGAACTGCCCCGCCAGATAGCCTTGGGGCAGACTCTCATGGCGGTGGTCACCACCTTGAGCTTCCTGCCCCTGATCTCCTTTTTCGCCCGGCTCGTTAAGATAATTATCCCCGGCGAAGATATTTCCTCCATCAGGATGGGGTCCCAATACCTGGACCGCAGGCTGCTCCCCACCCCCTCCATAGCCCTGGGGGCGGCCAAGAAGGAGATCCAGCGCATGGCGGGACTGGCCGTGGAAATGGTGGACAATGCTTTGGATATGCTCTTTGCCGACAAGTTGAACATGCTGGCGATTGTGGAGGGCAAAGAGGAAGTAATGGACGAACTGGAATCGGATATCACCGTTTATCTGGCCGAGCTGTCCCACCAGAGCATTTCTGCCGCCCAGGGCCGGGATTTGGCCAGTCTTTTCCACGCCATCAACGATTTGGAGCGCATTGGCGACCATGCCCTGAACATTGCCCAGCTGTGCGACCAGCGGGCGGAGCGCAGGCTGGTCTTTTCCGACCAGGCCATGGAGGACATCAGGCGCATGTATGCCGAGGTCAAGGACATACTGACCAAGGCGGTGACGGCCTTTGCCGGCGGCGACCGCCAGCTGGCCCGGCAGGTCATGGCCGCCGACAGAAAGATCGATCAAATGGAAAAGCAACTGCGGGAAAGCCACATTTGCCGGATCAATGAGGGCAAATGTTTCCCGCCGTCGGGTGTGGTTTTCCTGGACATCATCGCCAATCTGGAACGCATCGGAGACCACAGCACCAATATAGCCCAGGCTGTGCTGGGCGAGTTATAGTTTCTTTAAACTCAGAGGATTGCCGCTGCGCAGGAGTTTGTCCACCAGCAGGGCGATGCCGTCGTCGTCATTGCCCGCCGTTACGTAGTCGGCAACGCTGCGGACCACAGCGTCGGCTCCCGCCATTGCCACTCCCAAACCGGCGAACTCCAGCATTTCCAGGTCGTTGTGGTTGTCCCCCACGGCGATGACGTTGGCGGCGGCAATGCCCAGTTCCTGCGCCAGGTCCCGGAGGGCATGGCCTTTGGACACGCCGGGTTGGAAAATGTCGATGAAGTGGCTGCCGGCGCGGGCTATGCGCAGGCGCCCGCCAAAATGGGACTGCAGCCCGGCGCAGACGGCACCCGCTTTTTCCGGCTCCACAATAACTGCATAGCTGGTCACTCCCCTGGCGATGATTGCCAGGGGATTTTGTGCAACCCGGGGGACGGTGAGGTCGTGGCGCCGGTGCAGGCGGTCAGACAGGGCGCAGGGGCGGAGCATGTATATTTCCTGGCCGACAAAAAAGCTGCAGGAAAGGGAATGGGCCTGGCAGAATCGCAACAGTTCCCGCCCGGTTTCGACGTCGACGGGATAAAATTTATGGACGGTGCCGTCGGTTTCTGCCACCAGGGCGCCGTTGTTGAGAATCAAGGGTGCAGTGAGGCCCAGTTCTTCGGCGTACTGGCGGGCGCCCTGCAGCGGCCTGCCGGTGGCAAGGGTGACCACGTGGCCGCGATTGCGAAATTCCAGTAAACTTTGGCGCGTGGACGGGGATATTTCCAGGGCGCTGTTGAGCAGCGTGCCGTCCAAATCCAGGGCCAACAACAGTTTTTCGTTCAATTCTGTTCCTCTCCTCAGGCACGTGTACTTGCTTCCATACCAGTATAGTATAAGCGGGCGTCCAAGGCAAAAGACAGCCGCCGGTTTACCCGGCGGCTGTTTCAGGTTTTGCTTGCCCGTATGCAGTACTCCTTGCCCAGTACCTCGACTATCTGCTCCCATTCCAGGTTGGCCTGTTCCAAAAGGGTCTGGGGCTGACAATGCTCCGGCAGGTCAGTTTGCAGGCACAGGCCGCAACTGGCGCTGAGAACCCGGGGAATGGGGCGCAATTTTCCGGGGTACCCCGTTTGCGGCCAGTGCTGCTCGGCCCTGAGGGCATCATGGGTGGTGGCAAAGAGAATGAGGAAGCGCTTCACCGGGCATTCAGCTCAAGCCAATAGGCGCCTGCGCCGGCGGGCTTTTCAGCCACCGCCAGACCCATTTTTTGCGCCAGGCGCTTGACGTTGTCCCGGGGGGCGCCGGCGCTTACCTTGACCTGCAGGGGCAACTTGCCAGCTTCAATGGCTTCCTTGACTTTAACCACAGGCATGGGGCAAGAGAGGCCGGTAACATCCAATTCCACGCTAAGCAACCTCCTTTTCGCTGCGGCGAGCTTTTGCTTGCAAACGATGGCCGAAGCCGATGAGGACCAGTACTGCCAGGGCGACGAGCACGGCGACGCGGCCGGCGGGGGCCACCCCGGCTGCCGAGCCAGCCAGGCCGAAGTTGTGGGCAAAGGCAGCGCCGGCCACCATGCCCAGCACGGTGAGCACGGCGTCGGTATCCCCTTCACCGGCCATAATCAACTGGCGCAGCGGGCAACCTCCGGCCAGGACGGCGGCAAAGCCAACCACGGCCAGGCCCAGGAAGTTCCAGAGATGGGCGGTGTGGGCAATAGGCTGATTGGCAAAGCCGAGGTTAAACTTACCCAGGGCAATGTTGCCGATGAGGGCGGCGGCGAAGATCCCGGTAAAGCCCCACAGCAGGTGGGGATCGCGGATGAGAATCATGTCGCGAATGCCCCCGGCAAGACACAGGCGGCTGCGCTGGGCCAGTATGCCCACCACCAGACCAGCGCCCAGGCTGGCCAGGACCGGGGCAGCCATGGAGCCGGGCCCTTCGGCACTAAAGAAGATGAACTGGGGACGCAGGGCGACGGCTGCCAGCAGGGCGGCCAGCACCACAGGGTAAATAAAGGCCGTTCCCCGGGGTTGGGGGTATGCCCGGCCGGGGTTGTACCCGGATTTCAGTGCCAGGACACCGACGTAAATGCCGCAGACAAAGCCCAGCAGACCCACCAGAGCGTTGAGGTCGCCGCCGGCCAGGCGCAACACCATGCGCAGCGGGCAACCCAGGAAAACCAGGGCGCCGATCATCATGGCAAAGCCCAGGACAAAGCGGAGCAGGCCGACGCCGCCGCGGGCCCGGAATTCGCCCTTAAGCCAGGCAACGGCCATGGCTCCGAGGCCCAGGCCTGCAATTTCAGGGCGCAGGTACTGGACGACTCCGGCCCGGTGCAGGCCCAACCCCCCGGCGATATCCCGCAAAAAACATGCGATGCAGAAGCCCATGTTGGCGGGATTACCCAGATGGGTAAGGAGGATGGCCAGGGCGCCGATGATTACTCCGACGATGATGAGAAACAACATTGACATGCCTCCTTATAAGTCCTTCCTCCGCCATTATACAAAATTTGACTTATAAAATCATTAAGAGTTTCTTATGGAACCCGGGCTTCTGTCTAACCTTTGTTTATCAGCAAAAAACCGCGCCGCAGCGCGGACAGCGGGGCACTTCAGCCCGGTTCGGGGCATTGGGGGTAACGCAGGGCGGCGTCCAGCAACACCCAGTCTCCCTCTTCCCAGCCCCGGACCATGCCGACAATGGCCTCTTCCTCTTTCTTGGCCCGCAGGTAATCCTGCACAAAGAACTGGGCGGTTTCCTCAAAATTATCCCCGTCATAGCGTAAAATATGGTTATAATATTCGTGCTTGGGGATGCGCAGGCGCCGGTGTACCACCCGGACGTTTTCCACCGGGCCCAGGTCCTCGACCTTGTTGAAAATGTCCATGCAATCACCTCAAACCTAGTATTGCCTCCCGGGGGGGCAGTAAACCTGCCTGAGGCAGGCGGCAAAAAAAGCCCGGGTTGAGATGGGCGAACGGCAATTTTTCCCGGCGCCGGGCATAGGATATTAAGTGATGTTTTTCCGGGGAGGTAGGCTGGATGAGCGGCAAGTACATCGTCAAACTGGGCAGGCTTCGGTGTTGCTACACCACCAGGGCTCTGGGCAATTTTTCCTTTGCCCGGGGCCGGCGGGAGGAAGTGCTGGCCAACTACCGCCGGCTGGAACAGGAGACGGGCATTGCCATGGACAGGATTGCCCGGGCAGAATTGGACAACGGCCTCAGGGTGGCCAGGGTGGTGGAGGCCGACGCCGGCCGCGGCGTAATCCGGGCGCCCGGACCGCTTGCCAAGGTGGACGCCCTGTACACCGACGTCCCCGGCCTCTATATAGGCTTTTGCACCGCCGATTGTTTTCCCCTCACCTTCTACGACCGCGCCCGCCAGGCGGTAGGCATGGCCCATTGCGGCTGGCGGGGCATAGTGGGACGCCTGGACCGCATCCTGCTGGAGGCCATGGCCTGGGACTTTGGCACCCAACCCCGGGATGTGACGGCGGTGATTGGGCCAGGCATTCGCCGCTGCTGTTACCGCCAGCACGACGACGGTTTGCGCAACGCCTTTGCCGGTTACCGCCGGCTCAAGCTCATAGATGAACACGGGGACGGCCAGTACAGCATCGATATCGCCCTGGCCCTGCGCAGCAACCTGGCGGAGCTGGGCATTGCCGAAGTGGTAGACACCGGGCAGTGTACCGGCTGCAGCCCGGAATTCTTTTCGGCGCGCAAAGAAGGCTATGAAACCGGGCGCATGCTCAACCTGGCCGCCGTCACGGCTTAGCTAATTATCATCCCTTTTCTCCAGCGCCGCTTTGAGGGCGTCGCCCAGGCTGGAGGTAAGGGGTTTTTCTTTTTGGTACTGCCTGACCAGGCGGCGGTCGGGACCCTGCTCACCGCCCTTGCCGTCGCCGGCCAGCATTTCAATGACGTTGCAGGGCCGGCACTGGAAGAATTTGCCGGCCTTGCCTTCCCGCAGCTCCATCTTTTGGCGGCATTGGGGGCACCGGCGGTTGGTGAGCAGTCTTTTGTCCCTGTACCTGTAACCGCACTGGCGATCGGGACAGGTCAGCACAGTTCCCTGTTGGGTCTTTTTTTCCAGCAAAAACTGGCCGCACTGGGGGCAACGGCTGCGGATGGCGTTGTGGTGCCGGTACTCCGCCTGGCTTTGGGCTACTTCTTTGACCATGGCCGCGGCCTGCCGGCGGATGTCCGCCAGGAATTCTTCCTTGTTGCCGCGGCCCCTGGCGATGTCCTCCAGCCTTCTTTCCCACTTGGCGGTCATTTCCGGCGAGCGCAGTTCAGCGGGCACCAGGTCCAGGAGCTGATGGGCCTTGCCGGTGGGGACCAGCTGGTTGCCCCGGCGCTCAACGGTTTCGGTGTTGATCAGTTTCTCAATAATCTCCGCCCGGGTGGCGGGGGTGCCCAGGTTGTGTTTCTCCATCACGGTGAGGAGAGAAGCTTCAGTATAGCGTGGCGGTGGCTGGGTCTGTCCGTGCTGGACGCGACAGCCCTGCACGACGACGGTCTGCCCTTCCTGCAACGGGGGCAGGACCTGCTCGTTGCCGTCGCCGTCCGCTTCCGTTTCCGGTCCCTTGCCCAGGAGTTCTTTCCAGCCGGCCTGCCGGATAATGGTGCCGGAGGCGCTGAACTGTTCGCCGGCTACCGTCACCGTAACCGTGGTGTGAAGCGAGATGCAGGGGGGAGAGAAGAGGGCGATGAAGCGCCGGACGATGAGGTCAAAGATTTTGGCTTCGCCCCCAGTCAACTGCGCCAGATTGGGCTTCTCGCCGGTGGGGATGATGGCGTGGTGGTCGGTGACCCGTGCATCGTCGACGGCCTTGCTGTACAGCTGCGGCTTGCCCTGTGCCAGCGGCCCTGCCAGCGAGGCATATGGTCCCACCGCAACGGCCCTGAGGCGCCCGGGCAGGGTGACGGCTATGTCGCTGCTGAGGTAACGGGAATCTGTACGGGGATAGGTGACCAGTTTGTGCTGCTCGTACAGGCGCTGGAGGATGGCCAGGGTCTCCCGGGCCGAAAAGCCAAAGCGCCGGTTGGCTTCTCGCTGCAATTCCGTCAGGTCGTAGGGCAGCGGCGGCGGTTCGCGCCTTTCCCGGGTATTGACGGCAGTGATGCGGCCGGTCTGGCCCCGGACGCGGGCGGCTGCCGCCTCGGCCTCTTCTTTCCGGAAAAAGCGTGGCTCCCCTTGTTGCCGACACAGGCCGCGAAAGAGCCCAAAATCCGCCTCCACTGTCCAATAGTCCACGGGCTGAAACTGGCGAATTTCCTGCTCCCGCTTTACTATGGCCGCCAGGGTCGGGGTCTGGACCCGGCCTGCTGCCAGCTGGGCATTGAACTTGCAGGTCAAAGCCCGGGTAACGTTGAGTCCGATGAGCCAGTCGGCTTCGGCACGGCAGACGGCAGAGTCGTACAGGTTGTCATAGGCATGGCCGGGGCGCAGTGAGGCAAACCCTTCTTTGATGGCCTGGTCGGTCTGGGAGGATATCCACAGCCGTTTAAAGGGCTTGCGCCAGGGCAGCAATTCCATTATCCAGCGGGCCACCAGTTCTCCCTCGCGGCCGGCGTCGGTGGCGATGATGAGCTCGTGCAAATCCCGGCGCTGGGCCAGTTGGCGGATGGCCTTAAACTGGTGGGCGGTCTGGCGTATGACCTTGAGGCGCATCTTTTTGGGAATGATGGGCAGATCCTCCAGCTTCCAGACGGCGTATTTTTTATCGTAATCCTCGGGTTCGGCCAGTTCCACCAAATGGCCCAGGGCCCAGGTCACCACGTGGCGGGGCCCCTCGTAACAGGATTTTTGCTTGTCCTTGCAGCCCAGCACCCGGGCAATATCGCGGGCGACGCTGGGTTTTTCTGTCAAAACCAATGCCTTCACAGCCAAAACTCCTTTGTTTATGCTGTGTTCATTATACCACACCCGGGACGGGACAGCGGCGGGGGGCCGGTTGCAGGCAGTCCTTGACAGCACTGAATTTCGTCTTGTATAATTTTACTATCCGACCGACCAGCCGGTCGGAAAATTTTTGGACAGGGAGGACCGGTTGTGCTGCCAAAATTCAGTGTCAGAAGACCATACACCGTAGTAGTGGCAATAGTCATCGTAATTATCCTGGGCATAGTTTCGCTGACGCGCATGTCCACAGATTTGCTTCCCAGCATAAACTTGCCCTATGCTCTGGTCATGACTGCCTACGGCGGGGCGAGTCCCGAGGAAGTGGAAACCGTTGTCACCGGCCCGATTGAACAGGCCCTTGCCTCGCTGAGCAATCTCAAAAACATCAGTTCCATATCCCGCGAGAACATGTCGCTGGTCATCCTGGAGTTTACCAGCAATGTCAATATGGATACCGTCTTCATCGAGATGCGGGAAACCCTGGACATGATCGCTGCATATCTCCCCGATGAAGTGGGTACGCCTTTGATGCTGAAACTCAACCCGGATATGCTGCCGATCATGACCCTGGCGGCGGCGGTGGAAGGCATGGACATCAGCGAATCATCCCGCTTTATCGAGGACAACATCCTCCACGAATTCGAAAGCATCGAGGGGGTGGCCTCGGTATCGGCCACCGGCCTGGTGGAGAACGGCATCCACGTCATTCTCCGCCAGGACAAGATCGACCAGGTCAACGCGACCATTGCCCAGATGCTGGCGCAAATGGGTATTCCCACTGACAGCCTGCCCAGCATCGAGCTGACCCGGGACATGGTGGCCGGCATTTTGCGGGGGCAGAACTTCAGCATGCCCGCCGGTTACATCACCGAAGCCGGCACCGACTACCTGGTCCGGACCGGGGACGAAATCAGGGACGTGGAAGAGCTCAAGCAACTGGCAGTGATGGTGCTGCCCGTCCCCGGGTTAAGACCCATTACCTTAAATGACGTTGCCGACATAGCGGTGGTGGACAATTCCGATACCATGTACTCCAGGCTCAACGGCAATGACGCCGTTACCATCAGCATTCACAAGCAATCGGAGTACTCCACTGCCGATGTGGCCGGCCTCATCCGCGCCAAAATGGAAAAGCTGGCCCAGCAGTATCCCGACCTGGAAATGGTCGCCCTGATGGACCAGGGCGTCTATGTGGACATGGTGGTGGATTCCCTCACCTCCAACCTGCTGGTGGGCGGCGCCCTGGCCCTGCTGATACTCATCGTGTTCCTGCGGGATGTCCGTCCCACCATCGTCGTCGGCCTGGCCATACCGGTCAGCCTGGTGACGGCGCTGGTGCTGATGTATTTCAGCGACATCACCCTGAACGTCATTTCCATGGGCGGCCTGGCCCTGGGCGTGGGCATGCTGGTGGACAACTCCATTGTGGTTATTGAAAACATTTACCGGATGAGAAGCGAAGGCGCCAGCGCCAAAGAAGCCGCCGTCCAGGGCGCAAGGGAAGTTGCCGGCGCCATTGCCGCTTCCACCCTGACCACCATCGCAGTTTTTGTGCCCATCCTCTTTGTCCAGGGCATGACCAGGGAGATTTTCACCGACATGGGCCTGACCATCGCCTATTCCCTTTTGGCCAGCCTGGCCATAGCCCTCACCCTGGTGCCCATGGCGGCTTCCCGGGTCATAACCAAAGAAGTGCGGCAAAAGGACCGGGTGCTCAGGGCGGTTCAGTCATGGTACGCCAAAGTCCTGGAGTTTGCCCTCCGGCGCAAGGGGCTGGTGCTGTTCATTGCCGTCGCCCTGCTGGCGGTCAGCATAGCGGGCGCCCTCAGCAAGGGAACTCAGTTTTTCCCCGACGCCAACACCGGCCAGCTGGTGGTGCGCATCGACATGCCCCGGGGGAGCACGCTGGAAGATACTGCCGCCGTGGCCGATGAGGCGGCGGAGATTATCAGCGGCATAGAGTATGTGGAACACGTCGGCGCGTCCATCGGCGGCGGCATCCTGGCGGGACCGGGCGGCGCCGGTTTCGCCGACAGCGTTTCCATCTACGTGCTCATCGCCGAAGAGAACATCCGCCATACCAATGAGGTGGCCCGGAAGATCCGGGAAGAAACCGCCCATCTGCCCGCAGAAGTGACGGTGGGCGATTACGGCGCCGACATGGGTTCCATGCTCAGCGGGCGGGGTATTGAGCTCATTGTTGCCGGCCGCGACTTTGACACCCTGGAGGCCATCGCTGCCGACGTAGCAGATATTGTAGCTTCTGTCGAGGGCACCCGGGACATTTCCGACGGCATCGAGAGGAGCGAGCCCGAATTGCGGGTGGTCGTCGACAAAGACAAGAGCATTGCCCACGGCCTGACTGTCGCCCAGGTGTTCATGGAGCTCAAGGAACTGTTGAGCGCCCAGGGGGTGACCACCACCATCAGCGTCGGCAATATCGATTACGCCGTGCGGGTGCTGGATGAAGACAGCCTCAGAGAGGTCACCCGGGCCGACATTGAGGAACTGGTGCTGGAGACGCCCCAGGGGACGGTTCCCCTGAAGGCAATTGCCGATATCCAGGAAGCGGCGGGTTACCGCACCATCCGCCGGGAAAACCAGCAGCGGACCCTGACGGTGACGGCCGGACTGGAAGATGGGTACAACATCGGCCTGGTGAGCAGGAAAATTGCCGCCAAACTGGCGGATTACGATGTTCCCGACGGCTATACCGTAAAAATCGGCGGCGAACAGGAAATGATCCGGGAGACCTTTGCCGACCTGTACCTGATGTTGGCCCTGGCCGTAGCCCTGATCTACCTGATCATGGTGGCCCAGTTCCAGTCGCTGCTTTCGCCCTTCATCGTCATGTTCACTGTTCCCCTGGGCTTCACCGGCGGGTTCCTGGCCCTGTTCCTCACCGGCAACCCGGTCAGCGTCGTGGCCTTCCTGGGCCTGATTATCCTCACCGGCGTGGTAGTCAACAACGGCATCGTCTTTGTGGACTACATCAATGTTCTGCGCCGTTCCGGACTTGACAAGCGGGAGGCCATCATCCGGGCCGGCACTGTCCGCCTGCGGCCCATTCTCATGACGGCTCTGACCACCATCATCGCCCTCATCACCCTGTCCTTCGGCGTTGGCACCGGTTCAGAAATGATCCAGCCCATGGCCATTACAACCATCGGCGGTCTGATCTATGCCACCGCCCTCACCCTGGTCCTGGTGCCCGTGCTGTACGATTTGCTGCACAAGAAAGACCGGGTAGAACCGGAGGCAGAATAAGCGATGTCCAGGGACAAGAAAGTTCTCATATACGAGGCTGCCCTCAGCCTCGTATATGAGAACAACGATCTCAGCGCCATCAAGGTGGCCGACATTGCCCGGCGGGCCAACATCGGCAAGGGGACTGTATACGAATACTTTCAAAGCAAGGAGCAGGTCATCGGCGAAGCCCTGATTTACCGTATTCAGCAGGGTTTGCAGCGTTTTGCCCGGCTGCTGGACGAGGGCCTGAGCTTTAAAGAGACTTACCTGGCCTTTTTGCGCCATTACAAGGCCATGATCAGCAAGAACAGGCATATTTACAACCTGATGACCATGAACCCGGCCCACGTGGCTGTTCATGCCGCCGTGCACGCCGTTATATATCCCCGCCTGCGCCAACTCAAAGACCAGTACTTCCAGCTCATGGAAAGGCTGGTGGCCAGGAGCGTTGAGGAAGGTATCATCAAGCCCGACCCCGACAGATTTGATTGGCAGACGGCGGTGCTCAGCTCCATAACCGGCATTTTCCTGCACCAGCAGTTCCCCGCCGATTTCCCCCACCTCGGCGATGAGGAGGTCCTGGAAAAGGCGTATTCAGTCTACGTCAAACTCCTGTCCTGAGCAGGTTCAGCTGGACTTGTCTGCCTTAGGCTGCACGGCCCGGGCAGGCATTTTTTTTAGGCGGGGCAGTATTTAGTCGGCCACATGTTTTGAGGCAAAAAGGAATTACGCTGAAATATGTCGAATACTCTACTTTGCAATCATACGTAGGGAGTTGAACTTATGCTTAAAGTAATACCCGTAACCACGGCCAGAGACCGCCGTGCTTTTGTCAATTTGCCCTGGCGTCTCTACCGCGACGACCCCAACTGGGTTCCGCCCTTGAAAATGGATATGCGCAATACCCTTAGTCCCAAGCACAACGCCCTGCTCCGACTGGGCCCTTGGTGCTTTTTTCTGGCCCTTAAAGACGGCGAGGTGGTGGGCAGAATTGGCTGCGGCATGGACAAACGCCTCAATGCTGCCAAGGGCATCGACATGGGTTATATTACCCTGTTTGAATCCATTCGGGATTATGAGGTGGCCAAGGCCCTGTTCGATGCGGCGGTGGATTTCTTGCGCCGCCACGGAGCAGTGCTGGTCACCGGTCCCCAGTCGCCCAGCAACGGCGACGACTACCGCGGGCTCTTAATCGAAGGGTTTGACGGTCCGCCTGCCCTGCTCAACAGTTACAACCCCCCCTGGTACCAGGAGTTTTTTGAAAAGTACGGGTTTGAAAAGCAGTTCGACCGCCTGGGCTTCTGGTTTGATCTCACCAAGCCCATGCCGGAAAAACTGGAGCGGGGAGTGGCTATTGCCCAGCGGCGGTACAAGTTCACCGTCCGGCCGGTGAGTTTGAAACACCTCGAAAGGGAAGTCCACGCCATCAAGCACATTACCGACCACTCCACCCCCGAGGACTGGCCGGACATGATTTCCCCCAGTCTGGAAGAAATCAGGGCCGAGGTCAAAAAGCTCATTCCCATTGTCAAACCGGAACTGGTGTTTATCGCCGAAGCCCAGGACGGGGAGCCCATTGGCCTGGCCATCACCCTGCCCGACTACAATTACGTGCTCAGGCGCCTCAACGGAAAATTGTTCCCCCTGGGCTGGCTCAAATTCCTGCTGTTGAAAAACAAGATCAGGATTGGCCGCCTCTTCGCCCTCATGGTGGTGGAGTCCTACCACCGCAAGGGAGTGTCGGCGGCGCTGTACAAGTATACCTTTGACGCGGCCAGGCGCTTGGGCTTTACCGGCGGAGACGCCTCCAGCATTCATGAGTTTAATGTCCGCATTTACAACGACGCCCTGGGTGCCGGCGGCAAGGTGTACCGCCGCTTCCGGGTATACCAGCTGAAAATCTGACGCATGGACAGGGGGGACGGTTCTTTTTGTCCAGTTCTGGACAAAAAGAACCGTCCCCCCTGACCGTCCCCCCTGTCCAAAGGCGGTGAGGATTATGGATATCTTTCTGCCCGGGCCAATTCGCCGGGCCATTGAACTTTTGGAGGCTGCCGGGCATGAGACCTGGCTGGTGGGCGGCAGCGTCCGGGATCATCTCCTGGGCGCTGCGGTCAAGGACTGGGATTTGGTTACTTCCGCGCCCGCCGACGCGGTGCGGGCCGTCCTTGCCGACTATCCGCTGGTGCCGGTGGGGGCCAGGTTCGGCACCCTCAGCCTGGCCGTCCCGGGGCTGAAAGGGGAAGTCAGCAGTTTTCGCGGTCCCGACATCGTCGCCGACTTGCGCCTGCGGGACTTTACCGTCAATGCAATGGCCTGGCATCCCCAACGGGGACTGGCCGACCCCTGCGGCGGCCGGGCCGATCTGGCGCGGCGCCTGCTGCGTTGCCCCGGCCGGGCCGAGGATATTTTCCGGGCCGATGCCTTGAGAATGGTGCGGGCGGCGCGTTTTGCCGCAGTGTTGGGTTTTTCCGTCGAGGCCACTGCCCTGGCGGCCATAAAGGAATTGAATGCGCTGGTAGACGACGTCAGCACCGAACGAATTCGGGAGGAACTGTCCCGCATCCTGGTCAGCCCCCGGCCGCGGCTGGGCATCGATTTGCTGCGGGAGACGGGGCTTTTG
>Ga0208823_1000034_pt1 | contig 112130 bp, 96 predicted proteins | sample AD_UKC075_MetaG_FD_184440 | JGI IMG/M metagenome (GOLD analysis project Ga0208823, IMG submission 184440) | Active sludge microbial communities of municipal wastewater-treating anaerobic digesters from USA - AD_UKC075_MetaG (SPAdes) (version 2) | ecosystem: Engineered > Bioreactor > Anaerobic >...
GCGACGCTGTTTCAGCGGCCGCGGGCCGAAGCAGCGGCGTATGAGCGAAGGCGCCGCTATCGACAACAAATGGCCGGCCTGCAGCCGAGGTTGTTCGGATGAAAATGTTTACCGGACAGTAGTGCGCCTGCGCGGGAATGACGGGTTCAAGGGCGGTTGATGGGGGATATATTGATTTCCGCCTGCGTGGGAATGACGGGTTGTTTTGGCCGCCAGCGCTTGCTAAATAAGCGCAGGAAGCTATCAAAACAATAGTTACCGATCCCGCGCCACTCAGCGCTGCAAAAACAGCCGGTACGCCGGGTTGTCGGTTTCCTCGGCCCAGGGGTAGCCCAGCTCCTGCAGAAAGCGCTGGAAGGCCGCGTCGTCGCTGGCGGGCACCTGCAGGCCGACGAGGATGTGGCCGTGGTCGGCGCCTTCGTGGCGGTAGTTGAACAGGCTGATGTTCCAGCTGGGCCGCATCAGGCTCAGGAACTTCATCAGCGCGCCCGGCCGCTCAGGAAAGACGAAGCGCAGCAGGCGCTCGTGCTGCGCCAGCGGCGAATGGCCGCCCACCATGTAGCGCACGTGTTCCTTGGCCAGGTCGTTGTGCGTCAGGTCGACGGTGGCGAAGCCGGCCTTCTGGAACGCGGCGGCGATGCGCGGCGATTCGCCCTTGCCGGCGGTGGTCAGGCCGACGAACACGTGCGCCTGCGCGGCGTCGCTGATGCGGTAGTTGAACTCGGTCACGTTGCGTGGGCCGCCCGGCAGGCTGCCGATGACTTCGAGAAAGCGGCGGAAGCTGCCGCGCTCTTCGGGAATGGTGACGGCGAACAGCGCCTCGCGCTCCTCGCCCACCTCGGCGCGTTCGGCCACGAAGCGCAGGCGGTCGAAGTTCATGTTGGCGCCCGACAGCACGGCCACGTAGCTTTCGCCCTTGGTCTTGTGCGTGGCGACGTACTGCTTGACGGCGGCCACCGCCATCGCGCCGGAGGGCTCGACGATGCTGCGCGTGTCGATGAACACGTCCTTGATGGCGGCGCAGACGGCGTCGGTGTCGACGGTGACGAATTCGTCCACCACCTCGGTGGCGACGCGGAAGGTTTCTTCGCCCACCTGCTTGACGGCGGTGCCGTCGGCGAACAGGCCGACGTCGGTCAGCGTCACGCGCTGGCCCTGCGCGACCGACTGCGCCATGGCGGACGAGTCGGCCATCTGCACGCCGATGACCTTCACGTCGGGCCGTACCGCCTTGATGTAGGCGCCCACGCCGCTGATCAGGCCGCCGCCGCCGATGGCCAGGAACACCGCCGCCAGCGGGCCCTGGTGCTGGCGCAGGATCTCCATGCCGATGGTGCCCTGGCCGGCGATGACCAGCGGGTCGTCGAACGGGTGGATGAAGGTCAGCCCCTGCTCGGCCTGCAGCTGGACGGCGTGACCATAGGCGTCGGAATAGCTGTCGCCGGCCAGCACCACCTCACCGCCCAGCGCCTTGACGGCGTCAACCTTGACCTGCGGCGTGGTGGTGGGCATGACGATCACCGCGCGGCTGCTGAGCTTGTGCGCGGCCAGCGCCACGCCCTGCGCGTGGTTGCCGGCGCTGGCGCAGATCACGCCGGCCTTCAGCTGCTCGGGCGACAGGTGCGCCATCTTGTTGTAGGCGCCGCGCAGCTTGAAGCTGAACACGGGCTGCTGGTCTTCGCGCTTGAGGTAGATGCGGTTGTGCAGCCGCCGGCTCAGGGTGCGGGCCGATTCGAGGTCGGATTCGATGGCTACGTCGTACACGCGGGCGGTGAGCACCTGCTTGAGGTAGTCGGTGGCGCTGAGCGGCGCGGGGGCGCGGGATGTGGGCATGGAGCGGGTTGAAAGGGGCAAGGCAACCCGAAATGATACGTCCGCGCCACCGGCGTGCGCGACGGTTTGCGGCGCTGCAAAAAAAAAGCCCCGGCGCAAGGCGCCAGGGCTTGAATCCACCTTTTAGAAGGGGTGGAGGAGACAACCGGTGCGAATGAATCACCATTCGCTTGCGGCCAGTGTATATGAAAAGCACGGCCGTTCGCAATATTTTGCTGCGATGCAACAGCGCGCGCCGTGGCGAAGTGTGCGAAATGTCGCATCGGCGGCCTGTCGGGCGCTGAATCCGCTACGCTTGCGGTCCATTCATCGAGGCAGAAAAGGGGCGAAAGGTCATGGAATGCACGGTCAGTTGGACAGGCGCGGCGGGCACGCGCTCGGGCATGGGCTTTGTGGCCGAGACCGGGTCGGGCCACGTGATCGCCATGGATGGTGCGCCCGATGCCGCGCGACCCGAAAACGGCGGCCAGAATCTGGCGCCGCGCCCCATGGAAACCGTGCTGGCCGGCACCGGCGGCTGCACCGCCTATGACGTGGTGCTGATTCTCAAGCGCGGCCGGCACGACGTGCGCGGCTGCTCCGTCAAGCTGACCAGCGAGCGCGCCAGCGAAGACCCGAAGGTGTTCACGCGCATCCACATGCACTTCACGGTGAGCGGCAAGGGCCTGCCCGCCAGCGCCGTCGAGCGCGCGATTGCGATGAGCCACGACAAGTACTGCTCGGCCTCGATCATGCTGGGCAAGACGGCGGAGATCACGACGTCGTTCGAGCTGGTGGCGGTGGATTGAGGTGCGGCGGATACTATTAAAAATATAGCTTGTCGCGCTGACTGGGCAAGCGCAAGAGCCCGTTTTTACATGTGAAATTCGCGCCGCTGCGCGTGCGCACGCCACGGTCTGCCGGCCGCGGAGCAGGCTAGGAGTCTGCGCGGCAGAAGGAGCGTCGGCTGCAACGCGCGAGAAAACGGTCCGTCGCGGCGCTACCTCCGGCGCCCATAGCCCGGCTATGGGCTTGTCGGTATCACCACGCTGTCCGCGTTTTTCGCGCGTTTCGCTTCGACGCCTTCTACCGCGCAGACTCCTAGGCGAGAACGCCGCAGTCGGGGTCCCCCCGGCTGCCAGCGTTGTCCCCTGGGGGAAGGCGCGTCAGCGCCACAGGGGGGTCAGATCCTATGCGCCACGGTCGTCATCACCCGGGCCGCCACGCGCATCAGCCCCCCCACCGGCGCCGGCAGCGGGGCGGCGCCGGCGTGCAGCGCTTCGTCGGCGTGGCGCGCTTCGTCTTCCTTCATCTGCGCCACGATGGCGCGCGAGGGCGCATCGCCCGCGGGCAGGCGATCCATGTGGCTGGCCAGGTGGGCCTCGACCTGGCGTTCGGTCTCCACCACAAAGCCCAGGCTGAAGCGCTCGCCGCCCACGCGCCCGGCCAACAGGCCGATGCCGAAGGCGCCCGCGTACCACAGCGGGTTGAGCAGCGACACGCGGTCGCTCAGCTGTTCCAGGCGCTCGCGCGTCCACGCCAAGTGGTCGGTTTCGTCACGCGCGGCGGCCTCCAGGCTCTGTCGCACGGCGGGGTCGGACGTGGCCAGCGCCTGCGCGGTGTACAGCGCCTGCGCGCAGACCTCGCCCACGTGGTTGACGCGCATCAGCGCGCCCGACAGGCGTTGTTCGCTCTCGGAGAGCCTGGCGCCCGGCGGCGCCTTGGCGGCCGGGTTGGGGCGCGACGCCTGGTGGGGCGCCAACAGTGTGCGCAGCGTGCTGTCGGCTGCGGCGAGCAGTCGGTCGGTGGGCGATAGCATGGCCGGATGGTACGCCACGGGGCGTTCAGGCCAACCCTGCTCGAAGGCCCCCCACGTGGGCAGCCGGCGATGCTTTGGCGCAACAAACCCGCGCTGCGGCCCCGTTCGTGTCAGGGCTGCATCCTAGTCTGACGTCGGTGGCGTCGTCGGCAGGCGCTACCTCGACGCCCGACCTGTATCCGCAAAAGCAACCTTGGAGAACCTGCATGAAAAAATCGCTCTTCGCCCTGGCCGTTCTGGCCCTCTCTGGTGCCGCCATGGCCCAGTCCTCCGTCACGCTGTATGGCGTGGCCGACGCCGGTATCGGCAAGATCAAGCTGGGCTCCGGCGGCGCGTCGCCGGCCAACGACGCCTCCAACAAGACCGAATTCATCAGCAGCAGCACGATGAACAACGGCACCACCCGCGTGGGCGTGCGCGGCGTGGAAGACCTGGGCGGCGGCCTCAAGGCCGGCTTCCAGTTTGAAACGGGCCTTGACCTGGACAACGGCAACGCCACCAACTCGGCCTTCTGGGCTCGCCAGGCCAACATGTGGCTCGGCGGCAACTGGGGTACCGTCAAGCTGGGTCGCCAGTTCACGCCCAGCTATCTGGCCACGGCCAGCTATGAATTGACCGGCGCGGCCAATTACTCGCTGCTGTCCAACACCTACAACTACGTTGGCATCGGGTCGCGTGCCAACAGCGCCTTCGCCTATGTCACGCCCAGCTTCGGCGGCCTGACGGGCGTGCTGGCCTACGTCACCAAGAACGACCTGGGCGCGGCCAAGGCGGCCTACGACGTGGCCCTGATGTACGGCAACGGCCCGATCGCGGCCGCCCTGTCGATGAACAAGGTCATCAACAGCAAGACCAACTACCAGCTGGGTGGCAAGTACGACTTCGGTAATTTTGTCGTCGCAGCGTCCTACACCCAGGCGTCCAACCAGGCTCAGGCGGTGCGCCGCGGGTTCGGCTTGGGCGGGACTGCCAAGTTCGGCGCGGTCTCGCTCACGATGGACTTCACCCGCGACACCAAGAACGAGTGGACGGGCAAGAAGTACACCAACGGCCTGCTCGAGGCCAAGTACGCGCTGTCCAAGCGCACCTTCGCCTATGGCGCCTTCATGCGCCTGGACGGCACCAACAACTACGGCATCGGCGTTCGCCACAACTTCTGATGACGGCATGATCAGGTGGCGCGCCCCGCGCGTAGCCGCCTGACGAAGGGCGCAGACGATCCCCTGGAGGTGGGGGAGAGTCTGCTCCTTCGGACCCTCGGACAGAATCGATCCCCACCGTTGCTCCCACCGCCGTCATGGCGCTTCCGGAGGGCACGAATGGGCTTAAAGCGGCCGGTCAGCGTCTTCACGATCGATGCCACGGCATCCAGTCGCCTTGCCTGCGCGCTATGCATGACGCAATACTTTGGTGTTCTTTTTTGCGCGGTGTCTTGCGCGGTGTCGGCGCGTGGATTGCTGGCAAGGTGCAGCCCGTTTTGCCGTTCGCGCGGCAGCCAAAGAGCGCTTTTGATCCCAAGACCAAGTAGCCCACTTCGACCAGTCCTGCCAAGATACGTCGCCCAACGTTTGACATGCCTTGCAACATGTGTCTCCTATTCCCCACTATGAAGGCCTGTCTGTTGTCGCGTTGCAACAGAACGTCGGCCTGCCGTTCGATGGGGTGCTGAATTCTTTGCAAGTTGCTGGCGCCTCTGGTGCAATAGCAACAACTTCCCGCTAGGGGAGGTTGGCCCGGGGACCCGGCGGGAATCGCAGACGGACCCTTCGCACCGGCGCCCTATGTTTAACCTTGGAGAACTTGCAATGAAAAAATCTCTGATCGCCCTGGCCGTGCTGGGTGCCTCGAGCTTCGCGATGGCCCAGTCTTCTGTGACCCTGTACGGCGTGGCTGACGCTGGTATCGGCAAGATCAAGACCGGCTCCATCGCTGGTGGCGCCGCTGCAAACGGCAACGACGCAAACAACCAAACCCAATTCATCAGCGGCAGCACGATGAACAACGGCAACAGCCGCATCGGCGTGCGTGGCGTTGAAGACCTCGGTGGCGGCCTGAAGGCTGGCTTCAACTTCGAATCCGGTCTGGATCTGGACCAGGGTGACGCGCTGGGTTCCGGCGGTGGTTTCTGGGGCCGTGCCGCCAACGTGTGGGTGGGTGGCAACTGGGGTACCTTCAAGCTGGGTCGCAGCCTGAACCCGACGTTCTACGGCATCGCCGCCTATGAACTGACCGGCGCCGCCAACTACTCCGTGGTCGGCAACACCTACAACTTCGCTGGCGGCGGCCCGCGTAACAACAGCCAGTTCAGCTACAAGACGGCTGACTTCGGTGGCCTGAGCGCTGAAGTGGGCTACATCACCAAGGCCGACAACGGTGGCAACGCCAAGTGGGACCTGAACGTGCTGTACGCCAACGGCCCGGTCGGCGTCGGCTTCGCTGCCAACAAGACCAAGAGCCTGAAGACGAACTACACCGTTGGTGGCAAGTACAACTTCAGCAACTTCGTGGTTGCCGCTTCCTACACCAACGCCTACAACGCCGCCAACGCTCAGCGTCGTGGCTTCAGCCTGGGTGGCACCGCCAACTTCGGCGCCGTCGCTCTGACGCTGGACCTGACCCGCGACACCAAGAACGAGTGGACTGGCAAGAAGTACACCAACGGCCTGGTGGAAGCCAAGTACGCGCTGTCCAAGCGCACGTTCGTCTACGGCGCTTACCTGCGCCTCGACGGCAACAACAACTACGGCATCGGTGTCCGTCACAACTTCTAATCGTGACGTTGCCTGAACGGCAACCAGCGATTCAGCATCAAAAGCCGCCTTCGGGCGGCTTTTTTTATTTCTGACTGGGTTTTGACGGCGGCGCGGCACCTTGCATGCACCGCCACCTACTGCGCGTAACACCTATGGCCGCGTCGATACGGCTCTGCTAGCATCGGCCTTCGCTATCTTTTTTAAACCGATGGGTGCATTCATTCTTCGCCGTCTGCTGCAGGCTGTCATTGTGATGGTCTCGGTCGCCTTTATTGCCTTCCTGCTCTTCCAATACGTGGGCGACCCGGTGGTGTTTTTGTTGGGGCAAGACGCGACGCCGGAGCAAATCCGCCAGCTGCGCGCCGACCTGGGGCTCGATCAACCCTTCTTCGTGCAGTTCTGGCACTTTTTGGTCAACGCGGCGCAGGGCGAATTCGGCCTCAGCCTGCGCCAGGGCGCCAAGGTGTCGCGTTTGCTGGGCGAGCGTTTCCCGGCGACCTTTGAACTGGCGCTGGTGGCTGCCGTGCTGGCGCTGATGATCGGCATTCCCATGGGTGTTTACGCGGCACTGAAACGCGGCAGCTTTCTCAGCCAGGTGTTCATGACCGTGTCGCTGCTCGGCGTGTCGCTGCCCACCTTTCTGATCGGCATTTTGCTGATCCTGATCTTCTCGGTCTGGCTGGGCTGGCTGCCCAGCTTTGGGCGCGGCGAGACGGTGAACTTCGGCTGGTGGAGTTCGGGCCTGTTCACGGTGGACGGCTGGCTGCACATGATCCTGCCGGCCATCACGCTGGCGATCTTCCAGCTCACGCTCATCATGCGGCTGGTGCGCGCCGAGATGCTCGAAGTGCTGCGCACCGACTACATCAAATTCGCGCGCGCCCGCGGCCTTTCAGACCGCGCCATCTACTTCGGCCACGCGCTCAAGAACACCCTGGTGCCCGTGATGACCATCACCGGCCTGCAGCTCGGCGGCCTGATCGCGTTTGCCATCATCACCGAGACGGTGTTCCAGTGGCCCGGCATGGGCCTGCTGTTCATCCAGGCCGTCACCTTTGCCGACGTGCCGGTGATGGCCGCCTATCTGTGCCTGATCGCGCTGATCTTCGTCGTCATCAACCTGATCGTCGACATGCTTTACGTGGTGGTCGACCCACGCCTGCGCGTGTCCAGCGCTGGCGGCCATTGATCCACCGTTGCCTGATTTTTTGCCGAGGAGATTGCCATGAAACTCAAGAAAAAATTGCTGCTGGCGCTGGTCGGTACAGCGGCGACAGCTATGTTTTCAGGAGCATCCGCGCAAACCGTGCGCATTGCCAACCAGGGCGACGCGCTCTCGCTCGACCCGCATTCGCTGAACGAATCGCTGCAGCTGTCGATTGACGGCAACGCCTACGAACCGCTGGTCGACCTCGACAAGAAATTGAACGTGATCCCCGGCCTGGCCACGGGCTGGAAGCAGACCTCGCCCACGGTGTGGCGCTTCGATTTGCGCAAGAACGTCAAGTTTCACGACGGCACGCCCTTTACCGCCGACGACGTGGTGTTCACCATGGCGCGCATCGCGGGCGAAGGCTCGGACATGAAGAGCTATTCGAACGACTTCAAGGAAGTGCGCAAGATCGACAGCCACACCATCGAGATCGAGACCAAGACGCCACTCGCCATCCTGCCTCAGGTGCTGACGCAAGTCATGATCATGAGCAAGAAATGGTGCGAGGACAACAACGCCACGCGCCCCGTGGACCGGCGCAAGGGCATCGAGAACACCGCTTCTTTCAAGACCAACGGCACCGGCCCCTACCACGTGCGCGAGCGTCAGCCAGGCGTGCGCACCGTGTTCGCGCGCAACCCCAACTACTGGGGCAAGGTCGAGGGCAACGTGCAGCAAGTCATCTTCACGCCCATCGCCGCGCCCACCACGCGCGTGGCCGCGCTGCTGTCGGGCGAGATCGACGTCATGGAGCCGGTGCCGGTGCAAGACATCGCCCGCGTCAACGCCAACAGCAGCACCCGCGCCATCACTGGCCCTGAGTTGCGCACCATCTTCCTGGGCATGGACCAGAAGCGCGACGAGCTGCTGTTCTCCAGCGTCAAGGGCAAGAACCCCTTCAAGGACAAGCGCGTGCGTCAGGCCTTCTATCAGGCCATTGACATGGAAGCCATCAAGAAAACCGTGATGCGCGACGCCTCGCGTCCCACCGCGCTGATGGTTGGCCCCGGCATCAACGGCTGGAACGCCGAGCAGGACAAGCGCCTGGGCTACGACGTCGAAGCCGCCAAGAAGCTGATGGCGGATGCCGGCTACGGCAGCGGCTTTGAAGTCACCATGAACTGCCCGAACGACCGCTACGTCAACGACGCGCAAATCTGCCAGGCCGTGGCCGCCAACCTGGCGCGCATCAACGTCAAGATCAACTTGCAGGCCGAAACCAAGGGCACGTATTTCCCCAAGATTCTGCGGCGCGACACCAGCTTCTACATGCTGGGCTGGACCCCTTCGACCTACGACGCGCACAACGCGCTGAACGCGCTGATGCGCTGCCCCGACGACAAGACCGGCGCCGGCCAGTTCAACCTGGGCAGCTACTGCAACGCCAAGCTCGACGACCTGACGGTGAAGATCGGCGCCGAAACCGACAAGGCCAAGCGCGACGCCATGATCAAGGAAGCGTTCCAGATTCACAGCGAAGAGATCGGGCACCTGCCGCTGCACCAGCAGTCGCTGGCCTGGGGCGTGAACAAGAAGATCGAGATCACGCAGCGCGCCGACAACTACATGCCGTTCAAGTGGATCACCGTCAAAACGAAGTGACCCCCCCAGAGTCGCCTGCGGCGCCATCCCCCAGGGGACAACGCCAGTGGCCGGGCCAAGCCCGTTCAACGGCGTTCCCGCATGGACTGCTCCGCGGCCGTTTGATGGTTAAAAATGGCTCCAGCGCTTGTCTGGCAAGCGCAAGCAGCTATTAATTTATGAGTATTCACGCATGAGCAGTCTGGTATCCCGCTGGTGGGACAGCGACGTGGGTTACAGCTTTCGCAGCTCGCCCACGGCCATCATCGCGGCGGTGATCGCGGTGGTCTGCGTGGTCTGCGCGGTGTTCGCCAACTGGGTGGCGCCGCACAATCCGCTGGACCTGACGACGCTGGAACTGAGCGACGCGCGCCTGCCGCCCGCCTGGCAAGAAGGCGGCAGCCGCAAATACCTGCTGGGCACCGACGACCAGGGGCGCGACATCCTGTCGGCGCTGATGTACGGCGCGCGCATCTCGCTGGTGGTGGGCGTGGCCTCGGTCATCATTTCGGTGCTGGTGGGCGTGGCGCTGGGGCTCATCGCCGGGTTCAAGGGCGGCTGGGTGGATTCGTTCTTGATGCGCGTGTGCGACGTGATGCTGTCCTTCCCCGCCATCCTGATCGCGCTGCTGATCGCGGGCGTGGGGCGCGCGTTGTTTCCCAACGCCAACGAATCGCTGGCCTTTGGCGTGCTGATCATCGCCATTTCGCTCACCGGCTGGGTGCAGTACGCGCGCACGGTGCGCGGCAGCACCATGGTCGAGCGCGGCAAGGAATACGTGCAGGCCGCGCGCGTCACCGGCGTGTCCAACTGGCGCATCATGGTCAAGCACGTGCTGCCCAACGTGCTGGGGCCGGTGATGGTGCTGGCCACCATCCAGGTGGCGACGGCCATCATCACCGAGGCGACCCTGTCCTTCCTCGGCGTGGGCGTGCCGCCGACTTCGCCCTCGCTCGGCACGCTGATCCGCGTCGGCAACGACTACCTGTTTTCGGGCGAGTGGTGGATCACGATTTTCCCGGGCGTGATGCTGGTGCTGATCGCCCTCAGCGTGAACCTGCTGGGCGATTGGCTGCGCGATGCTTTGAATCCAAGGCTGCGTTGAATCCAGCCCCAGAACATCCGTACGCGAAGGGCGCGAAAGATTCGCGAAAGGCGCGAAAGAACTGCCAATTGAATTTTTTGCGTTTTTCGCGAAACCTTCGCGCTCTTCGCGTCCGATTTTTGAGTGTTTTATGCCCCCTGCGCTTGCCCATCAAGCGCGACCAGCTATTAAATTCATAGTCATCACAGAGCCCATGTCGCTTCTGCAAGTCAAGAACCTGATCGTCGAATTCCCCAGCCGGCGCGGCAACCTGCGTGCGCTGGACGACATTTCCTTCGACATCGCGCCGGGCGAAATCCTGGGCGTGGTGGGCGAATCGGGCGCGGGCAAGTCGCTCACGGGCGCGGCCATCATCGGCCTGCTGGAGCCGCCCGGCCGCGTGGCGGGCGGCGAAATATTGCTCGAAGGCCGGCGCATCGATAACCTGCCGCACGATGAGATGCGCCACGTGCGCGGTCGCCAGATCGGCGCCATCTTTCAAGACCCGCTGACCTCGCTCAATCCGCTGTATTCGGTCGGGCGCCAGCTGATCGAGACGATCCAGACGCATTTGCCCGTCAACGCCGACGAAGCGCGCCGCCGCGCCATCGATCTGCTGAAAGACACCGGCATCCCCGCCGCCGAAGAGCGCATCGACCACTACCCGCACCAGTTCAGCGGCGGCATGCGCCAGCGCGTGGTGATCGCCCTGGCGCTGGCGGCCGAGCCCAAGCTGATCGTGGCCGACGAGCCGACCACCGCGCTCGACGTGTCGATTCAGGCGCAGATCATCGGCCTGCTGAAAAAGGTGTGCCGCGAGCGCGGCGCGGCGGTGATGCTCATCACCCACGACATGGGCGTGATCGCCGAAACCTGCGACCGCGTGGCCGTGATGTACGCCGGCCGCATCGCCGAAATCGGCCCGGTGCACGAGGTCATCAACCAGCCCGCGCACCCGTACACCGCGGGGCTGATGGCGGCGATTCCCGACATGACCATCGACCGCGAGCAGCTCAACCAGATCGACGGCGCCATGCCGCGGCTGAACGCGATTCCCAAGGGCTGCGCCTTCAACCCGCGCTGCCCGCAAGTGTTCGAGCGCTGCCGCGTCGAGCGGCCCGAGTTGATGAACGCGGGCGCCACGCGCGCGGCGTGCTGGCTGCATGCGCGGCAGGAGGTGGCGGCATGACCATGCACGCGAACGGTTGGAACCCCTTCCCCCGCTGGGGGAAGGCCGGGATGGGGGCAACGCTCATCGAAGTGGGCGCCGCTGGCCCCCACCCCAACCCTCTCCCGCCAGCGGCAGAGGGAGAAAACCCCCTGGTGCGCGCTGAAGGCCTGGCCAAGACCTTCGACGTCTCGCCGCCGCTGCTCAACCGCCTGCTGGAGGGCAAGCCGCGCCAGCTGCTGCACGCCGTGGACGACGCCACCTTCACCATCATGAAGGGCCAGACGCTGGCGCTGGTCGGCGAATCGGGCTGCGGCAAGAGCACCGCCGCGCGCCTGCTGGTGGGCCTGTACGCGCCCACGCGCGGCACCTTTCACTTTGCGGGTGAAGATGCGCACGCCACCTTCAAGGCTGGCGGCGAACGTTCGCGCAAGCTGCGCGAGCGCATCCAGATGATTTTTCAAGACCCCTACGCCAGCCTCAACCCGCGCTGGAAGGTGGGCGACATCATTGCAGAGCCGATGCGCGAGCACGCCACGGTGGTCGGCAAGGCGGCGCAGGAGCAGCGCGTGGGCGAACTGCTGCAGTCGGTCGGCCTGGCGCCGGCCGACATGGTCAAGTACCCGCACCAGTTCAGCGGCGGCCAGCGCCAACGCATCTCGATTGCGCGCGCGCTGGCCACGCAGCCCGAGTTTCTGGTGTGCGACGAGCCGACCAGCGCGCTCGACGTCAGCGTTCAGGCGCAGGTGCTCAACATCATGAAGAACCTGCAGCGGCAGCAGGGGTTGACCTACCTGTTCATCAGCCACAACCTGGCCGTGGTGCGCCACGTGAGCGATGCGGTCGGCGTGATGTACCTGGGCCGCATCGTCGAGCTGGCGCCCAAGCACACGCTGTTCGACACCCCGCGCCACCCCTACACGCGCATGCTGCTGGACGCGATCCCCAAGATGCACGACACCGGCCGCGCGCGCACGCCGGTGCAGGGCGAGGTGCCGAATCCGCTGAACCCGCCCACCGGCTGCACCTTTCACCCACGCTGCCCGCACGCCAACGACCGCTGCAAGGCCGAGCGGCCGGCGATGCTGCACTTTCAGGGCATCCAGGTGGCGTGCCACGCGGTGGAAGAGGGGCGCATCTGACGGGTGCTATCTTTAATATAGCTGCTCGCGCTTGATGGACGTGCGCCAGAGCCAGTTTTGACCATGAACGACCGCCGCTACCTGTTTCTTGTCGCCTCCACCCGCGAGCCGGGCCACGTCGGCAACACCGAGTGGCTGGCGCGCCAGGCCACCGCCGCGCTGCCGGCCGATGTGCCGCAGCAGTGGCTGCACCTGGCGGCGATGAATCTGCCGCCCTTCGTTGACCGGCGCCACACCGCCGGCACTTATGCGCCGCCCGAAGGCGAGCTGAAAACCCTGCTCGACGCCACGCTGGCCTGCACCGATCTCGTGCTGGTGGCGCCGGTGTACTGGTACAGCATTCCGTCGTCGCTCAAGACCTATCTCGACCACTGGAGCGGCTGGATGCGCACGCCCGGCGTGCCGTTCAAGGAGCAGATGGCCGCCAAGCGCCTGCACCTCATCACCACCAGCGGCAACCGCGACAAGGCGCAGCCCATGATCGACTCGGTGCGCCTGTGCGCCGAATTTCTGTCGATGCCCTGGGCCGGCGCGCTTTGGGGCAAGGGCGGCCCGCCCGACGCGGTGCAGGCCGACGCCGAAGCGGTGGCCGCCGCCGCCCGTTTTCTGGCCCCGCGTTGAAAACGCCCGCGCGCGCCGGGCTGGGATAATCCCTGCCCATGAACCAGCTCGACGCGCTTAAGCAATTCACCACCGTCGTTGCCGACACCGGCGACTTCAGGCAACTGGCCGCGTTTCAACCGCAAGACGCCACCACCAACCCCTCGCTCATCCTGAAGGCGGTGCAAAAGCCCGACTACGCGCCGCTGCTGCATGACACAGTGGCCGCGCACCGCGGCAAGCCGCTCGACGAAGTGGCCGACCGGCTGCTGGTGCGCTTTGGCACCGAAATCCTCTCCATCATCCCCGGCCGCGTGTCGACCGAAGTGGACGCGCGCCTGTCGTTTGACGAAGACGCCACCTACACCCGCGCCGAGCGCCTGATCGAGCTGTACCAGGCCGCAGGCGTGCCGACCGACCGCGTGCTGATCAAGATCGCCGCCACCTGGGAAGGCATTCGCGCCGCCGAGCGGCTGCAGCAACGCGGCATTCGCTGCAACCTGACGCTGCTGTTCAGCTTCTGCCAGGCCGTGGCCTGTGGGCAGGCCAAGGTGCAGTTGATCTCGCCCTTCGTGGGCCGCATTTACGACTGGTACAAAAAGCAGGCCGGCGCCGCGTGGGACGAAGCGGCGATGGCGGGCGCGGGCGACCCTGGCGTGCAATCGGTCAAGCGCATTTTTGATTACTACAAGCGCCACGGCATCGCCACCGAGGTGATGGGCGCCAGCTTTCGCAACGTCGGCCAGATCACCGCGCTGGCCGGCTGCGACCTGCTGACCATCAGCCCCGAGCTGCTGGCGCAACTGGCGGCCAGCGACGCGCCGCTGCCCCGCGCACTCGACGCTCAGGCGGCAAAGTCGCTTGATCTGCCTGTCGTGCAATACGACGAGCCGGCCTTCCGCCTGGCGCTGAACCAGGACGCCATGGCCACCGAAAAGCTGGCCGAGGGCATCCGCGCCTTCATCGCCGATGCTGAAAAGCTCGAAGCGCTGATGCAATGACGTTCCCCCTGTGTCGCCTGTGGCGCCCCCGGATCGTGTCCGGGGCAGGCTTGCCTCCTGAGGGGAGCGACCTGGGTCGTCCGGGCAACCGCGGCCACGGCGTTGCCGCTTCGCCAGGTGCGCGGCGGCAGGGTTCACACGGCATGCGCCGTCGCGAGGCACGTGCGTGAACTGGCAAGAGCGCCCACGCTGCGACGAGACGCCCGCATGGGCGCTGTTGCAGCGCCATTTCGCGCAGCGCTTTGCTGGCGCCCAAGCCTTTGACTTGCGGCTGGCGTTTGCCGAAGAGGGCGCGCGGCGGGTCGAGCGGTTCAGCTTCGACGCCCCGGGCGTGTTTGCCGACCTGTCGAAAAACCTGATCGATGACGAGGCCCAGCGCCTGCTCACCCAGTTGGCGCAGCAATGCGGTGTCGAGGTGCTGCGCGATGCCCTGTGGGCCGGCGAGCGCATCAACACCAGCGAGCAGCGGGCGGTGACCCACGTGCACTGGCGTTGCGGGTCAAATCAGGCCCTGGCGCTTGACGGACAAGCGCAAGTAGCTATTGAAAATATAGCTTCAATGCGCCGGCGGATGGCCGAAGCGCAGTCGGCCATGCTGGATTTTGCCGATGCCGTGCGCGCCGACGCCGGCATCACCGACGTCGTCAACATCGGCATCGGCGGCTCCGACCTGGGGCCACGCATGGTGGTGCAGGCGCTGCGCAGCGCCGGCCAGGCCCGCGGTCCGCGCGTGCACTTCGTCGCCAACATGGATGGGCATGAGCTGGCTGAACTGCTGCCGCACTTGCAAGCCGACCGCACGCTGTTCGTCGTCTCGTCCAAGACCTTCGGCACCGCCGAAACGATGCAGAACGCCGCCTCGGCGCGCGCCTGGTTCGCGGCGCAGGGCGGCCGCGACGTGGCGCGCCACTTTGTCGGCGTCAGCGCCAACACCGCCGCCGTGGCGGCCTTTGGCGCCGGTCGCTGCTTTGCGTTCGACGAAGGCGTGGGTGGACGCTTTTCGCTCTGGTCCAGCATCGGCTTTCCCATTGCGCTCGCCGTGGGCCGCGCCAGCTTCGAGGCTCTGCTGTCCGGCGCGCGCGCGATGGACCAGCACTTCACCCAAATGCCGCTGGGGCGCAACCTGCCCGTGCAACTGGCGCTGCTTGACGTGTGGAATCGCAACTTCCACCGCTTCGCCAGCCGCTGCGTCGCGCCTTACCACCATGGCCTGCGCCGCCTGCCCGCCTACCTGCAGCAACTGGAGATGGAAAGCAACGGCAAGTGCGTCGATGTGCGCGGCCGCACTGTGCCGTTCGACACCGCGCCCGTGGTCTGGGGCGAGGCGGGCAGCAACGGCCAGCATGCGTTCTTTCAGATGCTGCACCAGGGCACGCAACCCGTGCCGGTTGAATTCGTGGCGGTGCGCCAGGCCGCCCATGCGCTGGAAGGCCACCACGACCGGCTGCTGGCCAACGCGCTGGCGCAGGCGCGCGCGCTGATGCTGGGCGATGCCGGTGACGCGCCGCAGCGGCATTTTTCAGGCAACCGCCCCTCGACCTTTCTGGTGCTGGACCGGCTGGATCCCGCCGGCCTGGGCGCCCTGCTGGCGCTGTACGAACACCGCGTCTTCGTCGCCGGCGCCATTTGGGGCATCAACAGCTTCGACCAGTGGGGGGTCGAGCTGGGCAAGCGCCACGCAGGGCTGATTGAGCGGGCGCTGGGATCGCGCGGTGAAACGGACGGCGCGGCCGGCGACCCGTCCACCGCGGCCTTGGCGCGGCGCCTGCGCTAGGAGTCTGCGCGGCAGAAGGAGCGTCGGCTGCAACGCGCGAGAAAACGGTCCATCGCGGTGCTACCTCCGGCGCTCATAGCGCGGCTATGGGCTGGTCGGCACCACCACGCTGTCCTCGTTTTTCGCGCGTTTCGCTTCGACGCCTTCTGCCGCGCAGACTCCTAGCACGCGGGCCGGCCCGATGTATCGGGCATCAGCCTGGCGTGCAGACGGTGTTCAGGCCCACGCCATCGTAGACGTTTTGCCATTGCTGATAGATCGACTGGCTCTGATCGTCTTTCTTGTCGAACATGTAGTCGAACAGTTCGCCACCCCCGATGTCGATGTCGGTGGCCGCCAGTGCCATCGCCGCCGCGGCCAGAACACCGCCGGACTCGATTTCGATGGCGCCCACGCCGGCCGCCACCATCGGGATGACGATCTTGGAAATGGCTTTTTTCCACCACGACTGCTTGGGTGCCGGATTCTGCGGCGGCGCGGCCGGTTTGACCAACTGCCCGTAGCAGCGGGCAGGCCGGCCCCCGCTGATGGTGACCCAGGACTTGTCGGAGGCCGTCCAATCCGTGCTGCCCTCGGTCGCGTTGATGCGGACGATGGCGCCGGCTTCGTTCACCACGTAGACAAACACGTTCGCCGACGGCGACACCGAATAACGCACCAGCGCGGGCGCTGCCTGATAGCTCGCGGTGGGGAACATGGCGGTGTAGTCGGCCGCCACGAACCCGTCTTGCGCCTCGCCTGCGGCCACGGGTCTTGGATGTTTGCACGCACCCCCTGAAAGGATGTTCGCCAGGTCGTCGGGCGTCAACACGCACAGGTAGACACCGCCGCCCACGCGCTTGGCCTGAAAGCTGATGTCGGGATTGCCCGCGTTGCTCATGTCGCCCGCGCCGAGCAGCACATAGGCCCGCAGTCGGGTGCCCGCCTTGTTGGGCACGACCACGGCCGACAGGCTGTGGAACAGCACGCCGCTGAACGTCTGACCGTTGTCGCCCTGGAAGGTGCTGTAGAAGGTGCCCGGTACGCTGGACGCGTATCCGTCATAGAGCGGGACCGTGCCAGGGTTGTAGCTGCCGTCACGGGCGACCGAGGACGAGTTGGCAACTTCCCACGGCAACACGGTGGCGCCCGACGGTGAACTGCTGGCCGAGCTGGTCACGCTGACCAGGTTGTTGAATCCGGACGCATCGAGCTGGGTGAACCGGGTCGCCGCCGCGGCGTAACGCGTGGTCAGGATGTTGGCCGTGTTGAGTCCGTAGGGGGTATACGCAAAGTACGTCACGAGCTGCACGTTCTGGAAGGCGGGGGCGCTTGCCACCACGCCGGTGGAGTGGGTGGAGTCGCCGCCCACGATGGATTGCAGAAACAGCGATGGGTCCAGTCCCAGCGAGCCGCCCACTGCCGCCACGGCCTGGGCGTTGGGCCAGCCGTGGTCGCCAAACGAGGCGGTCTGCGTCCAGCCGGTCGGTGCGGCGTTGAACGTCGCAGCCGTACTGGCCGGCGCGCTTGCGGTGGTGGCGCTCAACGCCGGCTGGTTGTAGAACAGCGCGTTCAGCCAGTATTGGGTGTTGCCCGCCGCATCGGCGGAGAAGTAGGCGTCGAAGTCGCGCACCTTGTTGTCCGGCACCAGCGCGGCGCGCGGATCACCGCTGGGGAACGCGGGTGCGGTGTCCAGGAAGGTGCCGTCGGTCGAAATCCGGGTGACGGTCAGCGGCTGCGGGCGGTTGTCGGTGCAATCGTTACTGTTGGTGTCGTAGCCCGACCCGATGGCGCAGCTGATGCCACCCCAAGTGAACACCACCCGCATATGGGCGTACTGGGGCGCCGGCCGATTGTCGGGGCCCATGATGCTGTACATCTTGATCGCGGAGATGGCGCCCACCTTGCCGGTGACGTTGATCGGCGTGTAGTAGGCCGGCGTGCCGCCCGAGGCGACCGGGCCTGCCGGGGCAAACTGGTCGTGCATTTGCTGGTCGGAGCCCAGGTACTGCTCGCAGTCCTGCGCCTGTGGCCGGTTGTCGGTGAAGGCGATCACGCCGAGCACGCCGTCGGCGGTGCCCACCAGCAGCCGGGTCGGGTCGCCCACCGGGCTGACGGCCGGGTTGTCGGGCAAAAGCACCTTGGCCGTGGCCACCGACATGGGCAAATTGCCCACCACGTTGCACCAGGTGCCCGAGCTGTTGGCATAGCGCCAGATCTCGGTCACCACGGGCGGGCGGCCAGGGTCGCTCAGATCAATATTGCCGTTGGTGATGAGTGACCCGGCAGCGAACGAATACACCACGTACGTGGCTTCGATCTCCGTGCCGTCGCCGGTGACGTACCAGCGCGGTATGACTTCGACCACGCGACCATTGCCGCGCGCGTAGGAGGCCTCGCCGCCGCCGTTGGCGCGAAAGATGCCGCTCTTGCGCCCTGGCTGCCCGGCGCGCGAAAGCTCAGACGCCGCTTGGTGCCGCGCCTTGACCCGCTCGGCGTGCAGCTGTTCCTTCTAGGGTGGGGACTGCACGCCAGAATCAGCGCTGCCGCACGATGCCAGCCCGAGCAGCACCGCCGCCACCAGCGCCGGGATCGCGGACCACATGCCACTTATGAATCGCCCCGTAGGGCTCGGCGCGCCATTCGTTCGTAGAGGGTGAGTCCGCATGATTCTTTTGGCGTGACGCCGACCGCGTCTTCAAAGCTTCAAAAAATGGAAGCGTCCAACCACTGCTCCAAACGCCTCACATGACCCACGGGTCGGGTATGGATTGCGCACATGATACTTTTGGTTTCGGTGCCTGCAGCACATTTTTTGGGGGCCGCGCCGTGGATGCAGGCGCCGCAGGCACAAAAAAAGAGCCGCTGTCTCCAGCGGCTCTTCGCTTGGCAGCGGTCGAAAGATTCGACCGCGCAGCGTGGACTTACATCATGCCGTCCATGCCACCCATGCCGCCCATGCCACCCGGCATGCCGCCGGCCGGGGCGTCGTCCTTCGGGGCCTCGGCGACCATCACTTCGGTCGTCAGCATCAGGCTGGCGACGGAGGCGGCGTTCTGCAGCGCGGTGCGCGTGACCTTCGTCGGGTCCAGAATGCCCATCTCGATCATGTCGCCATAGGTGCCGTTGGCGGCGTTGTAGCCGAAGTTGCCCTTGCCTTCCAGCACGCGGTTGACCACCACGCTGGCTTCTTCACCGGCGTTGATGACGATCTCGCGCAGCGGGAACTCGATGGCCTTCAGCACCAGCTTGATGCCGGCGTCCTGATCGGCGTTGTCGCCCTTGATCTCGCCCGCGGCCTGCTTGGCGCGCAGCAGCGCGACGCCACCACCGGCCACGATGCCTTCTTCCACCGCAGCGCGCGTGGCGTGCAGGGCGTCTTCCACGCGGGCCTTTTTCTCTTTCATCTCGACTTCGGTGGCAGCACCGACCTTGATGACGGCCACGCCGCCGGCCAGCTTGGCCACGCGCTCTTGCAGCTTCTCGCGGTCGTAGTCGCTGGTGGCTTCCTCGATCTGCACGCGGATCTGCTTGACGCGCGCCTCAATGTCGTCGGCCTTGCCGGCGCCGTCGATGATGGTGGTGTTCTCCTTGCCCACTTCGATCGTCTTGGCCTGGCCCAGGTCGGCCAGCGTCACCTTCTCCAGGCTCAGGCCGACTTCTTCAGCGATCACCTTGCCGCCGGTCAGGATGGCGATGTCTTCCAGCATGGCCTTGCGGCGGTCGCCGAAGCCCGGCGCCTTGACGGCCACCACTTTCAGGATGCCGCGGATGGTGTTGACCACCAGGGTCGCCAGCGCTTCGCCTTCGACTTCTTCCGCAATGATCAGCAGCGGACGGCCGGCCTTGGCCACGGCTTCCAGCGTGGGCAGCAGCTCGCGGATGTTGCTGATCTTCTTGTCGAACAGCAGCACGTAGGGGTTGTCGAGGATGGCGGCCTGCTTCTCGGGGTTGTTAATGAAGTAGGGCGACAGGTAGCCGCGGTCGAACTGCATGCCTTCGACCACGTCCAGTTCGTTGTCGAGCGATTTGCCGTCTTCAACCGTGATCACGCCCTCTTTGCCCACCTTGTCCATCGCATCGGCAATGATCTTGCCGATCGACTCGTCGGAGTTGGCAGAGATGGAGCCGACCTGGGCGATTTCCTTGCTGGTGGTGGTGGCCTTGGAAGCCTTCTTCAGTTGCTCGACCAGCGCCAGCACGGCCTTGTCGATGCCGCGCTTCAGGTCCATCGGGTTCATGCCCGCGGCCACGTACTTCATGCCTTCGCGCACGATGGACTGGGCCAGCACGGTGGCGGTGGTGGTGCCGTCACCAGCGGCGTCGCTGGTCTTGCTGGCCACTTCCTTGACCATCTGCGCGCCCATGTTCTGCAGCTTGTCCTTCAGCTCGATCTCCTTGGCGACCGAGACACCGTCCTTGGTGACGGTGGGGGCGCCGAACGAGCGCTCGAGCACGACGTTGCGGCCCTTGGGGCCCAGGGTGGTCTTGACCGCGTTGGCCAGAATGTTCACGCCCTCGACCATGCGGTGACGGGCGTCAGAACCGAAAACGACGTCTTTTGCTGCCATGTTGATTGGCTCCTGAAAATATGAATGAAATTAGGCTCTTGCGCTGATGGATAAAGCGCAAACAGCTATAAAAAAATGAGTATCCGGAAAGTTGGCGAGAACTTACTTCTCGACCACGGCGAACAGGTCGTCTTCCTTCATCACCAGCAGTTCGTCGCCGTCGACCTTGACGGTCTGGCCCGAATACTTGCCGAACAGCACGCGGTCGCCCACTTTCACGTTCATGGCCGACAGATCACCCTTGTCGTTCTTCTTGCCCGGGCCCACGGCCAGCACTTCGCCCTGGTCGGGCTTTTCGGCGGCGTTGTCGGGGATCACGATGCCAGAGGCGGTCTTGGTTTCGTTTTCAAGGCGTTTGACGATCACGCGATCGGCCAAGGGGCGCAGTTTCATGGGTTCTCCTAAGTTCAACAGGGGTAAGGATTTTTGGGCCGAAGCGCCCGCCGCAAGGGGCAGCGCACGACCGGAATGCGATGGAGCAGCGCGTGTTGTTAGCACTCATCTCCAACGAGTGCTAATCATAAGGGCGTTTCGGGGGATTTCAAGTCAGGACACCCGTCGTGAGCCATGCCGCCCCTCATTTGCCTCGGCGGCCTGCGTCCGCAAGCAGGCGTTCAGGGTGGCCGGCTGCTGCAGGGCGCAGGGTTCACCCGAGGTGGCAAGTGTGGCCCATCAAGCGCTATTGACTTGACCATCTTGGACCGGCGGCGCGAGGGGGGAGCCCTGATCACCATCGCAAAAGCATTGACGTTGCGTCTGAATGCCAGAAGCCGTCAAATCCTGGCGCCCCCGGCAGGAATCGAACCTGCATCTAGCGCTTAGGAGGCGCTCGTTCTATCCATTGAACTACGGCGGCGGGTGGGCGTGAGGATTGTATCGGCGCACCTGTGGCGGCGCGCGGGCTTCAGTCGAACGACAGCCGGTAGATCAGGTCGATGGCCTGGTTGGCGCCGGCCTGGCCGCGCAGGGTCCAGCGGCGCGACAGCTCATAAAAAATCATCAGCGTGCCGCCGGTGCCGGCCAGGCTGTGCTCGTAGGCGGCGTACAGCTTGTCGGACAGGCGCTTGCCCAGGGTGACGCTGGCGTCGGACACACCGCCCGAGCCGGCGCCGCCAGTGAAGCTCAATTCGTCCAGCCCGAAGCGCGACGCCAGGCCGCGCCCCTCGCGCCCGCCCAGCAGCGCCAGCGCGGCAGTTTGCAGCATGGCGGCTTCCGACCCCGTGTCGGGCGCGGGGCGGCCCAGCAGCAGCCAGGCCAGGGTCTGGTTGTCGGGCAGCGCGGGTTCGGAATACAGGCGCACGCGCGGCAGCAGCGCGGTGCCCATGACCTGCACGCCGGCGCGCTGGTCGCTGGTGTAGTTGGGGCGCAGGGCGATGATGTCGAGCGTGGGGTTGCTGATCTCGCCGCCAAAGGTGATGGTGCCGCGTTGGATGATGAGCTGCTGCCCGTAGGCGCGGAAGGTGCCGCCCACCGTTTGCACGCGGCCGCGCAGGCTGGGTGGCGTGGTCAGCGGGCCGTTGCCGGTGAGGGTCAGCACGCCGGCCAGCCGGGTGTCGATGCCCATGCCCGTGACCCGGAAGTTGTCGCCCAGGTCGACTTGCACGTCCACCTTGGCGGTGAGCGGTTCGGTGTCGCCGCTTTTCACGCTGGCCTCGGTGCGGGCGCGGGCGGCGTCGCTGCGCGCCTGCTGCTGCGCCGCCTGCTGGCCGGCGGCGCTGGTGGGGCGGGCCACGGCGCCGGGGCCTTCCTTGCCGTACATGATCTTGCCGTCGGGGCCGCGCACGATCACGTCGTCGCCCAGCGTGGGGCGGTTTTCGTCGGGCAGCACGATCAGTGCGCGGTCCACGCGCAGACGGCCGTTGGCGCTGATGGCGCGGCCATCCAGCGCGGCCTGCACGTTGCCCGACACGGTGACCTGCCGGTCGTCGCGCACGCTGGCGCGCAGCTTGTCCAGCGTGGCGGCCAGGCGCGCCTGCGGGCGGCCGTCGACCAAACCGGCCTCACCGGTGGCGCGCAGCATTCCGCCGGCGCCCTGCTCGCCGGCGCCGCGCAGCACGAATTCGTCGATCAGCAGGCGCGTGCCGTCCAGCCGGCCGCGCAGCCGGCCATCGGCAAACTCGATGCCATCCACGACGGAGCGCAGCGCCACGTCGTCGGCCGCCACGGTGCCATTGACCAGCGGCGTGGCGCGCGTGCCGGCGATGCGGGCATCGGCCGCCAGCGCACCGCGCAGGCGCCAGCCCGGCGGCGCCAGCACCGACCAGGCGGAGATCTGCGGCAGCCGCGCCTGCACCTGGCCCTGCAGTGGCGCGGTCTCGGGCCACGACCAGCGGGTGCCGCCGCCCGCGCCGCGCGTGGCGGCCAGCTCGGTGCGCAGCTGGCCGTCGATGTTGCCGGCGCGCTCGCTGTCCCACACCAGTTTCAGGTTCAGTGCGTTGCCTTCGCTGCGCAACGTCAGGCGCGCGTCGCGCAGGCCAGCGGCCACGCGCGACTGCACGCCGGTTTCGGCGTCGGTGGTCAGCACGGTGACGTCGCCACTGGCGCGCACCAGGTTGGCCGACACGCGCAATTGCTGGCCCAACGTGGCGTCCCAGTCGCCGTTGAAGACGATGTTGCCCGTGAGGCCCGCGTCCTGCATCTGCGATCCGGCCACGCGTTCCACCCATTGCAGCGGCAGGCCGGTCAGGCGCCCGGTGGTGGTCAGCTCACCGCCGCGCCAGCGCACCGGGCCCCACGCCACCAGCGCCTGTGACGTGGGCGCTGGCGAGGTGATGGTCAGCTCGCCCGCGCCGGCCTCGAACTGGCCGCCCTGCGCGGGTGACCACTGCAGCGGCACGGCGGCGCGGCTGGCCAGCTGCCAGGTGCCCGCGCCCAGGGCCGGGTCGCGCACGCCGGCCTGCAACTGGCCCAGGTTGAATTTCCAGGCCGAAGCGGCCAGCGGCGCGTTGGGCGTGGTGCGGCCGCCGCTGGCGGCCAGGCGCACATCGAGCTGGCGTTCGCCCTGCGTCACGCGGCCGTTGGCGGCCAGCTGCGCCTGCGCCAGGCGGCCGTTGGCCGTGGCTTCAAACCCGCGCAGCTGCACCGGCGGCGTGCCGGCGGCGCTGCCCGGCGCCAGCCAGTCGAGCGAAGGGGCGGCCAGCCTGGCCTGGAGGGTGGGGTCGCGCCAGCCGCCGCGCCAGCTGCCGTCCAGCGTGGCGCTGCCGCGTGCGCGGGCGCTGGCCAGCGCGTCGGCACCGGGCAGCTTTTGCGCCCAGGCCAGGGCGCGCGCGGCATCGGCGATGCTGGCGCGCAGCGTGCCGGCGCCGGTGGTGGGCTGCAATTCACCTTTCACGCTGGCGGTGGCGCCGGGGGCGGTCAGCGTCAGGTCGGCGCTGCCGCCCAGCGCGTCGGCGGCGGGGCGCAGGCGGGCGTTGCCGGCCAGTTGGGCGTCGTCGGTGCGCACGCGCAGCGTGTTCAGGGTCAGCAGGCCGTCCAGCCAGCGGCCGGTGGCAGCGGCGTCGCGCAGGCGCAGCGCGCGCAAATCGCGCGCCAGCGCCTCGGCGGCCGATTCGCCCCGGCGCGCGGGCGCGGCGGCGCGCTGCTCGCGCCCCTGCAGGGCGACGTCGAAATCGATGGCCGCGCCTTCGCCGCTCACCGTGGCCGTGCCGTCGAGCGGGAAGGCGGACATCTGCGTGTGCAGCCGGGCGGGGTTGACGCCAGTGATGCGCGTGTCGATCTGCCAGGTGCCGCTGCCGGTTTGCGCGGCGGGCGCATTGGCCCAGCGGCCGGTGGATTCGACCGTGCCGCCGCCCACCTGCGCCTTCAGCGCGCGCACGGTGGCCACGTTGTCCTGCCAGGTCACGTCGGCGCGCAGCTGGTCGACCGGCAACTGGCGCTGATCCCAGGGGCCGGCGGCGCGGTTGGCCAAGTCGGCGTCGACCGCCCAGCCTGCGGTGCCGGGCAGCGGTGTGATGTCGAGCCGGCCGCTGAGGTGGGTGCGCGGTGCCTCGGCCCAGATGGCACCCACATCGACCGCGCGCAGGCGAGCGTGCGCCTCGGGCAGCGGCTGCGCGGCCCAGGGCGTGATGCGGGCGGTGGCGTGGGCTTCAGGAATGTCGGCGGCGCTGGCCGGGGCGCTGGCGGAAGCCATGGGGGCGGCAGGAGGCGGGGCCGAAGCCGCCGTGGCGGGTGCTGCGGCAAAACCGGTCAGCGGCGGCAGCGCCGGGATGGCGGGCGCCGAGGCCCCCGGCGCGGCGGCCGCCGCTTGCAGGTCGGCCTGCGCGGCCATCTCGGTCAACGGGCCGCGCAGCGTGGCTTGCAGCGTCAGCGGCACGGGCGCTGCGGCGCCGGGCACGGGGGCCGTCAGCGCGCCGGCCAGCGCCACGTCGACGCGGATCGGCGCGTGCGCGGTGGCGGCGGCGCGCAGGCGGTAGCTGCCGCCTTCGATGCGCGCGCTGTCCAGCTCCAGCAGGTGGCGCGCGCCGTCGTAGTCGAAGCGACCCGCCACGTCGCTCAGGGTATAGGGCGGCGGGCCGGCCCAGCGCAGCTCGCCGGCGCGCAGGGCCTTGACGCGGATGTGGAGCGGCAGCGCAAACGATTCGGGCGGCCCGGCCGACGGCTCGCCCGGCGCGCGCTGGTCGTCGATGACGATGCGGCTGGCCGCCAGCTGGTCGATCTGCAGCGTGCGCGTCAACAGGGCGGCGGGCGTCCACTGCAGTTCGGCGTCGTGCACTTCCACGCGCAGGCCTTCTTTTTCCCACACCAGGCGGCGCACCTTGCCGCCGCCGCGCACGGTGCCGGTGACTTCGTCGGTGACCAGCGACTGCTGCGCGCCGGCCCAGCGCAGCGCGGTGGCCAACGAGCCGTCGGTGCCTGTCCACACCCACACGCCGCCCAGCGCCAGCAGCAGCACGGCCAGCAGAAATGCCAGCGACCACAGCGGCACGCGCCACCAGCGGCCGCGCGGGCGCGGCACTGGCGTGGTTTCGGATGAAAAACCGGCCCCAGCGCTTGCGGGATCAGCGCGAACAGCTATGGATTCAGGAGTGGCCGTCATCTGAATCCCAGTGCCGTTTGGCCGGGCTGGCCCCCACCCCGACCCTCCCCCAGCGGGGGAGGGAGAGCCCGTCGAAAGGCCGCGGAGCAGGCCACGCCGGAACGCCGTGGCGCGGGCTTGGCCCGGCCACTGGCGTTGTCCCCCTGGGGGGAAGGCGCCGCAGGCGACTCAGGCGGGACGTCACCTTCCTCAGGGGGGATGTCACCTTCCTCAGGGAGGACGTCAAAACGTAAACCCCACGTTCATGTGCAGCCGAAACGCTTTCGACTTCAGCCCGTACGCAATGTCCAGCTGCATCGGCCCCACCGGCGTGATCAGCCGCACGCCGGTGCCCACGCCCCAGTGCGCGCGCAAGTCGCCCACGCGGTTGGCCACGCCGCCGACGTCGACGAACAGCGTGTGCTCCAGCAGGCCGGGAAAGCGATCCTGCATGATGGGCCGCTGCCATTCGACGCTGCCCACCGCCATGTAGCGCCCCGGGCCGACAAAGCTGTCGCCCAGCGGGATGCCGATGCGGCGGTAGCCGTAGCCGCGCACGCTGGTGTCGCCGCCGGTGCGGAACAGGTAGGTGGACGGAAGGCGTGCCGCGTCGCTGGCCAGCACCGCGCCCAGTTCGGTGCGCAGCGCCAGCCGGCTGGCGCCACCCGACACCGGCACGATGCCCAGCGCGCGGCCCTGCAGGCGCAGGAAGGGCTTGCGCTCGCCCACCGTGGTCACGCCGGCGCCGATTTCGCCGCCCAGGCCGTAGCCGCGCGAGGGCAGCGGCAGGCTGTCGAAGTAGCGCCCGGTCCACGCGTAGTTGGCGCTGATGGCCGCGCCGTCGCCCACCAGCGCGTCGGTGGCGGTGCTGGTGCGGGTGGCCGAGCCGCTGACGCTGGCGTGGTCGTACTGCAGGTAGAAGTTGCGGTCGTAGTGTTCTTCGGTCTTCAGCCGGCCCACGCGCAGCGTTTTGGAGGTGGTGACCAGCTCGCCGTCGTCCTGCCGCATGTAGCGCGCCAGGCCGGCCCAGCGCCAGCCGTTGGCGTCGGGCAGGCTGGTCAGCTCGGTCTGCAGCAGCGGCGCCTTGCGGTCCAGGTGCAGCTTGCTGGTAGCGCGCCAGGTGGTGCCCAGCGCCGTGTTGTCGCGGTGCTCCAGCGACACGCGCGGGCCGCCGTCGGTGCTGTAGCCCACGCCCAGCTGCACGCGGTGGCGCTTGGCCTCGGTCACGGTATAGGAGACGGGCGTGGCGGCCGGGTCGCCCTCGGGGTCGATGCTGATGTAGGCCGAGTCGTAATAGCCGCTGCCGGCCAGCCGCTGCTGGGCGTCGACCAGTTTCTTCTGGTCGTACACGTCGCCGGGCTTGAGCCACGACAGCCGCTCGGCCAGTTCGGGCGGGTAGCGCTGCGCGCCTTGCACGGTGGCCGGCCCCAGGCGGAACAGCGGCCCCGAATCCAGCCGCAGCCCCAGCTTGGCGCGCGCCTGGGCGGCGCTGACGTCGGCCAGGCTGTAGCTGATGCGCCCGCGCGGGTAGCGCCGCTCGACCAGCCGGCGCAGCGCGCCCGTCTTGGCGTCGGACCAGCGGTCCTGCGTGAAGCGGCGGCCTTCGGCCAGGCCCCAGTTGTCCACGATGCCCTCGCGCTGCGCGGTGGCGTCGGGGTCGCCGCTGGTGGCGATGTCGCCTTCGAAGCCGATGTCGACGGCCGAGATGGTGGTCGGCTCGCCCGGCTCGATGTCGATCACGATGGTGGGCCGCGTGCCCGGCGCGCCTTCGCGCCGCACCCGCACCGTGGGGTTGAAGTAGCCCTCGGTGCCCAGCAGGTTGCGCGCGTCGCGCTCGGTCAGCGCCATCAGGCGCGCCATCTCGGTCTCGTCCAGGTCGGTGATGGCGCGGTAGCGCTGCAGGTCGTTGTGGCGCGCCACCAGGGCCCGCAGGTCCTCATCGGCCGATTCGACGCGGATATCGAAGGCGCTGGCGGCGGGCGCACCGCCGGTGTTGGTGGCGCTGGCGGCGGTCTGGCTGGTTTCGGCGCGGCCGTCGGCACCGGCGGGGGCGTCGTCGCCGGGCCGCAACAGCGCGCAACCGGGCAGCGCCAAGGCCAGCGCCAGCAGAGCGGCGGCACGGGTAAGCAGGGGGAGGGCAGGTTCGTCAGCAGACGAAACAGGGCGCGTGCAGGTCACCTGGTCGAGTTTAGTAGCCCGGTTTGTCAGACAAGGCCGCGTCTTGCCCGCGTGCCCCCGCTCCACGGGCGGGCATTCGGTGGTGGGAAATTCGACGGTGGGAAAATAGCCGCATGGCCCAGTCCTCCGTCAGCCTGCCCGGCTTTGGCTCGCCCGCCGTCGGGTTTGAGCAGCCCTTCGAGATGCTCGAAGCCTGCCACGAACGTGTGCAGCGTTCGCTGGCCCTGCTGCAGCGCATCGCCGACCACGTCGACCGCCACGGGCACGACGCCGATTCACGCGCGGCCGCCCACGACGTGCTGCGCTACTTCGACATTGCCGGGCCGCACCACCACGAAGACGAGGAGCGCCACGTCTTCCCGGCGCTGGCCGGCCATGCCGACCCCGCCGTGCGCGAGGCCGTGGCCCAACTGCAGGCCGACCACGTGCGCATGCACGCGCAGTGGGCGCGCCTGCGGCAGGTGCTGCTGGACTGGCGCGACGCCGAGCGACCGCCGGCCATTGACCCCGCGCAGCGCCAGTTGGTCCACGAGTTCGTGGCTGCCTACAAGCGCCACATCCCACTGGAAGAAGCCGTTGTCTACCCGGCGGCGCGCCCGCGCTTTACCGACGCCGACCTGGCCCGCATCGGCGCCGAAATGGCGCGCCGCCGCCAGGCCTGACCTGGCGCCAGCCCCGCGCGCGCGGCCGTATGATGGCCCGATGCCGCGCGCCGCCCACCTTGCCCACCGTTTGCATCGCCCCGCCGTGCCTGGCGGGCCCGCCTGGTTGCGTGTCGTGGTGGCGCTGTCGTGCGCGGCGCTGCTCGGCGCCTGTTCGTCGGTTCGGCCGTGGCTCAACACGCCCATGCAGGCGGACCAGGCGCACGCCATGCACGTCAACGACACGCGCGACCCCAGCCTGGTCATGGCCGTCACCATCTCCGGCGGCGGCGCGCGGGCGGCCGCGTTCGGCTACGGCGTGCTGCGCGAGCTGGAAGACCACCAGTTCGACTGGCGCGGCAAGCGCCTGACGCTGCTGGAGGCCACCGACCTGATCAGCGCGGTGTCGGGCGGCTCCATCGTCGCCGGCTACTACGCGGCTTTCGGCCGGGAGGGCCTGCCGAACTTCGAGCGCGAATTTCTGCGGCAGGACTTCCAGCAAAGCCTGCTGGGGCTGATGGCGCGCCCCGCCAACCTGCACGACCTCAGCTCGCCGTGGTTCGGCCGCGCGCACCTGCTGGCGCGGCGGCTGGACGCGCTGTACCAGGGCAAGACCTTCGCCGATCTGGAGCGCAACCCGCGCCACCCGCAGCTCATCATCACCGCCACCGACCTGTCGCGCGGCACCGGCTTCGAATTCACCTGGGACCAGTTCACGCTGATCTGCTCCGACCTCGGCAACGTGCCGCTGTCGTTTGCGGTCGCGGCGTCGTCGGCGGTGCCAATCCTGCTCAGCCCCGTCACACTGCGCAACTACGCCGATCGCTGCCCGCCCGAAGTCACCGCCCGTATTTTGGGCGGCAGCGAACCGGCGCGCGCGGGGCCGGCCGACTTTCGGCGGCGGCTGTACCGCGCCCAGGCCGACGCCTACCTGAACGCCCTCCAGCGGCCCTATGTGCACCTGGTCGATGGCGGCCTGTCGGACAACCTGGGCGTGCAGCGCCTGCTTGACCGCGCACTGATGGACGACGGCCTGCGCCAGACCTTCCGCGAAGTGGTGATCGCACCTGGCAGCGTGCAGAAGGTGGTGTTGGTGGTGGTCAACGCCGAACGCGAGCCCGAGCGCGACATTGACAGCAGCGACACCGTGCCCGGCATGTTCGACGTCGCCGATGCCTTGCTGTTCGGCGCCGGCGCGCGCTCGACCCGCGAGACGCAGGAATACCTGCACGACGTGATCCGCGAGTGGCGGCGCGAACTGGGCGCCGCTGCCGCCAGCGGCAGCAACGTGTTCGCGGCCGATGCCGACATTCACGTGATTTTGGTGAATCTGCGCGACGCACCCGAAGCCATGGGCCGTCGCCAGTTGCTGCGCGTGCCGACCGCCTTCACGGTGACGGACGCCGAGGTCACCGACCTGATCGCCGCCGGCCGCGGCGTGCTGCGGCAGTCGCCCGAATTTCAGGCGCTGGTGCGCGCCCTGGGCGCGCGCGTCGTGCCGTCCGCCGCGCCGGCTGAAGTAAAGCCTTGAAAAGGCCTATAGCGCTTGCGCATCAAGCGCCTGAAGCTATTATTTGGATAGCATCCGCATCGCGTCTTCCAGCCCCTTGAGCGTCAGCGGGAACATGCGCTGGCTCATCAGCTGCTGAATGATGGCGATGCTCTGGCGGTATTGCCACACGCCCTGTGGCTCGGGGTTGATCCAGGCGAACTTGGGAAAGGCGTGCGTCAGGCGCTGCAGCCATTCGGCGCCGGCTTCCTCGTTGTTGTATTCGACGCTGCCGCCCGGCTGCAGGATTTCGTACGGGCTCATCGTCGCATCGCCGACGAAGATCAGCTTGTAGTCCTTGTTGTACTTGCGGATGATGTCCCAGGTGGGAAACTTCTCGGCAAAGCGGCGCCGGTTGTTCTTCCACATGAAGTCGTACACGCAGTTGTGGAAGTAATAGAACTCCAGGTGCTTCATTTCGGCCTTGGCGGCTGAAAAGAGTTCTTCCACACGCGCGATGTGCTCGTCCATCGTGCCGCCCACGTCCATCAGCAGCAGCACCTTCACGCTGTTGTGGCGCTCGGGCACCATCTTGATGTCGAGCCAGCCGGCGTTGGCGGCGGTGCTCTTGATGGTGTCGGGCAAATCCAGCTCGAACTCGCTGCCGGTGCGCGCAAAGCGGCGCAGGCGGCGCAGCGCCACCTTGATGTTGCGCGTGCCCAGTTCCTGGCTGTCGTCGTAGTCGCGGTAGGCGCGCTGGTCCCACACCTTCACGGCGCTCTTGTTGCCGCCCTTGCCGCCGATGCGAATGCCCTGCGGGTTGTAGCCGCCGTGACCAAACGGGCTGGTGCCACCGGTGCCGATCCAGCGGTTGCCGCCTTCGTGGCGCTCTTTCTGTTCTTCGAGGCGCTTCTTCAGCGTCTCCATCAGCTCGTCCCAGCCCATCTTTTCGATGGCGGCCTTCTGCTCGGGCGTCAGCTCTTTTTCAAGAATCTTGCGCAGCCAGTCGGCCGGCACTTCCTTGCGGAAGTCGGCGATCTGCTCGACGCCTTTGAAATAGGCGGCAAAGGCGCGGTCGAACTTGTCGAAGTGCTTCTCGTCCTTGACCAGCGCCGTGCGCGACAGGTAGTAGAAGTCGTCGATCGAGCAGGCGTCGGGCTGGCGCGGGCCCACCACGTCGGCCTGCAGCGCTTCGAGCAGGGTCAGGAATTCCTTGACCGACACCGGCAGCTTGGCGGCGCGCAGGGTGTAGAAGAAATCGATCAGCATGAAATTCCGCTCCAGCCCGCATCAGGCGGGCGTATGTCGCTTCAATAAATAGAGCAACTGGGCCTTGGCCTCCGGCCACTCGCCGGCCAGCATCGAATACATCACGGTGTCGCGCACCGTGCCGTCGCGGCGCAGCGCGTGGTGGCGAATCACGCCGTCCTTGCGCGCGCCCAGGCGTTCGATGGCCTTCTGCGATGCGAAGTTGAAGTTGTCGGTGCGCCAGCCGACCACCGCGCATTGCAGCGTGTCGAAGGCGTGGCCCATCATCAGCAGCTTGCAGGTGGTGTTGACGTGCGAGCGCTGCACGCTTTGCCGGTACCACGTGTAGCCGATCTCCACGCGCTTCAAGGCCGGCACGATGTCGTGGTAGCTGGTGCTGCCCAGCACGGTCCCGCTCGCGTCGTCGACCACGACAAAGGCCAGGCGGTTGCCATCGGCGCGCATCTGCAGCGCCGTGTCGATGTAGGCGCGCGTCTGCTCGGGTTCGGGCACGCCGGTGATGCGCAGCTTCCACAGCTCGCCGTCGGCGGCGGCGACGCGCAGGCCGGCTTCGTGCTCGGGCGAGAGTGGCTCGATGCGCACGCCCCGGTCGCGCATGACCACGGGGCGGATGAAGTCGTCGGCAACCGGCATTTTGCTATCGTTTCACTAGCTACTTGCGCTGAATGGACAAGCGCTGAGGGTCAGTTGGACCAAAAATTATCGTCCACCCACGCCAGCGCGGGCGTGGCCCCTGGGGGCCACCGCGCCCGCCCCACAGGGGGTCAACGATTCCTTTGGTTCATGAACACCAGCTTTTCGAACAGCGTCACGTCCTGCTCGTTCTTCAGCAGCGCGCCCACCAGCGGCGGCACGCTGACCTTGCTGTCGGCGCTTTGCAGCGCTTCCAGCGGAATGTCCTCGGCCACCAGCAGCTTCAGCCAGTCCAGCAGTTCGCTGGTCGACGGCTTCTTCTTCAGGCCAGGCAGGCCGCGCACGTCGTAGAACACCTTCATCGCGGCGGCCAGCAGTTCCTTCTTCAGGTTCGGGAAGTGCACGTCCACGATCTGCCGCATGGTGTCGGGCTCGGGGAACTTGATGTAGTGGAAGAAGCAGCGACGCAGAAAGGCGTCGGGCAGCTCCTTTTCGTTGTTGGACGTGATGAACACCACCGGGCGGTGCTTGGCGCGGATGGTTTCACGCGTCTCGTAGCAGTGGAATTCCATGCGGTCCAGCTCGCGCAGCAGGTCGTTCGGGAATTCGATGTCGGCCTTGTCGATCTCGTCGATCAGCAGCGCCACCGGCTCGTCGGCCGTGAAGGCCTGCCACAACACGCCCTTGACGATGTAGTTGTGAATGTCCTTGACGCGGTCGTCGCCCAGCTGGCTGTCGCGCAGGCGGCTCACGGCATCGTATTCATACAGGCCCTGCTGCGCCTTGGTGGTGCTTTTGATGTGCCACTGCAGCAGCGGCAGCTTCAGCGCTTCGGCCACTTCCTCGGCCAGCATGGTCTTGCCGGTGCCTGGCTCGCCCTTGACGAGCAGCGGGCGCTTGAGCGTGATGGCGGCGTTGACGGCCAGCATCAGATCCTGCGTGGCGACGTAGTTTTCGGAGCCTTGGAATTTCATCGGGGAACGGGGTGGAAGCGGCAGGGAAAGCCAGGGGACGGAAAGCAAAGCAGCGTGGCTACAATCCGCCTCTGACCTGGATCAAACAAACATGGATTGTGCGCGCAAAATGAAAACGACCCTGTCCCCGATGTTCGCCGCCGCTGCCGCCGTGCTCGCCCTGGCCAGCGCGCCCGCACAGGCCCAGGTCACTGGTGACGCCAAGGCCGGCGAGGGCAAGGTGGCCATGTGCATTGGCTGCCACGGCATCGTCGGGTACCAGTCGAGCTTCCCCGAGGTGTACCGCGTGCCCAAAATTGCCGGGCAGAACGCCAAATACGTTGCCGCCGTGCTGGACGCCTACAAGAAGGGCGACCGCAAGCACCCCAGCATGCGCGGCATTGCCACGACGCTGTCCGACCAGGACATCGCCGACGTTTCGGCCTACTACGAAGCGCTGGGCAAGCCAGCCGGCGCGGCCGAGCTGCCCGCCCCGCGCGAGCCCAGCGCGCAGGTCGCCGCGCTGCTGCAAAAGGGCGCCTGCGTGTCGTGCCACGGTGACAACTATTCCAAGCCCATCGACCCCAGCTATCCCAAGATCGCTGGCCAGCATGCCGACTACCTGTACGTCGCGCTCAAGGCGTATCGCGACAACAGCAACGCCACCTGGGGCCGCGCCAACCCGGTCATGGCCGGCATGGCCAAGCAGTTTTCCAACGCCGAGCTGAAGGCCATGGCCAAGTACATCGGCAGCCTGCCGGGCGAAGTCAAGACGGTGCCGGAATCGCGCTTCCGCTGAGCCGCGGCCGCGCTCACCCCAAAAGCCCGCGCGTGCGGGCTTTTTTGTGCCCGCGCCGAGTGGATTGGTGTGCCAAAAAAGGCTGCCAGCGCTGGCCAGATTAGCGCATGCAGCTATTAAAAACGCAGCAAATCAAACCCCATCGCGCGTCGCACGGCGCTGCACGCAGGCCACGTAGGCGTCGCCGTCGGGCGGCCGCTGGCGGCTTTGGGCGTCGGCCAGCATCTGACCCAGGCATTCCATCACCTCGTGGTGCGCGGCGTGCAGGTCGCCGCGCCGGTGCGCCAGCAGCTCCACCGCCTGGCGGATGCCGCGCGGCTGGTCGATGCTGCATTGCTCACTGATCGACAGGTGCATCGACAGGTGCAGAAACGGGTTGCCGCCGACCGCGCCGTCGCCATAGTCGCGCGCGACGGCGGCGTCGGCGTCTTCAAGATCGGCGTGCCATTCAGGGTGCTCGCCGATCCAGCCGGCGGCCAGCTGCTCGATGGCTTCCATCGGCTGGCCCGCGCGCTGCTTGGCCCAGGCGCTACAAAAAAAACGGCGAACGTCGGCTTGGCTGGGGGCGAACATGCGCCATTGTCGCCGCGCGCGGTGGCGCGCGCAGCCCGCACGCCGGCTCAGGCCAAGGCGGGCTGCGCGGCAGGCAGCGCCAGTTCGCGCGCGCCGTCGAACAGTTGGCGCGCCAGTTCGCGTTCGCGGCCGACGACCAGCGCCAGAAATTCGTCGGCCCGCCGCATGCTGCGAAAGGCCGAAAAGCCGCGTTCCAGAAACGACTGCAATTCGCCCAGGCCCGCCAGTTGCGCCGGCTTGCGCATCATCTTGATCAGCGTGGCCAGGCCGGGCTTGCGCGCCAGACTGTCGAGCGTCTGCCCGACGCTGTCGATCAGGTCGATCTGGCGCTGGCGCCCGGCGGGGTTGCCGGTCTGGCGGTAGGCGGCTGCGTAGTCGGCGTCGGCCAGAACGCCGTCGAGTCGGGCGCCGAGCGCATCCACCATGGCGGCGTCAAATTGCTCGGACAGCGCGTCCAGCTCGGCCGCCGCTTGCAGTGCGCGCAGGCCCGCCAGCGGCAGCGCGTTGGTCATGCGCGGCAGCACGCGTTCGATTTCGGCGTCTCGCGCGCCCAGATCCTTGGGGCCATACAGGTCGCTCAGGAAGAACTCGGCGGCCGCGCGGTAGCGCTCACTGTCCAGCAGGTCGGCGTGCGTGCGCGCCAGCCGGGCCGCCTGAAACGCGCGCAAGGCCTGGCGCCGCGCGGCGCGCTGCGGCTGTGCGCTGGCCTCGATGCGCAGATGGCGTGCCTGCATCAGCCAGTGCGCCAGTTCGTGGGCGCACGCCTGACGCTCGTCAACGTTGTCCGTCGTGTCCGTGGGTTCGACCATGAGGCCATTATCCGAACCGGCCGAGGCGCCGATTAGAGCGGCTGGCCTAAACGCCATGCCGTGGCGTGACTAGACTGCCCCGACAAGAAGAAAGTCAGAAGGAAGGCGTTGGTTCATGCTGTCCAGGGTGTTGCTGTGGTGGATGTTGATCGAGCTGGTGCTGTTCGGCGCGCTCGGGCGCTTTGGTCTGGGTTGGTCGTGGGGCACCACGGCGGGGCTGGTGCTGGGTGGGATGCTGGCGGTGCGCGTTCTGATGATGGCGGTCACCTGGTTCATGGCCTGGCGCTGGGCGTCGCCCGCGCCCGCACTGCCGGCGGTCCGCAGCGTGGGCATGGTGCTGCGCGAGGTGGGGGTGTTCGCCCTCGCCTATCTCGCCATCCAGCCGCTGCAGCACTGGTGGATGGGGCCAGACCGGCTGCGTCCCTGCAGCCTGCCGGTGCTGCTGGTGCATGGCTACGCGTGCAATCGCGGCATCTGGTGGTGGATGCGGCGCCGGCTCGAAGCCGACGGCCAGGTGGTGGCCACGCTGTCGCTGGAGCCGCCGTGGGGCGATATCGACGACTTCGCGGCGCAGTTGCACGAGCGCATCGACGCGGTATGCGCCGCCACGGGCGCGCCGCGCGTGGTGCTGGTGGCGCACAGCATGGGCGGGCTGGTGTCGCGTGCCTGCATGGCGCGCTTTGTCGCGGCGCGCGTGGCCGGGCTGATCACCATCGCCACCCCGCACGGCGGCACGGCCATCGCGCCGCTGGGCCTGGGCCGCTGCGCGCGCCAGATGCGGCGCGGGTCAGCCTGGCTGCTGGCGCTGGCGCCGCAGCGGGTCAAGGTGCCCTTCGTGTCGATCCGCACGCCGCAGGACAACTTTGTCATGCCGCAGGACACGCAGCGTCACCCCGACGCGCTGGACGAGCCGTTGCCCGGCGTGGGTCACATGGCCGCGCTGTTCGACGACGGCGCGCTGGCGCTGGTGCGGCGGCACCTGGCGCGCTTGGCCGCGTAGGCCCAACGTTTCGGCCCGACCGGCGAGCGGGGCGCCACGCAGGTCAGAAATAGATGCCGCGCAGCCACTGCTGCAGCGTGGCCTGGTCCTTGGTCGGCTCGGCGTGGTCGTCGTGCCGCGCGGCGCCGGATTCGCCGAACATGCGAAACGACGTGTTCATGATGACCTGTGCCACGCGCGGCACCAGCGCGTACAGCACCTGGCCCGTGACGCCCAGGCGCGTGGTGACGCGCGTGGGGCGGTGCACGATGGCTTCGCACACCATGCTGGCGGCGTCTTCGGGCGTCAGCGTGGGCACCTGGTCGTACAGCTTGGTGGGGGCGATCATGGGCGTCTTCACCAGCGGCATGTTGATGGTGGTGAAGAATACGCCGCGGTCGGTGAACTCTGACGCGGCGCAGCGCGTCCAGGCGTCCAGTGCCGCCTTGGACGCCACATAGGCCGAAAAGCGCGGCGCGTTGGTCAGCACGCCAATGGACGATATGTTGATGATGTGACCGTCGTGCCGCGCCGACATGTCGGGCAGCAGGCTCATGCTCAGCCGCACCGCGCCGAAGTAGTTGAGCTGCATGGTGCGCTCGTAGTCGTGAAAGCGGTCGTACGAGTTCTCGATGGCGCGTCGGATCGAGCGCCCGGCGTTGTTGACCAGCACCGACACCGGCCCGTGCGCGTCGCGGATGCGCTGGGCCACGGCTTCGACTTGCGCCATGTCGGCCAGGTCGGCCTCGTAGGCGTGCAGCTTCAGGCCGCGCGCAGCGAATTCGCGCACCGCCTCGTCCAGCGCGTCCTTGCCGCGCGCCACCGTGACCACGACGGCGCCGACCTCGGCCAAGCGCAGCGCCAGCGCCTTGCCGATGCCGGACGACCCGCCCGTCACCACCACCACCTTGCCGTCGACGCGGCCGCGCAGGCTGCGGTCGATGAACAGGTCCGGGTCGAGGTGCCTTTCCCAGTAATCCCACAGGCGCCACGCGTAGTCTTCCAGCGCCGGCACGGCGATGCCGGTGCCCTTGAGCGCGCGCTGTGTTTCGCGGTTGTCAAAGCGCGTCGGGTAGTTGACGAAGCGCATGATGTCGGGCGGCAGGCCCAGCTCCTTCATCATCGCGTTGCGGATGCGGCGCACCGGTGTCAGCGCCAGCAGCGCCTTGCGCAGGTACGAAGGCACGAAGCCCAGCAGCGCGGCGTTGAAGCGCAACGACATCTGCGGCGCATGGCCGGCGCGCGCGAAGATGTTGAGCACGTCGCCGACGCGGCGCGGCTGCGGATCGACCAGCTGGAAGCACTTGCCATCCTCGCCCTTCAGATGGGCGATGTGGTCCACCGCGTCCACCACGAAATCCACCGGAACCAGGTTGATGCGCCCGCCTTCGACGCCGATGGCGGGCATCCACGGCGGCAGCAGCGCGCGCAACTTCTGGATCAGCTTGAAGAAGTAGTAGGGACCGTCAATCTTGTCCATTTCGCCCGTGCGCGAATCGCCCACCACGATGGCGGGGCGGTAGATGCGCCAGGGCACCTGGCACTCGCGCCGCACGATGGCCTCGGAATCGTGCTTGGTCTTGAAATAGGGGTGGTCCAGCCCCTCGGCCTGGTCGAACATGTCTTCGCGGAACACGCCTTCGTACATGCCGGCCGCGGCGATGGAGCTGAACAGGTGGAAGTGCCGGGCCCCGATGGCCTCGGCAAAGCGCACCGTATGGCGCGTGCCCTGCACGTTGACTTTCAACTGGCTGGCGGCGTCGGCGTTCAGGTCGTAGATGGCCGCCAGGTGAAAGAAGTGCGTGGTGCGCTTGCCGATCTTGCGGCGGTCGGTGGCCGAGATGCCCAGCTGCTCCTGCGTGAGATCGCCCACCACCGGCGTCACCCGCGTTTCGTCGCAGCCCCAGTAGTCGTACAGCGCCGGCAGGCGCTCGCGTTCGCCCGGCAGAATCAGAAAGAAGATGCGCGAGCCTTCGCGCTCCAGCAGCTTGGCAACCAGCCGCTTGCCGATGAAACCCGTGGCACCCGTGATGAAGTACTGCATGGCTGTCTCCTGCCTCCGCCTGTTCTGGATGACAGCCATTCTAGGAGCGGCCCAGGCCCGCGCGGCGTGGGGCGGCGAATAGTGTGAATGCTCTAAAACCCTGACCTACACTGGCTGCGCAGCGGGCCTTGAGCAGCATCGGCCCGTCAGCCAACCACCATCCAACAAGGGGATCGACATGGTCAGCAAACTCAAGACTCTCTCTGACAACAAGCAACTCGCCAACACCATCAAGGACTCGACGCAACAGATCTGGCTGGCCGGCCTGGGCGCGTTCTCCAAGGCGCAGGAAGAAGGCGGCAAGGTGTTCGACGCCCTCGTCAAGGAAGGCGAGACGCTGCAGCACAAGACGCGCCAGCTGGCCGACGAGCGCATCGCCGCCGTGGCCGGGCGCGCCGCCGACACCTGGGATCGTTTGGAGCAGGTCTTTGAAGACCGCGTGGCGCGTGCGTTGGGCAGCCTGGGCGTGCCCAGCAAGAAGGAGATCGACACGCTGTCCAAGCGCGTGGCCGACCTGACGGCGGCGGTGCAGAACCTGGCGCAGGCTCAAAGTCCGGCGCCCAAGCGCGCAGCCGCGCCCAAGGCGCCGGCCGCCGCCAAAACCGCCAAGCCCAAGGCCGTGCCGGCCAAGAAGGCCGCCCGCAAGAGCGCCTGAATGCATCATTGAGTGACCGGCGCGCTGCCAGGCCGCCAGGGTGGTCGCCCCGGCGGGTGGCCATGGCGCGGTTCACGGCGGCGCGGCGGGTGCGCACGCGGCGACATCACGGATGACAGGAGGGCGCGCTTTGTCCAGAATCGGAATTGCCTTGGCCGGCGGCGGGCCACTCGGCGGCATCTACGAAGTGGGCGCCTGCGTGGCGTTGGAAGAAGCCATCGACGGCCTGGATGCGGCGCGCGCCGACGTGTATGTGGGCGTCAGCGCGGGCAGCTTCGTGGCCGCGCTGCTGGCCAACGGCTTCGAGCCGCGGCGGCTGGCGCGCATCCTGTTGGCCAGCGACCGAGACCTGGGGTTTGACCCCAGCCGCCTGCTGCGGCCGGCCTTGGGTGAATACGCGCGGCGCCTGTGGACCGTGCCCCGGCTGGCGGCCGAAGGGGTGCTGCAGTACCTGGGCCGCTCGCGCGGCCTGTTTGAATCGCTGCAGCGGTTGTCGCGCGCCATTCCGTCGGGTGTGTTTGACGGCGCCGGCATCGACGCGGTGCTGCGCCAGTTGTTTTCAGAAGCTGGCCACACCAACGATTTCCGCCAGCTGCGCGGCAAGCTGTTTGTTATCGCGACCGACCTGGATTCGAGCCAGGCGGTGGTGTTTGGCGCGCCGGGGCGCGACGCCGTGCCCATCTCCACGGCGGTGCAGGCCAGCGCGGCGCTGCCGGGCCTGTTTCCGCCGGTCGAAATCGACGGGCGCCACTACGTGGACGGCGCGCTCATCAAGACGCTGCACGCCTCGGTGGCCCTGCGCGACGGGGTGGATCTGCTGCTGTGCATCAACCCGCTGGTGCCCTTTGACGCCACGCTGGCCGAGCAGCGCGACGGCCGGCGGCACCGCCTCTACGACGGCGGCCTGCCGGCCGTGCTGGGGCAGACTTTCCGCGCCATCATCCGCTCGCGCATGCGGGTCGGCATGGAGCGCTACCGGCACGAATTCAAGAACGCCGACGTGGTGGTGTTCGAGCCGGGGCAGGACGACGAAGTGATCTTTCTGGCCAACCTGTTCAGTTACGGTGATCGCACGCGGCTGTGCGAGCACGCCTACCAGCGCACCCGCGCCGACCTGTACCAACGCCGCGACGAGCTGGCGCCGCTGCTGCAGCGCCACGGCCTGGCGCTGAACCTGGACGTGCTGCGCGACGGCCGCCGCACGCTGCTGGAACCCGGGCAGGTGCCTGTGCCGGCGACCATGGCGGCCAGCGTGTCGGCGCTGGAGCGCGCGCTGGACGAGCTGCAGGATCGCGTGCGCCCGGCGCCGGCGGCCTGACCGATGCATTGACCGTCACGGCGCGTGGTGAAATCCAGCATGGCCAAGCCCAAGCGTCGCACCCCCGAGCGCATTTTGGAGACCGCGCTGCGCCTGTTCAATGACTTCGGCGAGCCGAACGTGACGACGGCCGCCATTGCCGACGAGATGAACATCAGTCCCGGCAACCTGTATTACCACTACCGCAACAAGGACGAGATCGTCGAAGCCCTGTTCGCGCGCTACGAACGCGAAATCGACGCCCTGCTGACCCTGCGCGACACGGCGCCGCGCGAGGTCGAGGACGTGTGGTTCTTCATGCACCTGCTGTTCGAGACGATCTGGAAGCACCGCTTCGTCTACCGCGACATCAACGACCTGCTGATGCGCAACCGGCTGGTCGAAACCCATTTCCAGCGCATCCTGGCGCACCAGCAGCAGACGGTGGTGTCGCTGTGCAACGGCCTGGCCGCGGCCGGCGCGCTGGACGCGTCGCCCGACGAAATCGCCGCGCTGGCCGTCAACATGACGCTGGTGACCAGCTTCTGGCTGTCGTTCGAGCAGGCCCGCCACCCGCGCAAGCCCCCCGACATCGGCCAGGGCGCCTACCAGGCGCTGTCGCTGGCCGCGCCGTGGATGCGCGCACCGGCGCGCCGCCTGCTGGAAACGCTTTCACACGCCTACCTTCACCCACCGTCGCGAGGAGACACCCCATGAGCAAGAGCGCCTGGAAAGCCTTTCCCCATGCCGATCCGGCCTACGTCTATGCCGGTGCCGCGCTGAAAAAAGCCTGGCCCCGCCTGCACCAGGGCGACCAGGAACCCTGGCCGCAAAAAACCGCCGCGCAGGATGCCTGGCGCGCCTACCACGCCGGCGAATTCGCGCGGGCGGTGGAATTGGGACGGGCGGCCGGCGACGCAAGCGGCGCCAACGCCGCCAGCAAGGCGGCCATGATCTACGCCAATGCGATCGAGGGCAGCGAGTCGCGCCGGCTGGCCATCTTCCAGGACGTGGCCAGCCGCTGCGAAGCGCTGCAGGCCAGCGACCCCGGCAACGCCAACGCCTGGTACTACCACGCCTACGCGCTGGGGCGCTACAGCCAGGGCATTTCGGTCGTCAAGGCGCTGGCCGAAGGCTTGGGCGGCAAGGTGCGCGACAGCCTGCAAAAGGCCATCGAACTGGAGCCGAAACATGCCGACGCGCACATCGCGCTCGGCGCCTGGCATGCCGAGGTGATCGACAAGGTCGGCGCGGTGGTGGGCGGCCTGACCTACGGCGCCAAGAAGGACGCGGGCGAACAGCACTTCAAGGCGGCGCTCGCGCTCAACCCGCACTCGCCCATCGCCATGATGGAGTACGCCAACGGCCTGGCGATGATGTTCGGCAAGTCGCGCCTGAGAGAGGCCGAGCGCCTGTACGCCGAAGCGGCGCAATGCACGCCAGCCGATGCCATGGAGCGGCTGGACGTCGAGGCCGCCAAGGCCGAACTGGCGGCTTAGGGCCTGTTCACGCTATTTTTAGCCACGGGTTGCGATTAAAAAAGGCCATCGCCAGCGTTGCCATCCTTGCCAAGGTACCTACCTTGGCGGCGGCTGGCGCCTTGGCGAGTGGCCTTTTTGACTCGCAACGCAGGGCCTAAAAAAAGCTTGAACGGGCCCTAGCCCTTGGTCTTGCGGCGTGCCCGGCCAGCCCGCACCGCGCGCGGTGGGTCGGGCGTTGCCGGTGGCTCGCCGCCCCAGTAGAACGCGGTGTGCGCGTGCACCACGTCCGGGTCGTCCAGGCAGTCCCACGGCTCCATCAGCACCAGCATCATCAGCTTCTGAAATTCCTCGGCAAAGCGGTGCACGATGCGCTCGGGGTCGGGCACCATCTTGCGGTCGGTGATCAGGCCGAACTGCACCTGGCTGTCGTACGACAGGATCGACACGCCCATGCCGATGCTGCCCGACTGAGGCACCCAGAAAAAAGGCTGGCGCAGGCGCGCGCCGGCAATGTGCAGCGCCTGCTGCGGGCCGGGCACGTTGGTCATGACGGCGGTGGCCTTGCTGGCCAGGAAGTCCAGCAACTGCTCCTGCACCAGCTTTGGCCCCAGGCCGGCCAGGCCGAGAATCGACAGCGTCAGCGCCGGCTGGTACGAATGCTTCATGGCCTGCATGCGCCGCCGCGTTTCGTACAGGCGCGCCAGCGGGTTGGCCACGCCGGCGGGCAACTCGAGCGTGACCATGCCGAAGCGGTTGCCCAGCTTGCCGGCGTCGCCCGCCTGCCGCAGGTTCACCGGCACCATGGCGCGGATTTCTATGTCATCCGTCGGGTCGCCGCGTTCGGCCAGATAGGCGCGCAGCGCGCCGGCCACCGATGACAGCAACAGGTCGTTGACCGAGCTGTCCAGCACACGGCCCACGGCCTTGACGTGCGGCAGCGCGATCGGCTCCGACCAGGCGACGCGCTTGTCCAGGCCTGGCGTGCCCTTGAAGCGTGTGTCGGAATCGTCGGGCATCAGCAGCAGCTTGGCGGCTTCGGCCGTCATGCCGGTGCCGGTGCGCGCCAGCTCGACGGCCTGCAGCGGGTTGGCCATCCAGCGCCAGTAGCGGCTCCACAGCGCGCTGCTGGCGCGCAGCGACAGCTCGGCCGCGCGCGTGACTGGCTGCCACACCAGATTCCACAGCATGTCGTCGTGGCTGTGGTGGGCTGCCACGCCGGACGGCGCCGGCAGTGCCCGCGGCGCGGCGCCGTCGGCCAGCGACATGATCACGCTGACCAGCGCGATGCCGTCGGCGATGCAGTGGTGAAAGCGCGAGACCAGCGCCTGGCCGCCCATGCGCGTGTCCACCACGTGAAACTCCCACAACGGGCGCCCAGGGTTGAGCGGCTGGCTGGCCAGTTCGGCGACGAAGCGCTGCAGTTCGGCCTGGTCGGCCTTGCCCGGCAGCGCGGCGCGGCGCACGTGGTTGTCGAGGTCGAAATCGGGGTCGTCCACCCACCAGTAGCCGGTGGCATCGCGCCGCACGCGCTGGCGAAAGCGCGCGTGCGCCAGCATGCGCTCCTGGACGGCCTGGCGCAGCCGGTGCATGTCCAGCTCACCATCGAACAGCATCACGCCCAGGATCTGCATCAGGTTGTTGGGTCGATCCATCCGCAACCAGGCGGTATCGACGGGCGACATTTTTTGGGGAGTGGACATGGCAGGGGTCGCCGTCAGGCGGCGCGTGGGGCGAAGCGTTGATCGAAGTAGTCGTGAATCTCGCGCTCGAAGCTTGCCTTGAGCGGAGAAAAGATGAGCCCCAGGCGGATCTGCACCGTGACCTGCTTGCGCTGCAGCGTCAGCTGGCCCGACAACCCGGGCCGGCGAAACGAGAGCGTGTTGCCGTCGTCCCACGCATAGTCCAGCCCGAAATCGGCGCGCAGGCCGGACGCCACCGCCTCGGCGGCCTGCCTGGCCTTGCGCGGCGGCAGGGTGTGCGTGCGCGTGATGGTGATCTCGCTCATCGGCAAAGTGTAAAACGCACCGCTGGAAGAAGCATCCGGCCCGCGGCGCCGAACGCCCAGACATGGAAAAATGCGCCGCAGGCAGGATTCGGTGTCGCCCGCGCGGGTGGCGTGCCAGGCGGCCAGGCCGCCGCAAGCAGAAGGGTTTTTCTGATGATCGACAAGATTGCTGCCTCGGTGGCCGAGGCGCTGGCGGGTGTGAAGGACGGCGCCACCGTGCTCATCGGCGGCTTCGGCACGGCGGGCGTGCCGGCCGAGCTGATCGAGGGCCTGATCGCGCAGGGCGCGCGCGAGCTGACCCTGGTGTGCAACAACGCCGGCAACGGCGAGCACGGCATCGCCGCGCTGCTGAAGGCCGGGCGCGTGCGCAAGATCATCTGCAGCTTTCCGCGCCAGGCCGACAGCCACGTGTTCGATGGCCTGTACCGCGCCGGCAAGGTCGAGCTGGAACTGGTCCCGCAAGGCAACCTGGCCGAACGCATGCGCGCGGCGGGCGCCGGCGTGGGCGCTTTCTTCACACCCACGGGCTTTGGCACCGAACTGGCGCTGAACCCCGACGGCAGCCCGAAGGAAACGCGCCGCATCAACGGCCGCGACTACGTGCTCGAATACCCCATCCACGGCGACGTGGCGCTGGTCAAGGCCGAGCGCGGCGACCGCTGGGGCAACCTGACCTACCGCATGGCGGCGCGCAACTTCGGCCCCGTGGTGGCCATGGCGGCGCGCTTTACCGTGGCCAGCGTGCACGAGGTGGTCGAGCTGGGCCAGCTGGACCCGGAGGCCATCGTTACCCCCGGCATCTTCGTCAGCCGCGTCGTGCAGGTGCCGCGCACCGCAACGCAGGCCGGCGGCTTCAAGAACACGGCCTAATTGGCCGCCAGCGCAAGGAGAACCAGCGTGAGCAGCTACCAAAAACGCAGCAAAGACGAACTGGCCCGGCGCGTGGCGCAGGACATTCCGGACGGCGCGTATGTCAACCTCGGCATTGGCCAACCCACGCTCGTGGCCAACCACATCCCGGCCGGGCGCGAAGTCATCCTGCACAGCGAGAACGGCATTTTGGGCATGGGCCCCGCGCCAGCGGCCGGGCACGAGGACTACGACCTGATCAACGCCGGCAAGCAGCCGGTCACGCTGCTGCCGGGCGGCGCGTTCTTTCACCACGCCGACAGCTTCGGCATGATGCGTGGCGGGCATCTGGACGTGTGCGTGCTGGGCGCTTTTCAGGTGTCGGCCACGGGCGACCTGGCCAACTGGAGCACCGGCGAGCCCGGCGCCATTCCCGCCGTGGGCGGCGCCATGGACCTGGCCGTGGGAGCGCGGCAAACCTGGGTGATGATGGATCTGCTGACGCGCGACGGCCAGTCGAAGCTGGTGGCGCGCTGCAGCTACCCGCTCACCGGGCTGGCCTGCGTCAAGCGCGTGTATACCGACTTGGCGACGTTCGAATGCACGCCCGATGGGCTGGTGCTGGTGGACGCGGTGCCCGGCCTGTCGCGCGCCGGGCTGGAGCGCCTGACCGGCTTGTCTCTGCTTGAAAAAGCATAGCAATACGTCAGCTACCATTGGCGGCAAACCGTCGTTTTCATTCCATTTATTCCGAGGAGACCCCCATGAAACAAGCCTTCATCGTCGACGCCATTCGCACACCGTTCGGCCGCTACGGCGGCGCCCTGAGCAGCGTGCGCACCGATGACCTGGGCGCCGTGCCGCTCAAGGCGCTGATGGCGCGCAACCCGAACGTTGATTGGGCGGCCGTCACCGACGTCATCTACGGCTGCGCCAACCAGGCCGGCGAAGACAACCGCAACGTGGCGCACATGAGCAGCCTGCTGGCGGGCCTGCCGATCGACGTGCCGGGCGCCACCATCAACCGCCTGTGCGGCTCGGGTCTGGATGCCATTGGCACCGCAGCGCGCGCCATCAAAGCCGAAGAAGCTACATTGATGATAGCGGGCGGGGTCGAGAGCATGAGCCGCGCACCCTTCGTCATGCCCAAAGCCGAAAGCGCCTTCAGCCGCGCCAACGCGGTGTACGACACCACCATCGGCTGGCGCTTTGTCAACAAGCTGATGAAGGCGCAGTACGGCGTCGATTCGATGCCCGAGACGGCCGAGAACGTGGCGACCGACTACAAGATCGAGCGCGAAGCGCAGGACAAGATGGCCATGGCCAGCCAGATGAGGGCCGTGGCCGCGCAAAAAGCCGGCCACCTGGCGCGCGAGATCACGCCGGTGCACATCCCGCAGAAAAAGGGCGATGCCGTGGTGGTCGACACCGACGAGCACCCGCGCGAAACCAGCCTGGAAAAGCTGGCTTCGCTCAAGGGCGTGGTGCGCCCTGATGGCACCGTGACCGCCGGCAATGCCAGCGGCGTGAACGACGGCGCCTGCGCGCTGCTGCTGGCCGACGAAGCCACGGCCGGCAAATACGGCCTGACGCCGAAAGCGCGCGTGGTCGGCATGGCGGTGGCCGGCGTGGCGCCGCGCGTGATGGGCATCGGCCCCGCGCCCGCCACCGAGAAAGTGCTGGCGCTGACCGGCCTGAAGCTGGACCAGATCGACGTCATCGAACTTAACGAAGCCTTTGCCGCCCAGGGCCTGGCCGTGCTGCGCATGCTGGGGCTGAAGGACGACGATGCGCGCGTCAACGCCTGGGGCGGCGCCATTGCGCTGGGCCACCCGCTGGGCGCCAGCGGCGCGCGGCTGGCCACCACGGCCATCAACCGCCTGCACGCCACGGGTGGCAAGTACGCGCTGTGCACCATGTGCATTGGGGTGGGGCAGGGGATTGCGCTGGTGCTGGAAAGGGTGTGACACTGGCAGGGCCGCTGACGCAGCCGCCCCTCTCCTGAGGGAGGGGGCCACGCCGCTGCCCGGCGCCGGTCCGGGCACGGCGTTCGCTGGTGTGGCTTTTACTGCTATCAACGGCATGGCTGACGCTTGATCATCCGCCCCCGCCCCCACTGGCTGCGCATGCTGTTCGTGTTGCGTGGCTCGGTGCTGCCGCGCATTGCGCCGCAGATTGCGCTGGCCACGGGCTTTGCGATCCTGGTGACGGTGTTGCACGGGCGGGTGTTCGAGTGGAAGGTGCCGCTCAACTTCGTGCCGTTTTCGCTGATCGGCCTGACGCTGGCTATCTTTCTGGGGTTTCGCAACAGCACCAGCTATGCCCGCTACTGGGAGGCGCGCACGCTGTGGGGGCAACTGCTGAACGACGCGCGCTCGCTCACGCGCCAGGCGTTGACGCTGGTCGATGCGCCGCCCGAGCAGCCGAAGCAGTTGGCAGCGCTGCTGATGGCCTTCATGCACGCGCTGCGGCACCAGCTGCGTGGTACCGACGCGGCGGCCGACCTGGCGCGGCTGCTGCCGCAAGAGGCGTGCGCGCGGCTGGCGCCGGCGCGCTACCAGCCGGCGATGCTGCTGTTGATGGCTGGCGAATGGATCGGCGCGCGCCGCCGCGACGGCACGCTGCAGCCCGCGCTGGTACCGGCGCTGGAAGCGCCGCTGAACCGCCTGACCGATGCGCTGGGCGGCTGCGAACGCATTGCCAGCACGCCGATTCCGTTCACCTACGCGGTCATCATCCACCGCACCATCTACGCCTATTGCGTGCTGCTGCCGTTCGGCCTGGTGGATGCCATCGGCCCCATGACGCCGGTGATCGTGGCTTTCATCGCCTACACCTTCTTTGCGCTGGAAGAGCTGGGCGCCGAGATCGAGGAGCCGTTTGGCGAATCGGCCAACGACCTGGCGCTGAACGCGCTGTCGCGCGGCATCGAGGCCACGCTGCGCGAGATGCTGGGCGAAGCGTTGCCGCCGGTGCAGCCCACGGTGGTGGATTACGTCGAAACCTGACGGCTGCAGCGGTTTGTCACCGCCCCCAGCCCGGCAGCTGCCAGTTGCGCCACACCGACACCAGCCGCAGCCCGGCGGTGAAGACCACCGTGGCCGTCAGCGGCAGCCACGGCGGCAGGCCGGCGCGCAGCAGGCCGATGTACAGCCAGCCGCCCACGAACGCCCACAGCGCATAGGGGCGGTGATCGGCCAGCGCGCGCGGCACTTCGTTGACCAGCACGTCGCGCAGCACGCCGCCGAACACGCTGGTGATGACGCCCATCAGCACCGCCACCAGCGCCGGCTGCCCCAGCGCCAGCGCCAGGTCCACGCCCACGGCGGTGAACAGGCCCAGGCCCAGCGCGTCGGGCCACAGGATGGCGCGCTCGGTTGGCTCCACGTGGCGCTGGCGCATGAACAGCACGGCCAGCACGCACAGCAGCAGCAGCGCCCACAAAAACTCGATGTGCCGCACCCAGAAAAACGGCCGCTGGTCCAGCAGCAGGTCGCGCAGCGTGCCGCCGCCAAACGCCGCCGCAAAAGCCACCACGCACACGCCAACGGCATCCAGCCGCTTGCGCTTGGACTCGACCACGCCCGACAGGGCGAACGCCAGCGTGGCCGCCGCCTCCAGCACGGTGCGCAGCCATTCGCCCCAGGCGGGCGAGAGGGCGGGAAGCCAGTTCATCATGGACGGCGATTGTGCCGCTACAGTGCGTTGGTCGTGGCCCGCGCCGCGCGGCCACAGGGCCGATGTGCACGATTGACCGGCAGCCGGCTGGCGCCGCCCGCCCCGAGTGATATATTTTTGATAGCTGCAGACGCTTGATCTGCCAGCGCTGAAGCGAGATTTGATTGAGCCCCATCACCGACTGGCATTTCTACGCCGTGGCCGTGCCGGCCGTGCTGCTGCTGGGCATCAGCAAGAGCGGCTTTGGCGCCGGCTTCGGCTCGCTGGCGGTGCCGCTGATGGCCATGGTGGTCACCGTGCCGCAGGCGGCGGCCATTCTGATGCCGGTGCTGCTGGTGATGGATTTGCTGGGCATTGCCGCCTTCCGCAAGGATTTTGACCGCGCGCTGCTCAAGTTTCTGTTGCCATGGGGGTTGGTCGGCATCGTGGTGGGCACGCTGTCGTTCAGCCTGCTCAGGCCGCAGTGGGTGGCCGGCATCGTGGGCGTGTTCACGCTGCTGTTTCTGGCGCAGCGCCTGCTGTTTCCGCCCCGGGCCGACAGGCCGGCGCCGCCGCGCTGGGCCGGCGCGCTGCTGTCGGCCACCTCGGGCTTTACCAGCTTCGTGGCGCACGCGGGCGGCCCGCCCATCAATGCGTACGTGATTCCGCTCGGCCTGTCGCCGATTCGATTTACCGGCACCATGGCGTTTTTCTTCTTTGCCATCAACCTGGCCAAGTGGGTGCCGTATGGCTGGCTTGGCCTGCTGGACTGGCGCAACCTGGCGACGTCGCTGGTGCTGCTGCCGCTGGCGCCGCTGGGCGTGTGGACGGGTGTGCGCATTGCGCGCCGCATCGATCAAAAGCTGTTCTACCGCTTCATCTACGCGGGCATGGCGTTGACGGGTATCAAACTGGTGTGGGACGCGCTGGGCGCCTGAGCGCCATTGCAGCGGCATGCATTTAAACTTGCATTTTGTTGCAACCCACCGACCGGCGAGGACTTGTTCGATGCACCGTTCACTTACATTGGCTTTGGCATGTTTGGGCGCCAGCGCGCTCATCGGTTGCGACAAGGGCGGCCACAGCCCGTCCGCGGCGCCGGCGCTGGAGGCCAGTTGTTCCAGCCCGTCGGCGGTGAAGCTGATCACCGAAATCATCAACGACAGCGTGGAGGCGCGCGCGCGTGAAGAGAACAAGGACCTGCCCGAAGCCAACCGGCTTGACCTGAGCAAGATACGCGCGCTGGCCGGCGAGGTGCAATTCGACCTGCAGGACGTCATCACCACCAAGAACGACCCCAACAGCACAAAGAAATTCTGCGAGGGCAGCCTGACCATCCGCGTGCCCGAAAGCACGCTGGCCAGTGCCAACGACAAGCGCAAGGAAGTGGGCAAGAACGCCATCAAGACGGTGGCCGAAGACGCCAACTTCAAAGCCGACCTAAACAAGTTCACCAAGAAGGTGGCCTACAACGTGCAACCCACGGACGATGGGAAAAAGGTGTACGTGGGCCTTGAAGGCAGTTCCGGCGCACAGGAGCTGGTGGCCGAGGCCGTGATCTGGGCCGCGGTGAACCTGCGCCAGGGTGAGGTGCGGACCTCGTCCATCCAGGCCGCCGCCACGGCGCCTGCGCCTGCGCCCGTGGCGCCCGCCGTCGTCGATGCCGCCGCGCCGGCGCCGCTGGCGCCCGCGGTTCAAGGTGCGCCGGTGCCGTCCAGCGCCGCGCTGGACGCCAGCGCGGCCGAATATCAGTCGGCCGAACGCGAGATCAACGTGGTGTGGAAATCCCTGCCCAAGGCGGTGCGTGATGCCCACCTGGAGGCGCAGCGCGCGTTCAATGCCGCCAAGGAAGCGACCTGCTTTAAGGAAGCCACGGCGGCGGGCACGGGCGAGCAGTTTGAAATCGCACGCAACCGGTGCTGGACCCGCTTCTATCGTCAGCGCATCCCCGAATTGCGCGTGCTGATGTAAACGCCGGCTTGCGCGCGTGCTGGCTGCGCCAAAGGCGGCGGCCCACCGGGCCGCCATCACAGCGCGCAACGCTGCCAGCGGCTTCAGCTGCGCACGTCGCCGGGGGGGCGGCGGGCCGACCCGCCGCTTGACCAGTCCGCCAACGAACCTTCGGCCGCCGCCTGCCGCAGCGCGGCGCGGTCGGCGCGCTCTTGCGCCATCTGTTCTTCGAACTGCGCGCGGCCGGCCTGGATGGTGGCGACCAGCTTGGCGCGGTCTTTCTGCAGCGGGCGCAGGCGCTCGGCCAGCGACAGGTTGTGGCGCCTGAAGCCCATGGCGGCTCGGCGCGCCTCGGCGGCGGGGTGGCCCAGCGCCTCCAGCACGCTGCGTGCGCTCATCAGGCTGGATTCGAACAGCTCGCGCTGCACGCGCAGCACGCCGCGTTCGCGCAGCTGGTACCAGTGGATCATGTCGCGCGCCCGTGCCACCACTTCCAGCTGCGGAAAATGCTCGCGCGCCAGGTCAACCAGCGCCAGCGACTGCTCCACGTCGTCGATGGCCACCACCAGCAGGCGCGCGCTGTCGGCGCCGGCGATGCGCAGCAGGTCGAGCCGCGTGGCGTCGCCATAGAACACCTGGCTGCCCAGGGTGCGCGCGGCTTCCAGGATGTCGACGTCGTGGTCGAGGATGGTGGTGCGCACGCCCTGCGCCGCCAGCACGCGCGCCACGATCTGCCCGTAGCGCCCGAAGCCGGCGACGATGACCGGCGCGTCCTGCGGCTCGGAGATTTCCTCGGCCGTTTTCACGCCCAGCCGGGCGTAGCGCGGAAGCACCAGCCGGTCGATGGCGATCAGCACCAGCGGCGACAGCAGCATCGACAGCGCCACCGCACCGATCAGCAGCGACGCCGTGTCGGCGCTGAACACGCGCGCGCCGGTGGCGGCCTGAAAGACGACGAAGGCGAATTCACCGCCCTGCGCCAGCAGCAGCGTGAACACCGGGCGCTCGGCTGGCGGCAGGCCCATCCAGCGCGCGACGAGCCAGATCGCCACCGCCTTCAGCGCCATGAAGGCGACCACGACCAGCGCGATCAAGCCGGGGTTTTTCAACAGCACGCCAAAGTCGATGCTCATGCCGACGGCGATGAAGAACAGGCCCAGCAGCAGGCCCTTGAAGGGCTCGATGTCGGTCTCCAGCTCGCGCCGGTACTCGCTTTCTGATAGCAGCACACCGGCCAGGAAAGCGCCCAGCGCCATCGAAAGCCCCACCACCTGCATCAGCGCCGCGATGGCCACCACCAGCAGCAGCGCGGCGGCGGTAAAGATCTCCGGCGTGTCGCTGCGGGCGATCCAGCGCAGGGCGGGGCGCAGCAACAAGCGGCCGCCCAGCACGATGGCGGCGATGACGCCGACGATCTTCAGCGCCTCCAGCCACACCGGAAGGCCGCTGTGCGCGGCGGCGTCGGGCACGCCCAGCAGCGGCACCAGCGCCAGGATGGGGATGGCCGCCACGTCCTGGAACAGCAGGATGGCAAAACCCGCCTCGCCGCTGGGCGTGCGCAGCAGGTTGCGCTCGCCCATCACCTGCATCGCGATGGCGGTGGACGACAGCGCCAGTCCCAGCGCCGCCACCACGGCCACGCGCCACGGCACGCCGGCCAGCAGGGCGGCGCCGGCCAGCAAGGCGGCGCAGCCTAGCACCTGCGCGCTGCCCCAGCCGAAGATGGGGCCGCGCAGCTTCCACAGGCGGCTGGGTTCCAGCTCCAGCCCGACCAGAAACAGCATCAGCACCACGCCGAATTCGGCAAAGTGCAGGATGGTCTGCACATCGCTGACCAGGCCCACGCCCCACGGCCCGATGACGATGCCGGCCGCCAGGTAGCCAATGATGGCGCCCAGTCCGAGTGCCTTGGACAGCGGTACGGCGGCCACGGCAGCGGCCAGGAAGATCAGGCTCGCGCTCAGCCAGCCGGGCAGGTGTTCCATGATGAAATGCTATTGTTATTGTAGCTTATTGCGCAGACTGGGCTTGCGCTGCCGGCCTGTCGGATGCCGGAATCTCGGCGCGGTCGACGGCCGCTGCCATGGCCCACGCCGGCCAGGTGCGCAGGTGCTCGCCTACCTGCGCGGCGTGTTGGGCAATGCGGTCCTGCGTGACGCCGTTGGCGCCGTGCAGCACCAGCGGCGGCAGCCAGCGCATGCCGCACAGGCGCGCCACCTGGTGCAGTGGCAGCAGGTAGTCGTCGATGGGGTGGCGGTTGTAGCCGCCCGGCGCATACGCCTCCTGCGGGCCGCCGGTGCTGGCCACCACCCACAGGTCCTTGCCCTGCAGCGCCACGCCGGCGCGGCCGTAGGCCCAGCCCAGGGTCAGCACGTCGTCCAGCCACAGCTTGAGCAGCGGCGGCACCGCATACCAGTGCACCGGAAACTGCAGCACCACCAGCCGCGCGGCGGCCAGCCGGGCCTGTTCGCGCTCGACGTCGATGTCGTAATCGGGGTAGCTGGCGTAGAGGTCGTTGACGAGCACACCCGCTTGGCCGCGCACCGCGTCCAGCACGCTGCCGTTGACGCGCGATGTGCTCCAGTGGGGGTGCGCCGCGACGACGTAGATGGCGGCGCCGGGCGCGGGCGGCGGCGTGCTGGGCAGATCGGGCATAGCCTAACATTACCGTAATTTCTGCAACCGAAACTGACGAGGAGGGCGCCCGATGCCGGTGCTGGTTGTCGCCAATCCCAAGGGGGGCGTGGGCAAATCCACGCTGTCCACCAACGTCGCGGGCTATTGGGCCAGCCAGGGCCATGCCGTGATGCTGGGCGACGTGGATCGTCAGCAGTCGTCGCGCCTGTGGCTGGGCCTGCGCCCGCCTGCTGCACGGCCCATCACGTCGTGGGACGTGCAGCGCGACCTGATCGTGCGGCCGCCGCGCGGCACGACGCACGTGGTGCTGGACACGCCCGCCGGCCTGCACGGCGGCAAGCTGCGCGAGGTGCTGCGCATCGCCGACAAGGTGCTGGTGCCGCTGCAGCCCAGCATCTTCGACATCTACGCCACACGCGAATTCATCGACCAGCTGGTCGACGCCAAGGGCGCCAGCCGCCGCGACATTGGCCTGGTGGGCGTGCGGGTGGACGAACGCACCATCGCCGCCGAGCAGCTGCGCCAGTTCACCGAAGACCTGGGCCTGCCGGTGCTGGGCATGCTGCGGCCGACGCAGAACTACGTGTACCTGGCGGCGCGCGGGCTGACGATCTTCGACATTGCGCCCGGCCGCGTGGCGCGCGACCTGGAACAGTGGCAGGGCATCCGCGACTGGCTCGACACGCCCGCCTGAAGCGCCACCGCGCCGCCAGTCACGCGCCGGACAGCGGCGTGCCCGCGCTGCGGGTAGATTGCAGCGCATGAAAACCTTCGAAACCCTCGCCGAGCTGGCCGCCTGCGCAGGCCAGGAAGTCACCGTGACCGACTGGTACGCCGTGACCCAGCAGCACATCGACCAGTTTGCCGACGCCACGGGCGACCATCAGTGGATTCACGTCGATGTCGAGCGCGCCAAGGCCGGGCCCTTCGGCACCACCATCGCGCACGGTTACCTGACGCTGTCGATGCTGGCCGGCTTCTTCGACCGCTCGGTCAAGGTCAAGGGCGTGCGCATGGGCATCAACTACGGGCTGAACAAGGTGCGCTTCATGTCGCCCGTGCCCGCCGGCAGCCGCCTGCGTGTGCGCGTGCACCTGCTGGGCACCGAGCCGATCGAAGGCGGCATGCAGATCGCCTGGCAGTGCACCATCGAGCGCGAAGGCGCCGACAAGCCGGTGTGCGTGGCCGAGCCGCTGTCGCGCTACTACGTCTGAGCGCGGGCGCTACGCCGCGCCGAAGCCGTTCTGCCGCCAGGCCTCGAACACCGTCACCGCGACGGCGTTGGACAGGTTGAGGCTGCGCTGACCGGCGCGCATGGGCAGGCGCAACTGTTGCGTCGGGGCGATGGATTCGCGCACGCGGGGCGGCAACCCGCGCGTTTCGGCGCCAAACACCAGCCAGTCGCCGGGCCCGAACGCCACGTCGTGCACCTGGCGCGTGCCGCGCGTGGTCAGCGCGAACAGCCGGGCGGCATCGGGCCGCGCGTCGGCGATGAACGCATCCCAACCGGCATGGCGGCGCACCGGGGCGTACTCGTGGTAGTCCAGCCCCGCGCGGCGCAGCAGCTTGTCGTCCATCGAAAAACCCAGCGGCTCGATCAGGTGCAGCGTGCAGCCGGTGTTGGCCGCCAGGCGGATCACGTTGCCGGTGTTGGGCGGAATCTCGGGCTCGACCAGGACGATGTGGAACATGCCCGTACTTTATGCCGCGCCATGCCGCGCTTCGTCGGTGCGCGCCAGCACCAGCACGGTGACGTCGGCGGCGCCGGCGGACTGCAGCGCGGACGCGGACTCGCGCACGCTGGCGCCGGTGGTCATCACGTCGTCGACCAGCGCCACGCGGCGCCCCGTCAGTTCGGCCACCCGCAGCGGATCGACCTGGAACGCGCCGCGCACGTTCTTCAGCCGCTCGGCGCGCGGCAGGCTGCGCTGCGGCGGCGTATGGCGTGTGCGCAGCAGCAGCCCGGCCTGCACGCGGCCGGGCGCCAGGCGCCGCGCCAGCAGCAGCGCCGGGTTGTGGCCGCGCTCGGCCAGGCGTTGCGGTGACAGCGGCATCGGCAGCACCAGATCGACCGCGTCCAGCGCCGCCGGAACACCCGGTGCGGCCCACAGCAGCGCCGCCAGCGGACGCGTCAGCCCAACGTCGCCGTCGAACTTCCAGCGGCCGATGCACATCGACCAGGGCCACGCATAGTCCAGCGCGGCCAGGCACAGCGCCATCGGCGGCGGCGTGCGCAGGCAGGCGCCGCACACCGCCACGCCATGCGCCACGGGCAGGGCGCAGGTGCGGCAGCGGGCCACGGCGGGCTTGAAGCGCGCCACGCACGCGCGGCACAGCCGCTCGGCCGGCCAGGCGTGGCATACCAGGCACTGGCTGGGCCAGCCCCCCGCGCGCGCGGCCGGTCGGCCGTCAGGGCGGGGCAGCAGGTGCGTGAACAGGTGCATCGGGCAATGTGAGGGCAGCGCGGTCAATATACTGCCCGCCATGTCCGGGCCTGCCACCGACCGACCGCCCACCATCGACCCGGTGGCGGCGCAACGCTGGGCCACGCGGACGCGCACGGCATCGCCCTGGCTGCACGAGGAAGTGGCGCGGCGCATGGCCGAGCGGCTGGCAGTGATTCGCGTGCCGGTGCAGCGCTGGGCCGACTGGGAGCCGGTGCGTGGCGGCCTGCAAGGCCACGATCGGGTGGCGGCGCATTACCCGGATGCCGAATGCTTTCGTGTGCTGCCGCACGCTGGTATTGGGCAAGAAGCTATAAAAAAAGAAGCAAAAGGCTGGTGGCAGCGCCTGCGGCGCACACCCGCCCGCGTGACCGACGTGGCGCAGCCGCCGCCCGCGTCGGTGCAGATGGTGTGGGCCAACATGCTGATTCACCAGCACGCCGACCCGACATCGCTGATGGCCGACTGGCACCGCGCGCTGGCGGTGGATGGCTTCGTGATGTTTTCGGCGCTGGGGCCGGACACGCTGAAGGAACTGCGCCCGCTGTACGCCCAACACGGCTGGCCGCCGCCCGCGCAGGACTTCACCGACCTGCACGACTGGGGCGACCAGCTGGCCGCCGCCGGCTTTTCGGAGCCGGTGATGGACATGGAACACATTACGCTCACTTTTGCGTCGCCTGCGCGACTGCTGCAGGAACTGCGCGAACTGGGCCGCAACCTGCATCCGGGGCGCTTCGGCGGTCTGCGCACGCCGGCCTGGCGCCAACGTCTGGAGGCCGCGCTGGCCGCGCAGTTGCGCACGCCGGCACCCGATGGCCCCCTGGCGCTGACCTTCGAGATCATCTATGGCCACGCCCTCAAGGCGCCGCCGCGCCACACCGTGCAGGGCGAAACGGCCATCGCGCTGGATGACCTCAAGGCATCCTTGCGACAGCGCAATAAGAACTTGCCCTCTGTTTGAGATTTGTCAAAGCACCGGGGCGACTGGAGTACACTGCCGCCTCTAAGGCGCTGGGTGTGTTGCCCGGCCAAGGTGGGGAGACAATTCGCCTTGCAGGAACCTTCGGCTTATCGGTGGGCCCGCGTCAGCGGGCAGGCACTGGCTTGGCAAATGCGGCGCAACTGCAGTGTCACGCCGCGCCAGTTGGGCCTGTTGTACCTGGGGCTTTGCGGCGTCTCCCTTGCCATCGGCGTCGGTTTCTGGATGATCGGCGCCAGGCTGGTATTGGGTTTCGCGGGACTCGAACTGTTGGCGGTGGGCGCGGCCTTTCTGGTCTATGCGCGGCACGCCGCCGACGGCGAAACGGTTTCGCTGCAGGACGGGCGGCTGACCGTGGTGCGGGAAGTCGCCGGCAGGCGGGAGAAGATGGAGTTCGGTTGCGCGCACGTCCGTATCGCGCCACCGACCGGCGCGCAAGGCCTGATCCAGGTCACCGCGCACGGTCGGCGGGTGGATCTGGGGCGGCACGTGCGGCCGGAATTTCGGCCGGTGGTGGCCGGGGAGCTGCGCAGGGCCTTGCAGGCCGCGGGTCATGGCCCGCTGCGCTGATCGGAAGTGAATTCAATGGTTGAAGCAGCAAACGACGTGGGCACGATGAAGAGCATTGCAAACAGGCTGGCCGGCATGCCGGCGCGTATGGCCGTGTGGGGCGGGGCGTGGCTGGCCGTGGGCAGCGCGCAGGCGCAGGTCAACGATCTTCCGGGCGGCCCCGCGGTGCGCCAGCTCAACCTGCATCCGCCGGTCACCAAGATCGCCGAGGCGCAGCATTGGCTGCACTGGATGATGCTGATCATCTGCACGGTGGTGTTCGTCGCCGTGTTCTCGGTGATGTTCTATTCGATCTGGAAGCACCGCAAGTCGCAGGGCGCCAAGTCGGCCACCTTCCACGAATCGGTGGCGGTCGAGGTGGCCTGGACCATCGTGCCCTTCCTGATCGTCATCGGCATGGCCCTGCCCGCCACCAAGGTGGTAGTGGCACAGAAAGACACCACCAACGCCGACCTCACCATCAAGGCCACCGGCTACCAGTGGAAGTGGGGCTACGACTACCTGAACGGCGAAGGCGCCGGCATTGGCTTTCTGTCCACGCTGGATTCGTCGCAGCGCGCGCTGTCCAACGCCGGCAAGCCGGCCGGTGACGACTACCTGCTGCGCGTCGACAACCCGCTGGTGGTGCCGGTGGGCAAGAAGGTGCGCATCATCACCACCGCCAACGACGTCATCCACGCGTGGATGGTGCCGGCCTTCGGCGTCAAGCAGGACGCCATTCCCGGCTTCGTGCGCGACACCTGGTTCCGCGCCGAGCAGACGGGCGACTTCTACGGCCAGTGCGCCGAGCTGTGCGGCAAGGAACACGCCTACATGCCGATCCACGTGAAGGTGCTGCCGGCGGCCGAATACACGGCCTGGGTCGAGCAGCAGAAAAAGCGTCAGGCCGCGCTGGCCGACGACCCCAACAAGGTCTGGACGCTGCCCGAGCTGGTCGCGCGCGGCGAAAAGGTCTACGCCGCCAACTGCGCTGCCTGCCACCAGGAAAGCGGCAAGGGCGGCGGCGCCATCAAGGCGCTGGACGGCAGCCCCATCGTGCTCGACCCCTGGCCGACCAGATGCCATGTGCTGCTGGAAGGCCGCAACAACGGCGCCATGCCGTCGTGGAAGCAGCTGTCCGACGTCGAGCTGGCGGCGGTTGCCACCTACACCAAGAACCATTGGACGAACAAGACCGGCAAGATGATCCAGCCGGCAGAGTTCAAGGCCGCGCGCGCGGGCCAGTTCCCCGCCGGCGGCTCGGCTGCAGCGCCTGCTGCTGCAGCGCCCGCACCGGCGGCTGCACCGGCACCCGCGGCATCGGTCACGGCCACCGCGCCCGCGGCAGGCATGCCGTTCCAGGTCTTCTTCGCCACCGGCCAAACCGCGCTGGATGCCGAAGCCAACGCCACGCTGAAGGCCGCGGCCGATTACCTGAAGGCGCACCCGGACGTCAAGGTCGCGCTGTCCGGCTTCGTCGATTCGACCGGCAACGCCGACCAGAACGCCGAGCTGGCCAAGCAGCGCGCGCAGGCCGTGCAGGGCGCGCTGCAGGCGGCTGGCATCGCCGCTGAGCGCATCGACCTGCGCAAGCCCCAGACCATCACCGCCGGCCAGGGTCCGGACCGTGAAGCCCGCCGCGTCGACATCGCCGCCGCCAGCTGATCGAACCCGTTAGCCCGAATTTCAGAGTTTTCCCCGGAGAGTCCTCCATGAGCGCCGTTCTTCCTAACTCCCACGCTGGCCACCACGACCACGCGCACGACGACCATCACCACGCGCCCACCGGATGGCGGCGCTGGGTGTTCGCCACCAACCACAAGGACATCGGTACGCTGTACCTGTTGTTCTCGTTCACGATGCTGATGATCGGCGGCGTGCTGGCGATGCTGATTCGCGCCGAGCTGTTCCAGCCCGGCCTGCAGCTGGTCAACCCCGAGCTGTTCAACCAGCTGACCACCATGCACGGCCTGATCATGGTGTTCGGCGCCATCATGCCGGCCTTCGTGGGCTTCGCCAACTGGATGATCCCGTTGCAGATCGGCGCGTCCGACATGGCGTTCGCGCGCATGAACAACTTCAGCTTCTGGCTGCTGATTCCGGCTGGCCTGACGCTGGTGGGCTCGTTCTTCATGCCCGGTGGCGCTCCTGCCGCCGGCTGGACGCTTTATGCGCCGCTGACGCTGCAGATGGGCCCGTCGATGGACGCCTCCATCTTCGCCATGCACATCATGGGCGCCAGTTCCATCATGGGTGCGATCAACATCATCGTCACCATCCTGAACATGCGCGCGCCCGGCATGACGCTGATGAAAATGCCCATGTTCTGCTGGACCTGGCTGATCACCGCCTACCTGCTGATCGCCGTGATGCCCGTGCTGGCCGGCGCCATCACCATGACGCTGACCGACCGCCACTTCGGCACCAGCTTCTTCAACCCCGCCGGCGGCGGCGACCCGGTGATGTACCAGCACATCTTCTGGTTCTTCGGCCACCCCGAGGTCTACATCATGATCCTGCCCGCCTTCGGCATCATCAGCCAGGTGGTGCCGGCGTTTGCCCGCAAGCGCTTGTTCGGCTACGCGTCGATGGTGTATGCGGTGGCGGCCATTGCCATCCTTTCGTTCATCGTCTGGGCCCACCACATGTTCACCACCGGCATGCCGGTCACGGGCCAGCTGTTCTTCATGTACGCCACCATGCTGATCGCGGTGCCCACGGCCGTGAAGATTTTCAACTGGATCGCCACCATGTGGCGCGGCTCGATGACCTTCGAGACGCCCATGCTGTTCGCGGTCGGCTTCATCTTCGTGTTCACCATCGGCGGCTTCACCGGTCTGATTCCGGCCGTGGCGCCGATCGACACGCAGATCCAGGACACCTACTACATCATCGCCCACTTCCACTACGTGCTGGTGGCCGGCTCGCTGTTCGCGCTGTACGCCGGCTTCTACTATTGGGCGCCCAAGTGGACCGGCGTCATGTACAACGAGGGCCGCGGCAAGATTCACTTCTGGTGGTCGATGCTCTCCTTCAACCTGACCTTCTTCCCGATGCACTTCCTGGGTCTGGCTGGCATGCCGCGTCGCTACGCCGACTATCCCATGCAGTTCGCCGACTTCAACATGGTCGCCTCGATTGGTGGCTTCCTGTTCGGCCTGGCGCAGGTCTACTTCTTCGTGGCGGTGGTCATGCCCGTCATGCGCGGCCAGGGCCAGAAGGCGCCGCAGCGCCCCTGGGAAGGTGCCGAAGGCCTCGAATGGGAAGTGCCGTCGCCCGCGCCCTTCCACACCTTCGAGAACCCGCCCAAGCTGGACGCCACCGCCACGCGCGTGGTGGGTTGATCGACCATGCCGCCAGTGACGACCACGATGAACGACGAGCAACGCAAGCGCAACATTCGCCTAGGGCTGATCCTGGGCACGGTGGCGCTGGTGTTCTTCATCGGCTTCATCGCGCGCATGATGCTGCTGGGCGGCTGAAGGGAGCCGGTGGCGATGGGCCTGCGCAGCGAAAACGTTCGCATCATGGGCAAGCTGGCCGTGGTGGCGGCGGGCATGTTCGCCTTTGGCTACGCCATGATTCCGCTGTATCGCGCCATCTGCGAAGCCACCGGCATCAACATCCTCTCGCTGGCCGAGCGGCAAGTGCCGGGCAATGGCAAGGCCGGCAAAGCCGCCGAGGTGCTGCGCAACAGCCAAGTCGACAAGAGCCGCACCATCACCGTCGAGTTTGACGCCAACGCGCGTGGTCCGTGGCAATTCAAGCCGGCGCTGCGCACGCTGCAGGTGCATCCGGGCGAGCTGGCCACGGTGATGTACGAGTTTCAGAACGTGCAGGATCGGCGCATGGCCGCGCAAGCCATCCCCAGCTACGCGCCAGCCCAGGCCACGGCGCACTTCAACAAGCTGGAATGCTTTTGCTTTAACCAATACACGCTGGAGCCCGGCGAGAAAAAGCAATGGCCGGTGGCCTTCGTCATCGACCCGCGCATTCCGAAGGACGTGACCACCATCACGCTGTCCTACACCTTCTTCGAGGTGGGCGGCAAGACGCCGCCCGCACCCGAGGCCAGCGCCATCACGTTCGTGCGCACCGAGGTCGATGCATGACCGGGCAGCCGACGCGTCCCACATCGTCGGCGCCGAACGCGCGGCCGTCGTTCTGGCGCTCGCTGCGCGTGGTCGGCTGGGGTTTTCTGGGGGTGCGCAAAAGCAGCGAATACCAGCGCGACCTGGCCCAGGTCAATCCCTTCCACGTGGTCGTGGCAGGCATTCTGGGCGCGGTGCTGCTGGTGCTGCTGCTGCTGGGGATCGTCCACTGGGTGCTGTCTGGCACGGCACCGGCAGGCTAGGACCTCGCATCTCGATGACGGCGTTGACAGGTTTGATACAAGCGCGAACAGCTACGAATTCAAGAGCACAGGAGTGAAGTGAAGATGTCCACCACCGCACACGGCCGCACGCCGTATTACTACGTTCCGGCCGAATCCCGCCATCCGGTGATGGCCGCCATCGGGCTGTTTTTCCTCATCACGGGCGCGGCGCAATGGATCAACGGCGCGTCGTGGGGGCCGTACGCGTTCTTCCTCGGACTGGTGTGGTGGCTGTTCGTGCTGTACCAGTGGTTTGGCGACGCCATCCGCGAGAGCGAAGGCGGCCTGTACGGCCGCAAGATCGATCTTTCGTACCGCTGGAGCATGAGCTGGTTCATTTTCTCCGAAGTGATGTTCTTCGGCGCCTTTTTCACGGCGTTGTGGTGGGCGCGCGTGCATTCGGTGCCGGCGCTCGGCAGCCTCGACAACGCCCTGCTGTGGCCCGACTTCAAGGCCGTCTGGCCCAGCGTGGTGGCAGGTGCCACGGCCTCGCCCGCTGGCACGGTCGAGCCGTTCCAGACCATGGGGCCGTTCTGGCTGCCGACCATCAACACGGCATTGCTGTTGACCTCCGGCGTCACGCTGACCATTGCCCACCACGCGTTGCTGGCCAACCATCGTGCGCGCTGCATCGCCTTCATGTGGATTACCGTGCTGCTGGGCGCCACCTTCCTGTGCGTGCAAGGCTACGAATACGCCCACGCCTACAGCGACCTGAACCTCAAACTCAGCTCAGGCGTGTACGGCTCCACTTTCTACATGCTGACGGGTTTCCACGGCTTCCACGTGCTGGTCGGCATGCTGATGCTGCTGTTCATCACGCTGCGCCTGATGCGCGGCCATTTCACGCCACAGCGTCACTTCGGTTTTGAAGGCGCAGCCTGGTACTGGCACTTCGTCGACGTGGTGTGGTTGGGCCTATACATCCTGGTGTACTGGATGTAAGCCCGGCCCCTGGCCCTGGCAGCAAAGAGCGCCGCGCGGCGCTCTTTTTGCTTGCATCGGCGGCCCGCGCAACCGGCCGCAGCCATCGTCGGGGGTTACCCGCCAGACGCGATGCCCGTCGGCTGGATCCAGCCCAGTTGCCAAGCCAGCAATATGCAGATGAACAGCAGCACCGACAAGCCCACCCGCAAAGCCAGCGCGCGCATCATGTTGCCGGCACGCTGTGCGTCGGGCGCCTCGCCCGGTTTGCCATGCTTCAACATGAAGAACAGTGCTGACGCCAGACTGCCCAGAATGCCCACGAACGCGAGGCCAACCAGCACTTGTTTCATGAGACCCATTATGCGGCCGACCGGCACGCGGCGTGCCCTGTGCCTTTGGCAACTGCTTGTGGCGGGCATTGCGCCCAGGCATGACTGACGCCATGGCCGCTCGCCCACCTGGTTGGCGCTACTGGGTACTGCTGCTCGCCACGCTGTTGGCGGTGGCGGTCACGTTTTCACTCGGCCGCTGGCAGCTGTCGCGCGCTGCCGGCAAGCAGGCTCTGCAGGCAGCCATTGCGCAGCGCCAGCAGCAGGCGCCGCTGGACGGCGCCACGCTGGCGCGACCCCTGGCGCCTGGCCAGGCGGGCGATCTGCTGCACCGCGCCATCACGCTGCGCGGCGAATGGCTGGCCGACCGCACCATCTTCCTCGACAACCGGCCGATGCAGGGGCAGGCGGGGTTCTTCGTGCTCACGCCGCTCCGACTGGCGGGCAGCGACACCGTGGTGCTGGTGCAGCGCGGTTGGGCGCCGCGCCACCAGACGCGGCGCGAAACGCTTCCGCCCGTCGTCACGCCCGCCGGCCCGGTGCAGGTCGTCGGCCGCGTGGCCGAACATCCGCCCAGGGTCTATGAACTGGGCGCTGACCCGGGCGGGCCGATCCGGCAAAATCTCGACCTCGACGCCTTCCGCGCCGAAACCGGCCTGCCGCTGGCCAGCGTGATGGTGCTGCAGACGGATCCCGCCTCCGAAGGCTTGCGTCGCGACTGGCCAGCGGCCGCCTCCGGCGTCGACAAGCACTACGGCTACGCCTTCCAGTGGTTTGGCCTGTGCACGTTGATTGGCCTGCTTTTTTTGTGGTTTCAAGTTGTCAGACCTCTCTACCGCTCGCGCCAACGCCACCGCGCCTGACGCCGCCCGCCGCGACGAGCCGCTGGGCCTGACGGTGCATGCGCTGCCCACGCCGGGCGACGCCCCCATGCCCGACGCGCGGCGCACCCGGGCCGGCCGCTGGCAAATGCTGTTGCTGGCGCTGGTATGCGCGGCGCCGGTCATCGCGTCGTACATCGGCTACTACGTGGTGCGGCCCGAGGGCCGGCGCAACGTTGGCGAACTCATCGAGCCGCAACGCGCCATCCCCGCCGCGCCGGCCACCGACCTCAACGGTCAGCCGTTCGATCTGCAGTCGCTCAAGGGCCAGTGGCTGCTGGTCAGCGTGGCGGGGGGCGCCTGCCATGCCGCCTGCCAGAACAACCTGTATCTGCAGCGCCAGTTGCGCGAAACCCTGGGCCGCGACAAGGACCGGCTCGACTGGGTCTGGCTGGTCAGTGACGACGCGCCCGTCGCCGACGCGCTCCGCCCCGCGCTCAGCCAAGCCACCGTGGCACGCGTGCCGGCCGACGCGCTGGCGCGCTGGCTGTCACCGGCTGGCGGGCATCAGCTGGCCGATCATCTGTACGTGGTCGACCCGATGGGCCACTGGATGATGCGCTTTCCGGCCAACCTCGACAAATCCACCGCCGCCAAGGCCAAGCGCGACCTGGAACGCCTGCTGCGCGCGTCGGCCAGCTGGGACCAGCCGGGCCGCTGAGACGACGATGGACGCGACCTCGCTGTACGACCTGAGCCCGGCGCTGCGCCTGATGGGCATGGGCCTGATGGTGGCCGCCGGCCCGCTGGCCTGGCTGTGGCTGCGCCACTCCGGCGCCGGCCCCGCGCGCCGACTGCAGGCGCTGACGCTGCTGACGCTGTTTCTCACCTTCGACCTGGTGCTGTTTGGCGCCTTCACGCGGCTCACCGATTCCGGCCTGGGCTGCCCCGACTGGCCCGGTTGCTACGGCAAGGCCAGCCCGGTCGGCGCGCGCGACCACATCGCCGCCGCGCAGGCCGCCATGCCGACCGGCCCGGTCACGCACGGCAAGGCCTGGGTCGAGATGATTCACCGCTACCTGGCCACCGGCGTCGGCGTGCTGATCGTCGTGCTGGCCGTGGCGACGTGGGTGCTGTGGCGGCGCCAGCGCGCCGGGACCGGCCCGCGCGGCTTCATCGTGCACCCGGCGTGGCCCAGCGTCACGCTGCTGTGGGTGTGCGCCCAGGGCGCGTTTGGCGCGCTGACGGTGACCATGAAGCTGTTTCCCGCCATCGTCACGCTGCACCTGCTGGGCGGCGTGGGGCTGCTGGTGCTGCTGGTGGTGCAGGCCGAAAGCTACCGCCAATCGGCCGGCGCGGTGCGGCAGCCGCTGGGCGCCGGCCTGCGCGGGCTGCTGTGGCTGACCACGGCGATGGTCGCCGTGCAGATCGCGCTTGGCGGCTGGGTCAGCACCAACTACGCCGTGCTGGTGTGCAACACCTTCCCCATGTGCCAGGGCAGCTGGTGGCCCGAGATGGACTTCGCGCAGGGCTTTGAGCTGTGGCGCCCGCTGGGCCGGTCGGCCGACGGCTTGCAGCTGGAGTTTCACGCCCTCACCGCCATTCACTACACGCACCGCCTGTTCGCGTACGCCGTGTTCGTGGCGCTGGGCGTGCTGGCGTGGCAATTGCAGCGGGCCGGGCGGCTGGCGCCGCAGCGGCGCTGGCTGATCGCGCTGGCAGCGCTGCAACTCGTCACCGGCCTGTCCAACGTGGTGCTCGACTGGCCGCTGCTGGCCGCCGTGCTGCACACCGGCGGCGCGGCCGCCCTGATGACCGTGCTGGCCTGGGCGCTGTGCGCCAGTCGGGCGGCGACCGAGGAAAACGCAAAAACCATAGCTGCCAACGCAATACCGGCAAGCGCTGCAGGCCTGAAAGCATGAGCACCAGCGCGCCCGCCACCGCCTTGCCTGCCATGCCCGTCTGGCGTCAGTACTACGTGCTGACCAAGCCGCGCGTGGTGCAACTGATCGTGTTCTGCGCCCTCATCGGCATGGTACTGGCCGTGCCCGGCCTGCCCAATGGCGCGGCGTTGGGCCGTATGGCGATTGCCAGCGCCGGCATCTGGCTGGTGGCCGGCGCGGCGGCGGCCTTCAACTGCCTGATCGAGAAAACCATCGACGCCAAGATGAAGCGCACCGCGTGGCGCCCCACCGCGCGTGGCGAGCTGAGCGACCGACAGGCGCTGGCGTTCTCGGTGGTGCTGTGCGCCATCGGCTCGGCCATTCTGTACGTCTGGGTCAACCCGCTCACCATGTGGCTGACGTTTGCCACCTTCGTCGGCTATGCGGTCATCTACACCGTCATCCTCAAGCCGCTGACGCCGCAGAACATCGTCATCGGCGGCGCCAGCGGCGCCATGCCGCCGGTGCTGGGCTGGACCGCCATGACCGACATGGTCGGGCCCGAGCCGCTGATCCTGTTCCTCATCATCTTCCTGTGGACGCCGCCGCACTTCTGGGCGCTGGCGCTGTACCGCGTCGAGGACTACCGCAAGAGCGGCCTGCCCATGCTGCCGGTGACGCACGGCAACGAGTTCACGCGCCTGCAGATCCTGCTCTACACCTTCATCCTGCTGGCGGCCTGCCTGCTGCCCTTCATCTACCGGCTGAGCGGCTGGCTGTACCTGGTGGCGGCCGTGGTGCTCAACGCCGGCTTCATCTGGCACGCCTTCCAGCTGTGGCGGCACTATTCAGACCAGCAGGCGCGCAAAACCTTCCGCTTTTCACTGATCCACCTGTCGCTGCTGTTTGCGGCGCTGCTGGTCGATCATTACCTGATATGACTTTGTCCCGCCGATTCGCTCTTGAATTAATAGCTGGAGGCGCTTTTCTGACAAGCGCTGGCGGCCTGTTAACCGCTTGCCAGCCCGACAAACCCCAGTTTCGCGCCATCGACATCACTGGCGCCGACTACGCGCAGGGCTTTCAGTTGACCGACTTCGACGGAAAGCCGCGCAGCCTGGCCGACTTCAAGGGCAAGGTGGTGGTGGTCTTCTTCGGCTACACGCAATGTCCCGACGTCTGCCCCACCACCATGGGCGAGATGGCGCAAGTCAAGAAGCTGCTGGGGCCGGAGGGCGACAAGCTGCAAGTGCTGTTCATCAGCATCGACCCCGAGCGCGACACGCCCGAGGTGCTGAAGGCCTACATGGCCAGCTTCGACCCCGGCTTTCTGGGCCTGTACGCCGCGTCGCCCGAGGCGCTGGCCGCGCTGTCCAAGGACTACAAGGTCTACTACAAGAAGGTCGACGGCAAGACCCCCACCAGCTACACCATGGACCACACCGCCGCCAGCTACGTTTACGACCCGCAGGGCCGCCTGCGCCTGTACAGCCGCTACGGCAGCGGGGCCGAGGCGATGGCGGACGACGTCAGGCTGCTGCTCAAGGGCGTTTGACGGCGGGCGGGCGCGGCGCGCCTGTGTGCCGATTCAAATAAGCGCCCAGCGCTTGCCAGGCAAGCGCAGATAGCTTCTAAATAGATAGCAAGCGACGGCGCTCACTGCGCCGAAATCTTCTGCGCCCGGATGATGCCGCCCAGCACCTGCGTATCGGCCTGAATGCGGTTGGCCAGGCCTTGCGGCGACGAGCCGACCGCCTGCCAGCCTTGCTGAAACAGCCGTTGGCGCATCTCGGGCGTGCGCACGATGGCGCCGACGGCGGCGGCGAGCTTGTCGACGTGGGCCTTGGGCATGCTGGCCGGGGCGGCGACGGCGTTCCAGATTTCCAGGTTGAAGTTCTTCACGCCCGCTTCGCCCAGGCTGGGCAGGTCGGGCGCCAGGGTGCTGCGCCCGCTGGACGTGACGCCAATGCCGCGCAGCTTGCCGGCCTTGATCTGCGCGTTGGCCAGCGCGGGCGGCAGCATCGACAGTTGGAGATCACCTGCCACCATGGCGTTGAAGACCTGCGGGTAGCCGGGGTAGGGCACGTGCAGCGGCGCGATGCCGGCGCGGCGCTTCAGCAGTTCCATGCCGATGTGGCCGACGGTGCCCACGCCGGGTGAGCCGTAGCTCCACTTGTCGCCCGCGCTGCGCGCCGCGTCCAGAAAGGCGCGCGCGTCGGCGCCGGGTGCGCCGGCGGGCGCCGCCAGCACCAGCGGCGCCACGCCAACCAGGCTGACCGGCGCCAGGTCGGTCAAAGGGTCGTAGCGCACGGCCGGGTTGAGCAGCCGGGCGATGGTCATGTTGCCGTTGATCATCAGCCCCAGGGTGTGGCCGTCGGTCGCCTTGGCCACCGCATCGGCGCCGATGTTGCCGCCCGCGCCGACGCGGTTGTCGACGATGACGGGCTGGCCCAGCGCCTTTTCCAGCGGCTCGGCCAGCGCGCGCGCCGTCAGATCGGGCGATGAGCCGGCCGGAAAGCCGACGATGATGCGCAGCGGTTTGCTTGGCCACGCCGCCGCGTCCTGCGCAAGCGCGGGGCCGGCAACACACAGGGCAGCAAGGGTGGCAAGCGCGGCGCGGCGGGGCAGGCGAGGGGTGGTCATGGGCGGCAGTCGGCGGGTGGTTGCACAGCGAATGCGGTGATTATCCCGCCTGCTGTTTGCTTTTGTTTTGATAGCTGCTCGTGCTTGATGGGCAAGCGCCAGGGGCTAATCTGTCCGCTGTGGCGGATTCACAGAAGCCCATTCACCGCAGAGGCGCAGAGAACGCAGCGCTTCGCAGAGGGTTCTTGTGGTTCTTTGTCTGCGAATCCTCTGCGATCTCTGCGCCTCTGCGGTGAAGTCTGCGTTCAACTTACCCTATAGCGCTGCTGATCTCGCAAACACCCATGAAAAAAGCGACCGCCCAAAAGGACGGTCGCTTGATCGGCAGACGGCAGACGGCAGGCTCAGGCGTATTCCGCCAGCGCCGCCTTCATCTTCTTCATGGCGGCGACTTCGATCTGGCGGATGCGCTCGGCGCTGACGCCGTATTCGGCCGCCAGCTCGTGCAGCGTCATGCCGCCCGAGCCGTCGTCGTTCACGTTCAGCCAGCGCTCGGTCACGATGCGGCGGCTGCGCTCGTCCAGGCCTTTCAGCGCGGTGGCGATGCCTTCGGTGGCCAGTACGTCGCGCTGGCTCGATTCGATCATCGCGGTCGGCTCGTGGCGGTCGTCCGACAGGTAGGCGATGGGGCCAAAGGCCTGCTCGCCGTCGTCGCTGGGTGCGGGGTCCAGCAGCACGTCGCCGCCGGACAGGCGCGTTTCCATCTCGCGCACTTCGGCGGGCTTGACGTTCAGCTCGCGCGCCACCACGTCGATCTGTGCGTCGGTCAGCGCGTCGCGGTGCGTGATGTGGTCGGCGGCGTCGTCGGCCTTGAAGCCCTGCTTCATCGACCGCAGGTTGAAGAACAGCTTGCGCTGCGCCTTGGTGGTGGCCACCTTGACCAGACGCCAGTTCTTCAGGATGTACTCGTGAATCTCGGCCTTGATCCAGTGCAGCGCATAGCTGACCAGGCGCACGCCCTGGTCGGGGTCGAAGCGCTTGACGGCCTTCATCAGGCCGACGTTGCCTTCCTGGATCAGGTCGGCATGCGGCAGGCCGTAGCCCAGGTACTGGCGCGACGTGGCCACCACCAGGCGCAGGTGCGACAGCACCAGCTTGCCGGCGGCGTCGATGTTGCCGGTGTCGCGCAATTCGCGCGCAAAGCGCTGCTCTTCTTCCTGCGTCAGCATCGGCAGGCGGTTGACGGCCGTGATGTAGGCGTCCAGATTGCCCAGGGGCGGTACGACAGCCCACGGGTTGGCCAGCGCCACGGCAGTGGCTGGGGCGGAAACCGATGCGCTCATCTTTGAATGTCCTTCAATCATTGTCGGGTATTTTAGCGCTCTCTTGGATTGAGTGCTAACCGGAAAGTTCGGAGCCTTAAGTCCAGTCTAAGCGGGGCTGGGCGGGGCGTCTGTAGGTGTCGATTGACAATGGGGATGGTGTTTGGCGGTGCGCATCACGGCCAACCGTCACAATCGATACCAACGAGTCGCCCGCATCGTCCGTAGGCCCAGAGTTAGCGCACCTTTCCTTCCCCATGTCCTCACCCACGTTCACCTACGATGTCCATTCCGGCGCACCGAGCCACATAGTCCGCGAACAGCACATCGAATACGGCTTCATCGGCAAGCTCCAGGGCTTGAAGTACGAATACCGCGAAGACATCCGCGATCGCGCCGCGCTGGAACAGAACTTCCGCGAGAAGTTCGAAGCCCTCAACCGCGTCAAGCTGACCGAGACCGAGTTCGCAAGGCTGCTTGATGAAATTGTCACCCCCGATGTCTTCGCCGCCGCCAAGACCCTGCGCGGCATCAGTGCGTTTATGCGCGACGACGGCACGCCGCTGAACTACACGCTGGTGAACATCAGGGACTGGTGCAAGAACCATTTCGAGGTGGTGCGCCAGTTGCGCATCAACACCCACAGCAGCCACCACTGCTACGACGTCCTCATCCTCATCAACGGCGTGCCGTGCGTGCAGATCGAGTTGAAAACCCTGGGCGTGAACCCACGGCGCGCCATGGAGCAGATCGTCGAATACAAGCAGGACCGCGGCAACGGCTACGCCAACACGCTGCTGTGCTTCATGCAGCTGTTCATCGTCAGCAACCGCGACCGCACCTATTACTTTGCCAACAACAACGCCCGCCACTTCGCCTTCAATGCCGACGAGCGCTTTTTGCCCATTTATGAATTTGCCGACGAAGGCAACCGCAAGATCACCCAGCTCGACGAGTTTGCCGAGCACTTTCTAAAGAAGTGCAGCCTGGGCCGCACCATCAGCCGCTACATGGTGCTGCTGGCGGGCGAGCAAAAGCTCATGATCATGCGGGCCTACCAGATCTATGCCGTGCAGCGCATCGTCGAGTGCATCGACCAGGACAACGGCAACGGCTACATCTGGCACACCACGGGCAGCGGCAAAACGCTCACCTCCTTCAAGGCGTCCACGCTGCTGAAGGAAAACGAGCACATCCACAAATGCGTGTTCGTGGTCGATCGCAAAGACCTCGACCGCCAGACGCGCGAAGAATTCAACCGCTTCCAGGAAGGCTGTGTCGAAGAAAACACCAACACCGCCGCCCTCGTGCGCCGCCTGCTGTCAGACGACTACGCCGACAAGGTGATCGTCACCACCATCCAGAAGCTGGGGCTGGCGCTGGACGAAAACAGCAAGCGCAACCAGCAGCGCAGCAAGGGCGGCCAGGCCACGTACAAACAGCAACTCGAAGCGCTGCAAGACCAGCGCATCGTCTTCATCTTTGACGAATGCCACCGCTCACAGTTTGGCGAGAACCACAAGGCCATCAAGGCGTTCTTCCCCAGGGCGCAACTGTTCGGCTTTACCGGCACACCCATCTTCAAAGACAACGCGACTGTCGCCAGAATCGCATCCCAGGACCACTCCGAGGACGCGGAAAAGATGCGGGTCACCACCCAAGACCTGTTCCAAAAGCAACTGCACGCCTACACCATCACCCACGCCATTGAAGACGGCAACGTCCTGCGCTTTCACGTCGACTACTACAAGCCCGAGGGTAAAAACCCGCCCAAGCCGGGCGAAGCCCTGGCCAAGAAGGCCGTCATCGAAGCCATCCTCGCCAAGCACGACGCCGCCACGGGCGGGCGCCTCTTCAACGCCATCCTCGCCACCGCGTCCATCAACGACGCCATCGAATACCACGCGCTGTTCAAAACCATGCAGGCCGACAGGCAGGCCGCCGATGCCGACTTCAAGCCGCTGAACATTGCCTGCGTCTTTTCGCCGCCCGCCGAGGGCGACCCCGATGTCAAGCAAATCCAGGAAGACCTGCCGCAGGAGCAGGCCGACAACACCGAAGACCCCGAGGGAAAGAAAGCCGCGCTCAAGGCCATCCTGGCCGACTACAACGCCCGCTATGGCACGAACCACCGCCTCAGCGAGTTCGACCTGTACTACCAGGATGTGCAAAAGCGCATCAAAGACCAGCAGTGGCCCAATGCCGACTACCCCGCCGCGCAAAAGATCGACATCACCATCGTGGTCGACATGCTGCTCACTGGCTTTGACTCCAAGTTTTTGAACACGCTGTACGTCGACAAAAATCTCAAGCACCACGGCCTGATTCAGGCTTTTTCGCGCACCAACCGCGTGCTCAACGGCACCAAGCCCTACGGCAACATTCTCGACTTCCGCCAGCAGCAGGATGCGGTGGATGCCGCCATTGCCCTGTTCTCGGGCGAAAAAACGGGCGAGCAGGCGCGCGAAATCTGGCTGGTGGACCAGGCGCCGGTCGTCATCCACAAGCTGCAAGCCGCCGTGCAGAAGCTTCAGGACTTCATGGCATCTCAGGGCCTGGCTTGCGCGCCCTCCGAGGTGGCCAACCTCAAGGGCGACGCCGCCCGCGCCGCCTTCGTCACCCATTTCAAGGAAGTGCAGCGCCTCAAAACCCAGCTCGACCAGTACACCGACCTCACGGGCGAAGACCAGGCCACCATCGAGCACATACTGCCCAACGCCAGCCTGCGCGGCTTCAAAGGCCAGTACCTCGAAACCGCCAAGCAACTCCGCGACCAGCAAGGCAAGACCAGCGGCCCGGGCAGCGCCGAGGGCGACGCCGTGGACCAGCTCGACTTCGAGTTCGTCCTGTTCGCCTCCGCCGTCATCGACTACGACTACATCATGGGCCTGATCGCCAGGTATTCGGCGGGTGAGCTGGGCAAAGGGCCCGACAAGGCCCGCATGACGCGCGAAGAGCTCATCGGCCTCATCAGCGCCGATGCCAAGTTCATCGACGAGCGGGACGACATTGCCGACTACATCGGCACGCTCAAGGCGGGCGAGGGCTTGTCAGAAGCCACCATCCGCGACGGCTACACCCGCTTCAAGGCCGAGAAGAACGCCAAGGAAATCGCCGACATCGCCGCCAGGAACGGCCTGGCCACCGCCGCGCTGCAAGCCTTTGTGGACGGCATTCTCGACCGCATGATTTTTGATGGAGAGCAGCTCAGCGACCTGATGGCGCCGCTGGACCTGGGCTGGAAAGCGCGCAGCCAGGCGGAACTGGCGTTGATGGCGGATTTGGTTCCGCTGCTGACCCAACGCGCTGGGGGGCGTGAGATTTCAGGGTTGAGGGCGTATGAGTAGTAAGACGAAAACCACGGGCACGAATGGAGAACCAAGGCCCGCGCTGGTGCCGAAATTGCGGTTTCCGGAGTTTCGCGGAGCGGAGGCGTGGAAGCCCATCACCCTCAAGGAAGCATCCACGCCGGTGACGGAGCGTGTCGGGGAAAAGAAGCTTACGCCAGTAAGCATCTCAGCCGGGATTGGCTTTGTCCCACAGGCCGAAAAATTCGGCAGGGACATCTCAGGCAAACAATATGAACTCTACACCTTGGTCAATGATGGCGATTTTGTTTTCAATAAAGGGAACTCACTCAAATTTCCGCAAGGTTGCGTTTATATATTACAGGGTTGGGGACGGGTCGCTGCGCCAAATGTATTCATATGCTTCAGACTAAAAGCCGGTTACTTAAGCGCGTTTTATCAGCAGTGCTTTGAGCAAAACCAACATGGTAGACAGTTAAAGCGCCACATCACAAGCGGCGCGCGCAGCAATGGCTTGCTAAACATCAGCAAGGAAACGTTCTTCGGCATAGAAATCCCTACTCCACCTGTCACCGAACAACAAAAAATCGTCGATTGCCTGAGTTCGGTGGACGAGCTGATCGCCGCGCAAGCGCGGAAAGTGGATGCCCTCAAGACCCATAAAAAAGGGCTGATGCAGCAGCTTTTCCCCCGCGAAGGCGAAACCCAACCTCTCCTCCGATTTTCCGAATTTCAAAACGTCGGGGAGTGGGTGAGTGATTCGCTCGGCAACATATTCGAGACCACCTCGGGAGGTACCCCCAGTCGCACTGAGAGAGCGTACTGGAATGGAGATGTGCCGTGGGTCACCACTTCTCTGGTGAACTTCACCGTGATCACCAGCGCAGAAGAGTTCATAACTTCAGAAGGTTTGAAAAACTCTTCGGCAAAACGCTTTCCACAAGGCACGGTTTTGATGGCGATGTATGGCCAAGGCAAGACACGCGGCCAAGTCGCCTTATTGGGAATCGAGGCTGCAACTAATCAAGCATGTGCTGCAATCCTTCCGCGCAAGGACATTGATCCATATTTCGTTTTTCTGAATCTGGCCGGGAGATACGAAGAAATCAGAGAGATGAGCAACAGCGGCGGACAGGAAAATCTCAGCCAAGGACTCATCAGAGACATCCGGTTCGCATTCCCGCCAGACGATGAAGAACAGCGCAAAGTTACAGCCTGCCTGAGCAGCCTCGACGCCCGGATCACCGCCGAAAACCAAAAGCTCGACGCCCTCAAAATCCACAAACAAGGGCTGATGCAGCAGCTATTCCCCTCCGTTGGAGGGGTGTCAGGCGAAGCCTGACGGGGTGGTTTGATGACACAGCGAGACCCTAAGGCAACCACCCCCCGCCTACGGCGTACCCCTCCAGAGGAGGGGAATTCGGCGCACGCCTCCACGGGAGGGGAATCCACCCCCCGCCTGCGGCCTAATCCTGCACACGACGGGAATTTGGAGCCGCCTCAAGCAAATGGAACGCGCTTTACCAGAAGCTATATGGCTTTGCCTTTCAATCCTGCATTGAAAGCGCGTGCCAAAGCATTGCGCAAAGCTGGCAATCTGGCCGAAGTCTTGCTCTGGAATCAATTGAAAAACGGGCAATTCAAGGGCTTGGATTTTGATCGGCAAAAGATCATCGGGAATTACATTGTGGACTTTTACTGTGCCGAGAAGGGCGCTGTGATCGAGGTGGATGGCGGCAGCCACGACGACAAAGCCGAGTACGACGCGCAGCGTGATGCCTTTCTTGGGGGGATTGGTCTGCGCGTGATTCGCATTCTGGACAAAGACGTCAAGCACAACATGGCTGCTGTCATTAGGTTCTTGATGCAGCAGCTTTTGGAAACGCCCGGGGCGGTACAGGCATGAGCGCCCTGATTCTCTACACCACCGAAGACGGCCGCAGCCAGATCAAGCTGCGGGCGAAAGACCAGACGGTCTGGCTGACGCAGCGTGAAATGGCCCAGCTCTTTGACGTGAGCACGGACAACGTGGGGCTGCACTTGAAGAACATCTTCGAGGATGGGGAACTGAGCCGGGAGGCAACTACCGAGGAATCCTCGGTAGTTCAAACCGAAGGCGGGCGAGAGGTGCAGCGCCTCGTCACGCTCTACAAGCTCGACGCCATCCTGGCCGTAGGCTACCGGGTGCGCTCGCCGCGCGGGGTGCAGTTCCGCCGCTGGGCATCGACCGTTCTGAAGGAGTACCTGACCAAGGGCTTTGCGATGGACGACGAGCGGCTGAAGAACCCGGACGGCCGCCCGGACTACTTTGACGAGATGCTGGCACGCATCCGCGACATTCGGGCGTCGGAAAAGCGTTTTTACCAAAAGGTGCGCGAGCTGTTTGCCCTGTCCAGCGACTACGACAAGACGGACCAGGCCACGCAGGTGTTCTTTGCCACGGTGCAGAACCAGTTGATCTTTGCCGTGACACAACAGACGGCTGCCGAGCTGATCATGGCGCGGGCGAATGCGGCCGACCCGCACTTTGGCCTGATGGCGTGGAAGGGTGACAAGGTGCGTAAGACCGACATCGTGGTCGCCAAGAACTACCTGACCGAGGACGAGATCGACACGCTGAACCGGCTGGTGGTCATCTTTCTGGAAACCGCCGCACTGCGCGCCAAGGCTAAGCAAGAGACGCGCATGGCGTTCTGGCGACAGAACGTGGATCAGATCATCACCTCCAACGGCTTTCCGCTGCTCACGCACGCAGGCACGGTCAGCCATGCGCAGATGGAGGCGCGCACAGGCGAGCTGTACGTGCAGTTTGACCACGACCGCAAGCGGCGCGAAGCCATTGCGGCCGACCAGCAGGACGAGGCCGATTTGCAAGCGCTGGAAGCCCAACTGAAACGACGCCCCAAAAAATGACGGAAGCCAACCAAAAACAACTGGGCAACACGCTGTGGAGCATTGCCGACCAACTGCGCGGGGCGATGGATGCGGACGACTTCCGCGACTACATGCTGTCGTTCTTGTTCCTGCGCTACCTCTCGGACAACTATGAGGCGGCAGCCAGGAAGGAACTGGGGCGCGACTACCCCGATGTGGGCGGCGACGCGCGCAAGGTTCCGCTGGCGCTTTGGTACGCCAACAACGTGGACGACGTTCCGGCGTTCGAGAAGCAAATGCGCCGCAAAGTGCACTATGTGATTCAGCCCGAGCACTTGTGGAACAGCGTGGCCAACATGGCGCGCACGCAGAACGCGGAACTGCTCAACACGCTGCAAGCGGGCTTCAAGTACATCGAGACGGAATCGTTTGAAAGCACCTTCCAAGGGCTGTTTTCCGAGATTGACCTGGGTTCGCCCAAGCTGGGCAAAACCTACGCCGACCGCAACGCCAAGCTCTGCGCCATCATCACCAGGATTGCCGAGGGGCTGGCGGAGTTTTCGACCGACATGGACACGCTGGGCGATGCGTATGAATACCTGATCGGCCAGTTTGCCGCCGGCTCGGGCAAGAAGGCGGGCGAGTTCTACACGCCGCAGCAAATTTCGGACATCCTCTCCGGCATCGTCACGCTGGACAGTCAGGAGCCAAAAACCGGCCCCAGACCGCGGCTGGACAGCGTGCTGGACTTTGCCTGTGGCTCGGGCTCGCTGTTGCTGAACGTGCGCAAGCAGGTGGCAAAGGCCGGTGGGACGATTGGCAAGATTTTTGGCCAGGAAAAGAACATCACCACCTACAACCTGGCGCGCATGAACATGCTGCTGCACGGGGTGAAGGACACCGAGTTCGAGATCTTCCACGGCGACACCCTGCTCAACGAGTGGGACATGATGCGCGAGCAGAACCCGGCCAAAAAGCCGAGCTTTGACGCCATCGTGGCCAACCCGCCGTTCAGCTACCGCTGGGAGCCGACCGACGCGCTGGCCGACGATGTGCGCTTCAAAAGCCACGGGCTGGCGCCCAAGTCGGCGGCCGACTTTGCGTTTTTGCTGCACGGCTTTCACTACCTTAAAGATGAAGGCGTGATGGCCATCATCCTGCCGCACGGCGTGCTGTTCAGGGGCGGGGCGGAAGAACGCATCCGCACCAAGCTGCTGAAGGATGGGCACATTGACACCGTGATTGGCCTGCCCGCCAACCTGTTCTATTCGACTGGCATCCCGGTCTGCATCCTAGTGCTGAAGAAGTGCAAGAAGCCGAATGACGTGCTGTTCATCAACGCCGCCGAGCACTTTGAAAAGGGCAAGCGGCAGAACCAGCTCAAGCCCGAGCACATCGACAGGATCATCCAGACTTACCAGTCTCGCAAAGATGAGCCGAGCTATTCACGCAAGGTGGAGATGGCGGAAATCGAGAAGAACGATTTCAACCTGAACATCTCACGCTACATCAGCACCGCAGTGGGCGAGGCGGAGATTGATCTGGATGCGACGCACCAAGAGCTGGTGGAGATTGAAAAGGCGATTGCGGCGGCGAGAGACAAGCACAACGCGTTCTTGCTGGAACTGGGGTTGAAGCCGTTGCTGTAGGGCGCTATTGGGCAGCATAGTCTGCTGACGGCAGGCGTGCATGCAGTGCAACGATGTGCCGACTAACGTCAAGCCGTTGAACGATTGCCAAATCGGGATGCTGTGCTGTCCGGGCTGGTGACGAGCAGGCGCTCAGCCCGTGGTTCCCTCGTCCGACGCCATGCGCTGGCGGGCCAGGCGGCGCACCAGCGCCAACACCTGCTGCTGCGTGCCGGTGGCCGGCCGCAGGGCGCTGGCGGCGGTGTACAGCGCGATGGTGAGTGGCCCCTGCCGCCCGGCAATGCCGCGCATTGCCAACACGTCGGGTCGCGGCGCGCTGGCGACGGCGTGGCGCGACAGGATGGCGCAACCGGCGCCGTCCGCCACCAGATCGAGGATGGCGGCCACGCCGTCAATCTCCAGCGCTACGCCGGGCTTGAGGCCCGCGGCCGCCAGTTCTGCCTCGACGTGCATGCGGATCGCGTTGGGGCGGCTGGGGATGACCAGGGGCACGTTGGCCAATTCGGCCAGGGTGACCGGTGCGGCCGTTTCGTCCGGCGCGCCCGCAGCGCGTTGCACCAGCAGCAATTCTTCGCGCGCCAGCGGGGCGATTTCCAGTTCGGCCACCGGCTGCGCGTTGTACAGCACGGCCAGGTCCAGCTCGCCGTGGGCCACTTGTTCGGTCATGCGGGTCGACAGCCCTTCCGACAGCGTGAGCCGGGCGTCGGGCAGTTCGGCCCGGAAGGCGTGCACCAGCGGCACCGCCAGCGCGCGCGCCACGCTGGGCGGCAAACCCAGCGCCACCCGCCCGGCCAGGCCGCCGCGCATGCGGGCCAGGTCTTCGCGCGTGCGCTCGATCTGGTGCAAGATGCCGCGCGCGTGCTCCAGCAGCAGCTGGCCGGCGTCGGTCGGCACCGCGCCGCGGCCGTTGCGCGTCAACAGGTTCTGGCGCAGTTCGACTTCCAGCAGTCGCACCTGCCGGCTCAGCGCGGGCTGGGCCACGCCCAGCGCGGCGGCGGCGCGGGTAAAGCTGCCCAGCTCGGCCACGCGGACGAAGTAGTCGAGTTGCTTGAGATCCATCGGTGGGGCCCACACTGCCAACAAGATATTGAATAAGTTTATATCTGATAGTGTGTTATTCCATCTGTTTAAGATTGAACGGACTGCCGACAATTGACGCAGCCCAGCATGTGCCGATGTGAGCACGCGGGCCGGAGACAAAACCATGAACGCCACCGTCCCTTCCGTCGATAGCTCGACGCTGCCCGCGAGCGGCACGCTCGATGTGCAACGCTTTCTCAACACCCAGCCGTTTTCAGCCTACCAGTGGCTGGTGTTTGGCGTGTGCTTTCTGATCGTTCTGCTGGACGGTTTTGACACTGCGGCGATTGGCTACATCGCGCCCTCGCTGCTGGGTGAATGGGGCATTGCCAAGCCGGCGCTGGCCCCGGTGCTGAGCGCGGCGCTGTTCGGCCTGGCGGGCGGCGCCATGGCCGCCGGCCCGCTGGCCGACCGCTTTGGCCGCAAGGCGGTGCTGGTGGCGGCCGTGCTGGTGATGGGCGGCGCCTGCCTGGCGTCGGCGTTTTCGGGCGAGCTGTCGACGCTGACGGTGTGGCGTTTCGTCACCGGCCTGGGCCTGGGCGCGGCCATGCCCAACGCGGTGACGCTGATGAGCGAATACTGCCCCGATGCGCGCCGTGCCATCATCACCAACACCATGTTCTGCGGCTTTCCGCTGGGGGCGGCGTTTGGCGGCTTTTTGGCGGCGTGGATGATTCCCCAGTTCGGCTGGCGCAGCGTGCTCATTCTCGGCGGCGTGGTGCCGCTGCTGCTGGCGCTGGTCATGGTCGTCGCGCTGCCCGAGTCGGCGCGCTACATGGTCAGCCGGGGCTATTCGGCCGACCGCCTGCGCCGCGTGCTGCGGCGCATCCATGCCAGTGCCGATCAGGCCCAGCGCTTTGTGCTGCCCGAGTCGGCGCCGTCGGCAGCCCAGGGGCAGCAAAGCGGGGTGGCGCTGGTCATGTCCGGTCGCTACCTCGTCGGCACGCTGATGCTGTGGGTGGCTTATTTCATGGGCCTGGTCATCTTCTACGGACTGGTCAACTGGATGCCGGTGCTGTTCAAGGAAGCCGGCGTGCCGCAGGCGCAGGCCACGCTCATCGCCGCGCTGTTTTCGCTGGGCGGCGTGGGCGCCATCTTCTTCGGCTTTCTGATGGACCGCTTCAACGCCAACATCATCGTCGGCGTGGGCTTTGCCCTGACCGCCGTGACCGTGGCCCTGATCGGCCAGGCGACGGGCGGCATTGCCATGCTGATGCTGGCGGTGTTCGTGGCGGGTGTCATCATGAACACCTCGCAGTCGTCCTTGCCCTCGCTGGCGGCGGCCTTCTATCCGACGCAGGGACGGGCGACCGGGGTATCGTGGATGATGGCGTTCGGCCGCTTCGGCGGCATCGCCGGGTCTTTTCTGGTGGCGGAACTCGCGCGGCGCAAGATGGGCTTCGAAGGCGTGTTCCTCACCATGGCGGTGCCGGCGCTGATCGCCGCGGCGGCCTTGTTCGTCAAGCAGTGGGTTCATCCCGAACGCAAGGCGGACAAGGTGAGCTTCGAGGACGTCACCGCACACTGAAACTGCCCGCAGTCCACGACATCCCGTTTTGTTTTCGATCGCTTTCCGAGGAGACACCACCACCATGATCATCGATTGCCACGGCCACTACACCACCGCGCCCAAGGCGCTGGAAAGCTGGCGCAACCAGCAGATTGCCGGCATCAAGGACCCGTCGGCCAAGCCCAAGGTGGCTGACCTGAAGATTTCCGACGACGAACTGCGCGAGTCGATCGAGACCAACCAGCTGCGCCTGATGAAAGAGCGCGGCAGCGACCTGACCATCTTCAGCCCGCGCGCCAGCTTCATGGCGCACCACATTGGCGACTTTGAGGTCAGCAGCACGTGGGCGGCGATCTGCAACGAGCTGTGCTACCGCGTCAGCCAGCTGTTTCCCGACCATTTCATCGGCGCCGCCATGCTGCCGCAGTCGCCCGGCGTCGATCCGGCGACGTGCATCCCTGAGTTGGAAAAGTGCGTCAAGGATTATGGTTTCGTCGGCATCAACCTGAACCCCGACCCGAGCGGCGGCCACTGGACCAGCCCGCCACTGACCGACCGCCACTGGTACCCGATCTACGAGAAGATGGTCGAGTACGACATCCCCGCGATGATCCACGTCAGCACCAGTTGCAACGCGTGCTTTCACACCACCGGCGCGCATTACCTGAACGCCGACACCACGGCTTTCATGCAGTGCCTGCAGGGCGATTTGTTCAAGGACTTTCCGACGCTCAAGTTCGTCATCCCGCACGGCGGCGGCGCGGTGCCGTATCACTGGGGGCGCTTCCGCGGCCTGGCGCAAGAGATGAAAAAGCCCCTGCTGCAAGACCATCTGCTGAACAACATCTTCTTCGACACCTGCGTCTACCACCAGCCGGGCATCGATTTGCTGACCAAGGTGATTCCGGTCGACAACATCCTGTTTGCCAGCGAGATGATCGGCGCCGTGCGCGGGATCGACCCCGAATCCGGCCACTACTACGACGACACCAAGCGCTACGTGCAGGCCACTGCCAATCTGAGCGAGGAAGAGCGCTTCAAGGTTTATGAAGGCAACGCGCGCCGGGTGTTTCCGCGCCTGGATGCCGCGCTGAAAGCAAAGGGGAAATGAGCATGTACGAACTCGGAGTCGTTTACCGCAACATCCAGCGCGCCGATGCGGCCACCGCCGACGCCTTGGCCGCCTTCGGCAGCGCCACCGTGCACGAGGCGATGGGCCGCGTCGGCCTGCTCAAGCCCTACATGCGGCCGATTTATTCGGGCGCGCCGGTCAGCGGCACCGCCGTCACCGTGTTGCTGCAACCCGGCGACAACTGGATGCTGCACGTGGCGGCCGAGCAGATCCGCCCGGGCGACATCGTGGTGGCCGGCGTCACGTCAGAGTGCACCGACGGCTACTTTGGCGACCTGCTGGCCACCAGCTTCAAGGCGCGCGGTGCGCGCGCGCTGGTCATCGACGCCGGCGTGCGCGACGTGCGCATGCTGCAGCACGAGATCCAGTTCCCGGTCTGGAGCAAGTCCATCAGCTCAAAGGGCTGCATCAAGGCCACACTGGGCAGCGTCAACATTCCCGTGGTGTGTGCGGGCCAGATCGTGCACCCCGGCGACGTGATCGTGGCCGACGACGACGGCGTGGTCTGCGTGCCGCGTGCCATCGCCGAGAAAACGCTGCAAGCCGCCACCGCGCGCGAAGCCAACGAAGGCGCCAAGCGCGCCGAGTTCGCCTCGGGCACGCTGGGGCTGGACTATTACAAGATGCGCGAGCCGCTGGCCAAGGCGGGGCTGCGCTACATCGACTGATTGAACAGCCGGACGCGAAGGGCGCAAAAGTGACGCGAAGGACGCAAAAGAAAACCAAAAAATTTTTGGCTGTTCCTTTTTTTGCGTCCTTCGCGAATCCTTCGCGTTCTTCGCGTCCGGTATTCGGCATCTACATCCAAACATCATGAACAAGCCCACCACAGGCGATTTCACAAAAACCCCGGGCTGGCTCGACTGGTTCACCGGCCCGTCCAAGCCGCGCTTTCAGCTGCCCCCCGGCAGCGTCGATGCGCACTGCCACGTGTTCGGCCCCGGCACCGAATTTCCCTACGCGCCCGAGCGCAAGTACACGCCGTGCGATGCGTCGAAAGAACAGCTGTTCGCGCTGCGTGACCACCTGGGCTTTGCCCGCAACGTGATCGTGCAGGCCACCTGCCACGGCGCCGACAACCGCGCCATGGTCGATGCCTGCATCGCCTCGGGCGGCAAGGCGCGCGGCGTGGCAACTGTGAAGCGCGACGTGAGCGACGCCGAACTGCAACGCCTGCACGCCGCCGGCGTGCGCGGCGTGCGCTTCAACTTCGTCAAGCGGCTGGTCGATTTCACGCCCAAGGACGAGTTGATGGAGATTGCCACGCGCATCCACCAACTCGGCTGGCACGTGGTGATCTACTTCGAGGCGGTCGACCTGCCCGAGCTGTGGGACTTCTTTACCGCGCTGCCCAACACCGTGGTGGTCGATCACATGGGCCGTCCGGATGTGAGCCAGCCGGTCGACGGCCCCGAGTTCGAGCTGTTCATCAAGTTCATGCGCGAGCACCCCAACGTGTGGAGCAAGGTGAGCTGCCCCGAGCGCCTGTCGGTCAGCGGCCCGCGCGCGCTGCATGGCGAGCAGAACGCCTACCGCGACGTCGTGCCCTTTGCGCGCAAGATCGTCGAAACCTTCCCCGACCGCGTGCTGTGGGGCACCGACTGGCCGCACCCGAACCTGAAGGACCACATGCCTGACGACGGCCTGCTGGTCGACTTCATCCCGCACATCGCGCCCACGGCCGAGCTGCAGCGCAAGCTGCTGGTCGACAACCCAATGCGCCTGTACTGGCCTGAAGAGATCAAGTAATTCAAGGAGACAAGACCATGGCACTCGACAAGCCCTATCTCGACGTTCCCGGCACGACGATCTTCGACGCCGACCAAAGCCGCAAGGGCTACTGGCTCAACCAGTTTTGCATGAGCCTGATGAAGGCCGAGAACCGCGCGCGCTTCAAGGCCGACGAAGACGCCTACCTGGCCGAATGGCCCATGACGGATGAGCAGAAGGCGGCGGTGCGCGCGCGCGACCTCAACTGGGCCATGCGCACCGGCGGCAACATCTACTTCCTGTCCAAGCTGGGCGCCACCGATGGCCTGAGTTTTCAGCAGATGGCCGGCAGCATGACCGGCATGACCGAGCAGCAATACCGCGACATGATGATCGCCGGCGGCCGCAGCCCCGAGGGCAACCGCGTGGTGGGCGAAACGGGCAACGCGCAGGGCGCCGCGTCTCAGTCCGACGCTTGGAAGGCCTGGGAAGAAAAAGCACAAAAAGAGCTGGCGGCGCAGGTAGAGCAAGCGCAAGCAGCTACAAAAAACAAAGCAGACGGGCGCGCGCGCATCACCGCGTCGGTCTACAGCTCGCACGTGCCGGCCATCGGTGCCGCCATCGACCACGGCAAGACGGAGGAGCCCTACTGGCAGCCGCTGTTCAAAGGCTACGACTTCAGCAAGCAGTGGATGAAGGACAACACGCCCGACGTGATCTTCCTCGTCTACAACGACCACGCCACCAGTTTTGATCTGGGCGTGATCCCCACCTTTGCCATTGGCACCGCGGCCGAGTTCGAGCCGGCCGACGAAGGCTATGGCCCGCGCCCGGTGCCGGTGGTCAAGGGCCATCCCGAGCTGGCTTCGCACATCGCGCAATCGGTCATCCAGCAGGATTTCGACCTCACCATCGTCAACGACCTCAAGGTGGACCATGGCCTGACGGTGCCGATGAACCTGATGTTCGGCAGCCCCGCCGCGTGGCCGTGCAAGGTGATCCCCTTCCACGTCAATGTGGTGCAGTATCCGGTGCCGTCGGGCGCGCGCTGCTTTGCGCTGGGCCAGGCGATCCGCCGCGCCATCGAAAGCTACGACCAGCCGCTGAAAGTGCAAATCTGGGGCACCGGCGGCATGAGCCACCAACTGCAAGGGCCGCGCGCCGGCCTCATCAACGCCGAGTGGGACAACCGCTTTCTCGACCGCCTGATCGCCGACCCGAAGGATCTGTCCACCATGCCGCACATCGACTACGTGCGCGAAGCGGGCAGCGAAGGCATCGAGCTGGTGATGTGGCTGATCGCCCGCGGCGCCATGAGCGACGTGGCCGGCAGCGGCAAGGCACCCAAGGTCGCGCACCGCTTCTTCCACGTGCCAGCATCGAATACGGCCGTGGGGCACCTGATTCTGGAAAATCAGGTTTGAGAGAAATGCCGGACGCGAAGGACGCGAAGGATTCGCGAAGGACGCAAAAGGGGCAGCCAAGAATTTTTGGTTTTCTTTCGCGTCCTTCGCGTCACTTTTGCGTCCTTCGCGTCCGGCTGTTGATTGCAGCCTTTCCATCTCGACAAGGAACACCATGACCCAACCCATCAACGTCGCGCTGGCCGGTGCCGGCGCCTTCGGCATCAAGCACCTGGACGGCATCCAGAACATCGACGGCGTCAAAGTCGTCTCGCTGATCAGCCGCGACCTGGGCAAGACGCAGGAAGTGGCCAACCAGTACGGCATCGGCCACGTCACCACCGACCTGGCCGACAGCCTGGCGCGGCCCGACGTCGACGCCGTCATCCTCTGCACGCCCACGCAGATGCACGCCGAGCAGACGATGCAGTGCCTGCAGGCCGGCAAGCACGTGCAGGTCGAGATTCCGCTGGCCGATTCGCTGGCCGGCGCGCAGGCCGTCGTCGACCTGCAAAAGAAGACCGGCTTGGTCGCCATGTGCGGCCACACGCGCCGCTTCAACCCCAGCCACCAGTACGTGCACAACCGCATCCTGCGGGGCGAGTTCAACATCCAGCAGATGGATGTGCAGACCTACTTCTTCCGCCGCACCAACATGAACGCGCTGGGCCAGCCGCGCTCGTGGACCGACCACCTGCTGTGGCACCATGCCGCGCACACGGTGGACCTGTTCGCCTACCAGTGCGGCTCGCCCATCGTCAAGGCCAACGCCGTGCAGGGGCCGATCCACAAGGACCTGGGCATCGCCATGGACATGAGCATCCAGCTGCAGGCCGCCAACGGCGCCATCTGCACGCTGTCCCTCAGCTTCAACAACGACGGCCCGCTGGGCACCTTCTTTCGCTACATCGGCGACACGGCGACCTACATCGCCCGCTACGACGACCTGGTGCAGACGCACGCCAAGGGTCCGGAGACGGTGGTCGATGTGAGCAAGGTCGATGTGTCGATGAACGGCATCGAGCTGCAGGACCGCGAGTTCTTTGCCGCCATCCGCGAAGGCCGCGAACCCAACAGCAGCGTGGCACAGGTGCTGGCCTGCTACCAGGTGCTGCACGACCTGGAGCAGCAGCTGAATGCTGCATAAATGATAGCTGAATGCGCTTGTCCTGCAAGCGCCAGCGGCCGATTTGCCATTGAAACCATGAAACAGCGCGCATTGGGTCCGTTCCAGGTCGGCGCCATCGGCCTGGGCTGCATGAACATCTGCCATGCCTACGGCACGCCCATTTCGGCCGACGAGGCCGAGCGCGTGCTGCGCGGCGCGCTCGATGCCGGCTGCACGCACTTCGACACCGCCGCGCTGTACGGCTTCGGTGTCAGCGAATCGCTGGTGGGCCGCGTACTGGGTCCGCAGCGCAGCCGCTTCACCCTGGCCAGCAAATGCGGCATGACGGTGGAGGCGGGCGATGGCAGCGTGAAGCCCGGCCGCGTGATCAACGGGCGGCCCGAGTCGCTGCGCGCGACCTGCGAAGGCTCGCTGCGGCGCCTGAAGACCGACGTGATCGACCTGTGCTACCTGCACCGCTGGGACAAGCAGGTGCCTATCGAAGACAGCGTGGGCGCGCTGTCCGATCTGGTGCGCGCGGGCAAGATCCGCACCATCGGCCTGTCCGAAGTGTCCGCGGCCACGCTGCGCCGGGCGCACGCGGTGCACCCCATTGCTGCGCTGCAGACCGAATATTCGCTGTGGACGCGCAACCCCGAAATCGCCGTGCTGCAGGCCTGCCGCGACCTGGGCGTGAGCTTTGTCGCCTTCAGCCCGCTGGGGCGCGGCTTTCTGGCCGGCGCGTTGCCTGATGTGGCGGCGGTCGAGGCCCTGCCCGACAAGGACATCCGCCGCCCGATGCCGCGCTTTGCGCCCGATCATCACGCGCGCAACCTGCCGCTGCTGGCGTCGTACCGTCAACTGGCCGACGAAGCCGGCTGCACGCCCGCGCAGCTGGCGCTCGCCTGGCTGCTGCACCAGGGCGCCGACGTGCTGCCGATTCCGGGCACGCGCTCGCTCGCGCACGCCATCGAGAACTTCGCCGCCGCCGACGTCGCGCTCGACAGTGCCCTGCTGGCGCGGCTGGACGCGCTGATCAACCAGCGCACCGTCAGCGGCCACCGCTATGCCGAACAGGCCCGGCGCGAAGTCGACACCGAAGATTTCGGCGCCCCGCCCGGCTGAAAAATAACGAAACAAACCGAGACCGCACCGAGAAGACGCCGCGCCCTGCGGCCGGCACCATGACGGACATGTTCAACACGCTCACGACAAGGAGCACCGTCATGAAAACCTGGATCAAACGCACCCTCATCGGCCTGACCGGCGCCGTCATCGCGCTGGGCGGTGTGGCCGCCTGTGGCCACCGCATGCACCACGGCATGGGCAGCCACGCCACGCCCGAGCAGCAGGCCGAGTGGCGCGGCAAGATGGTCGACCGCATTGCCGGCAAGCTGGACCTGGACGCCGCGCAGAAAGCCAAGCTGGCCACGCTGGGCGAAAAGCTGCACACGCAGCGCCTGGCCGTGCGCGGCGGCGCAGATCCGCGCGCCGACGTGCAGGCGCTGGTGTCCGGCACGACCTTCGACCGCGCGAAGGCGCAGGCCCTGGTGCAGCAGAAGACCGACGCCGTGCGCGCCGGCAGCCCCGAAGTGATCGCCGCGCTGGGCGACTTCTACGACAGCCTGAACCCCGCACAGCAGCAGAAGGTGCGCGAATTCATGCAGCGGCGCGGGCGCTGGGGCCACGGCGGGCCGCGCGGGTGAATTGAACGGCGTGCAGTTGCAGCGGCGTCACTGCGCAGGCCTTGGCGCCACAATCCACTCCCATGCCCCGCATCCTGCTGATCGATGACGACGCCGAACTGGGCGGTCCGCTGGCCGCCTATTTCGCGCGGTTCGATATGGCGCTGGAACACGCGCTGGCGCCCAGCGCCGGACTGGCGCGGCTGGCCGAAGGGGGCTTCGACGCCGTCATCCTGGACGTCATGCTGCCCGAGATGGATGGCTTTCAGCTGTGCCGCATCATCCGACAGGGCAGCGACATCCCGATCCTGATGCTGACCGCGCGCGGCGAGCTGACCGACCGCGTGGTGGGGCTGGAGCTGGGTGCCGACGATTACCTGCCCAAGCCGTTCGAGCCGCGCGAGCTGGTGGCGCGCGTGCAAACCATCCTGCGCCGCCGCGTGGCCGCGCCGCCAGCGGCCCATGCGCTGCACTTCGACGGTCTTAGCGTCGACGCCGCCACACGCACCGTGCGCCGGCTGGGCCAGCCGGTGGAATTGACCAGCACCGAGTTCGACCTGCTGCACCTGCTGGCGCGCTCGCCCGGCAGCGTGTTCAGCCGCGACGACATCCTGTCGGCGCTGCGCGGGCACGACGCCGACCTGTACACCCGCGCGGTGGATATCGTGGTCAGCCGCCTGCGCAAGAAGCTGGAGCCGCTGGACGCCATCAAGACCCTGCGCAACGCCGGCTACACGCTGGCGCTGGCGCGGCGCGCGCCATGAGCGGCAGCGACAGGCGCGGCTGGTGGCGGCGCGCGCGCCATTCGCTGCGCGTGCGGCTGGTGTTGCTGTTTGTGCTGCTGGCGCTGGCGATGAGCGCGGCGTTTCTGGGCGGCATCGGCCGCGCGTTCTCGGTGGGCTGGCGCGCGGCGGTCGATCCGCTGGTGGGCGACTACGCCGACCGGCTGGTGGCCGACATCGGCTCGCCCCCGCGCATCGACCGCGCACGCGCCCTGGCCGAGCAGCTGCCGGTGGTGATTCGCATCGAAGGCCCGCAGGTCAACTGGGCGTCGGGCCCCGCGCCACGCCACGGGCCGCCGTGGGCGCAGGGCGAGGGCGCCGGGCACCGCGCCGTGGTGCGCCAGACCGCCGACGGCCACCGCATCACGCTGTCGTTGCGCGCGCGTGCCGAACACGACGAGCCGCGCCGCACGGTGTGGATCACGCTGGCGGCGCTGCTGGCGTTGACGGCGCTGGCCTACGCGGCCGTGCACCGCATGCTGCGGCCGATCCGCGACATCGGTGCCGGTGTGCGACGCTTCGGCGCCGGCCAGTTCGAGCCGCCCATCGACGTGCCGCACGCGCGCCACCCCGACGAACTGAGCGAGCTGGCGCGCAGCGTGAACCAGATGGCCGCCGACATCCGCCAGATGCTGGACGCCAAGCGCGGCCTGCTGCTGGCCATCAGCCACGAGCTGCGCAGCCCGCTGACCCGCGCGCGCCTCAACGCCGAATTGCTGCCCGACGACGCCGCCACCGAGCCGACCCGCGCCGCGCTGCTGCGCGACCTGGCCTTGATGCGCGAACTGATCGCCGACCTGCTGGAGAGCGAGCGCCTGGCCAGCCCGCACGCCGCCTTGCAGCGCGAGCCGACCGACGTGGCGGCGCTGGCGCGCGAGCTGGCGGCGTCCGTGGCCGCCGCGCACCCTGCCGCACCGGCGGTGGCCCTGCACGTGGACGCCGTCCTGCCGCCCGCGCTGCGGCTGGACGCGGGCCGTGTGCGCCTGCTGCTGCGCAACTTGCTCGACAACGCGCTGCGCCACAGCCCGGGCGATGCAGCGCCGCCTGAGCTGCACCTGGGTCCGATGCCCGGCGGCGGCGTCGCCATCGAGGTGCGCGACCATGGCCCCGGCGTGCTGCCCGAGCAACTGGCGCACTTGTCGGAGCCGTTCTATCGCACCGACAGCGCGCGTCAACGCGGCACCGGCGGCGTCGGCCTGGGGCTGTACCTGGTGCGGCTGGTGGCGCAGGCGCACGGGGGCACGATGAGCGTGCGCAACGCCTCGCCGGGGCTGGCGATACGGGTCGAGCTTCCTGCGGCACCCGCGGTGTCCGAATAACGTGAAGCTCTCAAAAAGATAGCTATAGACGTTGTAGGGACAAGCGTCAGGGCCACGAAAGCCCCATATTTTTGGGGTGAAAGGGCGCTCGTCCGCGCCGCGCCTCAGGCGCCGGCCGGCAAAGCGGCGGTGCCCGCGGGTGCCTTGTCGTCGCCCTGCCGCGCCACGCGCTTTTCGACGGCGCTCATGACTTCGGCAGCCATGTTTTCGAGCAGCAGCACGTCGCGCGGGGTCAGGGTGCGCGGCGCGGTGTCGAGCAGGCACAGCGTGCCCAGCACCAGACCGTCCGCGTCTTTCAGCGGCGCGCCGGCGTAGAAGCGGATGCCGCGCTCCTTCAGCACCGGGTTGGCGGCAAAGCGGGCGTCGCGCAGCACGTCGGGCACCACCAGCGTTGATTCGCCCGCCACCACGTGGCCGCACAGCGACAGCGGCCGTGGCGCGCCGCGCTCGGGCTCGCCAACCTCAGGGCGGCCGGCGGCGCTGGCGTCGCCGTGCGTGATCTGCCATTCGTCGCCGATCAAGGAGACCAACGCGACCGGCGTGTCAAACGCATCGGCGGCGCGCTTGGCGATGGCGTCGAAGCGGCCACGCAGCTCGGCATCTAGCACGCCGCTGCCGTGCAGCGCCACTAGGCGCTGGCGTTCGTTTTCGGGCATCGGGGCGGGTTGAAAAGGCGTGCCGTCGGCGTGCACCAGGCGTGCCTGCGCCTGCGCCACCAATTCGCCCAGCGAGGTGACCAGCGCGTCGACACCAATGGCCTGCGCCGTGTTGGCACCGGCCGGCCCGAGCTGAAAATTCCATGCCGCCAGCAGCACCTGCACCTGTGGCCAATGGCGCTTGAGGCGGCGCACGAAGTATTTGGCCTGCGTGGTCGGCTCGGGCGAAAAATAGCAAAGGCAGAGCATCTCGATGCCCTTGAGGTCCAGCCGGGCAAAGTAGTCGGCCGACGGCAGGCCGGACTGCACCACGCGCGCGCCAATGCCCTCGAGCGCCAGAACGTGCGCGGCCATGTCGGCCGCCAGCGAATCGACCGCCCAGCGCCCGCCGATGCAGGCCACGCGCACCGGCAAGTCGGCGGGCGGCGGGTGCTGTTCGCGCAGCTCCTCGATCACGCGTTCCATGCCCGAGACCACGCGATGCCGCTGCTCGGCCGTGGCGACGGTGCCATACGCGCTGGAGGCCAGGCGCAACGCGCCCATGGCGATGCCGTCGTAAAACACCTGCGGCGACTCTTCGTCGGCGTGGCGCGCGGCCAGTTCGGCCGCTTCTTCCACGTCGCCCGCCAGCAGGCGCTGGTGCAGGCGCGTGGACTCGTCCAGCGCGCCGGCGCTGCCCAGCAACACTTCGAGTATCCGCAACTGCGGCAGATGGTGGCCCAGCGCCAGCAGCACCACGGTGATGGGGGTGGCCAGCACTAGGCCGATGGGGCCCCACAGCGCGGTCCAGAACATGGCCGCCAGAATCAGCGACAGCGTGGACATGCCGGTGCTGGTGCCATACAGCCAAGGCTCGACAAGGTTGTTGCTGATCAGCTCCAGCGTCACGATGAGCGCCACCGTCCACAGCACCATGTCCCAGCCAGGGTCAACGGCGAAGGCCAGCGTCAGCGGAAACACCGCCCCGATCACCGGCCCCAGATATGGCACGAAACGCAGCACCGCCGCCAGCAGCCCCCACACCAGCGCGCCCGGCACGCCGATGAACAGCAGCCCCAGCGCCATCGGGATGCCGTAGGTGGCGTTGACCACCAGTTGCATCGTCAGGTACTTGCTGACGCGCTGCGCGGCGTCGCCCAGCGCATCGGTGCTGCGGTGCAGGTTTCCGCCGCCCAGCAGGCGCAGTACCTTGTCGCGCAGTTCGCCCTTGTCCAGCAGGATCAGCACCACGAACAGGAACACGATGCCGGCCATGGCCAGCGGGGTGGTAAAGGTCTCGGCCCAGGCCAGCAGGCGCTGCCAGGGCTTGACGGTCTGCCCAACCACCTCGACGCGCATGGGCTGCTCGCTCTTGGCCTTGGGCGGTTCTGCCTTGCGCTGGGTTTCCTCGATCTCGCGTTCGACCTGGTTCACCACGCGCGAGTACTGGTCCAGCAGGCCCGGCTGGCGCAGCTGCTGGCCGAAGCTGCGCAGCTTGCGCGTGATGTTGGTTTCATAGACCGGCAAGTCGTTGCTGATCTGGCGCAACTGCGTGAAGATGAAAAACCCCGTGGCCGCCAGCAGCGCCAGCGTCGAAAGCACGACGACGATCACCGCCGCCAGGCGCGGCACGCCGCGCCGCTTGAGCCACGACACCATCGGGTCGAGCACGAAGCCCACCAGCACCGCCAGCGCCAGCGGCATCAGCACGTCGCGCCCAAAATAAAGCGCCGCCACGATGACGGCGGCGCTGACCAGCCCATACGCCAGCGGCTGGCGCGCGGCTTGCGCCATCGTGTCGTCGGGCGGCGGCAAATCGCGCTCGGACGCCGACGCGGGGTCGGCGGGCGGTGGGGTGTCGGGGCGGGCGGGCATGCGCAGCGGATTGTCGGCAAGCGGTCCCCGCGGCGCTGTAGGACGACGGCGTGAGGCGGCGCAGCCTGGGCGAGATAGGTACTCCGTCCTACAATCGCGCCCTTTGTCCACGCAGCCTGCCGTGTCCACCCTGACCGATCCGCGATCCGCGTCCGACGCCCGCGTGCCGCGCGCGCTGCTGGTGGCGGCGGCGCTGTACGCGGCGGCCTGGTCGCTGGTGCCGCCCTGGGTCACCGCCGGATTTCCGCTGGACGTGGTCGAAAGCCTGACCTGGGGCCACGAAGGGGAGTGGGGCTATTACAAGCACCCGCCGATGGCACCCTGGGTGCTGTACGTGTTCTACCGCGTATTCGGCCGTGCCGGGCCTTACCTGCTGAGCCAGGTGTGCATCGGCTTCACGCTGTGGCTGGTGTGGCTGACCGGACGCCGCCTGATGACGCGCGAGCGCGCCTGGCTGGGCGCGGCGTTGACCATGGGCACGGTGTTTCTTACGCGCCCGGCGCTGGAGTTCAACCACAACGTAGCGCAACTGCCGTTGTGGGCCGGCATTGGCTGGGCGCTGCTGGCGGCCTTGCAGGACGGCCGGCTGCGCCAGTGGCTGCTGCTGGGCCTGCTGGCGGGGCTGTGTTTGTTGACCAAGTATTCGGGCGCCTTGCTGCTGGCCTGCCTGGGCGTGTACGTGCTGGCCACGCCGCAACGCCGCGTGCTGCGCACCCCGGGGCCGTGGCTGGCCGTGCTGCTGGCCGTGGCGGTGCTGGCGCCGCACCTGCGCTGGTTGTGGCAGCACGGTGGGCTGCCGTTTGCCTACGTCAGCAGCCGCGCCGGCGCGGACGTGGGCCACCCGCGCGCCGATGCATGGGGCTTTCTGGGCATGCAGTTCATCAACCATGTGCCGCTGCTGCTGATCGTGCTGTGGGCCGTGCTGCCGGCCTGGCGCCAGGCGCGGCGGGCCAAGCCCGTTGAGGCCGGCGTGCGCGCGGCCACCCGGCTGCACACCGACTGGCCGGGCTACCTGCTGGTGCTGGCGCTGGCGCCGGGTTTGCTGACGGCGCTGCTGGGCCTGGCCGGCATCGCCCGGGTGCGCGACATGTGGGGCGTGCCCATGTGGACTTTCAGTGGCCTGCTGGCGGTCGCGTGCTTGCCGACGGCGTGGCTAGGCGTGGCCCGCCCGCGCCTGTCGCGCGGTCTGCTGGTGTGGTTGGTGCTGATTTCGGTGTTGTCGGGCGCCTACCTGGCCTTCATTGCCCAATGGCGCCAGCGGCCGGTGCGCACCGACTGGCCGTCGGCCGCGCTGGCCGCGCACGCGCAGGCCAGCTGGGACGGCGTGTCGCAGTGCCCGCTCGATGTGGTGGCGGGCGAATACCACCTGGCCGGCACGCTGGCCGTGGCCTTGTCGCCGCGGCAGCCGTCGGTGCTGATCCACGGCGACCCGCGCTATTCACCCTGGGTCACGCCGGCGCGTCTGCAGGCCGGCGGTGCGCTGTGGATCTGGACGGACGACGACGCCTCCGACGTGCCGCCCGAGCCGCTGAACCGCGTGGCGGCACAGGCCGACCTGCGGCCGCACGACGGCACCTGGCAAGTGCCCTGGCCGCGCGAGCCAGCCGGCCGCCCGTTCACGGTGCACTGGCGCGCCTATGTGCCCGCCGCCTGCGCCCGCGCGCGCGGCGGTTGAGCAAGCAGCGCGCGTTGCGCGCGGCCGCGGCGCCATCGGCGCGACAATCCGGCCAACCATGTCTTGCAGGCTCCCATGACCCAGCACCCTGAACGCTCCCTGCGCCTCAGCGGCGCCAGCAATTTTCGCGACCTGGGCGGCTACGCCGGCGCGCACGGGCAGCCCGTGCGCTGGCGCCGGCTGTTCCGCTCCGACCACCTGGCCGCGCTGACCGCCGATGACGCCGCGGTGTTTCAGGCCTTGGGCGTGACGCGCGTCGTCGACTTTCGCGGCACGTCCGAGCGCGCTGCCGTGCCCTACGACTTGCCGGGCGTGCGGCAGCACGCGCTGCCCATCGAGCCCACCGTGGTGCAACGCATGAAAGACCTGCTGGACGCCGGCCAGACCGTGACGCCCGCGCAGGCCGTGGGGCTGATGCAGCAGACCTACCGCGCCTTCGTGCACGACAACGCGGCGGCGTTTGCCCAGTTGTTCGAGCACCTGGTCGACAGCGACGCGCCGCTGGTGTTTCACTGCACGGCGGGCAAGGACCGCACCGGCTTTGCCGCCGCGCTGATCCTGCTGGCGCTGGGCGTGCCGCGCGACGTGGTGATGCAAGACTACCTGCTGACCAACGACTACTACCGCATGCCCGCGTTGCCCGAGGCACGCGCGCCGCGCGACGTGCTGAACGTGCTGTGGCGCGTGCAGGCGGACTTTCTGGACGCCGCGCTGCAGGCCGTGGAACACGACTTTGGCGGCATCGACGCCTACCTGACGGGACAACTGGGTGTGCGCGCGCCGCAGCGCGCGCGGCTGGCCGAGCTGTATTTGACGCGCCCCATGCCTGCCTCGCTTTAGCTATATTATTGATAGCTGTAAGTGCAGTGTGAGCAAGCGCTGGCGCGCTTTTTTCTTCAAGAATCCAGGTTCAGCTCAGGCGCAGGCCCCACGGCGTCTTTTGCCACGCCAGCACTTCTTCGCGCAGCAGGTGCGCCGACTGCGGCCACGCCTTGGCCCAGCCGTCGCGCAGGCCCAGCGTGAAGCCGTGCGCCGGCTCGGCATCGGCGCTGAGCGCGATGCCCTGGTCGTCCGGGTCTTGCCGTGCATGGCACAAGATGACGGCCAGCCGCAGCGCCAGCAGCTGGCGCATGAACAGCGCGTCGCCAAAGCGCGGCTCCAGCTTGCGCAGCTTGCCGCGGTGGCCCAGCACCAGCTGGCTCAGCGCGTGCAACTCGTGCATGGCGAAGCCGGCGACGTCGGCGTGGTCGAGGATGTAGGCGCCGTGCTTGTGCGGGTCGGAATGCGAAATGCGCGAGCCAATCTCGTGCAAGCGCGCGGCCCAGTCGAGCTGGCGCTCGGCTTCCAGGCGCTGCTTTTTCTTCAGCTGCGGCACCAGCTGGCCGAACAGGTGCAGCGCGGTGCGCGACACGCGCTCGCCCTGCGCCGCGTCGGTGCTGAACTTGGCGGCCAGCGCGGCAATGGCGCTGGCGCGCACGTCGGTCTTTTCGTGCTGGCGATCCAGCATGTCGTACAGCGCGCCGTGGCGCAGCGCGCCGTAGGCGTACTGAAGCTGCTCGATGTCCAGCAGGTCGAACAGCGCGCGCAGCACGGCCAGGCCGCCGGCGATCACCGCCTTGCGCTCGTCCTTGATGCCTTCGAGCTTGATGGCGTCGAAGCGGTGCGCCTTGATCAGCTTGTCGCGCATCCAGTCGAGGCCATCGCGCGTGATCTGATAGCGCGTCGGCACGCGGCCGGCCAGCAGCAGCGTGTCGGCGATGGCGCCCACGGTGCCCGAGCAGCCATAAGCCACGTCCCAGTGTCGACGCCCGTGGGTGGAGATGGCGTCGTCCAGCACCGCCTTGGCGGCGATCTCGGCGCGCTCGAAATGCTTGGCGGTCATCACCCCGTCGCCGAAATAGCGCATCGACCAGGCCACGCTGCCCACGCGGTACGACTCCATGGTGCCCGCCGCGTAGCCGCGGCCAATGATCAGCTCGGTCGAGCGCCCGCCAATGTCCAGCACCAGGCGGCGTTCGTCCGACTGCGGCAGCAGGTGCACCACGCCCTGGTAGATGAGCCGCGCTTCCTCGCGCCCGGCGATGACGTCGATGGGGAAACCCAGGATCTGCTGGGCGACGGCGAGGAATTCGTCGCGGTTGCGCGCCTCGCGCAAGGTCTGCGTGGCCACGGCGCGCACCTGGTTGGGCTGAAAGCCGGCCAGACGCTCGGCAAAGCGCGCCAGGCAGTTCCAGCCGCGCTGCATGGCGTCTTGCGACAGCCGGCGGTCGGCGTCCAGGCCGGCGCCCTGGCGCACGGTTTCCTTGTGGTATTCGGTGCGCTGGAGCTGGCCCAGTTCGAGCCGGGCGATTTCGAGACGGAAGCTGTTGGAGCCGAGGTCCACAGCGGCAAGGCGGATGCCGGATTGCATAAGGCGGGGCGTGGATGGACCGCGCAAAGGCGGCGAACGGGAAGCGGCGTCGATTGTGGCGCATTCCGCGCCCGCTTCGGGCATGCGTTGGCACTTGGCTGACGCGGCGCAAGAATGTCCGCGATATGACGTCACGAAGCTGTCACATTGACTAAATACATTGCCTTCATCTGCCTCAACCATTCTGAAGGTATTCCATGATGAAGCGAGTTTTCCTCAAGGCCCTGGCCACTGTTGCCCTGGGTTCTTCCTTTGCCACCGTTGCCTTGGCCGCCGACATCACGGGCGCCGGCGCCAGCTTTCCGTACCCCATCTACGCCAAGTGGGCCGAAGGCTACAAGGCCGCCACGGGCACGGGCCTGAACTACCAGTCGATCGGTTCGTCGGGCGGCGTGCGCCAGATTCGCGCCAAGACCGTGGCCTTCGGTGCCACCGACTCGCCGCTGTCGGGCGACGAGCTGGGCAAGGACGGCCTGGTGCAGTTTCCGGCCATCATCGGCGGCACCGTGCCGGTGCTGAACATCGACGGCTTCAAGCCGGGCGAGCTGCGTGTCACCGGCCCGGTGCTGGCCGAAATGTTCCTGGGCACCATCAGCAAGTGGAATGACCCCAAGTTCGTCGCCCTGAACCCCGGCAAGGCCCTGCCTGACCAGGCCATTACCGTGGTGCACCGTGCCGACGGCTCGGGCACCACCTTCAACTGGACCGACTACCTGGCCACCGTCAGCAAGGACTTTGCCGACAAGGTGGGCAAGGGCAACGCCGTCAAGTGGCCGGCCGCCACCTCGGTCGGTGGCAAGGGCAACGAGGGCGTGGCCGCCAACGTCGGCCGCATCAAGGGCGCCATTGGCTACGTCGAGTACGCCTACGCCAAGAAGAACAAGTTGAACTACATGCAGGTGCAGAACCAGGCCGGCAAGTACATCACGCCCGACGACGACGCCTTTGCCGCCGCCGCCGCCGGCGTGGACTGGTTCAGCGTGCCGGGCATGGGCGTGTCGATGGTCAATGCCAAGGGCGACAAGTCCTGGCCCATCTCCACCGCCTCGTTCATCCTGATGTACAAGGACCCGGCCGACAAGGCGCAAAGCGCCGAAGTGCTGAAGTTCTTCGACTGGTCGTTCAAGAACGGCAAGAAGATGGCCGCCGACCTGGATTACGTGCCGCTGCCCGACACCCTGACCAACGAGATTCGCTCGAAGGTCTGGTCGCAGATCGCCAAGTAATCCCGCGGCTTGTCCAGCGACCCGACGGCCTTTGACGGTGCGTTGGGTCGTTTTTTGGGCGACACCATAATGACAGCGACGAGGACTGCATGAGCGTGGGCATGACAACCATGGACAACAGAGGGCCATCCCGTGACGAGGCTACCGCCATCGTCTCTCCCGGCATGGAAGCGATAGCCCGCCGGCAACGCTGGCAGGACATACTTTTTCACCGGGGCACGCAGGCCTTTTCGCTGCTGGTGCTGCTGGCGCTGATCGGCATCATGGTGTCGCTGTTCATCAGCGCCTGGCCGACTTTCAAGACGTTCGGTCTGAAGTTTCTGTGGACGGTGGAGTGGGACGTCGTCAACGAGCAGTTTGGCGCCGCCATCGCCATCGTCGGCACGGTGTTGAGTGCCGGCATCGCGCTGGTGCTGGCCGTGCCGCTGGCTTTCGGCGTCGCGCTGTTCCTGACCGAGAACTGCCCCGCCTGGCTGCGCCGCCCGCTGGGCACCGCCATCGAGTTGCTGGCTGCCGTGCCGTCCATCATCTACGGCATGTTCGGCCTGTTCGTGTTCGCACCGATCTTTGCCGACTACCTGCAGACGCCGCTGCAGCAAGTGCTGGGCGGCATGCCGCTGGTGGGCTGGCTGTTTGGTGGCGCCATCAACGGCATGGGCATCCTGGCGGCCGGCATCGTGCTGGCCTTCATGATCCTGCCCTACATCGCCGCCGTCATGCGCGACGTGTTCGAGATCGTGCCGCCCATCCTGCGCGAATCGGCCTATGGCCTGGGCTGCACCACCTGGGAAGTGGTGCGCAAGGTGGTGCTGCCGTACACGCAAAAAGGCGTCATCGGCGGCATCATGCTGGGCCTGGGCCGCGCGCTGGGCGAAACCATGGCGGTGACCTTCGTCATCGGCAACGCCAACCGCATGCCCACGTCGCTGTTTTCGCCCGGCACCTCGATCGCGTCGGTGCTGGCCAACGAATTCGGCGAAGCCGCCGACCTGCACCTGACCACGCTGTTCGCGCTCGGCTTCCTGTTGTTCATCATCACCTTCGTCGTGCTGTCGCTGGCCAAGATCATGATCATTCGCGCCGAGCGCGCCAAAGGCACCTGAGATGAATAGCTTGCAAGCCGAAACCGCGCTGTACAAGAAGCGCCGCGCCACCAACGCCATTGGTCTGGCGCTGTCCATGGCCGCCATGGTGCTGGGCCTGGTGGTGCTGCTGTGGATCCTGTTCGTGCTGCTCAGCAAGGGGCTGGCCGCGGTGGACCTGAACATGTTCACGCGCGACACCCCGGCGCCGGGCTCCGAGGGCGGTGGTCTGCGCAACGCCATCGTCGGCAGCCTGATGATGCTGGGCCTGACGGTGCTGGTGTCCACGCCCATCGGCATCCTTGCCGGTATCTACCTGGCCGAATACGGCGACGAGAGCAAGACCGCCGAACTCACGCGCTTCGTCACCGACATCATGCTGTCGGCGCCGTCCATCGTGCTGGGCCTGTTCGTGTACGCCATCCTGGTGGCGCCAATGGGGCATTTCTCGGGCTTCGCCGGCTCGCTGGCGCTGTCGCTGATCGCCATTCCGGTGGTGGTGCGCACCACCGAAAACATGCTGCGCCTGGTGCCCGGCAGCCTGCGTGAGGCCGCCGCCGCGCTGGGTGCGCCACGCTGGAAAGTCGCGCTGATGATCACCCTGCGCGCGGCCAAGAGCGGTGTCATCACCGGTCTGCTGCTGGCCATTGCCCGCGTCTCCGGCGAAACCGCGCCGCTGCTGTTCACCGCGCTCAACAACCAGTTCTTCAGCACCAACATGAGCCAGCCCATGGCCAACCTGCCGGTGGTGATCTTCCAGTTCGCCATGAGCCCGTACGACAACTGGATTCGCCTGGCCTGGGGCGGCGCGCTGCTCATCACGCTCACCGTGCTGGCCATCAACATCGTGGCGCGGGTGTTCTTCCGTGAAAAAACGGCAGGCCACTGATCGGCCACCTCACATCCACCATTGGCCCCCACAACCTTCCCAGAAAGAATCTCCATGGAAGTCGCCACCCACGTGCCCCAGGCCGCGATCCGCGGCAATGGCGTCAGCTTCGATCAGGAACGCCTGGCGCTCGAGATCAAGAACCTCAACTTCTTCTACGGCAACGGCTTTCAGGGCCTGAAGGGCATCCAGCTCGGCATCCCTGAGCACAAGGCCACGGCGTTCATCGGCCCGTCGGGCTGCGGCAAGTCGACCCTGCTGCGCACGCTCAACCGCATGTACAGCCTGTACCCGGGCCAGCGCGCCGAAGGCGAGATCCTGTTCTACGGCAAGAACATCCTCGATCCCAGCGTCGACGTCAACCTGCTGCGCGCCAGCATCGGCATGGTGTTCCAGAAGCCGACGCCGTTTCCGATGACGATCTACGAGAACATCGCCTTTGGCGTGCGTCTGTACGAGAACCTGAACAAGGCCGACATGGACGAGCGCGTCGAATGGGCGCTGGCCAAGGCCGCGCTGTGGGGCGAAGTCAAGGACAAGCTGGGCCAAAGTGGCCTGTCGTTGTCGGGCGGCCAGCAGCAGCGGCTGTGCATCGCGCGCAGCGTGGCGGTCAAGCCTTCGATCCTGTTGCTGGACGAGCCAACCTCGGCACTCGACCCGATATCGACCGGCAAGGTCGAGGAACTGGTGCATGAGCTCAAGCGCGACTACACCATCGCCATCGTCACGCACAACATGCAGCAGGCCGCGCGCGTGAGCGACTACACGGCCTACATGTACCTGGGCGAGCTGATCGAGTTCGGTGCCACCGAGGAGCTGTTCTTCAAGCCCAAGCGCAAGGAAACCGAGGATTACATTACCGGCCGCTTCGGCTAATACAGGAGACATGCCCCATGTACGACAAGCATTTGTCCAGCCAGTTCGACAACGAGCTCAACCGTGTGTCGTCCAACGTGCTGGAACTGGGTGGCCTGGTCGAAATGCAGATCCGTCAGGCCATCTATGCGCTGTCGGAATTCAGCATCGAGGTGGCCGACCAGGTTGAAAAAGACGAAGGGCGCGTGAACGCGCTGGAGCTGGAGATCGATCGAGAGCTGTCCAACATCATCGCGCGACGCCAGCCCACCGCCATCGACCTGCGTCTGCTGCTGGCGATCTCCAAGGCCACGGCCAACCTGGAGCGCGTGGGCGACGAGGCGGCAAAAATCGCCCGCATGGTCAAGCGCATCATCGACTCAGGCAAGTCGCGCCTGCTGCCCACGGGCGAGTTGCGCCACGCGGCCGACCTGGCGGCGCAGCAACTGCGCCGCGCGCTGGACGCCTTTGCGCGCCTGTCGGTCGATGACGCCGTGTCCGTCATCCGCGACGATGACCAGGTCGACGCCGAATTCGACGGTTTCGTGCGCAAGCTCATCACCTACATGATGGAAGACCCGCGCACGATATCGGCCGCGCTGGACCTGCTGACGCTGGCCAAGGCGATCGAGCGCATCGGCGATCACGCCAAGAACATTGCCGAATTCATCATCTACATCGTCAAGGGCGCCGACGTGCGCCACGGCGCGCTGGAACGGGTGGAGTCACTGGACCGATGAGAACCATGCCACGTGTCCTCATCGTCGAGGATGAGGCACCCATCGCAGAGCTGATCGCGGTCAACCTGCGCCACAACGGTTTTCAGCCGACATGGGCGATGGACAGCGAAACCGCCCAGCGCGAGCTCGACGCGGTGTTGCCCGACGTGATCCTGCTGGACTGGATGCTGCCCGGCGAAAGCGGCCTGTCGCTGGCGCGCAAGTGGCGCAAGGACCCGCGCACCAAGGGCGTGCCGATCCTGATGCTGACCGCGCGCGGCGACGAGGTTGACCGCGTGGCGGGGCTGGACGCCGGCGCCGACGATTACATCGTCAAACCCTTTTCGACCAAGGAAATGCTGGCGCGCATTCGCGCCGTGCTGCGCCGCCGCGCGCCCGAGCAGGACGGCGGCTCGGTGGCCATCGGTGCGTTGCTGCTCGACGCCGCCACGCACCGCGTGTCCTACGACGGGCAAATGCTCAAGATGGGGCCGACCGAGTTCAAGCTGCTGCACTATTTCATGAAGAACGCCGAGCGCGTGCACAGCCGCGGCCAGTTGCTCGACAAGGTGTGGGGCGACCACGTGTTCATCGAAGAGCGCACGGTGGACGTGCACGTCAAGCGCCTGCGCGAGGCCCTGGGCCCCGCCGGGGTGCTGATCGAAACCGTGCGTGGCGCCGGCTATCGGCTCACGGCGCAACCGCTGGTGCAGATACAGAACGCTTGAAAGCGGCGATGATGCGGCTGGCGCACTGACGCACCGCCACGCCGCGGCGCGCGATCTTTCATGGTTTTTCGGCTTTTTCTTCTGCTGCTGTCGCAAGCGACGCTTGGCCTGCTGGGCGGCGCGTGGCTGGGCTGGCCGGGGGCGGTCGGCGGGGTGGTGCTGGCCGCGCTGCTGATGCTGGCGCTGGACAGCTGGCGCGCGGGCCGCGTGCTGCGGTGGCTGGGGCAGGCCGATGTCACCGACGTGCCCGTGCTGCGTGGCCTGTGGGGAGAGGCCGCCTACCGCGCGCTGCGCGCGCTGCGCGCCGAGCAGCAGAAGACGCGCGACAGCGACGAGCGGCTGCGCGAGTTCGTGTCGGCCATCCAGGCGTCGCCCAACGGCGTCATCCTGCTCGACCCGGACGGCCGCATCGAGTGGTGCAACGACATTGCCGCCCGGCACTTCGGCATTGACCCGCAGCGCGACCTGCTGCAGCACATCGGCAACCTGGTGCGCGAGCCGGCTTTTGCCGCCTACTACGCCGGCAAGGACTACGAACGCCCGGTCAAGGTGATCGGCCGCGAGGACAAGCCGGGCCATCCGGTCAAGCTGTCGGTGCAGTTGCATTCCTACGGCGGCGGCCACCAGTTGATGCTGTCGATCGACGTGACCGCGCTGGCGCAGGCTGACGCCATGCGGCGCGACTTCGTGGCCAACGTGTCGCACGAAATTCGCACGCCGTTGACGGTGCTGGCCGGCTTTGTCGAGACCATGCAGAGCCTGCCTTTGGACGCGCGCGAGCGCGAACGCTATCTGGCCCTGATGGCCGCGCAGTCCGAGCGCATGCAGACCTTGGTCAATGACCTGCTGACCCTGTCGCGGCTGGAGGGTAGCCCGCCGCCAGGCGCCAGCGACGTGGTCGAGTTGGGTGCCTTGATGGCGCAATGCGAGGCCGAGGCGCGTGGCTTGTCGGGCTTGCTGCATCCGCCCGACGGCAAGCCGCAGCAATTGCGCTTCGGCGCGCCGCCGCCGTTCCAGCTGGCCGGCGCGGAGGGCGAGTTGCGCAGCGCCATGTCCAATCTGATCAACAACGCCGTGCGCTACACGCCCGCGGGGGGCAGCATCGACGTGCGCTGGGAACAGCTGCCGGACGGCCGCGCGCGCATGGTGGTAACGGATACCGGCCCCGGCATCGCGCCCGAGCACGTGCCGCGCCTGGGCGAGCGCTTTTACCGCGTCGACCGCAGCCGCTCGCGCGAATCGGGCGGCACCGGGCTGGGGCTGGCGATCACCAAGCACGTGGCGCAGCGCCACGGCGGCGAATTGCAGATCAGCAGCCAGCAGGGCAGGGGATCGGTCTTTGCGCTGGTGTTTCCGGCGCAGCGGGTTCGCGCGCTGCCGCCGCCAGCCGTCGCCGTCAGCGCCGCGTGACGCGCAGCAACAGCCCCACGAACAGCAGCGCCACCGCCCCCAGCGCCGCCGCGCTGGCCAGCCAGAACGCGCCCGGATCGTGCCAGCGGCCCAATGCGCCGATGCCGTGGAAAGCCCAGCGCAGGCCGCCGGTCAACCCCAGCCCCCACAGGATCACCCCGTAGATCAACAGCGGCGCCAGTGTGATGCGGTAGCTGCGCAGCACGAACAGGCTGACGGCCTGCACCGCGTCGCCCAGGTGGTAGAGGGCCACCCACGTCAGCAGCGGCGCGGCCACGGCAATCACGGCGGGTTGCTCGACGTACAGCGCGGCAATCGGCCGCGCCAGCAGCGCCAGCGCGGCGGCCATGGCCGCCGCCATCACGCCCGCGGCGCCCAGCCCCAGCCACGTGGCGCGCCGCGCCAGCGCCGGCTGCCCCGCGCCCATCCAGTAGCTGGTGCGCGCGCTGGTGGCGATGCCCAGCGCCAGCGGCACCATGTACAGCACCGCCGCGACGTTCGACGCGATCTGGTGCGCCGCCGACGCGGTGGCGCCCATGCGCGAGATGAACAGCGCCATGGCAGTGAACGACGACACCTCCACCGCCACCGCCAGGCCCGCGGGCAGCCCCAGCCGCAGAAAGGCCCCGATGCGCGCCGCATCTGGCCGTTCCAGCCGGTTCCACAGTGCATAGGGGCGGTAGAAGTGCTGCGTGCGCAGCAACCACACGGCGAAGGCCAGCAGCGCGTAGTTGACGACCAGCGTGGCCCAGGCGCAACCGGCCGCGCCCTGCGGTGCGATGCCGGCGCCGCCGAAGGTGAACCAGACCGACAGCGGCACCTTCAGCCCCAACGAGCCGATTTGCAGCGCCGACACCAGGCGCGGTTTGCCCAGGCTCTGGTTGAGCGTGCTGTACATGCGAAACAGCAACGCCGGCGGCAGCGCCCAGGCCAGTACCGCCAGGTAGCGCCGCACTTCTACCTGCAGCGGCGCGGGCACGCCGGTGGCGTCCAGCAGCGGCCCCGGTGACAGCAGCGCCGCCATGCCGACCACGATGGTGGCGGCGCACAGGTAAAGCGCCTGGCGCACCGACCGCCCGACATCGGCCGCACGCTGGCTGCCGTGCAGCTCGGCCCACACCGGCAGCAAGGCCTGCAGAATGCCCATCAGCCCCACATACACGCTGATGTAGACGGCCGTGCCCACCGACAGCGCCGCCAGCGCGTCTTCGGCATAGCGGCCGGCGACCACGGTGTCGGTAACGCCGAACGCCATGACCGCCAGTTGCCCGGCCAGCACCACGCCGGCATGGCTGCCAAGCGTGCGCAATTCGGCGGCGCGGGTGGGGGCGACCAAGGCCGCGGGGCTGGCGTTGGGCATTCAATCAGGCCTGCGCGCGCATCCCTGCTTCGCAGATAGCTATTGAAAATATAGCTAACCGCATGCCGTCACTGCCAGATGGCAGGGCCTTGCCAGCGCCTTCAGTCACCCCGCTCATGGCCTGGCAGCGGGCGCGGTGCGGCGGAACACCATCAGGCTTTCATTGTCGTCGGTGGGGCGGCGCACGCGTGCTTGCAACTGCCAGTCGGTCAGGTTTACCGTGGCCGGCAGGCTGGACTGGGCGTCGACGTCGACCAACAGCCAAGGGCATTGCCCCGGCCCGCGCGCCGGCACGGGCAGCCAGCGGCCATGAAAGCGCACCGCCGCCACCTGCGGCGCGCCCAACCCGTGCACCTGCACGCAGGGCGCGTCGCCCACCAGCGCGCGGATCTCGCGCATCTGCGGCGCAAAGCTGCGGGCGTAGTCCAGCGCCGGCAGCCACAGCGTCATCAGCAACAGCCAGCACAACGCGGCGCCAGCGGCCGGCAGCACCAGGCTCTTCCACAGCGCGGTGCGATGGCGCCCGGTGCGCCAGCGGGCCAGCCCAATCCAGGCCAGCGTGGCGGCCGCCGCAGCCAAAAAGGCCGGCCACTGCCACACCGGCTCGAAACCCGGCGCCAGCCGCGCCACGTTGGCCGCCGGCTTGGCGGGCACGCCCGTCTGCATGGCCACCCACACGACCCAGATCACCAGCGCCCAGCCGGTGAAGAACAGCACGGTGAACCAGTCGATCAGCGACGACGCGCTGCGGCTGAAGGTGGGCAGCGCCAGCGCCGCCAGCGCCGCCAATGCCGGCAGCGCCAGCAACAGCGCGCGGTCGCCGGCCAGCGTGGCCACGGTAGTCATCAACGGTACGCCGGCGATCAGCAGCGGCAGGCCCAGGTGGCGCTGATCGCGCACGTCCAGCAACTGGCGGCGCCAGCGCCACAGCGTCCACAGCGCCAGCGGCCAGGCCGGCCACGTGAACCACAGCGCCATCTTGACCAGCCCGCGCCAGTCCGTCCAGCTGCTGCGCCACGGCGCGATGTCCCAGCGCAGCAGCGACAAGCTCAGCGACAGCCCCAGGCAGAGCGCAATCAGTGCCAGCAGCACCCCCAAGCCGCGCCGGCGTGCCGCTGCGCGCAAGGGGGCGCGTCCGGGCAACGCCAGCGCCAGCAGGCTGAGGCTGGCGTAGATCAGCGCCGTGGCCGGCGCGCCCGACAGCGTCAGACCCGGCAGGCCCGCCAGCAGCGCGAGCGACGAGGCCAGCGCACGCGTGGGCAGCGCCGCCAGCCCGTAGAACACCAACGTACCGAAGAACAACTGCGCCAGGGCCGGCGTGGTCTCGTGCGAGAACTGCGCCAGCCCCAGCGTGGCAATCAGCGCCAGCAGTCCGCCGTCGGCCAGCGCGCGCGCGTAGTCACGCGGCTCGGCTTCGCCCCCAAAGGCAAACGCCACCGGCTGCGCGCCGGGGTGGCGCGCCAAGTGGTAGACCGCGTACCAGGTGGCCGTCAGCATGCCGGCCAACATCAGCACAAACGGCACGCGGGCGGCGAAGTCGGGCGCCACGCCCAGTGGCGTAAGCAACTGCATTGCCCAAACCCCCAGCCAATAGGGCAGCAGGGCGCTGCTTTCGGGCACCATGCCCATCAGGGTCGGACTGAGCCAGTGGTGCCAGTGGCCTGCATCCAGCAGCGCCAGCATGTAGCCGAAGCTGGCAATGTCCGCGTTCTTCCACGGCTCGCGCCCCACGTAACCCGGAATGACATAGGCCGCGCACAGCAGCAGCAGCGCCCAGCGCGGCAGGCGCCGGACCGCGTCCTGCGTGACGATGGCGGGGCTGGGCGTGCTCAAGGGACGGCTGCAAGAACGGGAAGGGGCCGAAAACAACAATTCTGCCGGAGCTTCATCCACCGGCAGAAAAAAAGGCAGCACGCGGGCGTGCTGCCTTTTGGGTGACGACCGGCCTCGTCGGGCCGGTTGCGATCAGCGTGCGACCTTGCCGTAGCGGTTGCGGAACTTCTCGACGCGGCCACCCATGTTGTCGACCGACTTCTGCGTGCCGGTGTAGAAGGGGTGCGATTCGCTGGAGGTGTCCAGCTTGTACAGCGGGTATTCCTTGCCCTCGAACGTCTCGGTTTCGCGCGTGTTGACGCACGAGCGCGTCACGAACTTGAAGCCGTTGGACAGATCCACGAACAGCACTTCGCGGTAGTTGGGGTGAATGCCTTCACGCATGATGAATTTCCTGGGGTGTTCACTGCGGCAGCCGCGCCGGCCCATCCGACGTACTTTCCACGAAACCGCGCATTATACCGAATATCGTACGAAGCGAATCGAATGGCCGCGGAGCAGGCCATGCCAGTGATCGCCGTGGCCGGGCTTGTACCGGCCACCAGCGATGTCCCCTTGCGCAGCAAAAGGGGGAAGGCGCCGCAGGCGACTCAGGGGGTTAACCGCCCCTTCTCATCATGTCGAAAAACTCGACGTTGGTCTTGGTCGCCTTCATGCTCTTGATGACCATTTCCATCGCCTCAATCTCGTCCATGTTGTACATGAACTGGCGCAGGATGCGGGTTTTTTGCAGCACCTCGGGCGCCAGCAGCAGCTCTTCCCGGCGCGTGCCCGAGCGGTTGAGCTGGATGCTGGGGAACACGCGCTTTTCGTACAGGCGGCGGTCCAGGTGGATTTCGCTGTTGCCGGTGCCCTTGAATTCTTCAAAGATCACTTCGTCCATGCGGCTGCCGGTGTCGATCAGCGCGGTGGCGATGATGGTCAGGCTGCCGCCTTCTTCGACGTTGCGCGCCGCGCCCAGAAAGCGCTTGGGGCGGTGCAGCGCGTTGGCATCGACGCCACCCGTCAGCACCTTGCCCGACGAGGGCACGACGTTGTTGTAGGCGCGCGCCAGGCGGGTGATGGAGTCGAGCAAGATGACCACGTCCTTCTTCAACTCGACCAGGCGCTTGGCGCGCTCGATCACCATCTCGGCCACGTGCACGTGGCGCGCGGCCGGCTCGTCAAAGGTGGAGGCAATCACCTCGCCTTTGACCGAGCGCTGCATGTCGGTCACTTCCTCAGGCCGCTCATCGACCAGCAGCACCATCATGTGCGCCTCGGGGTAGTTGGCGCTGATGGCGTGGGCGATGGTTTGCATCATCACCGTCTTGCCGCTCTTGGGCGGCGCCACGATCAGCGCGCGCTGGCCTTTGCCGATGGGCGCGATGACGTCGATGATGCGGCCGGTGATGTTCTCCTCGCCCTTGAAGGCATCGCGCTCCAGACGCATCTGCTCGCGCGGGAACAGCGGCGTCAGGTTCTCGAACATCACCTTGTGCTTGTTCTGCTCGGCCGGGCCGCCGTTGACCATGTCGAGCTTGGTCAATGCAAAGTAGCGCTCGCCATCCTTGGGGATGCGCACCTCGCCCTCGATCATGTCGCCGGTGTGCAGGTTGAAGCGGCGCACCTGGCTGGGGCTGATGTAGATGTCGTCGGTGCTGGCGGTGTAGCTGCTGTCCGGGCTGCGCAAAAAACCGAAGCCGTCGGGCAGGATCTCCAGCACGCCGTCGGCAAACACCTGCTCGCCGCCCTTGGCGCGCTTCTTGATGATGGCGAACATCAGCTCCTGCTTGCGCATGCGGCCCGCGTTGTCGATTTCCAGCGTTTCGGCCTGCTTCAGCAGTTCGGAAACGTGCAGTGCTTTCAGTTCGTTCAGGTGCATGGCGTTCGTCTTGCGGTGGGCTGCGATCCAGCAGCGGGATCGGCCAATCGATGGAGCGGCGAGATGAAGAAAGAGATTGGGGAGGCGGGGCGAGGCTGGTGAAGCGGCCTCGCTGCGGGCGCGTTGTCGACCAAGGCGCCGGGCCGGCGCTGACTGTCGCGCACCGGCTTTCGAAGAGAGATTATGACAGCAAAAGAAAACCGGCCAACGGGCCGGTTCAGCAGGGCGCGGTCAGGCCAGTTGCTGGTCGATGAACTGCGCCAGCTGCGCCTTGGTCAGCGCGCCCACCTTGGTGGCCGCCAGCTGGCCGTTCTTGAACACCATCAGCGTCGGGATCCCGCGGATGCCGAACTTGGCCGGCACGACGCGGTTCTCGTCGACGTTGACCTTGGCGATCTGCAGCCGGCCGTTATAGGTGGTGGCCAGTTCGTCCAACGTTGGCGCGATGGCCTTGCAGGGCCCGCACCATTCGGCCCAGAAATCGACCAGCACGGGCTTGTCGGACTTCAGGACGTCGGTTTCAAAAGAGCTGTCGCTCACATGCTTGATCAATTCATTGGCCATGGTGGGTAAGGCCCGGCAACACGCGGGCGCTGTAAGGATAAAGTGACGATGATTGTGACAGAAACGCCTTTTCCTCATTGCCACGGCGGCGACTCGCAAACGCTATGGCCACGATAGCTGAAACCTTGCCACCCGCCCCGCTGGACGGGGTCACGCGCGGCTGGCGCGACTTGCTGGCGCGGGTCAATGCCCAATTGCGCGCGCTGGCCGCGCACCCCGCGCGCAGCGTGGTGCTGCTGCCCTACGCGCAGCTGATGCCGCTGGCCGCGCGCCTGTGGGCGGCGCAGTGTCCCGACGGCTTTGCGCCGCGCTTCGAGACCACGCGCAACTGGGCGGCACGCGTCGGCTGGTTCGCGCCCGGTCCGCACGACCTAACCTTCGACCACGGGCGCGATCTGCTCACCGCCGCCGTGTTGCTGGACGGCGCGGGCCTGGCGGCGCAGCGCGCGCTGCTGGCCGGCCCGCTGGTCGAACAGGCCACGCAGCTGGGCCAGATCGCTGCCAGCCTGCCGCCCGCGCTGCGCCCCGACTGGGCCGAGCAGGCACGCGCCGCGCTGCCGCCGGTGGGTGATGGCCCGCTGGCGCTCGAAGCCGCCGTGGGCCGCATCGCCATCGCCTGGGCGGGCAACTCGGACTACGCCACCGACGTGCTGTTCGCCCCGCGCGTGGTCGACGCGCTCGATGCGCTGCTCATCGTGCCCGGCCTGCTGCCCGATCCGCTGACCGAAACGCTGGCCGAGCACTATTTTGAAAAGGCCGTGCTGCTGAACGTGCAGTCCGACACGCCCCCCGGCCACATCGCCCTGCACGCCTGCGCCGATGCCGAGGACGAGGCCGAGCGCGCCGCCGCCTGCGTGCTGCGCCACATCGACGCCGGCCGCGTGCCGGTGGCGCTGGTCGCCGGCGACCGCGTGCTGACGCGCCGCGTCAATGCGCTGCTGGCCGAACGTGGCGTGCGCGCGGGCGAGGCCTTGCGTGACGAAACAGGCTGGAAGCTCTCCACCACCCACGCCGCCGCGCAGCTGATGGCGGCGCTGCGCGCCTCGGCGCCGCGCGCGTCCACCGACGAGGTGCTCGATTGGCTCAAGGTCGCCCCCGCGTTTGATGCGCAGCCGCAGCGCGGGCTGGAGCGCCGCCTGCGCCGCGATGCCGTGCGCGGCTGGCCGCAGGCGGCGCTGCTCACGGCCGACCAAGCGCTCACGCAGCAGATCGAAGCGCTGCGCGCGCCGATGAGCGCCGCGCGCCCGCTGGCCGACTGGCTGGCCGCCCTGCGCACGCTGCTGCAAGGCTGCGGCCTGTGGCCGCTGCTGGTGGCCGACGTCGCCGGCAACGCCGTCATCGACGCCCTGGGGCTGAACGATGAAGCGCTGGCCGACTGGCGCGACTGGCCCGTCGCGCAGCGCCGCATGGGCCTGGCCGAATTCACCCGCTGGGTGGGCGATGCGCTGGAAGCCGCCAGCTTCCGCCCGCCGCACCCGGCCGACGCGCAGGTCGTGGTGCTGCCCATGGCCCAGTTGCTCGGCCGGCCCTTTGCTGCGCTGGTGCTGCCCGGCGCCGATGAGCAGCGTCTGCCCGCCGCGCCCGAGCCGCCCGGCCCGTGGAGCGCCGCGCAGCGCCAGGCCCTGCGCCTGCCCACGCGCGAGGACTTGCGCGAGGCGCAGGCCGCCGCCTGGGCGCTGGCGCTGCGCGTGCCGCAGGTGGATGTGCTGTGGCGCCACGCCGACGACAACGGCGAGCCGCTGCTGCCCTCGCCCCTGGTGCAGTCGCTACAACTTCAGGAGCTGGCCGCGCTTGGTACAGAAGCGCGAGCGGCCCGTTTCATTCAAATTCACCCCACCCAGCGTCCGCAGCCCCGCGGTGACGCGCTGCCCACGCAGCCGCTGTCGGCCAGCGGCTACGAGATGCTGCGCGCCTGCCCTTACCGCTTCTTCGCGCTGCGCCAGTTGGGGCTGGCGGAAGAGGGCGAGCTGGACGTGGACATCGACAAACGCGACTGGGGCAACTGGCTGCACGACACGCTGCGCGGCTTTCACGAAGCACTGCGCGATGCGCCCGATGCCGACCGTCTGGCCTTGATCGACGCCGCCGCCGAAGCCGCCACCGAGGGGCTCGGCCCCAGCCTGGAGCCGGGCGAATTCATGCCCTTTGCCGTCGCTTGGCCCACGCTGCGCGATGCCTATCTGCAATGGCTCGCCAAGCATGAGGCCAGCGGCGCGCGCTTCAAGCTGGCCGAAGAAAGCATCGACACCCAACGCGGCCCGCTGCGGCTCAAAGGCCAGATCGACCGCATCGACGACGTGCAAGACGGCGCCGCCCTGCTGATCGACTACAAGACCGAGCCGCTCACCCGCACGCGCGAGCGCGTCAAGGCCGGCAACGAAGACACGCAACTGCCCTTTTACGCCCTGCTGTCCGGCGCCGACGCGCCGCGCGCTGCCTACCTGAACCTGTCCGAACGCGAAACGCCCAGCCTGAACGAATTGCCCGATCTGCCTGAATTGGCCGCGCAGTTGTACGAAGGTATGGCGCACGACCTGGCCCAAATTGCCGTGGGCGAACCGCTGCCCGCGCTCGGCGAAGGCAGCGTGTGCGACTGGTGCGATGCGCGGGGCTTGTGCCGCAAGGATTTCTGGAGCCAAGGGTGATGCTGAATACAAAACAGCCGGACGCGAAGGACGCAAAAGCTCGCGAAGGACGCGAAAAAAACATCTTTGGTTTTCCCTTCGCGTCCTTCGCGAAACCTTCGCGCCCTTCGCGTCCGGCTGTTGGGTCTTGAGGGGCTGCCCAATGACCAATCCGGCCTACGAACACAACGGCGCCCCCTGCAGCCGCGCCGCCTTCTACGCCATCGCTTGCGACCCGCGCCGCAGCGTGGCGGTGGAGGCCTGCGCGGGCGCGGGCAAGACGTGGATGCTGGTCTCGCGCATCCTGCGCGCGCTGCTCGACGGCGCCGCGCCGCAAGAAATCCTCGCCATCACCTTCACCAAGAAGGCCGCCGGCGAGATGCGCGAGCGGCTGCAACAGTGGCTGGCCGACTTCGCGCGGCCACGCACGGGCGAGACACCAGAGCAATGGCAAACGCGCCTGGACGCTGAGCTGATTGCAAGAGGAATCGAGCCCCAGCGCTTGCCAGGCCAGCGCGAGCAGCTACAAAATTTATACCAGTCCCTGCTGGCCCAAGGCCGCCCGGTGCAGATCCGCACCTTCCACAGCTGGTTTGCCGCGCTCTTGCGCAGCGCGCCGCTGTCGGTGTTGCAGCAACTGGGGCTGCCCTCCAGCTACGAGCTGCTCGAAGACGATGCCGACGCCGTGGCCGAGGTCTGGCGCCGCTACCTGCGCCGCGTGGCGGGCGATGCCCATTTAAGCGCCGACTACGCCGCGCTCGTCGCCACGCTGGGCCGCCACCGCGCCCACGCCGCGCTGGAAGGCGCGCTGGCCCGCCGCGTGGAGTTTCTGCTGGCCGACGCGGCCGGTCACGTCGATGAGGCCGTGGCGCCGTTCGACGTGCTTTACCCGTGCCTGGCCGGCGTGGACCAGCCCGCCGAATGGTTACTGCAACGCGCCGCTGGCCGCGCCCTGCTGCAAGACGCGGCCCGCGCGCTCGCCCCCATGGCCCGCACCTACGCCGCCAAGGGCGCCGAACTGCTGGCGGCGCTCGACGCGGGCGATTGGGGCGGCGTGGTCGCCGCGCTGTTCACCCAGGCCGGCAAGCCGCGCGTCTTCGGCAAGTCGCACGACGACATCCGCGCCGCGCAAAACGAGGTCGAAGCCGTATTGGCGGCTGAAGCCCAGCACGCCGCGCGCCAACACCACCAGCGCATGGCCCGCCTCACGCGGCCGCTGATCGAATCGTTTGCCGAGCTGAAACGCGAGCGCGGCTGGGTCGACATGAGCGATGTCGAGCGCGCCGCGCTCACCCTGCTGTCCGATCCCTTCTTGAGCGGCTGGGTGCAAGAGCGGCTGGACGCGCGCACTCGCCACCTGCTCATCGACGAGTTTCAGGACACCAACCCGCTGCAGTGGCAGGCGCTGCACGCGTGGCTGTCGTCCTATGCGGGCGCCGGGGGCGGGCAAGACGCGCCCAGCGTGTTCATCGTCGGCGACCCCAAGCAAAGCATTTACCGCTTTCGCCGCGCCGACCCGCAGGTCTTCATCGCCGCGCAGGATTTCATCGTGCACGCGCTCGGCGGCGACCGACTGGCCTGCGACCACACGCACCGCAACGCGCCCGAAGTGCTGGGCGCCGTCAACGAAGTGATGCTGGCAGCGCAGGCCGCCGACGAGTTCAGCGGCTATCGCGCGCACAGCACCGAATCCGCCGCGCGCGGCCACATCGGCGCGCTGCCGCTCATCCCGCGCCCTGATCGCGCCGCCACCGACGAGGGCGATGAGCCCGCGTGGCGCGACAGCCTGACCACCCCGCGCGTGGTGCTCGAAGACAGCCTGTGCACCCTCGAATCCCGCCAGGCCGCCCGCTGGATCGCCCACCGCATCGCCGCCGGCGTGCCGCCCGAGCGCCTGATGGTGCTGGCCCGCAAGCGCCTGCCGTTGGGCGAGTTGCAGTCTGAATTGCGCCAACTGGGCATCGCCTGCGAACAGCCCGAGCAGCAACTGCTGGGCGAGCAACCCGCGGTGCAGGACGTGCTGGCGCTGGTCGATGCGCTGGTGTCGCCGGGGCACGATCTGGCGCTGGCGCGGGCGCTGAAATCGCCGCTGTTTGGCTTGAGCGATGACGATCTGGTGCGCATCGCTTTGACCGTGCGCGATGCCACTCCCTCGCCCCTCTGGGGAGAGGGCAGGGGTGAGGGGCAGCCCCCCCCC
>Ga0208823_1000035_pt1 | contig 112105 bp, 96 predicted proteins | sample AD_UKC075_MetaG_FD_184440 | JGI IMG/M metagenome (GOLD analysis project Ga0208823, IMG submission 184440) | Active sludge microbial communities of municipal wastewater-treating anaerobic digesters from USA - AD_UKC075_MetaG (SPAdes) (version 2) | ecosystem: Engineered > Bioreactor > Anaerobic >...
CACGCTGGTGCGCACCAGCGTGCCCTGCCGCGAGCGCAGCGAACCGACGGCGTTGACGTCTTCGGCCACCGGCTGCACGCGCACCAGCGTGGACTCGACCACCACCGGGCCGCCGCCACCGCCCGCGCCCGCGCCGCCCCCGCTAGCACCGCCGCCACCGCCCTGCCCCGCTGGCCGCGCCGCGCTGGCCACGGCCACGGGACGCGCTTCACCGCTCGGCCCGCCGCGCTGCAACCACCACGCACCCGTGCCCAGCGCCACGAGCGCGCCGATGGCAACCAAGGGCACCCACTTAGACCGGGTCATGACCAGCGGCCCCGCGCAGGGACGAAAAACGGCGACGATGCGGCAGCATGGGCTGTCAGTGTGTAGGCAAAACCGTGATTTAGCCACATCGCCATGCGCCAAGCTGACTGGCAGCCGACCACGGGGGCAACTTCACCTGTGATTTACAAAAAAATGTTGGCCATCAGCGTAGGCTTGCGGCGCCGTCGGCCGCCCCGCGTGACCGGCACCCCATCAGCCGCCGGCGCGCGGCACGCCCCGGTTGGCCAGTTGGTCGGCGCGTTCGTTTTCGGGGTGGCCCGCGTGCCCTCGCACCCAATGCCAGTGGATGCGGTGGCCCGCGCCCGACACCAGCGCGTCGAGCTTCTGCCAGAGGTCGACGTTCTTCACCGGCTGCCCGGTGGAGGTGCGCCAGCCCTTGGCCTTCCAACCCGCGATCCAGGCGGTGATGCCCTGGCGCACGTACTGGCTGTCCAGATAAAGGTCGATCTCGCACGGCCGCTTGACCGCGCTCAGGCCTTCGATGACGGCCGTCAACTCCATGCGGTTGTTGGTGGTCATGGCTTCGCCGCCGAACAATTCCTTTTCGTGGCCAGTCGCGCGCAGCAGCACGCCCCAGCCGCCCGGCCCGGGGTTGCCCTTGCAGGCGCCGTCGGTGTAGATCTCGATGCGATTCACGGTGATGATTCAGTATGCGTTGTCGGGGCGGCGCGGTTAGCTACAGAAGCAGGAGCACCGACGGGCACCGGTGCCGTCTTCCAGGCAGCGCCCACCAGCTTGGCGCCGTGCGTGCGCTTGACGGCCACCAGGCAGTAGGCGGCGCCAAACACCGGCCACCAGCGCGCACCGGCGCGGTCCATCCATTCGAAGCGCGCCAGGCCGCGTTCGCTGCGCGCAGCGGGGCGCCAGCAGCCAAAGGTCAGCGATTCCAGTTCAAACTGCAGCAGCCGCAGCCAGTCGCGCAGCCGCCAGTGGCTGATGAATTCGTTTGCCTGCGGCAGAAACGGCTGCGCGCTGCCGACCGGCAGCTTGAGTTGCGCGCGCCATTGCCGCAAGCCCCACAGGCTGGCCGGATTCAGCCCCGCAATCGCCACCCGCCCCTCGTGCACCAGCACGCGGTGCACTTCGCGCAAGGTGGCGTGCGGATCGGGGCTGAATTCGAGCGTGTGCGGCAGCACCACCAGGTCGACGCTGGCTTCGGCGAACGGCAGCGCCGTCGGGTCCATGACCAGCGAGGGGCCGACGACGGCCCCATTCAAGCCCTGGTCATCGCCCGCCGGACGCGGCGGCGTCGCGGCCAGCCAGCGGTGCGGCATGCGGTTGGCGGCCAGGGTATCGATGTTGCCCAACCCCACCTGCAGCGCGTGGTAGCCGAACACGTCGGCCAGCGCAGTCTCGAACTGCGCGCGCTCCCAGTTCAGCAGGTACTGGCCGGGCGGCGACTGAAACCAATCGGTCATGCGCCCCCCTGCGGCACTGCGCGCCTTTCGCAGGGAGAGGCGACGACGTGGGCGGCCGGCGCAGGTACGGCCGCGGCGTTCCGGCATGGCCTGCTCCACAGGCTTGCTGCGCTGGTCGGCCACGCGCATGCCGACCGGGCGCGCCACGCCAAGCCCCCGCCCTGTGGGCCACGTGTGGCCGCGCGCGGGGTTTGGGACGCTGGGGATGTAAAGATGGGTTGCAAGGCTCGGGACGGTGGCAGCGGTTTTTATAATCCGCCGCTCATGGATTTGATTGCGCTTCCCGCTTTTTCCGACAACTACTTCTGGCTGCTGCACAACGGCGCCGATGCGCTGGTGGTGGACCCGGGCGACGCAGCGCCCGTGCAGGCCGCGCTGGCAACGCACGGTTTGCGGCTGTCGGACATTCTAGTCACGCACCACCACGCCGATCACACGGGCGGCGTGGCCGCCTTGCGCGCGGCCACCGGCGCCCGCGTGTTCGGCCCTGCGCGCGAACGCATTCCCGAGCCGTTCACGCCGCTGGCCGGCGGCGACGTGGTGCAGGCCCTGGGCGTGGGCTGGCGCGTGATCGACGTGCCGGGGCACACGGCGGGGCACATTGCCTACTTCGCACCGGATGTTGACGGCGCGCCGCTGCTTTTTTGCGGCGACACGTTGTTTTCAGGCGGCTGCGGGCGCCTGTTCGAAGGCACGCCCTCGCAGATGCTGGCCTCGCTCGACGCGCTGGCCGCCTTGCCCGCCGACACGCGGGTGTGTTGCGCGCACGAATACACGCTGTCCAACCTGCGCTTTGCGCGCGCGGTCGAGCCGGGCAACGCGGCGCTGGCGGACTACGAGCGGCACTGTCAGCAACTGCGCGCCGAAGGCCAGCCCACGCTGCCTTCCACCATCGGCACGGAGCACGCCATCAACCCATTCCTGCGCAGCCGCGAACCCGCGGTGGCCCGGTCGGTGCGCAAGCGCGCGCCCGCCGCAACCGACGAAGTGGCGGTGTTCGCCGCGCTTCGCCAATGGAAAAACGAGTTTTGATGAACAGATTTCTAGGCTTGGCGCTGGCCGCCAGCATCGCCCTGGCCGGCTGCGCCGCGCCCGGCACGTCTTCGCCAGGCAGCAGCGGCGGCACTGCCACCACCCGCGGCGTGGCCCGGTCGGGCGAGATGCCCGACGTCGCGGTGTCCGAACTGCGCGGCACCAGCGTGGCTGCACTGGAAGCGCCGGCCGACTTGTGGGACCGCATCCGCCGCGGCTACGCCATGCCGGAGATGGAAGGCGATCTGGTGACGCGGCACGAGCAGTGGTACGGCACGCGGCCGGACTACATCGAGCGCATGGTTAGCCGCTCGCGCCTGTACATCTTCCACATCGTCGAAGAGCTGGAATTGCGCGGCATGCCGACCGAGCTGGCGCTGCTGCCCTACATCGAATCGGCCTTCAACCCGCAGGCCGTCAGCAGCGCCAAGGCGGCCGGCATGTGGCAGTTCATGCCGGCCACGGGGCGCGACTTTCAGTTGCGGCAGAACATGTTCCGCGACGACCGTCGCAACGTGCTGGACTCGACCCGCGCGGCGCTCGACTACCTGCAGAAGCTGCACGACATGTTCGGCGACTGGCACCTGGCGCTGGCCGCCTACAACTGGGGCCAGGGCAACGTCAAGCGCGCCATCGAACGCAACCAGGCCGCCGGTCTGTCCATCGGCTACATGGACCTGAACATGCCGGCCGAGACGCGCAACTACGTGCCCAAGCTGCAGGCGGTCAAGAACATCATCGCCAATCCACAACGTTATGGCACGGTGCTGCCGCTGATCGAGAACCACCCCTTCTTCGACACCGTCGACATCAAGCACGACATCGACGTGGAAACCGCGGCGCGCATGGCCGAAGTGCGGGTGGAGGACTTCAAGGCGCTCAATCCGTCGCAGCGCAAGCCGGTGATCTTTGCCGCCGGCACGCCGCAGATTCTGCTGCCCTGGAACAACGCCGCCGTCTTCCAGCAGAAGCTGGCCAAGGCCGACCCGGCGTCGCTGGCCTCATGGACGGCGTGGGTGGCACCGTCCACCCTGCCCTCGCGCGAAGTCGCCAGCCGCTTCGGCATGGACGAGGAAGACTTCCGCGAGATGAACAACATCCCGCGCGGCATGGTGATCAAGGCCGGCTCCACGCTGCTGGTGCGCCGCGCGGGCCAGGCCGGCGCGGTGGCCGAAAGCGTCGTCAACAACGCGCACCTGGCGTACACGCCCGAGATCGTGCTCAAGCGCACCAGCGTGCGCGCGCGCAAGGGCGATTCCATCGCCACCGTGGCCGCGCGCTACGACCTGCCCGCCGCCACCGTGGCGGGCTGGAACCACACCAGCGCCCGCGCTGGCCTGAAGCGCGGTCAGGCGGTGGTGCTGTTCCTGCCGGTGCGCGCCGCCGCCGCAGCTGCGCGCGAAGGGCTGGAAGCCGCACGCCGCGAACAGGCCGAGGAACGCCGCGCCCGCGCCAGCACGACGGCGGCCGAGCGCAAGCGCGATGCGCGGCAAGCGCGCGAGACCCACGGCGCCGCCAAGCGTGGGCGTGCCGACCGCCAGGCCAGCACCCACGACAGGGACAAAAGCAAGGACAAGGCCAAGGACAAGGCGGGCTCCAAGCGCGAATCCGCGAAAACCGCCGCGGCCAAGGCCAAGCCCGCCCAGTCGGACGGCAAGGCCAGACCAGCCAAGTCAGCGCCCAAGCCCGCCAACAAGGCGGCGGCCAAGCCCAAGCGCTGACTGACGGCGGGCCGACGGCGCGTCAGCCTGCCGGCGTGCCGGCGCCGATGCCCGACACCTGAAAGCGCTGTTTGGCGCGGCGCGCGAAGTCATTGGTGTAGGTGGCGCCCGGCGACTGCGCGCGCACCGTGCCGCCGCTTGGAAAGTACTGCGACACGATGCGGTGCGCCACCGCCACACCCTCCTCGGACACCATGCCGTCGGGCGACAGCGCCTCGCGCGCCTTTTCGAGCGCAGCCAGGTAAATGGCGCGGTCGCCATACATGTAAGCCTCGGGCACGGCGCGCACGATATCGCTGGGGCCAGCCGTCTGCAGCCATTTCAGCGCCCGCACCACGGCATGGGTCAGCGCCTGCACCGTGGGCGCGTAGCGCACCACAAACGCCTGCGGCGCGTACAGGCAGGCGCCAGGCATGGGGCCGCCGTACAAGTCCTGCGTGCCGCGCAGCGAGCGTGTGTCGGCCAGCACGCGAATGTCGCCGCGAAACTCCAGCATGCTGATCACCGGGTCGATGCTGGAGATGGCGTCGACGCGCCCTTCGCGCACCGCGCTGGCGGCCGCCGTCGACGTGCCGACACCAACGTACTCAACGTCGGTGGGCAACAAGCCGTGGCGCGCCAGCAGCATCTGCGCGAACCAGTGCGTCAAAGAATCGGGCGCCGACACGCCAATGCGATGGCCCTTGAGCTGCGCCAGCGCCCTGGCATCGGGCACGACGCGCGGATTCGCGCCAAACACCACCTGCGGCGCGCGCCCCAGAAACACGAACGCGCGGCAGCTGTAGCCACGCTGGCGCAGCAAGATGGCGTGTTCGAGCCCGCCGAGGGCCACGTCGGCCCGGCCCTGCAACATCGACTGCTGTGCCAGGCTGCCGCCGGCATGGTCCAGCAGTTCGACGTCCAGGCCTTCGTCGCTGAAGTAATTGAGCTGTTCGGCAACGGCCAGCGGCAAGCAGTACAGCGCTGTCTTGCCGCCGACGGCGATGGCGATTTTTCGCTTGTCCTGCAGCGACTGCGCGCGCGCCACGCCCACAGCCGCCGCCGCCGCCACGGCCGTGCGCAGCCAGCGGCGGCGTGTCATTGGGACGGGTGATGGACGATGAATGGCTGGGTGAAACATGGCGCAGTGCAATCCATCCGACGGTAGCGCAAGCCTTGCGGCCAGGGCATCGGCAGCTACCCGCATGGGGTTTGTGTGTAGGGTCGGTCGCGCGGTCAGGAGGAAGTCAGGCTCGCGCCCTGAACACGCCGCAACAAGCGTGCGACAGTGCCAGCGCGGGCGCTGCGGCCATGCTCGGTGAATGCGCGTCTGCCGCGGCTCTGACGCACGCAGATACACGACATGAAGCTATCAAAAACAAAGCAACCGAGCGCCGGCGATCAGCGCCGGTCGGCCAGTGCATGCGCGATGGTGCCGAGGTCGACGTATTCCAGTTCGCTGCCGGCCGGCACACCGCGCGCCAGGCGTGTGACGGTAAGCCCGCGGCTCTTGAGTGTCTGCCCGATGACGTGCGCGGTGGCTTCGCCCTCGGCGGTGAAGTTGGTGGCCAGGATCACCTCCTGCACCGTGCCATCCAGCGCGCGCTCGATCAGTTTGTGCACACCGATATCGCGCGGGCCGATGCCGTCGAGCGGACTGAGTTTGCCCATCAGCACGAAATAGCGGCCATTGAACGCCGCCGTGCGCTCAAGCGCCGCCTGGTCGGCTGGCGTTTCGACCACCGCCAGCTTGCTGGCGTCGCGCCGAGGGTCGCGGCAGGTCGCGCAGACCTCGCTTTCAGTGAAGGTGTGGCACAGCGTGCAATGCCGCACCTGCGCCACCGCGTCCTGCAGCGACCGCGCCAACAACTGCGCACCGTCGCGGTCGTGCTGCAACAAATGAAACGCCATGCGCTGCGCCGAACGCACACCCACCCCCGGCAAGCGCCTGAGTGCTTGCACCAGGGTGTCGAGGCTGTGGGTGTCGGACATTTTGGGGTTGAGCGTTGGGAGTGGGGCCTTGGGAGTGGGGCACGCTTAGGCACGCGCACAAACGGATCGAACGGCCGCGGAGCAGGCCATCCCAGCGAACGCCGCGGAAGGGCTTGGCCCGCCCGCTGGCGTTGTCACCCTTCCCGCGCAGCGCAGCGAAGCGAGAGAAGGGGGAAGCGGCGTCAGCCGCTCAGGGGGATGAACCTGTTTAAAACGGGAACTTCATGCCCGACGGCAGCCCCGGCATGCCCGCTGGCATCAGCTTGCCCATCTTTTCGGCCGACAGTTCCTCGGCCTTGCGCACGGCGGCGTTGAAGGCGGCGGCGACCAGGTCTTCGAGCATGTCCTTGTCGTCGGCCAGCAGGCTCGGGTCAATCGTGACGCGCTTGACGTCGTGCTTGGCGGTCATCAGCACCTTGACCAAACCGGCGCCGGATTCGCCTTCGACCTCCATCAATGCCAGCTCGTCCTGCGCTTTCTTCAGGTTGTCCTGCATGGCCTGGGCCTGCTTCATCAGGCCGGCGAGTTGTCCTTTGTTGAACATCGGTATTCCTTCGGTTTTCAGATTCAATGCATCAAAGCGGCTTGATGCTTCCGGGCACGATTTTCGCCCCAAAGTCGCGGATCATCTCCTGCACGAACGGGTCGGCCAGCAGCAGCGCTTCGGCCGCCTTCAGGCGCTGGTCGGCGGCGATCTTGTTGCGCCGCGCCGGGCTGTCAGACACCGGGCCGATGTCGACACGCAGGCGCACCGCGTGCCCGGCCTCGGCCAGCGCGGCCTGCAGGCGTTCGCGCGCGGCAGACTGGCCGAGCGATTCGCTTTCGACCTGCAAGGTCCATTGTCCGTCGGCTCGCACCATCAGCTGCGACTGCAGCGCCAGCTCGCGCACCAACGCGGTAATGGCTTCGCGGGCCACCAAGTCCTGCACCACGCCGTGCCAGAAGTTGCCTTCGGCCGCTGGCACCAGGGTGGTTGGCACCGGAGCCATGGGCCTGGGCTGAGGGGGCGCTGAATCGGTGATTTCATGCACCTTTACAGCTACGGTTTCAGTAGCATCCGGCGCTTGATCCGTGTGCGCGGACGGCGCATTTGGTCGTGAACCCAGCGGTGGAGGCTGCTGGTGCACGGGCAGCGACTGCAGCGCGGGGCGGACACGAGTTGGCGCTGGCGGCGGCGCATCGAAGTCACCCATGTCCGGCTCTGGCTCGCCCGCGGGCTCGGCGTCGGGCGGTGCGAAGGTGCCACCGTCGTCCCACTGGGCGGGCGCGGACTCAGGCAAAGGTGCGCCCGACGCGCCAGCGGACGGCACTGGCGCGGTTTGCCGCGGCCCCGTGGGCACGGCCGCAGCGCAGACACTGGGTGGTGTCGCCGCGCGCTGGGCGGGCGCAGGTGTTTCCGCCAGCGGCTCAGCCGGCGTTAGAGTTTTTTTTTCAGCCGTGGCGCTGGCCTGTGAACGCGCCCCTGCCTTGAAAGGCAACAGCCGCAACAGCACCATGGTCAAGCCGGTGTATTCGTCCGGTGCCAGGCCCAGTTCGGACCGGCCATGGATGCACAGGCTATACAGCAGCTGGGTTTCGTCAGCGGGCAACAGCGCGGCCAGGCGGGCGATTTGCTGCGCGTCGGGGTCGGTTTCGTCGACCGGCATGTCGGGTACGGCCTGCTGTACGGCCATGCGCTGCAGCACGCTGGCCATGTCTTCGAGCGTGGTGGCGGCGGACTGGCCGGCCGCGCGCAATTGGTCGACCAACTCGACCACCACGCGGCCGTCGCCCGCGGCCAGCGCCGCGATCAGGCTGAACACCACGCCGCGGTCCACGCTGCCCAGCATCTGGCGCACCGCGCTTTCGTCCAGCCGACCGGAGCCGAAAGCGATGGCTTGGTCGGTCAGGCTGAGGGCGTCACGCATCGAGCCGCGCGCGCCGCGCGCCAGCAGTCGCAGCGAGCCGGGGTCGGCCGGCACATTTTCGGCCGCCAGCACGCGCGCGAGGTGATCCAGCACCGTCTCGGCCGCCATGGGACGCAAGTTGAACTGCAGGCAGCGCGACAACACCGTTACCGGCACCTTCTGCGGATCGGTGGTGGCCAGCACGAACTTGAGGTATTCGGGCGGCTCCTCCAGCGTCTTCAGCATGGCGTTGAAGGCCGTGTTGGTCAGCATGTGCACTTCGTCGATCATGAAGACCTTGAAGCGGCCCTGCACCGGCTTGTAGACGGCCTGCTCCAGCAGGCTCTGCACTTCGTCCACGCCGCGGTTGCTGGCGGCGTCCAGTTCGGTGTAGTCGACAAAGCGGCCGGCGTCAATGTCGGTGCAGGCCGGGCACACGCCGCAAGGCTGGGCCGTGATGCCGCCCTGTCCGTCGGCGCCGATGCAGTTGAGCGACTTGGCCAAAATGCGCGACACGGTCGTCTTGCCAACACCTCGGGTGCCGGTAAACAGGTAGGCGTGGTGCAGCCGCTGCTGGGTCAACGCGTTGGTGAGGGCCTGCACGACGTGCTCCTGACCCACCATTTCCGAAAAATTACGCGGACGGTATTTGCGAGCCAGGACCAGATACGACATGGCGAGGATTCTACGGGCCGAAGCCAAGCCGCCGGGATTAGAGGATGGACTCGGAAACGATGCGCAAATAAGACGGAGACTGTTCCGCAACGCTTAAACACGATATGCTGCAGCGCAACAAAAAAGCATTTCATTCAGCGACTGCGCGGGCACCGCTTGGGGTGTGCCGATGCCTGGAGCCTCTGCTTATGCCGTACTTTATCGAAGCATCTGACTCAGCAGCGTTCACCGAACGAGCGTGGTCAGATTTGCATGCCCAGGCCGTTGCACTGAGCCATGCGCTGAGCGACTGCTGTCACCCGCGCGCCGCCCGCCTGCAGGCACGGTTGAGTGCCCATATCGACCCAGATCAGCTGGCCCAACTGCGCGGCGAAGTGCTGAACGTGCTCGCGCTCAGCTTCGGCGCCGCCGAAGCGCAGCGCCGGCTGCACTGCGCTGCGCCACAGAAGCTACAATAGCCCCCGACGGGCCTTCCCGCATGGCGAAGGAGCCAACCGGGTCAGGTGGGGAACCAAGCAGCCCTAACTTTGGAGTCAGTGCCGGGGTAAAGGCTCGTCACCCCCCATCACCAAGTCCCGCCTGATTCATCCATCAATTGGAAGCACAAGGGGCGGCGCCCTGCGCGTTGTCCACCGGCTTTGCCATGCGCACTAACGCAGCGAGCCGAAAGGTGCAGGCAGTGCCATCGGCCGGTCTGCCGGCCCGAGTCAAGGTGCGGTGTCAGCGCCTTCCTGCGGCTGAAGCTGGTTCAGCTCGAAGGGCGACATGGTCAACAGCACCGTAAGTGCGCTGCAGACCATCATCATGAACCAGAAGATGAGAAAAGTGACGGTGTAGACCGCTTGGCGCGACCAACCGGCCGGCTTGCCGAACAGGGTCAGCATTTCTGGATCCAGCACGGCGAAGACCATCAATTCGAGCGCGGCCGCGACCAGAAAGGCCGGCCAGGCGATCCAAAACAGGCGTTGTTTGCTGATCATGGCGGTGTGGCGAAGTGATACGAGGGGCTTACCGACCGGTGCGCGGGTCGGCGGGCTCAGGCGGCACGCCGCCGGTGGCGGCATGGTTGCGCGCCTGCATTGCAGGCACGGCGGTCGCACCCACTTCGTCTGCGGGCTGTTGCGCGGCGCGATTGGAGCGCGGCGCGTCGGTATACACCGGGTCGGGGTGACTGATGGCCAGATAGAGCGTGACGAAAGCGGCCACCACGACCACCGCGGGCCCGCCGACGACGAGCCACATGTGCGGATAGCGCCACCAAGGGCCGGAACGCTTGGGATCGGTCATGGTTTGAACTCCTGCGGATTCAGCGCGGCACCAGAAACACGGTTTTTTCGTGCACCGTGCCGACGTCGGAGGCAATGGTCAGGGTGACCGGATGGGAGCCGGGGGCGGCGCCGTTGTAGGGCAGTTGCATTTGCAAGGGCACCCATAACGCATCGGCCGCCTCCACCTTCACGGTGGGCTGCGAGGTGAGCATCAGGCCCGGCAGGCCTTCGACGCTGAGGCGATAGTCCTGCGCACGTTCGGTGGCATTCATGATCTGCACGCGGTACACGTTTTCGATGTTGCCGCCCTGCACGATGCGCGCCAGCGAGGCGCGGTCGCGCACCACGTCGACCTTGAACGGCGTGCGCAGGTAGATGCTGGCCAGCAGCCCCACGCACACCGCTCCCAGGATGGCGGTATACAGCATGACCCGCGGGCGCATGATGTGGCGGATGATTTCAGCCCGGCCCCAGCGCTCTTCAAGCCCGTGCTGGGTGGTGTAGCGAATCAGGCCGCGCGGATATCCCACCTTGTCCATCACCTCGTCGCATACGTCGATACAGGCGGCACAACTGATGCACTCGTATTGCAAACCGTTGCGTATGTCGATGCCCGTGGGGCACACCTGTACGCACAGGGTGCAGTTGACGCAATCACCCAGGTTCAGCGCCTTGGGGTCGGCCTTGCGCGAGCGCGCGCCGCGCGGCTCGCCGCGCTGCTTGTCGTACGAGACGATCAGCGTGTCCTTGTCGAACATGGCGCTCTGGAAGCGCGCGTAAGGACACATGTACTTGCAAACCTGCTCGCGCATGAAGCCGGCGTTGCCGTAGGTCGCAAAGCCGTAGAAGAAGATCCAGAACGTTTGCCAGGGGCCGAGCGTCCAGGCAAGCACGTGCTGCGCCAGTTCGCGGATCGGGGTGAAGTAACCCACGAAGGTGAAGCCAGTCCACAGGCCGACAGCAATCCATGCTGCCTGTTTGGCGGACTTGCGCAGAAATTTGGCGGTGGACAGGGGCGCCGCGTCGAGCCGCATGCGCGCCGAGCGGTCGCCTTCGATCTTGCGCTCGATCCACAGATAAATTTCGGTGTAGACGGTTTGCGGACAGGCATAGCCGCACCATTGCCGCCCAGCCACCGCCGTGAACAAAAACAGCAACAGCGCAGAGATGATCAGAATGCCCGACAGGTAGATGACATCCTGCGGATAGAGCACCAGCCCGAAGATGTAAAAGCGCCGCGCCTCGAGGTCGAACAGCATGGCCTGGCGCCCGTTCCACTGCAGCCACGGCATGCCATAGAAGAACAGTTGCGTCGCCCAGACGAAGAACCAGCGCCACTTGGCGAACAGGCCCGTGACGCTGCGCGGATAAATCTTCTTGTGGGCCTGGTAGAGGGAAACCAAGACGTCGTCATCGGCCAGCTTGGCGGATGCAACGGGTTTTTCAGGAGATGCGGGAGTGTTCAAGACGACTTCTCGGGAACGAACATCGACAAAGGGCAGCTATCTCCTCCGGATTCGGCCGACATGCGATGACGACCATGCCCTGTTGCCATTGTATTACTTAAGCCATTGCGCATATAACGATTGAGCATCAGAAAAAAAACCGGGCACACGTGTTTCGCGGCCCGGTCTTCCTTCAGCTCAGTGAGCTCACATCAGCTTGACTTCCACGCGGCGCGCCTGGGCGCCCGCGCCGGCCTCGACGTTGTCGGGCTTCTGCAAGTCGATGCTGCCTTCGTCCACGCCCAGCGCCTTGAGCTGGTCGCGCACGGCAACGGCACGCTGCTTGGCCAGTTCTTCGTTCTGGGCGGCGCTGCCGGTGGAATCGACGTAGCCGCTGACGATGGCCTTCTTGCCGGCTTTCACGCCGGCCACGATTTCGGCCAGGGCTTTGTCGGCACCACTCGCCACGTCGGCCTTGCCGGTGGCGAAGAAGAACTTGACGATGCCGTTCTCCACGCTGACGGAGGCAGCGTCGGCCACAGCCGCCGCAGGCGCGCCGGGTACGCCGCCGCCCTTGCCCCACACGTAGGCCGTGAGCACCTTCAGCTGCTCGGGCGTGAATTTCGATTCCCATGCCGGCATGACACCCGTCTTGCCGTTGTTGATCATGTTCACGATGTGCGCCTCGACGCCGGGGCCATGCGTGAAGATGCCGCTGGTCAGGTTGGGCGCGCCCATGGCAGGGTTGCCCTTGCCGTCCGCACCGTGGCAGGCCGCGCAGACCATGAACTTTTCCTTGCCCAGGTTGGCGCGCACGGAATCGTGCGGCGCGCCGGACAGGCTCAGCACATGGTTGGCGAGGTTGCGCACGTCTTCCGGCGAACCGACCGCGGCGGCCATCGGCGTCATGACGCCCATGCGGCCCTTGGCAATGGTCTCATGGATCTTGTCGGGCGTGCCGCCCCAGTTCCACTGCTTGTCGGTCAGGTTGGGAAAGCCCTTGCTGCCGCGCGCGTCGGAGCCGTGGCACTGTGCGCAGTTGTTCAGAAACAGACGGTCACCGATGGCCATGGCCTCGGGGTCCTTGGACAGCTGCTCGGGCCCCATGCCGGCAAAACGCGCATACAGCGGCGCAACCTGCTCGTTGCCGCGCGCCACCTCGGCGTCAAACTGGCCCGTCTGCGACCACTTGAGCGAACCGGGGTAGGAACCCAGACCCGGGTAGAGGTATAGGTAGGCAAAGGCGAACAGGCAGGTCAGCACGAACAGGCCCACCCACCAGCGCGGCAGGGGGTTGTTCATCTCGCGCAGGTCGCCGTCCCAGACGTGGCCCGTGGTGTTGTCGGCAGCCGTCATCGCCTTGGTCTTGCCACTGATGACGAGCAAGGCCAGGCAGGCCAGAATGCTCAGGATCGTGACGCCGGCGATGAAGACCGACCAGAAGTTGCTCGTGAAGTCGCTCATTTTGGGTGTTCCTTATGCTGCAACGCGGGTCATGCCGAATCGCATCAGTCCTGCTGGAAGGGCAACTGGGCGGCTTCGTCGAAATCGGCCTGGTTGCGGCGTGACCACGCCCAGACCACGATGCCGATGAAGACCAGAAAAGCCACCACTGTCACTATGCTGCGCAGCAGGTTGATGTCCATGGGGAACCTCGCGTTGGGTGCGTTTACTTGCGGTGAATGCCCAGCACCTGCAGATAGGCGATGACGGCATCCATCTCGGTCTTGCCCTTGAGTTCTTCAGGCGCCTTGGCGATCTCGTCGTCGGTGTAGGGCACGCCCACGCGGCGCAGACCGGTCATGTGCGCCGAGATGGTCGCCGCATTGGCCGCGTTGCGCTCGAGCCATGAATAGGCGGGCATGTTGGATTCGGGCACCACGTCGCGCGGGTTGTTCAGGTGCACACGGTGCCAGTCGTCGCTGTAGCGGCCGCCCACGCGCGCCAGATCAGGGCCGGTGCGCTTGCTGCCCCACTGGAACGGGTGGTCATAGACGAATTCGCCAGCCACGGAATAAGGACCGTAGCGCAGCGCCTCGGCGCGGAAGGGGCGGACCATCTGCGAGTGGCAGTTGTAGCAACCCTCGCGCTGATAGATGTCGCGCCCTGCCAGCTGCAGCGCGGTGTAGGGCTTGAGACCCTCGATCGGCTGCGTGGTGGACTTCTGGAAAAACAGCGGAACAATCTCGACGATACCGCCCACTGCCACGGTGAGCAGGATGAGCACGATCATCAGAAAGTTGCTGGTCTCGATCTTGGCGTGACCCGTGGTGGGATGTGCTTGAGCCATGTTGTTCACTCCTTCCTGGCTTTAGGCGTGTGCAGCCACGGCCGGAATCTGCACCGGGGTGGCGCGGCCGGCGGCCGCTGTCTTGAAGGTGTTCCACAGCATGATGACCATGCCACCAAGGTACAGCAGACCACCCAGCAAACGCAGCACGTAGAACGGATAGGTCGCCTTGACCGATTCGACGAAGGTGTAAGTCAGCGTGCCGTCGGCGTTGACCGCGCGCCACATCAGGCCTTGCATCACACCGGCAATCCACATCGCGGCAATGTAGACCACGATACCGATCGTGGCGACCCAGAAGTGCACCTCAACGGCCTTCATGCTGTACATCTGCTTCTGGCCGAACAGGCGCGGGATCAGGTAGTACATGGAACCCATGGTGATCAGGCCCACCCAGCCCAGCGCACCGGAGTGCACGTGGCCCACCGTCCAGTCGGTGTAATGGCTCAACGCGTTGACGGTCTTGATGGACATCATCGGGCCTTCGAACGTGGACATGCCGTAGAACGACAGCGACACGATCAGGAAGCGCAGGATCGGGTCGTCACGCAGCTTGTGCCAGGCGCCGGACAGCGTCATGATGCCGTTGATCATGCCGCCCCAGCTGGGTGCCAGCAGGATCAGCGAGAACAGCATGCCCACGCTTTGCGCCCAGTCCGGCAGGGCCGTGTAGTGCAGGTGGTGCGGGCCAGCCCACATGTACGTGAAGATCAGCGCCCAGAAGTGGACGATGGACAGGCGATAGCTGTACACCGGACGCTCGGCCTGCTTGGGAATGAAGTAGTACATCATGCCCAGAAAGCCCGCGGTCAGGAAGAAGCCGACGGCATTGTGGCCGTACCACCACTGAACCATGGCGTCCTGCACGCCGGCGTAGGCGGAGTAGGACTTCATCATGCCCACCGGGATTTCAGCGCTGTTGACGACGTGCAGCAGCGCCACCGCCAGGATGAACCCACCGTAGAACCAGTTGGCCACGTAGATGTGCTTGACGCGACGCGTACCCACGGTGCCGAAGAACACCAGCGCGTACGACACCCACACCAGCGTGATCAGGATGTCGATCGGCCACTCGAGTTCGGCATATTCCTTGCCGGTGGTGAAGCCGAGCGGCAGCGAAACTGCGGCCGCGACGATGACCAATTGCCAGCCCCAGAAGGTAAACGCCGCCAGCTTGTCGCTGAACAGGCGCACCTGGCAGGTGCGCTGCACCACGTAGTAAGACGTGGCGAACAGGCCGCTGCCACCAAACGCGAAGATCACCGCGTTGGTGTGCAGGGGTCGCAATCGTCCATAGCTGAGCCATGGAATGCCCAGATTCAGCTCTGGCCAGGCGAGCTGCGCGGCGACGATCACGCCCACCAGCATCCCGACCACGCCCCATACCACCGTCATGATGGCAAATTGCCTGACCACTTTGTCGTTGTAGACCGTGGCCCGTGTATTGGCGAATGTCATTTCCACCTCTTCCTGATAAAACCTTCAGCAGTATCCCGACTCGTATTATGGGCTTGGTTGACGCAGGTCAATCGTGATCCAGAATCCGTTCGCCTTCGCGGTCGACGTCGTCGAATTGGCCACGGTAGATGGCCCACCACAACGCCCCGAGGATAAAGAACACCAGCACCACCGACAACGGGATGAGCAGGTAAAGAATATCCATCAGCGTACCTCGACTGGCTGCATGTCGGCCTTTGACAGCCGCAGCGCATTCAACACCACCACCAGCGAACTGGCCGCCATGCCCAAGCCCGCCGCCCACGGCGGCATATAGCCTGCCATGGCCAGCGGAACGCCAATGGCGTTGTAGGCCGCTGCCCAGCCCAGATTTTGTCTTACAACCTGCATGGTGCGGCGCGCCTTGGCATGGCATGCGGGAATCAGCGACAGCCGGTCGCCCAGCACGACGAAGTCGGCTTGGGCGCGCGCCAACGGCACCGAGCGCCCGAAGGCGAACGACACGTCGGCCCCCGCCAGCACCGGCCCGTCGTTCAGCCCGTCGCCAACCATGGCCACGGTGGCGCCCGTCGCCTGCGCGGCGCGCAGATCGGCCAGCTTATCGCCCGGCAGACACCCGCCGCGCGCGTCGTCGATGCCGGCCAGTTGCCCCACCCGGGCGGCCGCTTCCGGCCGGTCGCCAGAAAGCAGCCTCACCTGCACGCCAGCGCGCCGCAATGCGTCCACGCTGGCTTTGGCATCCGCCCGCAAATCCTCACGCAAATGAAAGCTCGCCAGCCAACCGTTGGCGTCGCTCAGGTGCGTGACCGGCCCTCGCGCCGCGATCGGTGCCACGCCGCAAAAAACGGCCGAACCCAGGCGCACTTCGTTCAGGCCGCCGCGCCCATCGGGCAGCCGCGCTGCCACGCCCTGCCCCAGCACTTCGCGCAGGTCCGTCACGGCGATGGCCGGCGCCTCGCAGCCTTCGTCCGCGCCGGCTTGCGCCAGCGCGCGCGACACCGGGTGCAGGCTGCCGCCCGCCATGGCCGCGGCCAGCCCCAGCGCCTGCGCACGGGTAACACCACGCCGCAGTTGCACGTCCTCCAGCACGAAGGCATCGCGCGTCAGCGTGCCGGTCTTGTCAAACACCACGGTATCGACGTGCGACAGCGCTTCCAGCGCCTGCATGCGGCGCACCAGCACGCCGCTGCGCGCCAGCGCGCCCGCGCTGGCCAGCATGGCGGCGGGCGTGGCCAGCGACAACGCGCACGGGCAGGTCACCACCAGAATCGCCACGGCAATCATCAAGGCGTGGCTCGGGTCGCTCGACCACCACCATGCACACGCCAGCGCGGCAGCCACCAGCACCAGGATGAGAAACGGCTTGGCCAGCCGATCCGCCAGCAGCGCGATCTCAGGCTTGCTGGTGGATGCTTGCTCCATCAGCGCGACGATCTGGGCGTAGCGGGTGTCGCCGCCGACCTGTTCGACGCGAATCTCCACCGGCGCCGTCAGGTTGTGGCTACCCGCCACCACGCGCTGGCCAACACCGCGCGCCAGCGGCGTCGATTCGCCCGTCAGCAACGCCTCGTCGGCCGACGTCTGGCCTTGCTCCACCACACCATCGGCGGGGATCACCTCGCCTGGCAGCACCCGCAGCAGGTCGCCAACCCGAATGCGGCGCACCGACACGCGCTCCCATTCGCCGGCCGCGCCGCGCCGCTGCACGCTGTCGGGCAAGCGGTGCATCAGCGCCTCCAGCGCGCCGGCAGTGCGATCACGCAGTCGCAACTCCAGCCAACGGCCCGTCAGCAGGAAGAACACGAACATCGTCAGCGAATCGAAGTAAACCTCGCGCCCGAACAGGCCGCCCGGCTCGAACGTGCCCAATGAACTGACGACGAACGTGATCAGCATGCCCAAAGCCACCGGCAAATCCATGCTGACGCGGCGCAGCTTCAGGTCGAGCAGCGCGTTGCGAAAGAACGGCTGGCAGGAAAACAGCACCACCGGCACCGACAGCACCCATTGCGCCCAGCGCAGCAGGTTGACCAGGTCGGGCTCAATCTCTCCGCTGGCGGTGAAGTACGTCGGCGTCGCGTACATCATCACCTGCATCATGCACAGGCCGGCCACGCCCAAGCGCCATTGCATCTTGCGTGTTTCCGCCTGCCGGCGCTCGGTGGCGAAGGCGTCGTGTGCCGGCAATGGGCGATAGCCCGTGCGCGCCACCGCCTGCATCCAGCGCGAAGGCCGAGTGGCGCCCTCGTCCCACACCACGCGCCCGCGCTGGCTGGCCGCGCTGACGTCGGCTTCGCGCACGCCGGGCGTGGCGCGCAGCGCCTGCTCAATGGTGCCCGCGCAGGCCGCGCAATGCATGCCCTCGAACACCACGCTGGATTCCCACAGACCGGTGTCGGCGGCCGCGCCTGGCGCGCCGACGGGGCGGCTGAACTCCAGCCATTCGTCGCGCTCATCCAGCAGCACCCAGGCAGCATCGCCCCGCACCGGGTCGGCGGCGGGCGCCGACGCGGGCGTGTCGATGGCAGCCGATGAAATCACGCCAACACCTTGCTTCACGGGGGCGACTGTACGCGCTTTGGCCGACCGGTCAAATTGACACGCGTCAATATCCGGCGGTGGAGGCACTGGTAACTTAGGGTATCGTTCAGCCCGGCACGCGACTTCGCCCGCCGGGTGCGACCGAGCCAGCCGAGAATTTCCAAGGAGAACTCACCATGTACAACCGCATTCTCGTTGCCACCGACGGCTCCAAGCTGTCCAAAAAAGCCGTCGACAGCGCCATCGGCCTGGCCGCCCTGTGCGGCGCCGAACTGATCGCATTGAAGGTCGTGCCGCGCTATCCGCAGAGTTATTTCGAAGGCTCGATTCCGCTGTCTGCCGAAGACGTGGCGCGCGTCGAAAAGCAGTGGGCCGACGACGGTCAGAACGTGCTGGACGTGGTGAAGAAATCCGCCGATGCCAAGGGGGTCAAGGTCAAGACGGTGCTGGCCAAGTCCGACGTGGTGTCAGATGCGCTGATCGCCGGCGCCAAGAAGCACAAAGCCGACATCATCGTGATGGCGTCGCACGGCCGCAAAGGCGTCAAGCGCCTGCTGCTGGGCAGCGAAACCCAGCAAGTGCTGACGCATTCCGAAATTCCGGTGCTGGTGCTGCGCTAACCAACCCGTCGGTTAGCTACTAAATGAATAGCTACAAAACGCCGCTGGCAGGCCGCCCGGCCTGATTTCCCCCATCGGCGCGCGTTCAACCGCTCAGCGGTTCAGCGCGCAACCGCGTCACCGACCGGATCCGCCCCGGGCGATGCGACCGGCGCCTGCGCGGGCAGCGCCGCAGTCACCGCTGGCCGAACCGTGGCTGGCGCGGGCACATACCCCGCCAGCCCGTCACGCAGACCCATTTCCAGCCGATCCACCCGCGCGTGCAGGTCGCGGTTGTGGGTTTCCACCGCCTGCGCCAGACGGGTGATCTCGGCGTCCACGGGCCGCTCGCGCAGGCCCATTTCGGCGCGATCCACGCGCGACAGCGTCTCGCGCGCCTGCCTGTCGATGACTTCGGACAGGCGGGTAATTTCCTTGTCCAGGTGCGCGCGCAGATCGGTAAAGCGCGAAGCCTCGGCCTTGTCGGCCAGTTCGCGCTGAGCCGACAGTTCCTTGGCGTGGCGGCGCGTTTCCATCAGCACCGTGCCCTGGGTGTAGGCGATCAGCGCGACGAAGACCACCGACAGCAGCGCCATCAGCCCCAGCAGTACCAGACCCAGTGGCGCCTGAATGTCGGTGAAGCCCAGGGTCAAGGTGGTGGGCGTGGTCATGGCCACCCAGTTGAGGCCTACGAAAATGACGATGGCCGCCCCGATCAGCAGCAACAGCAGGGACTTCAAGGACATAGGTATTCCGCTTTTCAGGTCAATGGCAAGTGCCTCACGGCGCGCCGCGCGCGCCCCAAGCAACCGCTTGACCCACAAGTGTAGCCCCCTGCCTCGCCCCGCCCTGTCAGCCAACGCCGTCAGCTAACTCGGCTTGAACAGGCCCTGATAGCGGTCGCGCAGCAGGTTTTTCTGCACCTTGCCCATGGTGTTGCGCGGCAGTTCGGGTTCGACGTAGCAGCGCTTGGGAATCTTGAAGTTGGCCAACCGCGCCTTCAGCTCGGCCAGCAACCGCTCACCATCCAGCGCGGCGCCGGGCTTGGCGATGACCACCGCCACGCCCACCTCGCCAAAGTCGGGGTGGGGCACGCCAACAATGGCGCTTTCGGCCACGCCGGGCAGCTCGTTCAGGTAGCCTTCGATCTCGGCCGGATAGACGTTGTAGCCCCCGCTGATGATCAGGTCCTTGCTGCGCCCGACGATGGTGACGTAGCCGCGCTCGTCCTGCTTGCCGACATCGCCGGTCTTGAAGAAGCCGTCGCTGGTGAACTCTTCGGCCGTCTTCTCGGGCATGCGCCAATAGCCGCTGAAGACGTTCGGCCCCGCCACCTGAATGCCGCCGATTTCGCCCGCCGGCATGGCGGCGCCGTCGTCACCGCGCACCCGCACCTCGACACCCGGCAGCGGGAAGCCCACCGTGCCGCCGCGCCTCTCGGCCTGCCCGTCGAAACGGCCATCCGCACGGTAGGGGTTGCTGGTCAGCATGATGGTTTCGCTCATGCCGTAGCGCTCCAGAATCGTGTGGCCGGTGCGCGCCTGCCAGTCGTTAAAGGTCTCGATCAGCAGCGGCGCCGAACCGCTGATGAACAGCCGCATGTGCGCCGCCTGCTGCCGCGTCAACGACGCTTCGCCCAGCATGCGCACGTACAGCGTCGGCACGCCCATGAACACGGTGGCGCGCGGCAGGTCGGCGATCACGCGTCGGGGGTCGAACTTGCCGTGCCACAGCATCTTCGAGCCGTTCAGCAGCGCGCCGTGAATGGCAACGAACAGCCCATGCACGTGGAAGATCGGCAGCGCGTGAATCAGCACGTCGCCGGGCTGCCAGCCCCAGTAGTCCTTCAGCATGGCCGCGTTGCTCAGCAGGTTGCCGTGCGACAGCATGGCGCCCTTGCTGCGGCCGGTGGTGCCGCTGGTGTACAGGATCGCCGCCAGGTCGCCCTCACCGCGCTGCACGGGCGTCTGCCGGTCGCTGCAATGCGCGGCGCGCTCCAGCAGGCTGCCGGTGCGGTCGTCGTCCAGCGTGAAGACGTGGCGCGTGCCGGCCTTGAAGGCGATTTGGCTGACCCACGGGAAGTTCTTGCTGCTGCACACCACCACGGCCGGCGCGGCGTTGCCGATGAAGTATTCGATCTCGGCGCTTTGATAGGCGGTATTGAGCGGCAGGAACACAAAGCCCGCCCGCAGCGTCGCCAGGTACAGCACCATGGCTTCGACCGACTTTTCGACCTGCACCGCCACGCGCGGCGGCACGCCGTCGGCAGCCCGGGGAATGTCGAGCGACTGCAGCAGGTTGGCCACCATGGCGGTGGCGCGGTCGAGGTCGCGCCACGAATAGTGAAGGCCGTTGTCCGTTTCGACGGCGACGGTGTCCAGATCGGCCGGGAAGGCGTCGCGCAGCGCGACGAAAAGATTCTGGTTGGGCATGGTGGTGGCGTGACGTAAACGATGGGTCAGAAGCGCGCGGGACGCTTTTCGAGAAAGGCGGCGATGCCCTCGCGGTGTTCGGCGCTGTCGGCATAGTCGTATGCGCCGTTTACTATGTTTTCTATAGCTTTTGATGCAGTACTGCTAAGCGCTGAAGGCTCATTCAGCGCTCTGAACAGCTGCTTGTGGGCGCGCGCCGCCCGGGGCGCCAGTGCGGCGATGCGGCGGGCGCGCTCTTGCGCGTGCGGCAGCAACTCGTCGGGCGGCTCGATGCGGTGCAGAAAGCCGCGCGCCTTCATTTCGCCGGCGCCAAGCACGGCGGCTTCCAGCAGCATTTCGCGCGCCGTCGCCTCGCCGGCCACGCGCGCCACCAGTTGCGCCTCGCGCGGCGCCATCGGAAAGCCCAGCTTGGCGATGGGCGCGCCAAAACGGGCGTCGTCGGCCGCCACGCGGATGTCGCACGCACTGGCCATCTCCATGCCGGCGCCCATGCAGTTGCCCGCGATGGCGGCGACGATGGGCACGTCGCAGTCGAGCATGGCCCGCAGGCCGCCCCAGACTTCGTCTTCGTGAAAGGCGCGCAGGCTGGCGGTGGCAAAGCGAAACGACGGGTATTCGGCAATGTCGCCGCCAGCGCAGAAGTGCGCACCCTCGCCACGCAGCAGCACGCAGCGCCAGTCGCCGGACTGGATGCGCGCGAAAACGGCCTGCAGCTGGCGCCACATCGCGCGCGACATGGCGTTGAACTTGGCGCGGTGGCACAGGGTGACGACGGCGACGCGCGCGTCACCGTCGTCGCTGCTCAGGGACACGTGGCCGGACAAGGGGCTGAAACCTTTACCCGACTCAATCCAGCTTGGCGCCGGACAGCTTGACCACCTGCGCCCACTTGCGGATCTCGTCCTGGATCAGCTTGGCGAACTGCGCTCCGGACACGTTGGGAAAGTCGGCGCCCTGCCCCGCCCACACGGTCTTGGCCTCTGGCTCCTGGCAGGCCTTGCGCGCGACCTCGATGGCGGCTGCCTGCGCATCGGCGGGCGTGCCCTTGGGCGCCCACAGGCCGTACCAGGTGTGCACGTCGTAGTCGGGCAGCCCCACTTCGGCGGCGCTGGGCACGTCGGGGAAGGCCGGGTTGCGCTGGCGGCCGGCCACCATCAGGGCCTTGATGCGGCCGCCCTTGATGTGGGTGGCCGACGAGCCCAAGCCGTCGAAGGCCATATCGACGTTGCCGGCGATCAGATCCTGCAGCGCCGGCCCGGCGCCGCGGTACGGAATGTGGGTGATGAAGGTTTTGCTTTGCTGCTTGAACAGCTCGCCCGCCAAATGGTGCACCGACCCGGCGCCGGCGGAGGCGTAGTTGAGCTTGCCGGGGCTGCGGCGGATCAGGTCGATGAATTCCTTGAAGCTGCCCGTGTTGGCGCGCTTGGCGTTGACCACCAGCACCTGCGGCACGCTGGCCACCTGGATCAGCGGCACGAAGTCTTTCTCGATGTCGTAGTCCAGTTTGGGGTACATGCTGGGCGCCACCATGTGATGCGCGCCGCCCATGAACAGGCCGTAGCCATCAGGCGGCAGTTTGGCCGCGATCGAAGCACCCACGGTGCCGCCGGCGCCGCCGCGGTTGTCGATGACCAGCGTCTTGCCCGTCAGCTTGGAAAACTGCGCCGCCAGCGGCCGCGCAAAGGCGTCGGTGCCGCCACCGGCCGGAAACGGCACCACCAGCGTAACCGGCTTGGTCGGCCAGGCCGCCTGCGCGCGCAGCGCGGGCGACAGCGCCCAGGCGGCGCTGGCCAGCAGGGCATGACGGCGGCGGATGATGGGGTTCATGGGCTTTGTCTCCTGTCTTGCGGGTTCGAAAACCACCCATCTTGCAGGCTTTCGACCGCGCCCGCCACGGGGACTTTTCCCTGTGCCAGCTGCGCGCGGTGCTTGTCCAGGCGTTTCAGGTCGTAGAGGTAGTTGACCATCAGGCCATACGACTGGCGCATGCCCTTGGGCGAGGGGTCGGCCAACCAGTTCAGCCGTTCGATGCGCGCGCCATTGGCCAGGTGAAAGCGCGCCACCGCGTCGCGCGGGCGGCTGTCTTCGGCCTGCTCATGGCCCAGGTAGCGCGCCGCGCTGGCCAGCAGCCAGCGGCGAGCGGGGGATTTTTCGTCCAGCGTGGCGACGCCTTCCAGCGCCTTGAGCAGCAGGGGCGCGGCCACTTCGTCCTGGCCCAGCTGGCGCGCCAGCGCCTGCCGCGCGCGCGCCGGCATGGCCTGCAGCAGCGCATCGGCCTGCCTGCCCAGCCACGGGCGCAGCCCGGGTATGGGCGACAGCGTGGCGAACACCTTGAGCTGCGGAAATTCGTGCTGCAGCGCTTCGACCACGCGCTTGATCAGCGAATCGCCAAAGCTCACGCCCTTGAGGCCCGGCTGCGTGTTGCTGATGGAATAAAAAATGGCCGTCGTGGCCCTGCCCAGGTCGGCCGGCTCGGCCTCTTCGTCCAGCAGCGGGGTGATGCTGCCGGCCATCGACTTGAGCAGCGCCACTTCGACGAAGATCAACGGCTCGCCCGGCAGCCTGGGGTGAAAGAAGCCGTAGCAGCGACGGTCTTCGTCGAGCCGGTTCTTGGCGTCGGCCCAGCTGCGAATGTCGTGCACGGCTTCGTACTTGATCAGTTTTTCGATCAGCGAGGCGGGCGAATGCCAGTCGATGCGCCGCAGCTCCAGAAAGCCGACGTCGAACCAGGTCGAAAACAGATCTTCCAGTTCGGCGTCGAGCGCCAGCAGGCGCTTTTCCTGCTTCAGGCGTGGCAGCAGTTCGGCCCGCATGTCGACCAGAAAACGCACCCCGTCAGGGAATGCAGCAAAGCGTTGCAGCAGACGCGTGCGCGGCGATGCAAACGCCTTGCGCAGGCGCACTTCGGCGCGCGCTTCTTCGTCGGTATGGCGCGCGGCGTCGTACGCGGCGTGCGCGGCCTGAATGGCGGTGGGGTCGGGCGGAAACTGCTCGCTCATCAGCAGCCAGCAGTCCTGCCGCTGCTCTGGCGTGGCTTGGGCGTACCAGCGCGCCACGCCCGCGGCGCGGCGACCGCCTTCGACGTCGCTCACCATCGGGTCGGCCACGTTCTGCAACTCGCGCAGCGTGCGCCGCAGCACGCGCGGCGGCAGCGCTTCGTTGCTGCGGCCCAGCATGGCGCCCAGGCGCTCGCGGGTGCTGCGCAATTGGCGCGACAAGGTGGCTTCCAACCCGCTTTCCGCTTCACTATTCATAGCTGCACGCGCCCGTGGTGACTGCGCTGGCGTCTATATTCATCTGCCTTCCGGCGCCCGGCTGGCCCAGGCCCACAGCGCCAGGCCGGCCACCATCATGGGCACGCACAGCCACTGCCCCATGCTCATGCCCAGGGCCAGCAGGCCCAGGTGCGCGTCGGGCTGGCGAAAGTATTCGGCCACGAACCGGAACACGCCGTAACCCAACAAAAACGCCCCGCTCACCTGCCCAGTCTTGCGCGGGTGGCGCGCGTACAGCCACAGCAGCACGAACAGCAGCACCCCTTCCAGCAGGAACTGGTAGATCTGCGACGGATGCCGCGGCGGGTTGGTGCCGTCCGGCAGCGCGGCGCCCGGAAACACCATGGCCCAAGGCAGCGACGGATCGGCCACGCGACCCCACAGCTCGCCGTTGATGAAATTGCCCACGCGGCCCGATGCCAGCCCCAGCGGCACGCAGGGCGCGATCAGGTCGGTCACCTGCAGCCAGGGCCGGCCGCGCGACTGCGCCCAGGCGATCATGGCCACGATGACGCCCAGCATCCCGCCGTGAAAGCTCATGCCGCCCTGCCAGATGGCGAAGATTTCCAGCGGGTGAGCGGCGTAATAGCCCGGCTTGTAGAACAGGCAATAGCCCAGGCGCCCCCCGGCGATGACGCCCAGCACGCCCCAGAACAGCAAGTCCTCGATGTCGCGCCGCGTCCACGGCGCGGGCTGGGTGATGGAAGCGTAGGGTTCGTGCCGCAGGCGCCGTGTCGCCAGAAAGAAGAACAGCGCGAACGCGACGAGGTAGGTGATGCCGTACCAGTGCACGGCCAATGGGCCAAGCCGGATGGCGATGGGATCGAATTGCGGGTGCATCAGCATGAGGGGATTATGTACAGGCCGGGCCGCAAGGGCCGGGCGTTCCCCTCAAGGTGCGCGCCGGTTTAGGGTCAGGTGCTCGCCATGCGCGCACACGCGCAGATAGCTACCAAAATAGGAGCATGATGCGCAGTTTGAGCGTGGGCTACCGACGCCATCGGCACCCACGCAGCGCGTCAGTCGTCCAGCAGCGACAGATCGCGCACCGCGCCCTTGTCAGCCGACATGGCCAGCTTGGCGTAAGCCTTGAGCGCGGCCGACACCTTGCGGGGACGGGGCGCCGCGGGCTTCCAGCCGATCTTGTCCTGTTCGGCGCGGCGGCGCGCCAGTTCCTCGTCGCTAACCAGTACGTCGATGGTGCGCTTGGGGATGTCGATGCGGATGCGGTCACCGTTGCGCACCAGGCCGATGGCACCGCCCGCCGCGGCCTCGGGCGAGCAATGGCCAATCGACAGGCCCGACGTGCCGCCGGAAAAGCGCCCATCAGTCAGCAGCGCGCAGGCTTTGCCCAGCCCCTTGCTCTTGATGTAGCTGGTGGGGTAGAGCATCTCCTGCATGCCGGGGCCGCCCTTGGGCCCTTCGTAGCGCACCACCACCACGTCGCCAGCCTTGACCTGGTCGTTCAGGATGTGCTCGACCGCCTCGTCCTGCGACTCGACCACGTGGGCCGGGCCTTCGAACACCAGCAGGCTGTCATCGACGCCCGCGGTCGAGTCGCAGCAGCCGGCCAGCGCGATGTTGCCGTGCAGCACGGCCAGGCCACCCTCCTTGGAAAAGGCGTGTTCGAACGAGCGGATGCAACCGCCCGCGCGGTCGGTGTCCAGGCTGGGCCAGCGCGCGGACTGGCTGAAGGCGACCTGCGTCGGCACGCCGCCCGGGCCGGCACGATAGAAGGTCTGCACCGCTTCGCTGGGCGCGCGCGCCACGTCCCATTCGTCGAGCGCCGCGCCCAGCGACGGCGCGTGCACGGCGGGCACGTCGGTGTGCAGCTTGCCGGCGCGGTCGAGTTCGCCCAGGATGGCCATGATGCCGCCGGCGCGGTGCACGTCCTCGATGTGGTACTTGTTGGTGTTGGGCGCCACCTTGCACAGCTGCGGTACGGTGCGCGACAGGCGGTCAATGTCCTGCATGCTGAAGTCGATACCGGCCTCTTGTGCGATGGCCAGCAGGTGCAGGATGGTGTTGGTGGAGCCGCCCATGGCGATGTCCAGCGTCATGGCGTTTTCGAACGCCTTGAAGCCCACGCTGCGTGGCAGCACGCGCTCGTCGTCCTGCTCGTAATAGCGGCGCGCCAGTTCCACGATCAGCTGGCCAGCGCGCTTGAACAAAGCCTCGCGGTCGGCGTGCGTGGCCACCACGGTGCCGTTGCCAGGCAGCGACAGGCCCAGCGCTTCGGTCAGGCAGTTCATCGAGTTGGCGGTGAACATGCCCGAGCACGAGCCGCACGTAGGGCAGGCAGAGCGTTCCACCTCGGCCACGTCGGCGTCGCTTTGCGACGGGTCGGCGGCCATCACCATGGCGTCGATCAGGTCGAGCTTGCGGATCTCGATGGTCTTGGTCTCGGGGTTGGCCAGCTTGGCCTTGCCCGCTTCCATGGGGCCGCCGGACACGAACACCACCGGAATGTTCAGCCGCATCGCGGCCATCAGCATGCCGGGGGTGATCTTGTCGCAGTTGCTGATGCACACCATGGCATCGGCGCAATGGCCGTTGACCATGTATTCGACGCTGTCGGCGATCAGGTCGCGGCTGGGCAGGCTATACAGCATGCCGTCGTGGCCCATGGCGATGCCGTCGTCGATGGCGATGGTGTTGAATTCCTTGGCCACGCCGCCCGCCGCCTCGATCTCGCGGGCCACCAGCTGGCCCAGGTCCTTCAGGTGCACGTGGCCGGGCACGAATTGCGTGAAGCTGTTGACGACCGCGATGATCGGCTTGTCGAAATCGCCATCCTTCATGCCGGTGGCGCGCCACAGGGAGCGGGCACCGGCCATGTTGCGGCCGGCGGTGGAAGTTCTGGAACGGTAGATGGGCATGGAATGGATGGCGTTGTGGGGTCGAAAAAAAGTCGGTTCGCCAAAGCTGGGCGGCGCACGCTGGATTATGGCGGCCGGGTGGCGCGCACGCCTGCGCGCAGCGTGATGCCGCCCTCAGCGGCGGCGCGGTGCGGCCGTGCTGGGCTTCTGGCCAATGGCCGTGCGCTGGCGGTTGATGCGGTCGAGCTTGCGCTGCTCTTCTCTTTGCATGGCTTTGCGCTTGGTGTAGCCGGACCAGTCGGCCCAACTCCACCACGCGGCAGCCAGGGCGAATGGCGTCAGCACCCACCACCACGACCACGCGGCGACCGGACCGATCTCTTGCCATTTCAATAGCAACAAAACGATGCCGAGACCCAGAAAATACATGCGGCTTCCTTGATGTGCGCCAGATTTTTCGCACGCCGATCGTCAACCGAGAAGCGTAGAATGGCGTTGAACGACTGTAGCGCAACTATCCCTTATGGAGGAAACGATGAAGCGTGTTCTGTTGACTTTTGCCGCTCTGGCCGCCGTGGCCGCTGCGGCCCCCGCGATGGCCGACGAAGCCATGGCCAAGGCCAAGAACTGCATGGCCTGCCACGCCGTCGACAAGAAGCTGGTGGGCCCCGCCTACAAGGACGTCGCCAAGAAATACGCCGCCGATGCCAAGGCCGTTGACCTGCTGGCCGCAAAAATCCAGAAGGGCGGCTCCGGCGTGTGGGGCGCAGTGCCGATGCCTCCCAACGCCAACGTGAACGCCGACGAAGCCAAGAAGCTGGCCACTTGGGTCATGTCGATGAAGTGATCTGACGATCACTTGCAGCACAAAAAAAGCCCGCGATGTTCGCGGGCTTTTTTGTGGGCGCCTGCTTGGTCACGCCGTGATCGCACTGCACACTTCTTGACGTTGGCGCCCCTGCGCCACGCTGCGCTCATTCGCGCTGTCGCGAAACGCCAAAACGCAGGCAAAAAAACGGGCGCTACACCCCATGTAGCGCCCGGCTCGCCTCCCTCCTGGAGGACGGGACTCAGTAGGTCTGATCGAGTTGCGTCAGGATGGCCGGGTTTTCCAGCGTGCTGGTGTCCTGCGTGATTTGCTCGCCCTTGGCCAGGCTGCGCAGCAGGCGTCGCATGATCTTGCCCGAACGCGTCTTGGGCAGGTTTTCACCAAAGCGAATGTCCTTGGGCTTGGCGATGGGGCCAATCTCCTTGGCAACCCAGTCGCGCAGTTCCTTGGCAATGGCCTTGGCCTCATCGCCCTGCGGCAGCGGGCGCTTGAGCACCACGAAGGCGCAAATCGCCTCGCCCGTGGTTTCGTCCGGACGACCCACCACGGCAGCTTCTGCCACCAGATCGGTTTTGGCGACCAGCGCGGATTCGATTTCCATGGTGCCCATGCGGTGGCCCGACACGTTCAGCACGTCGTCGATGCGGCCGGTGATGCGGAAGTAGCCGCGCTCGGCGTCACGCACAGCACCGTCACCGGCCAGATAGTAGCCCTTCAACTCCTCCGGGAAGTAGCTCTTCTTGAAGCGCTCGGGGTCGTTCCAGATGGTGCGGATCATGCTGGGCCAGGGCTTCTTCATCACCAGGATGCCGCCCGAGCCGTTGGGCACTTCGTTGCCCGACTCATCGACGATGGCGGCGAAGATGCCCGGCAGCGGCAGCGTGCAGGAGCCCGGCACCAGCGGCGTGGCGCCCGGCAGCGGGTTGATCATGTGGCCGCCGGTCTCGGTCTGCCAGAACGTGTCGACGATGGGGCAACGCTCGCCACCAATGTTTTTGTAGTACCACATCCAGGCTTCGGGGTTGATCGGCTCGCCGACGCTGCCCAGGATGCGCAGGCTGCTCAAGTCCCAGTTCTTGGGGTGCACCTTTTCATTTGTCTCGGACGCCTTGATGAGCGAGCGGATCGCCGTGGGCGCCGTGTAGAAGATGCTGCACTTGTGGCGCTCGATCATCTGCCAGAAGCGGCCGGCGTCTGGGTACGTGGGCACGCCTTCAAAGACGATTTCGGTCGCCCCCGCGGCCAGCGGACCATAGGCGATGTAGCTGTGGCCGGTGACCCAGCCGATGTCGGCCGTGCACCAGAAGACGTCCTCGGGCTTGAGGTCGAACGTCCAGTCCATGGTGAGCTTGGCCCACAGGATGTAGCCACCGGTGGAATGCTGCACGCCCTTGGGCTTGCCGGTGGAGCCAGAGGTGTAGAGGATGAACAAGGGATGCTCGGCGTCCACGATTTCGGGGGCGCACTCGGTCGATTGGCCTTCCAGCACTTGCTTGAAGGTCTTGTCGCGACCGGCCACCATGTTCACGGCGGTGGGCGTGCGCTCGTAGACGAACACGTTCTTGATCGATTCGCAACCGCCCATGCCGATCGCCTCGTCCACGATGGCCTTCAGCGGCAGTTCCTTGCCGCCGCGCATCTGGTAGTTGGCGGTAATCACGGCCACGGCGCCAGCGTCCTGGATGCGCTCTTGCACCGCCTTGGCCGAGAAGCCGCCGAACACCACGCTGTGCGTGGCGCCGATGCGCGCGCAGGCCTGCATGGCGACCACGCCCTCAATGGTCATGGGCATGTAGACCAGCACTCGGTCGCCCTTCTTGATGCCATGTGCCTTCAGGCCGTTGGCGAACTGGCTGACGCGGGCCAGCAATTCCTTGTACGTGACCTTGGTGACTTCGCCGCCATCGGCTTCAAAGATGATGGCGGTCTTGTTCTCGACCGGCGTGCCCATGTGCTTGTCGAGGCAGTTGGCGCTGGCGTTCAGCTGGCCATCGGCAAACCACTTGTAGAACGGCTTGTTGGACTCGTCCAGCACCTGCGTGGGCGCCTTGGCCCACATCACGTTTTCTTTCGCCAGTCGGCTCCAGAAGCCGTCGAAGTCGCGCTCGGCCTCGTCGCACAGCGCCTTGTAGGCATCCATGCCGCTGATGCGCGCCGCCTTGACGGTCGCCTCGCTCGGTGGGAACACGCGGTTTTCGACCAAAACCGATTGAATGGCGCTCATGGGCCTTGTCTCCTGTAGGGTTGGATGATTGCGCCACGGGGCATGGCGCCCGCAGCAAACCATTTCATCATTCCGTCAGGCTCTTACAAAGCACTGACTGGCAGTGCGCACTCTACTCCAGCCAGCAGCCGACGCAGCGGACCATCGCCGCCGCACGCGGCGCGCTGCCTTGGCACCCAGCCGGCCCACGGTGCGGTGAAGATTTCTGCCGCCTGCCGCCAGCGGCCCTGGGTTGCCGACGCACCGCCATGAAACAAACATGCCGCTTGCGCTGTCCTGACGTGCGCCTATAGCTCACATATTAATAGCAATCTAAGCCGCGCCCACCATCGCTGCCGGCACCACCCAGGCGTCGAACTGCTCCGCCGTCAAGTAACCCGTGGCCAGCGCCGCCTGACGCAGGCTCGTGCCATCGTGGTGCGCCTTCTTGGCAATCTGCGCCGCTTTGTCATAGCCGATGTGCGGGTTGAGCGCGGTCACCAGCATCAGCGACTGCTGCACCAGCTCGTCGATGCGCGCGCGATTGGGTGTGATGCCGACGGCGCAATGGTCGTTGAAACTGACCATGCCGTCGGCCAGCAGGCGCACGCTCTGCAGAAAGTTGTGCGCGATCATGGGGCGGAACACGTTCAGCTCGAAGTTGCCCGATGCACCGCCGATGTTGATCGCCACGTCGTTGCCCATCACCTGCGCGCACAGCATGGTCAGCGCCTCGCTCTGCGTCGGGTTGACCTTGCCGGGCATGATGGACGAGCCGGGCTCGTTTTCAGGAATCGACAACTCGCCAATGCCGCTGCGCGGCCCGCTGGCCAACCAGCGCACGTCGTTGGCGATTTTCATCAGACTCGCGGCCAGGCCCTTCAGCGCGCCATGCGCATGAACCAGTGCGTCGCATGAAGCCAGTGCCTCGAACTTGTTGGGTGCGGTGACAAAGGGCAGCCCCGTCAGGCGCGCCAGTTCAGCGGCGGTCGCTTCGGCATAACCCTGGGGCGCATTCAGGCCTGTGCCCACCGCCGTGCCGCCCAGCGCCAGTTCGCACAGGTGCGGCAAGGCGTCGCGCACGTGCCGCTCGGCATGATCGAGCTGCGCCACATAGCCTGAAAATTCCTGCCCCAGCGTCAACGGCGTGGCGTCTTGCAGATGGGTCCGCCCGATCTTGACGACGCCGGCGAAGTCACGCGATTTGGCGGCCAGCGTGGCGCGCAGCTTTTGCAGCGCGGGCAGCAGCCGGTTGACCAGCGCCTGCACCGCCGCTACGTGCATCGCGGTGGGAAACACGTCGTTGCTCGACTGGCTCTGGTTGACGTCGTCGTTGGGATGCACCAGGCGTGCGTCGCCGCGCGGGCCGCCCAGCAACTCGCTGGCGCGGTTGGCGATGACCTCGTTGAGGTTCATGTTGGTCTGCGTGCCCGAGCCGGTCTGCCAGACCACCAGGGGAAACTCGTCGGGGTGATGGCCGGACAACACCTCATCGGCTGCGGCGACGATGGCGTCGGCCTTCTTCTTGTCCAGCAAACCCAGCCGTTGATTCACTACTGCCGACGCGCGCTTGACCAACGCCAGCGCGTGAATGATCTCGCGCGGCTGGCGTTCGCCCGAGATGTCGAAATTGAGCAGCGAGCGCTGCGTCTGCGCCCCCCACAATTGATCGGCAGGCACGTTGATGGGGCCGAAGGTGTCCCGTTCAACGCGGGTCGGTTTGTCAGCAGCGGTCATGGGGCAGCCTGTCAAAATGGAGGGTTGAGGCGACGGTATCAGACCCTCGATGTCCCGCGCCAGCGCCACAGCATTTCACGATAAGGAGCTTCCATGACCGCCATCAAGCAAGACGATTTGATCGAATCCGTCGCCGCCGCGCTGCAGTACATCAGCTATTACCACCCGGCCGACTACATCGCCCACCTGGCGCGCGCCTATGAGCGAGAGCAGTCGCCCGCCGCCAAGGACGCGATGGCGCAGATCCTCACCAACAGCAAGATGAGCGCCACCGGCCACCGGCCCATCTGCCAGGACACGGGCATCGTCAACGTGTTTTTGAAAGTGGGCATGGACGTGCGCTGGGACGGCTTCACCGGCAGCTTGGACGACGCCATCAACGAGGGCGTGCGCCGCGGCTACAACCACCCCGACAACACGCTGCGCGCAAGCGTGGTGGCCGACCCGCAGTTCGCCCGCAAGAACACCAAGGACAACACGCCCGCCGTCATCGTGACCGAGATCGTGCCCGGCAACACGGTGGACGTAACGGTGGCCGCCAAGGGCGGCGGCTCTGAAAACAAGAGCAAGATGGTCATGCTGAACCCGAGCGACAGCCTGGTCGACTGGGTGCTGAAGACGGTGCCCACCATGGGCGCCGGCTGGTGCCCGCCCGGCATGCTGGGCATCGGCATCGGCGGCACGGCCGAAAAAGCCGTGCTGCTGGCCAAGCAATCGCTGATGGACGACCTGGACATGTACCAGCTGCAGGCCAAGGCCGCCAAGGGCGATGCGCTGTCCGACGTGGAAAAACTGCGCCTGGAGCTGTTCGAGAAAGTCAATGCGCTCGGCATTGGCGCGCAGGGCTTGGGCGGCCTGACGACGGTGCTGGACGTGAAGGTTGCCATGTACCCGACGCACGCCGCCAGCAAGCCCGTGGCGATGATCCCCAACTGCGCCGCCACGCGCCACGCGCACTTTGTGCTGGACGGCAGCGGGCCGGTCTACCTGGACCCGCCCTCGCTCGATCTGTGGCCCAAGGTCGATTGGACGCCCGACACCGAGAAGAGCCAGCGCGTCGACCTGAACACGCTGACCAAGGAGCAGGTCGCGTCGTGGAAACCCGGGCAAACCCTGCTGCTCAACGGCAAGATGCTCACAGGCCGCGACGCCGCCCACAAGCGCATCCAGGACATGCTGGCCAAGGGCGAAAAGCTGCCGGTGGACTTCACCAACCGCGTCATCTATTACGTCGGTCCGGTCGATCCGGTGGGCGATGAAGCCGTCGGCCCCGCCGGCCCCACCACCGCCACCCGCATGGACAAGTTCACCGACATGATGCTGGCGCAGACCGGCCTCATCGCCATGGTCGGCAAGGCCGAACGCGGCCCCACCGCCATCGAGGCGATCAAGAAGCACAAGAGCGCCTATCTGATGGCCGTGGGCGGCGCCGCCTACCTCGTCAGCAAGGCCATCAAGACCGCCAAGGTGGTCGGCTTTGAAGACCTGGGCATGGAAGCCATTTACGAATTCGACGTGGTCGACATGCCCGTGACCGTGGCCGTCGATGCCGGCGGCACCAGCGCCCACATCACCGGCCCGGCCGAATGGGAAAAGCGCATCGCCTCGGGCGAATTCAAGGGCATCTCGGTCGCGGCCGCTTGAGATTGCCGCAGCACAGCATAGACCGCGCCGCGCCCATCGGCGTGTTCGACAGCGGCATTGGCGGGCTGTCGGTGCTGCAGGCGTTGCGCGCGGCCTTGCCGGGCGAAGATCTGGTCTACGTGGCCGACAGCGCGCACACGCCGTATGGCGAGCGCAGTGACGCGTTCATCACCCAACGCACCAGCGCCATCGCCCGGCACCTGCGCGACGCGCACGGCGCCAAGCTGCTGGTGATAGCGTGCAATACCGCCAGCGCGGCCGCTGCGCACGTGGTGCGGCAGGACAACCCAGGCTGGCCGGTGGTCGCCATCGAGCCCGCGCTGAAACCTGCGGCACACCATACGCGAACTGGCCACGTGGGCGTGCTGGCCACGCGCAGCACCCTGGCAAGCCGAAAGTTCGCGGCCTTGCGCGCGGCGGTCACGTCCGCTCACCAGGACGTGCGATTCAGCGAGGTCGCCTGCGACGGGCTGGCCGCGTCCATCGAGCGCTGGGCGCAAGGCGGCGACGGCAGCGCCAGCCGCGACCTGCTGGCGCGCTATTTGGGACAACTGGGCGAACTGGGCGCCGCCGCCCAAGCGATCGACACCTTGGTGCTCGGCTGCACGCATTACCCGCTGATTCGAGAGCAGATCCAGCAGCAATTGCCGCCGGGTGTCGGCATCGTCGACTCGGGCCTGCCGGTGGCCCGCCACGCCCGGCGCCTGCTGCATTCGACAGGGCTGCTGCGCGACGAGACAACGGGCGATGAAGCACTGTCGCAGGCATCGCTGCGTCTGCTGGCCACCGGCTCGGTGCAAACGTTGCGCGCTGCCGCGCAGCGCTGGCTCACGCCCACAACGGCCGCGCTGCCCGACGTGGAAACGTTGGCGCTCTGACCGCGCCGCACTGCGCCGTCAGTGCAGATGGCGTGGCCGGCGGCCGCTGCCGTGGCCCGACGAGCCACCGCCACCGGGCCCGCGCGGCGGCTTGCCCAGTTCCAGCGAGCTGGTCAGCGCCGAATAGCGGCCCGCGAACAGCTTGTCGATCTCGGCCACCACGCCGCCCAGTTCGGCGCCGTCAAAATGGCGTTCCATCAGGGCGACCACGTCTTCAACCAGAAGGTTGCGCTGCGCCTGCATGATGGCTTCGGGCGTCGGACCGACGAACAGCAGCACGAAGTCGTCGCGCGACTCACGGCCATCGTCTTCGTCCTCGTCGTCGAATTCGGCGTCGTAGAAGGTCACCTCGATCTGCGTGCCCTGAGCCGACAGCTCGTTCAGGTTCATGCACAGATCATCGAGCTGATGGCGAAAATCCTCGTCGCCTTCCAGTGTCCAGCACATCTGCAGCAGGTGCTGATGGGGGTCGAAGCGAATGCCCGGCTCGTCCTCGTACATGCTGGCCGCTGCGTCGGCCAGCGAACGGGCGCCAATGTACTTCCAGAGGGGTTTCAGGGCGTCCTGCAGGGCGTCAAACCCCACATCGGCGCGCAATGTCACGTCGCCATGCACGTGAATCTCGAACGGTGCTGCTTGATGACTCATGGCGTTTCCTTAGCTGACTGGTACCCCGGGCCGGGATCGAACCGGCACGCCCCTTTTCAGGAAAGCGGCGGATTTTAAGTCCGCAGTGTCTACCAGTTTCACCACCGGGGCCGAACACGCATTCTCGCAGGCCAGCGGGTCTGCGCGGCGGGTACGGGAATCAGGCGAGGGGGAAGGTGGAGGCGCGATCCGGAGTCGAACCGGACTAGACGGATTTGCAATCCGTTGCATAACCGCTTTGCTATCGCGCCGGGTTGATACAAAAAAAGGAAGCGTAGCTTCCTTTTTTTGCTGCCGCCGGTTTGGTGACCGGCTGCGAATTTGGAGCGGGAAACGAGGCTCGAACTCGCGACCTCAACCTTGGCAAGGTTGCGCTCTACCAACTGAGCTATTCCCGCGTCGTAAGCCTTGCATTGTAGCGTGAAATCACGACCTTTTGCAAGGCATCCAAAAAATTATTCGAAGATTCGTCGTCAGTGCTTCACTGCCGCGCCGCGGCTGGGCTTCTTGGCCGCAGCCGGAGCTGCCGCGGACTCGGACGAGGCCACGGCATCGTCATCGGTCAACGGCACTGGCTGACGCTCCAAAGCCACTTCCAGCACCTTGTCGATCCATTTCACCGGCACGATCTTCAGGCCTTCCTTCACGTTGGCGGGGATTTCCTGCAAGTCCTTCACATTCTCTTCAGGAATGATCACCGTCTTGATACCGCCTCGCAGCGCGGCCAGCAGCTTTTCCTTCAGGCCACCGATGGCCGTGACCTCGCCACGCAGTGTGATTTCGCCCGTCATCGCGACTTCGCCGCGCACCGGAATGCCCGTGAGAGCCGATACGATGGCTGTGGTCATGGCCGCGCCAGCGCTCGGGCCGTCCTTGGGCGTGGCGCCGTCGGGCACGTGGATGTGGATGTCCTTCTTCTCGAACACCTCGTCCTTGATGCCGAGGCCGCGGGCGCGCGAGCGCACCACGGTGCGCGCGGCTTCGACGGACTCCTTCATCACTTCGCCGAGCTGACCCGTGCGCTGCACGGCGCCCTTGCCGGGCATCGTCGCGGCTTCGATCGTCAACAGGTCGCCGCCGACTTCGGTCCACGCCAGACCGACCACCTGGCCCACCTGGTTCTGCTGCTCGGCGCGGCCATAGGTGAACTTGCGCACACCCAGGAAATCGTTCAGGTTCTCGGACGTGACTTTGACCTGCGGCTCCATCTGCTTGAATTGCAGCGCCTTCACCACCTTGCGGCAGATCTTGGACAGCTCGCGCTCCAGCGAACGCACGCCCGCCTCGCGCGTGTAGTAACGCACGATGTCGCGCACGGCCTCTTCCGTCACCAGAAGCTCGTCGTCCTTGACGCCGTTGTTCTTCATCTGCTTGGGCAGCAGGTACTTGATGGCGATGTTGGTCTTCTCGTCCTCGGTGTAGCCCGACAGGCGAATCACCTCCATCCGGTCCAGCAGCGCCGGCGGGATGTTCATCGAGTTGCTGGTGGCCACGAACATCACGTCACTCAGGTCGAAATCGACCTCGACGTAGTGGTCGCTGAAGGTGTGGTTCTGCTCGGGGTCCAGCACTTCCAGTAGCGCGCTCGACGGATCGCCGCGGAAGTCCATGCCCAGCTTGTCGATCTCGTCCAGCAGGAACAGCGGGTTGCGCGTGCCGACCTTGTTCAGGCTTTGCAGCACCTTGCCCGGCATGGCGCCGATGTAAGTGCGGCGGTGGCCGCGGATTTCGGCCTCGTCGCGCATGCCACCCAGCGCCATGCGCACGTACTTGCGGCCCGTGGCCTTGGCGACCGACTGGCCGAGCGAGGTCTTGCCCACGCCGGGCGGCCCCACCAGGCACAGGATAGGCGCCTTGACCTTGTCGACGCGCTGCTGCACCGCGAGGTATTCAAGGATGCGGTCCTTGACCTTTTCCAACCCGTAGTGGTCTTCGTTCAGCACCTCTTCGGCATAGGCCAGGTCATGCTTGATCTTGGTCTTCTTGGCCCAGGGCAGGCCGACCAGCACGTCGATGTAGTTGCGCACCACAGTGGCTTCGGCCGACATGGGCGACATGAGCTTGAGCTTCTTCAACTCGGCATCGGCCTTCTTGCGCGCCTCCTTGGGCATGCGCGCGGCCTTGATCTTGCGCTCGATCTCTTCGATGTCAGCGCCCTCTTCGCCCTCGCCCAGTTCCTTCTGGATCGCCTTGACCTGCTCGTTCAGGTAGAAGTCGCGCTGATTCTTCTCCATCTGGCGCTTCACGCGGCCACGGATCTTCTTGTCGACGTTGAGGATGTCGACCTCGCGCTCAAGCTGCTCGAACAGGTTTTCAAGACGCTCCTTCACGCTGGACAGATCCAGCACCGCCTGCTTGTTCTCCAGCTTGAGCGGCAGGTGCGCGGCAATGGTGTCGGCCAGGCGGCCGGGCTCGTCGATGCTGGCGATGGACGTCAGGATCTCGGGCGGGATTTTTTTGTTCAGCTTGACGTACTGGTCGAACTGCTGCATCACGGCACGGCGCAGCGCCTCGACCTCGGCGTTGTCCTTGTCGGTGCCATCGGCCTCCAGCGGCGTGACGGTGGCGGTGAAATGGGCTTCGCCGTCCTCGATGTCGGTGACGGTGGCGCGCTGCTGCCCTTCGACCAGTACCTTCACGGTGCCGTCGGGCAGCTTGAGCATCTGCAGGATGGTGGAAACGCAGCCAACCTCGAACATGTCGTTGACCGCCGGCTCGTCCTTGGCCGCCGTCTTCTGCGCCACCAGCATGATGCGGCGGTCGGCCGCCATGGCGGTTTCCAGCGCCTTGATGCTCTTGGGCCGGCCCACGAACAGCGGGATGACCATGTGAGGAAACACCACCACGTCGCGCAGCGGCAGCAGCGGCAGGTCGATGGGGGTGGCGGGCAAGGGGGTGGTTCCGGACATTGAGAATCCTTCGGGTGATCCAGCCAGAGATGGCTGCTCAGGCGACATTTTCAACCCAGCGACGGGGCGGACGCGCAAAGGTGGCGTAAATCACTTGCGCCGCGCCCGACGCAAGCGGTGAACGCTACCATTTTTATAGCCAATAGCGCTTATATCATCAGCGCTAGCGCGAAAAACGGCTTGAGATCAGGCCTTTTTGGCGGCTTCGCGATACACCAACAACGGCGGCTGGCTGTCTTCGATGGTGTTTTCATCCACCACCACCTTGGCCACGTTGGCCGTGTGCGGCAACTCGAACATGGTGTCGATCAGCGCACCTTCCAGGATCGAGCGCAGGCCGCGCGCGCCGGTCTTGCGCGCCAGCGCCTTGCGGGCGATGGCTTTCAGCGCGCTGGGGCGAATCTCCAGCTCGACGCCTTCCATCTGCAGCAGGCGGCCAAACTGCTTGACCAGCGCGTTCTTCGGCTCGGTGAGGATCTGCACCAGCGCGTCCTCGGTCAGCTCGGCCAGCGTGGCCACCACGGGCATGCGGCCGACCAGTTCGGGGATGATGCCGTACTTGATCAGGTCTTCCGGTTCCACCTCCTGGAAGGCCTCGCTGATCGAGCGCTGCTGCTTGCTGCGCACGGTGGCGCCAAAGCCGATGCCGCTGGCCTCGGTGCGCGCCTCGATGACCTTTTCAAGCCCGGCAAACGCGCCCCCGCAGATGAACAGGATGTTGGTGGTGTCGATCTGCAGAAAATCTTGATTCGGATGCTTGCGCCCGCCCTGCGGCGGAATGCTGGCCAGGGTGCCCTCGATCAGCTTGAGCAGCGCCTGCTGCACGCCCTCGCCCGACACGTCGCGCGTGATGCTGGGGTTGTCGGCCTTGCGGCTGATCTTGTCGATCTCGTCGATGTAGACGATGCCGCGCTGGGCGCGTTCGACGTCGTAATTGCAGCTTTGCAGCAGCTTGCTGATGATGTTTTCGACGTCTTCGCCCACGTAGCCGGCCTCGGTCAGCGTGGTGGCGTCGGCCATGACGAAGGGCACGTCCAGCTGGCGCGCGAGTGTCTGCGCCAGCAGCGTCTTGCCGCTGCCGGTGGGGCCAATCAGCAGGATGTTGCTCTTGGCCAGCTCGACGTCGCCATCCTTGGCTTCTTGCTTGTGCTTCAGGCGCTTGTAGTGGTTGTAGACGGCCACCGACAGCGTGCGCTTGGCGCGCTCTTGCCCGATGACGTAATTGTCGAGATTGGCCTTGATGTCGGCGGGCGTGGGCAAGTCGTCGCCCCGCGCTTCGCCAGGCGCCCCGCCTTCGGGCACCTCCTCGCGGATGATGTCGTTGCACAGGTCGATGCACTCGTCGCAGATGAACACCGACGGACCGGCGATCAGCTTTTTGACCTCGTGCTGGCTCTTGCCGCAGAACGAGCAGTAAAGCGTTTTTTCGCTGGAAGAGCCCTTTTTATCGGCCATTAGGTGACAGTTTCATGGTGAATCGGCGCATGATACCAACATGGCACCCTGCGACGAGGCGTGGCGTTGATCACCCGCAAAGCGCGGGTGCCGACGAAGTACGCTTTAAAACGATAGCTGCCCGCGCTGGCTGGATCAGGGTTCGCGCACCACAAACGCCAAAAAAGCGCTGGTGCGTCGTGCGCAAGGCGCGGGCAGGCGCGCGCCCTGCTCAGGGACGGTTCGCGATCACTTGATCGACGATGCCGTAGTCCTTGGCTTCGTCCGCGGTCATGAAGTAGTCGCGCTCGGTGTCGCGCTGGATTTTCTCCAGCGGCTGGCCCGTGCGCTCGGCCAGGATGCGGTTCATCTGGTCCTTGGTGCGCAGGATGTCGCGCGCATGGATCTCGATATCGGTCGCCTGACCACGCGCGCCGCCCAGCACCTGATGAATCATGATCTTGCTGTTGGGCAGGCTGTAGCGCTTGTCCTTGGCACCGGCCGCCAGCAAGAAGGCGCCCATGCTGGCCGCGAAGCCCAGGCACATGGTCGACACGTCGGGCTTGATGAACTGCATGGTGTCGTAGATCGACATGCCGGCCGTCACGCTGCCGCCCGGCGAATTGATGTAAAGCGAGATGTCCTTGTCGGGGTTTTCGCTTTCCAGGAACAGCAGTTGCGCCACCACCAGGTTGGCCGTCTGGTCGTTGACCTCGCCGACGAGAAAAATCACGCGCTCTTTGAGCAGGCGCGAGTAAATGTCATAAGACCGCTCGCCGCGCCCCGACTGCTCGACCACCATGGGGATCAAGCCAAGATTGCGCTGGGTTTCGTAAGTGCTCATGGAAGCTCCGTGTTCTTGATGAAAGGCAAATGGGGCCGGAACCAACCGATTCCAAGCCCCATTGTCGCCGCGCTGGCCGGCGATTCTGGCCCGTGCGCCATACATGACTCAATCAACGTCTGGCGCTCGTCCAGCAAGCGCGAGCAGCTATGTTTTCAATAGCCAACTGCAATAGCCAACTGAAATGCAGGCTGGCACATCCGCAGCAGGTTGAACACGCGTGCGGCCAGCCACGGCGACCTCGGGGCGCCGCGCAACCGGCCTGGCGCGCCCGCGCCCCAGGTGGATCAGTTGTTGCCCATCAGTTCGTCAAAGCCCAGCTTCTTCTCGGTGACCTTGGCCTGCTTCAGCACGTGCTCGGTCACGTTGTTTTCGATGACCATCGCCTCAACGTCGGCCAGGCGGCGGTTGTCAGCGTAGTAGTAGCGCACCACTTCCTCGGGCTTCTCGTAGCTGGCGGCCAGTTCTTCGACCTGCGCCTTCAGTTGCTCGGGCGTGGCTTGCAGGTTGTTGGCCTTCACCAGCTCAGCCACCACCAGGCCCAGGCGCACGCGGCGCTCGGCCTCGGGGCGGAAGGTGTCCTCGGGAATAGGCAGCTTCTCGACGTCCTTGATGCCGCGCGCCTTCAGGTCGGCACGGGCGGCCTGCGTCATGCGGTCGATCTCGGCCTGCACGCTGGACTTGGGGATGTCCAGTTCGGCCTTGGCCATCAACGCGTCCATCACGGCCTGCTTGTTGCGCTGGTTCAGGCGGAACTTGACTTCGCGCTCCAGGTTTTTCTGGATGTCGCCGCGCAGCCCCTCGACGGTGCCTTCCTTCACGCCCAGCGACTTGGCCAGTTGCTCGTTGACTTCGGGCAGGTGGGCGGCTTCGATCTTGTTGACGGTGACCATGAAGTCGGCCGTCTTGCCGGCCACTTCCTGGCCATGGTAGTCGGCCGGGAAGGCCAGCGGGAAGGTCTTGCTTTCGCCGACCTTCATGCCCCGCACGGCATCCTCGAACTCTTTCAGCATCTGGCCTTCGGCCACGACGAACTGGAAGTCGTCGGCCTTGCCACCGTCAAACGGCTCGCCGTCAATCTTGCCGGCGAAGTCGACCGTGACGCGGTCGCCATCCTCGGCCGGCGCATCCTTGGCGCGCTGGGCAAAGCTGCGGCGCTGCTTGCGCAGGATGTCCACGGTGCGGTCGATGGCCTCGTCGCTGACGTCGGCCGACACCTTCTCGACCTCGGCCCCCGCGAGATCACCGATCTTGACCTCGGGGAACACCTCAAACACGGCGTCAAACGAGACCTGGCCGTCGGGCGCGCCTTCTTTCTCGGTAATGGTGGGCTGGCCGGCCACGCGCAGCTTGGCCTCGTTGGCGGCGTTGAAGAACGCCTCGCCCACCTTGTCGTTCATGACTTCGTACTGCACCGAATAGCCGTACTGGCGGGCCACCACGCTCAACGGCACCTTGCCGGGGCGAAAGCCATCCATCCTCACGGTGCGGGCCAGCTTTTTCAGCCGCGCATCCACCTCGTTCTTGATGGCGTCAACGGGCAGCGTGAGCGTCATCTTGCGCTCGAGCTTCTCAAGGGTTTCGACATTCACGGCCATGGCAATTTTCTCGTCTTGAAAGTTAATCGTGGTGCGCGGGGGGGGACTCGAACCCCCACACCATTGCTGGCGTCAGGACCTAAACCTGGTGCGTCTACCAATTTCGCCACCCGCGCGGCATCAAAGCAAATGGGTCGGGCGGCGCGCGTGGCGTGCCGCCCGTTTGAAAATGGGCGAACCGCGTATTTTACCCTGCCGCTGACCGTCTATTACGCCAGCGCTGGCGCGGGCGGCTTGACCCGGAACCACGCCGCGTACATGGCCGGCAGCGCCAGCAGCGTCAGCGCCGTGGCCACGATCAGCCCGCCCATGATGGCCACCGCCATCGGCCCCCAAAACACGCTGCGCGACAGCGGAATCATGGCCAGCACCGCGGCGGCGGCCGTCAGCACGATGGGGCGCAGGCGGCGCACGGCGGATTCGACGATGGCTTCCCACGCGGGCACGCCGCGCGCACGGTCGGTTTCGATCTGGTCGATCAGGATGACGGAGTTGCGCTGGATCATGCCCATCAGCGCGATCACGCCCAGCAGCGCGACAAAGCCGAATGGCCGGTTCAGCACCAGCAGCGCCGCGGCCACGCCGGCAATGCCCAGTGGCCCGGTCAAGAACACCAGTATGGCGCGGCTGAAGCTGTGCAGCTGCAGCATCAGCAAGGTAAAGACGATGAACAGCATGACGGGCACGCCCGCGGCGATCGAGGCCGAGCCCTTGCTGCTTTCTTCCACCGCGCCGGCCACCTGGATCTGGTACTGCGGCTGGCCGGCCTGCGCCCACTTGGCCTCCAGCGCGCGCAGTTGGGGCAGCAGTTCGGTGGTGACGGTGGCGCCTTGCAGCCCTTCCACCACGTCGGCGTTGACGGTGATGGCGTAGTCGCGGTTCTCGCGCCACAGCACGCCGGGCTCCCACGCGAACACGGGCTTGGCGATCTGCGTCAGCGGGATGGATTTGCCGCTGGCCGTGGGCACGTAGGCGTTGGCGATGTCGGTGATGGCGTCGCGCTCGTCCAGCGGCTGGCGCAGCACGATATCGATCAATTTATCGCCCTCGCGGTACTGGCCCACGGTGCTGCCGCTCAGCATCACGCGGCCGGCCTGGGCGATGGACTGGCTGGTCACGCCCAGCGCGCGCGCCTTGTCCTGGTCTACCTCCAGCCGCATGGCCTTGACGGATTCGTTCCAGTTGTCGTTGACGCCGCGCGTGTTGGCGCTGCCCTGCATCACGGCCTTGACCTCGTCGGCGTGGGCGCGCAGTTGCACCGGGTCCGGCCCGATCACGCGGAACTGCACCGGGTACGGCACGGGCGGCCCGTTGGGCAGCAGCTTGACGCGGGCGCGCACCTCGGGGAACTCGGCCGCCAGCAGCGCCGGCAGCGCCAGCCGCATCTGGTTGCGCGTGGCCAAATCCTGCGGCACCACGATCAGCTGCGACACGTTGGTCTGCGGAAAGATCTGATCCAGCGGCAGGTAAAAGCGCGGCACGCCAGCGCCGATCCACTGCGTGACGCTGGCCACGCCCGGCTCGGCGCGCAGGCGCGCTTCGACGCGCTTGGCCACGTCTTCGGTGGCGGCAAACGCCGTGCCTTCGGGCGACCACAGGTCGACCAATATCTCTGGCCGACTCGAATCGGGGAAGAACTGCTGCTGCACCTTGCCCATGCCCAGCACCCCCAGCGCAAACAGCGCCACCGTGGCGCCGATGGTGAGCCAGCGGTGCACCACGCACCAACGCACCAGGCGGCGAAAGGTGTTGTAGAACGGCGTGTCGAACACCTCGTGCGGCTCGTGCACAGGTGCCTGGCCGCTGTTCAGCGCCTGCGCGCGCGCGGCGGCCACGTGCGGCGGCACGCGCAGCAGCCAGGCGCCCAGCAGCGGCACGAACACCACCGACGCCACCCAGCTGACCAGCAGCGCGATCACCGTGACGGCAAAGATGGCAAAGGTGTATTCGCCCGTCATCGACTTGGCGATGCCGATGGGCAGAAAGCCCGCCGCCGTGATCAGCGTGCCCGTCAGCATGGGAATGGCGGTGATCTCGTAGGCGAAGGTGGCGGCGCGAAACTTGTCGTGCCCCTCCTCCATCTTGCGCACCATCATCTCGATGGCGATGATGGCGTCGTCCACCAGCAGGCCCAGCGCGATGATGAGCGAGCCGAGCGAGATCTTGTGCAACCCAATGCTCCAGTACTGCATGGCCAGAAAGGTGACCGCCAGCACCAGCGGAATGGTGATGCCCACCACCAGGCCGGGGCGCGGGTCGAGCGTGTAGGCGCGCCAGAACGGGTGCTGGCCGGGCCGCTTGTGCAGGCCCAGCGACAGAAAGCTCACGCCCAGCACGATGACCACCGCCTCGATCAGTACCTTGACGAATTCGTTGACCGACGTGGCGACCGCCTTGGGCTGATCCTGCACCTGCACCAGCTTCACGCCCAGCGGCAGCGTGCGCTCGATGCCGGCGCTGGCTTCTTTCAGCGCCTTGCCCAGCGCGATGATGTCGCCGCCCTTGGCCATCGACACGCCCAGCGCGATCACCTCGTGCCCGTCGTGGCGCACCTTGACCTGCGGCGGCTCGACGTAGCCGCGCTGGATCTCGGCGATGTCGCCCAGACGCAGCTGCGCGCCCGACGCGCCCCGGATCGGCATGGCGCGCAACTGTTCAATGTCGTTGAACTGCCCGCCCACGCGCACCTGCACCACGTCCAGCGGCGTCTGCAGCGCGCCGGCCGATTCGACGGCGTTCTGCGCGCCCAGCTGGCCCAGCACGGCGCTCATGTCCAGCCCCAGCTGCGCCAGGCGCTTTTGCGACACCTCGACGTAGATCTTCTCGTCCTGCACGCCAAACAACTCGACCTTGGCCACGTCCTTCACGCGCAGCAGGCGCTGGCGCGCGTCGTCGGCGAAGGTCTTGAGTTCGGCGTAGCTGAAGCCGTCGGACGACAGCGCGTAGATCACGCCATACACGTCGCCAAAGTCGTCGTTGAAGAACGGCCCCTGCACGCCCTGCGGCAAGGTGTAGCGCATGTCGCCCACCTTCTTGCGCACCGTGTACCAGATTTGCGGCACGTCCTTGGGCGGCGAGTTGTCCTTCAGCTGAAAAATGATTTGCGATTCGCCCGGCTTGCTGTAGCTGCGGATCTTGTCGGCGTGGGGCACCTCTTGCAGCGTGCGTTCGAGCTTGTCGGTGACCTGCTCGGCCACCTGCTGCGCCGTGGCGCCGGGCCAGTAGGTGCGCACCACCATCACGCGGAAGGTGAAGGGCGGGTCTTCGTCCTGCCCCAGCTGAAAGTAGGCCGCCACGCCCAGCAGCATCAGCACCACCATCAGGTAGCGCACCAGCGCGGCGTGCTCCAGCGCCCAGCGCGACAGGTTGAAGCCCGACTTGGGTTCGCCGGGCGCGGCGGCGCCGTCAATGGGCGATTCGTGTTCGCTCATGCGGGCACTCAGCGCGATGCGGCAGCGGCCGCGGCAGTGGGCGCGCTTGCTGCGTTATGAATAGCACTCGGCGCGCCTGGGGCGCGCGCTGGCGCAGTGGTCGGCTGGTACACGGTGACTTTCTGCCCGGGTGCCAGCACGTGCGCGCCGGTGGCCACCACGCGCATGCCGGGGGTCAGGCCGGCGGCGATCACCACCTCGTTGCCGTCGGCGCCGGCCACCTGCACCGCTTGCGCGCGCACCGTGCCGCTGGCCGCTTCGTACACCCACACCGCGCTGCCCTGGCCCTGTTGCCACAAGGCGCTGGTCGGCAGCTTGATCACCGGCTGACCCTGCGCACCGCTGTGCTGCGGCTCGACGGTGACGGTGGCGCCCAGCGGCGGCGCCGCGCCGGCCAGCGCCACCTTGACGGCGTAGGTGCGCGTCACCGGGTCGGCACTGGCCGCTACCTCGCGCACGCTGCCGCTCCATTGCGCGTCGCTGGCCCAAGCGCGCACGCCCACCGCCTGGCCCACGCGGATGGCCGCCACGCGGTCTTCGGGCACGGCAAACACCACGTCGCGCGGGCCGTCCTGCGCGATGCGCACCACCGGCGTACCGGCGGCCACCACCTGGCCGACTTCGGCGTCCACGCCAGTCACCACGCCGCCAGCGTCGGCCAGCAACTGCGTGTAACCGGCCTGGTTGCCCTGCGACGACAGCTGCGCCCGTGCCTGATCGAGCGTGGCCTGCGCGGCCTTCAGCGTGGCGCTGCGGCGTTCGATCTCGGCGCCGCTGATGAAGCCCTGGTCACGCAGCGACTGGTAACGCCTCAGGTCGGCCGCCGCCAGGTCGCGTTGAGTGGTGGCCGAACTGACCTGCGCGCGCGCCGCGTCGGCCGCCAGTTGATAGTCGCGCGCGTCCAGTTGCGCCAGCAATTGCCCGGCCTGCACGCGCTGCCCGGCTTCGACCGCGCGGCGCACGATCTTGCCGGCCACGCGAAAGCCCAGGCGCGATTCCACGCGCGCGCGCACCTCGCCGGCGTATTCGTGGCCGGATTCGTAGCGCCCTTCGCCCACCGTCACCAGCTTGACCGCGCGCACCGGCTCCTCGGGCGGCGGCGCCTTGCCGCACGCGGCCAGCAGCAGCGCGGCAAGCACAAGGCCGCCCGCCCGCACATAAGACAGGGATTGCTGCATGACCCTCACACCTCAAAATTAATGACTGACTGGTTAGTAATCTACTGATCAGCGACGACCATGTCAAGCGCGGGCGCGCGGGCACAATCAGCGCGCCCATGCCGCGCCCCGCCCCGCCCTCCGCCATCGACCACTACGAGAATTTTCCCGTGGCGTCGTGGCTGTGCCCGCCGCACTTGCGCCCGCCCATCACCGCCATTTACCACTTTGCCCGCACGGCCGACGATATCGCCGACGAAGGCGTCGCACCGGCCGCGCAGCGCCTGGCCGATCTGGCGGCGTACCGCGCCGACCTGCACGCCGTGGCGGCGGGCCAGGCGCCGTCGCCGCGCTGGGCATCCATTTTCGCGCCATTGGCGGTGCAAATGCGCGCCTTTGGCCTGCCCGTGCAGCCGCTGGACGACCTGCTTTCGGCGTTCGCGCAAGACGTCGTCAAGACGCGCGATGGCGCCGCCTACGCCGACATGGACGAACTGCGCGACTATTGCCGCCGCTCGGCCAACCCCGTTGGCCGCCTGCTGCTGCACCTGTACGGCGTGCACGACACGCAGGCGCTGCACGACAGCGACGCCATCTGCACCGCCCTGCAGCTCATCAATTTCTGGCAAGACCTGTCGGTGGACATTCCGCGCGGCCGCTACTACCTGCCGCTGGCCGAATGCGCCGCGCACGGCGTCGTCATCACCCACCCTGCAACGCAGTTCGCCGCGCTGCGGTCCGACGAAAAAACCACCCAATTGATAGCGGCGTGTGCAGACCAGGCAAGCGCCAGCCTGCAAAAAGGGGCAAAGCTCGTGCACCGCGTGCCGGGCCGCGCCGGCTGGGAATTGCGGGCCGTGGTGCAAGGCGCCCGACGCGTGCTCGACAAGATGGCGGCGCAGGGCCACCGCACACTGGAACAGCGCCCCACGCTCGGCAAGGCCGACGCCCCGCTCATCGCCTGGCGCATGCTGTGGATGTGACAGCGGACCAACGGCCCGACGGGCCAGAGCAACCTGCCCGGCGCGCTGGCACACCTGCGCCGCTGCGCGGCCGCGCCCCGCCGGATGGGACAATCGCCCCATCGTGAGCGCCCCCACCACCGCATCGCCGCAGGACTACGTCCAGCAGAAAGCCGCCGCCTCGGGCAGCAGCTTTTATTACGCCTTCCTCTTTCTGCCACCGCGGCGCCGCGCGGCCATCACGGCGTTCTACGCCTTCTGCCGCGAGGTGGACGACGTGGTGGACGAGGTCACCGACCCCGGCGTGGCCGCCACCAAGCTGGCCTGGTGGCAAGCCGAAGTCGGCCGCGCCTACGCTGGCCAACCCACTCACCCGGTGATGCAGGCGCTGATGCCGCATGCGGCCGAATTCGGCATCGAGCAGCGCCAGCTGCAGGACGTGATCACCGGCTGCCAGATGGACCTGACGCAGACGCGCTACCTGGACTTTGCCGCGCTGCAAAAATATTGCCATCTGGTGGCCGGCGTCGTCGGCGAAGTGTCGGCGCGCATCTTCGGGCAGACCGAACGCCAGACCACCGAATACGCCCACAAGCTGGGCCTGGCCTTTCAGCTCACCAACATCATCCGCGACGTGGGCGAAGACGCGCGGCGCGACCGTATCTATCTGCCGGTCAACGAGTTGCAGCAATTCGACGTGAAGGCGCACGAAATCCTGAAAGGGCTGCATACCGACCGCTTCGTCGCGCTCATGCGCTTTCAGGCCGAGCGCGCCCAGCGCATCTACGACGAGGCCCTGGCCCTGCTACCCGCCGCCGACCGCCGCAGCCAGAAGCCTGGCCTGATGATGGCCAGCATCTACCGCACCCTGCTGCGCGAAATCGAGGCCGACGGCTTTCACGTACTGAACCAGCGCATCGCCCTGACGCCGCTGCGCAAGCTGTGGCTGGCGTGGAAGATGCAGGCGTTAGGGAGGTTTTGACCTCCCAAAATGCCTCTCCATGAGGCGCCTGCGGTGCCTCCCCCACCCGCGGGGGCCACGCCGGTGCTCGGGGACACCGCTGGCACGGCGTTCCGCGCGGCCTGCTGCGCGGACCTTAGAAGGGGCTTGCTGCGCCGCTCCGAGTGCAGTCTTATCGCTCTTATTTTAATAGCTTATTGCGCTTGCCAGACAAGCGTCAAAGGCCAATTTCACTTGAAACCATGAACTCCGCAGCGCCCCTTCGCATCGCCATCATCGGCGCCGGCTGGGCCGGCATGGCGGCGGCAGTGCGCGCGGTGGCGCTGGGTCATGACGTCACGGTGTTCGAAGCCGCCCGGCAGCTGGGAGGGCGCGCGCGCGGCGTGCCGCTGGCGCTGCCGGACGGCCGCCGCGTGATGGTCGACAACGGCCAGCACATACTCATCGGCGCTTATCGCGACTGCCTGCAGCTGATGCGCACCGTGGGCGTCGATCCCGACGCGGCACTGCTGCGCCTGCCGCTGTGCCTGCGCTACCCCGACGGCCGCGGCCTGGCGCTGCCCGACTGGCCGGCGCCGCTGGACGCCGTGGCCGGCATTCTGGCCGCGCGCGGCTGGCACTGGCGCGACAAGGCGGCGCTGCTGCGCGCCGCGCTGGCGTGGCGGCGCGCCGGCTTTCGTTGCGATGAACGCGCCAGCGTGGCCGACCTGTGCCGCGCGCTGCCGCCGCGCCTGCACCACGACTTCATCGAGCCGCTGTGCGTATCGGCCCTCAACACGCCGATGGCGCAGGCCAGCGCCCAGGTGTTTCTGCGCGTGCTGCAAGACGCACTGTTCAGCCAGCGCGGCGGCTCCCATCTGCTGCTGCCGCGCCTTGACCTGGGGGCGCTGCTGCCCGACGCGGCGGCGCGCTGGCTTGCCGCCCGCGGCGCGCGCGTGCTGGCCGGCCGGCGCGTTCTCGCCCTGCATTGGCAGGCGCCGCACTGGCGGGTCGACGGCCAGCCGTTCGACCGCGTGCTGATCGCCACGTCGGCGCCCCATGCGGCCCGGCTGCTCGCACATTCCGCGCCTACAGCTACACCTTCAATAGCAAACCAGATGAACGAATGGTCGGCTGCCGCCGCGCGGCTGTCGCATCAAGCCATCACCACCGTGTATGCGCAGGCGACCGGCGCCGCCGCGCCGTTGCGGCTGCGCGCCCCCATGCTGGCCTTGCGCAGCGGCGCTGACGGGCCGGCGCAGTTCGTGTTCGACCGCGACGCCATCACGCCCACCCAGCCCCCCACGCGACTGCTCGCCTTCGTCGTCAGCACCAGCGTGGGCGATCAGGCCGCGCTGCAGGGCGCCGTCGCCGCGCAGTCCGCGGGCCAGCTGGGCCTGCCGGTCACGCCGCTGCTCACCGTCACCGAAAAGCGCGCCACCTTTGCCTGCACGCCGGCGCTGCAGCGCCCACCCGGCGCCATCGCACCCGGCCTGTCGGCCTGCGGCGACTACGTGGCCGGCCCCTACCCCGCCACGCTCGAAGGCGCCGTGCGCAGCGGCCTGCAGGCGGCGCAGTCGCTCCGCTAGAATCGCCCCTCGACCCTTGGCGGGCGTCGTTCAATGGCAGGACCTGAGCTTCCCAAGCTCAAGACGTGGGTTCGATTCCCATCGCCCGCTCCACTGTATCAATCTGCGGACTTCCGCAGAAGTCCAAGAGAGTCTGCAAGTCGTTGCCGCACAAAGACTTTTCCTCTCTTTGATGTTCTGCCGTAGTCCACTGCGATCCGCCTACAGCCGGGACTTTTAAGTCCACAAACAAGTCCATTTTTGCGGGCGCGGCTGATTCCGGATTGTTGATGGAGGGGCGAGGTCGACGTGACCAGCATCTGGTTCCTGACTCATGTTCAGGAGCAAGAGCATGGCACTCTCAGACCTGGCCGTTCGACAGGCCAAGGCAACCGGCAAGGCATACACCCTCCCTGACTTGGATGGCCTCTCCCTGGCCGTCACCGCTGCAGGGGGCAGGACTTGGCACTTCCGCTACTACTGGGCGGGCAAGCAGAAGCGGATGTCGCTCGGCACCTACCCGGAGGTGACGCTTCGCGAGGCCCGCAGCCTACGCGACGAAGCGCGCGCCCTTCTGGCCAAAGGCACCAATCCTCGCGTTCACCGCAAGCAGAAGCGCACTGCTGTCCGGCTCGCCGACGAAAACACCTTCGATGCGGTGTATCGCAAGTGGCTCAAGCATCGCGGGCTCAGCCTCAAGGAAGGCCGGCAGACGACCCTCTCGATACTTCCACGCATCTTCGACAAGGACGTGCTGCCCACCTTGGGCAAGCGGTCGATCTATGAGATCAAGCGTCCCGACCTCTTGGAGGTGATCGCCAAGATCGAGAAGCGCAGGGCGCTCTCCGTCGCCGAGAAAGTCAGGACGTGGTTCAACCAACTGTTCCGCTACGCGCTGGTGATCGTGCCGGGCCTGGAGCAGAACCCTGCCTCCGATCTCGATGTGGTGGCGCTGCCACTGCCACCCGTCAACCACAACCCGTTCCTACGTATGGCCGAGCTGCCAAAGCTGTTGCAGAGGCTGCGCAGCTATCGCGGCAGGCGGCAGACCCAGCTCGGGCTGCGGCTATTGCTGCTGACCGGCGTGCGAACCGGAGAGCTGCGACAGGCGATGCCAGATCAATTCGATCTGGACCGGGGGCTGTGGATCATCCCGCCCGACGTCGTGAAGCAACTCCAGTTGGATATGCGCAAGAAGCGGCAGCAGCCGAAGGACATCCCGCCCTACATCGTGCCGCTGTCGATTCAGGCCATGGAGATCGTCCGGCACCTGCTGGAGGAGTTCAAGCCGGCCCAGCGCTACCTGTTCCGGCACGACAGCGACTTGAAGAAGCGCATCAGCGAGAACACGCTCAATGGTGCGCTCAAACGCATGGGCTATCAGGAACGCCTGACCGGACACGGCATCCGCGGCACGATGTCCACTGCGCTCAACGAGATCGGCTACCCGAAGGTCTGGGTGGATGCACAGCTCTCGCATGTCGATCCCAACAAGGTCAGCGCGACCTACAACCATGCCGAGTACGTGGAGCAGCGTCGCCGCATGATGCAGGACTGGGCCGATCGGCTCGACCTCTTCGAGCAGAACCAGGTCGAGGCGGCCAGCATGCCGCTCACCGTGCACTTGGAAGGCGTGCCCGCGTTCCCGAAAGAGCAAACCGCAAGCGCACCCTCCACGCCGGTTGCCGCTTCGCCAATCCTGCTCGTGACGAAGCCCGGGGACGCCATGCCGTTGGTTTCTGCCGCCGCACATCGGCTGCCGGCAGTTCCGCCCCCTCGATCGGCCGCGCCGCTGGTGCCTTCGGACATTCAGCGCGAGAGGATGGAGCTGTTCGATGTCTTCGAAGCGCCGCACAACCTTCCCGTCGCTGCGTTTGCCAAGATGGCGGGCAAATCCCGCCGGTGGATCAGCTACGAGATCAAGGCCGGCAACTTGCTGGCCTTGAACGTAGGCAACCGCGGCCAGCGTGTGCCGGACTGGCACCTCGACCCACTCAAGCACGAGCTGATCCAGTCCGTCCTGAAGCTGACCAGGGGTGCGGACCCTTGGCAGATCTACCATGCACTGCTGCAACCGCGCTCGATGCTGCGGGGGCGTTCGGCACTGGAGGGCTTGACTGCCGGCAATCTCGACAAGCTCGTCATGGCAGTGAGCACGGCCGTGAAGGAAAGCGAATGGACCCTGCCGCGAGTCGGAGTCGCCTAGCAGCAGGAATGCGGGATCGTGGCGAACCGCGATTCCCGCGCGTCTGTCAGGACACCAAGCGCGCGCGGCGGGCGAATCTTGCCTGGGTGTCCGACAAGGTAGCGTTGCGGCGCAACAGGTAAGCCATCACGATCGTTGGTGCGCCGGCCAGCGGCCGCATGGCGATGCCTCGGCGTAGGTAGCTCGCCAGTCTCGCGGCAGGCGCAATGGCGATCCCGTACCCGGCGGCAACCAGTGTCATCGCCACATCGAATGTCTCCACCGTTTGCTCCCGCTCCTGCAGCGCGTTCTCAAACACGCCCTGCACGGTCATGCGCCATGGTTCATCGGCCGTGGACTGCGAGCAGATCAAGGGCTGCTTGAGCACTTCCCCGCACGGCACTTCGCGGTAGGCCAGCAGGTGGGAGCGCTTGGCCACGGCGACCGCCAGCGTGTCATGCCACAGCGGTTCGCATGCCCAGCCAAGCCACTGCCGGGCAACCGCAGACAAGGCGAAGTCGAAGCTGTCGTCCGGCAGCTCCGCGCCTCGACCGGGATCTGTCCAGCCGGCCAGGACGGCATGGGTCTCCGGCTCTTCGGCACGCTGCAGGGCGAGCACGTCGGCGAGCTGGGGAGGCACCCATTCGCCGAGGACGGCCATGCGAATTTCGGCGGTGATGTCACTCGATTCCACGTCCAGCTCCCCCAGGCGGTGAACTCGTGGCAACTGATCTCGAAGCCGTTGGATGAGTTAAGTTTAACGTGGTTTAAATCGTGACCGTGTTCGACGCTCTTGGCAATGCCAAAGCGTTCGATCCAAAGGGGCCGCCCCACCGGCACCACTACCTACGAAGCGGAACCAGCCATCGCGTTTGGGGCTGCCGTGCGGGAAGAAAGAACCAACCAGGGCATCGCTCAGGAAACGCTGGCCCACATGGCCGGCATCGAACGGTCGCACATGGGCAAGATCGAGCGCGGCGAGCATGTCCCCACGCTCCCTCTCATCCTCAAGATCGCCCGTGCGCTGAAATGCAGTTCCGCCCACTTGATGACTATGACCGAAGCCAAGCTGGCAGTGTCGGCCCCATCCGCGGATTGAAGCCGGCCTGCGCAGCGGCCGCATGCCTACCCCTGATCGTCGTTGTCCTTGCCGCCACGGGCTGAATCTTCGCGCTTTACGGCCTCGTTGAGGAGCCGCAGGTATGGGTTGTCTGGCGGCGTCTCCTGGAACAGCGCATCCGGGCTGGCGAGCAGATAGCCGTGCAGCCGGCGCGACTTGCGCGGCCCCGTGACTTCGCAGGTCCAGATGTTCAGCCCGCTGGGCTGCTTGCGGTGCTGCCCCAGCTTCTCGAAGCGCTTCTGCACCCACTGCCACCCCTCCAGCTTCTCCTGCTTGGCCAGCGCGGCGACTTGAAGGTACTCCTGCGCGTAGCGCTGGAATACGCCGGGGCTGACGAGGTAGGCCGTGCCGGCGACGGTATGCACCAGAGCCTTGGCGTCGTTGATGATGAGTTTGCGTGACTGGATACCCTGACGCAGCCAGGCCATGAAGTGTGCGCCCGACGGTTCGGGCGGTTCTTGGGTCGCCGTCGCGGGAGCCGGCGGCGACACCGGCGCGGCCTCGGGTTCGGATGGGACGGCCGGAGCCGAAGGTGCGGTAGGCGCATCCAGCAAATCGAGTAGCGCGGCCACGCCGTTGTCCGTGGCCACGGGTGCGATCACGGTCATGCTTGCTGGAGCAGCTTCGTCGACTTCCGCGCGCTGGGTCTCTGTCACTGCGGGCGCCTGGGGTGCCGGCTCTCCTTGTTCCTCCTGCTCGACTTGCACGCACCCCGCGAACGGCGCCGGCCGGTCGGCCGTTTCCCAGATCATCGCGGGCGAGAGTTTCAGGAAGGTGAAGGCGTGCGACCAGCCGGTGTCGCTGGTGACGGTGGCCTTCCAGATCGCTTTGCCGTCCGATGTGGTCAAGGCGATGCCGTGATCCTGCAGCACGTTGAACACGGCCGTGTTACTCGACGGAATGCCGTCGATGCCCCGCGACAGCAGGTGTGCACGCAGCTTGTCCGAGACCGTCTTGCTCACCAGCCAGAGCGAATCCTGGGTCAGCCAGCCGTCCGAGGGACCGGACTGGTTCAGCTTGAACTCCTCCTTGAGCAGGTAGCGCAGCCCATCCAGCAGCTTGCGTTGCAGGGCATGTTTCGGGGCGGTCATCGCTTTCGCGGGATCGCCGCCGAGTTCCTGGGCGACCGAGGCCTGATCGGCCCGCACGACCAGTTCGCCGAGCATGCCGGCGTGCTCGTACTGGCCGGCCAGCACGTACAACAGCGCGGCCCACAGGTCGGGATAGCCAACGAGCCAGTCGAAGATTTGCTGATCGAGCACCTGCCGATACAGCAGGCCCGTCGCCGCACTGTGCAGACGGTATTCGCGGCCGGGGCGGTAGCGGAAGCGGTACGGCCGCTGCAACGGGCCGTGCCAAGGGTGCCAGACGCTGCCGTCGGCGTGCTCGACATGCAGATCCACGGCGACCTTGCCGACATCGTGCAGCAGTGCGGCGTAGGCCGTGCCGGCCGTCCACGCTTCGGCTTGGGCGGCCTGCGCTTCCGGCGTGGCGCCGGCAGGCAGCAGGTGCGACTGCCGCAGCTTGAGCGCATAGGCCGTGATTTCGAGGCCGTGGTCCAGCATGCCGCCCGGATAGGCGTGGTGGTGGTTCTCGGAGGCCGGGAACTGCTGGACCAGCTCGGCGTAGCGCTCCAGTGGGGCGAGGTAGAGCGTGGCGAACTGCCGGCGCGAGAGCGAGGTGCGCTGCCAGATGTGTTCCAGCAGTTTCTGCCGACGCGGCGTGGCCAGCAGCGATGCGGCCGACTCCGGCCGCGTCAACCCTTTCGGAGTTTCGATGGCGGAGGTGGGCGGTGTGCCGGCGGTGGGTGGCACCCGTTTGCGCTGGAACAGCGAGAGCATGGCGAACCCCGGATGACGGGCTGCTCGGGGCGCCTTTTGGCCTTTTCAGGATAGGGCCTTTCCCCTTGGCGCCCTTCCTTTGCCCCTTCCCAGCCCTTTGGCCTTTGTCGGAAGCCTTTGGGTATAGGGCCGCTGCTTCGCGGGTGCCACGATGAATGCGGCATGGGGCAATCCCGGCAAGCCGGAATCTGCGGGATGTTCGTCAGCTCTGGCCCAAGCCGGTCTCGAGGGCGGCGGATTGCGCTGCGAAGTCGTCGGGACGGCGCTTGCGGAAGGTTTCGAGATTGGCGAGCTTCCAGCGCAGTGCCGGCAGTTGCGCGGCGTGCTGGCATTGCACCAGCGACCAGTCCGGTTCTGCGCGCGCCAGCCCGCTCAGAAACTGCTTGTGCGCGGTGCTCAGTCGCTGTGGCAGCTCGCGCCGCAGCCTGGCGCGAGCCTCGAGCAGTGTCTCAAGGGAGCAACCCACTTCGGTCATGCCGACAAAGGCCCGCTCGTACTCGCCGGCGATGTTCTTGTCGTTGCCGAACAGCACTTCGTGGGGCGGCCGGTTGTGGCCCGCCAGATAGATCACGAAGCACTCGACCATGCCGTCGCTGATGTCGCCCGACTCAAAGAGCTGCCACACGTCGAACAGGTCGCGGGGGTGCTGCCGATCCAGCGCGGCCACCAGCTTGCTGGCGTACAGCTCGTCCGATGCCAGAACCGGCAGCTCGAACTCAACGCCGAACAGATCACTGGTCCTGGCGCTCAGCGGCCGCCGCTCGACGGGCAGCACGCTGCCTCGGAACACGACGTTGACCTCGATCTTCACCTGGCTGGCATCGTTCTCGACGATCAGCTTGGTGTCCCCCAGGTCCTTGGCGCGAACCAGGCGTGTCTGCACGCCCAGTGGCGCAACGCGCGTGGCGATGGCGGCCAGCTCCTGGTTGATGGCTTGCAGCGCTTCGTCGCGCGGCGTCTGCCACGGGAGGTACACCACGTCGATGTCCACCGACAGGCGCGGCATGTCCCGCACGAAGAGGTTGATGGCCGTGCCGCCCTTCATGGCGAAGATGTCGTTGGCGAACACGTCGGGCGCGACGGCCAGCAGCAGGCGAACGGTGTCCGCGTAGGTCTTATCCATGAGGTCTCAGGCTCAGCAAGGTGCCGTCATCCAGCCGGCTCATCCAGCGCGTGTTGCTGCCGGTGCGAACCGGGTACTGCTCCAGCAGGGCATCGACATCCACGAGGCTGGTCTCGCGCGCCCAGGTGAGGAACAGGCGCACGGCCTTCACGCTGGTGCAGCAGGACAGCAGTTGTCCGAGCAAGTCCTTGCGGGGGGAACGCAGTCCATCAAAGAGGTTGCGGGCCTCTTCGAGGCTCTGCTTGACGCCGGCTTCGTACAGCAGCTCCAGAACGGCACGCTCGGAGACAGCCACCCGCAGATCCTCGGGCAGGCCAGGCGGCGTGATCAGGGTCTTGCCGGCCAGCGCCGTGTCCGGCCAGTCGAATAGGCGGGCGTGGACATAGCGGGCCGGAAAGCGCGAAGTGAACCAGGCCGGCAACGCGAAACGGCCGTCGCCCCACAGCACCAGCGCCTCCCGGCTGCCCAGGTTGTGCCGCACACCCTGCAGGGCCAGGGCGCTCTTGCCGCCGACGTGCAGACCGGGCACGCGCTGTTGCAGGAACTTCAGCGCACCGTAGACCCCGAATTCATCGTTCGGGAAGGCATAGACGCCATGGGCCAAGCGCACGAGCCACCCGCCGTCGGCATAGTGGGCGGCGAGCTGGGGCGACACCCCAAACTGGCTCAGGGTGGCAAGGTCGAACGGCGCCCCGCGGGGGAGTCCCGCCTGCAGCCGCTTGATTACCTGGTGCCTAGAATTTCCATCCATGCTATAAAAATAGCACGGAATCCAATCAATCCCTAGAGCTATCGCAAGAACGTGCAGGGAAAGTAGCATAAAGTTTGATTTCCAGCGCAGAATCTAATCGACCTGCGACCCAGGCCGACCGGCTCTGCCAGCCGCAACCCGCCCTCCTGATCGCGGTCTATGCTGGAGGGCAGGCCCCAACCGGCCGCTCCATGAGGTGAGGCACCACTGAAGCCGAGGCATATGAGCATGACCACCAACACGCACAACGGGCGCTGGAGCCACCGGCTGGGCCGGGGGGCTGGCCGTGCCTGGCGTGGATACCTGCGCCGCGAGCAGCGTGTCGCCGGCTGGCTGGTGACGCGCGGGGTGCCCGCGGGCGCGGCGACGGCGGTGCTCTGGATCGTCAAGCTGGCCGTGCTCGGTGTGCTGCTCTATTCCGCGTTCTGGCTGGCCTTGCTGCTGGTCTTTGCGGCGATCTCTGCCTGGATGGTACGCAACGCTGATGCCGACGAAAGCAGTGATGATGACGAGCCTCAATGGCGAAACGGCCTGGACGGATACGGTCTCTACCGGGGCGAGGTACGCATCGACGGCGGCAGCGCGGACGACGAGTAGCTCGCCACTCTCGGCGCTACTTCGCCTTCGCTGCTTTGATTGCAAGGTCAGCGCCTTTGCCTCCCGCAGATTTGGCGCCATCGGTGGCTGCTGAGAGCATCTGCGAAATGTTGCCTACGCGGACACCAACCCACGCGAGCGCAGCTACCCAGAAACCCGGCAGCACGATGAACATCATCGCCATGACGAAGTTGAGCAGCATGTCGCCAAAGGCGTTGTTCAAGCCGATCAGCGGATCGAAGTTCGTGTGCGGCCTGTCCGCGCCAAACCCCCAGCCGTAGAGCGCATCCAGGATCGTGCTGTCTATCCAGCGCGCGAGCTGGAACCAGAAGTCCACGAAGAACAGCGCGAACTGGACACAGCTCACCGTCACCACCGTCTTCAGGTCGTAGGTGCCGATCAGCAGCACCAGCGGGATGCAGATGACGAGCGCCATCTTGAGCATGGTCAGCACCATCGGCAGCGCCTGGCGCACCACGTCCATCGCCGGAAAGAAGCCCAGCGAGCCGACGGTCAGCCCCAGGTCGCTCGCGCCGCGCGTGACGATGTTCGGCAGCGTCTTGTCGATCTGGCCGCCGTAATCGGTGTAGACGGCGCCCTGGTTCATCTTCTGCTGCCGCGGTGAGACGACGGCGCGGATCACCGAGTCATTGACCTCGCTCTGCGACAGGAAGCCCACCCAGCGCCCGATGCGGGTCAGCAGGTCCGGGTCGACCTGTGCCAGCAGCCGGCTGCGCAGTCCCTGGCCGCCATCGGCCCACCACTGCCGGCAGGACGGATAGCCGCCGCCGCTGTCCACCTGTGCCAGCCCCGCATCGCGGGTCGCGTCGTAGGGCCAGGCCGTGCGTGGGGTCCTGGCGCGATAGGTGTCATAGAAGCCGGGCGTGTCGAGGAAGTAACTCGACCCGATCCAGGTGACGTCGTTCATCTGCTCGTCGGAGAGCGTCGGCCGGTTCATGAACAGCTTGGCGCGCGACGGCCCGTAGCAGTCGTGCGTGAAGTCGGCGACCTCCTGTGCCAGCACCGGATCGTCGATGCGCGTGGCATCCACATCCATGCGAATCTGACGCAGGTCCGTGCCGCAGGGAATCGCCGCCACCGCGGAGCCCGTCACGGCTTTCGACAGCGCGTGCATGAAGAACCACCACACCGGCACCAGCGCGCTCTGGTCGTTGAGCGCCGTGTAGACGTTGGACCAGCCCGTGTCGTTGGGCAGCGGGACACTGACCTGGCATTGCGCGGAGCGCGTGGTGTCGAACCTGATCGTGGCGAGATCCACCGGGATGAACGGGATGCCGGCGAACATGATGACCACGATCGCCACCCACACCCGGTTCTCGATGCGCATCGACGACAGCACGCCCTTGTTGCCTTCGTCCGCACCTTCGCTGCGGGCCTTGAGCCACTCCTGGATCACGATGGCCACGAACGGCAGCGCGAACACGCCGCTGGCCACGAGAATGCTCCAGATGCCGTTGTTGACCACCCAAGCTACCAGGGTCAGGTAATACTCCAGGTAGTCCGTGGTGTAGAGCGTCATGCCTGCCTCCCGGTCTCAGCCGTGCCGCAGCAGTTGGCTGGCTTCCAGCGCGACCACGGAGATCACGGCCGCGATCTCCGTGCGCAGCAGGCGCTGATGCGTCTCGCGGGACGGCTCCCGCCGCAACAGGCGCCGACGCATCCACCACCAGCCGTAAGCCGTCGCTCCGTAGAGGCACAGCCGCCACACGAAGAAGTGGCCGGCGTGCGCCTGCAGCCAGTGCTGCCAGCCCTCGACGCCGCCGACCACGTGGATGCCGACGATGTTCACCGCCACCGCGGCGGCGACCACGAGCAAGGTCCACAGCAGCGCCACACCGACGCGGCGGTTGAACAGCCATGGCAGCCGCAGCCAGGCCAGCCGGCTCATGGCGTACCGCTCCGCGGCCTCTGGACTTCCCGCAGACGGTCGCGCGTGGTGTCGCCCTCGAAGACGCCGCGCGAACCGGCAGCGCGGGTGCTGTGGCGCTGGATGATCGCCATCGCCGAGTTGCCGGCCAGCGTGCGCCGCAGCTCCAGCTCAGTCTTGAGGTTGTTGATCTCCTGCTCCAGCGCGCTGTTCTCCTGGTCTACCGCCTGCACGGCCAGTTCGTTGGCGGCGACGTTCGGCTCCTTCTTGCCAGTGAGCAACGTGCGTTGCAGCAGCAGGGCCTTCTCCAGCACGCTGGACAGCGCCGCCTCCGACGCCAGGCGCTTGCCCAGCACGTCCTGGTCGGGTTCGTCACGCAGGGCCTCGATCACGCCGCGGGTGATCGGCAGCGAGCTGCTGCCGGCCGCGTCGAGATTGGCCAGCGTCGTCGGCCGGGTGCCCGTCACCAGTTCCTGCAGCGCCTGCAGCTTGGTCTCGTACTCTTCCTGGATCATTGGCGTCAGCCCGACGCCAGGCGTGGTCTGGGTCTTCGTGCAGTTTTCGCAGGTGCGCTGCTCGCGTTCGCCCAACACGCGGGTCGCCCAGTCCGCGGCCGCCTGGGGCGAGGACCAAGTTTGGCAGGTCAGGCGGTTGCCGCAGGCGCTGCGCGCGATCGACGAGGTATCGGTGGCGCTGCGCCCGTTGAGCAGGTTGTAGCCCGCGCGCGTCACATCGCCGACCACCTTGATCGAACTCTGACCGGAGCCGCCCGCGTTGCCGCCGCCGACCCATGGCACGCCGTTGTTCCCTTTGTTGGACTCGGCCTGCTCGATGGCGGAGACGGCATCGGTGCTGCTGACCGCATCCCGCAGCGCCATCCCTTCGGCGAGCTGGTCCCAGCCGGCCTGGCCTCCGGCCATGTCCGCCATGCGATTGGCGATGGCCCGGCAGGTCATCTTCGAGCGGTCGAAGTCCAGGCGCGCCTGGAGGATGCCGTTGGTCAGCAGGTTGTAGAGCCCCGGGTCGGCGCGCTGGATGATCAGCGCCGGCAGCGAGGCCACGGCGCTGGTGGCGTTCTGGATCACGTTGCTCATGATCGTCTGGAAGCCGTTGGTGATGCCGTTGAGCTGGTTCTGCAGTGTCGTGGTGATGCTCATGTCGCCGCAGATCAGGTTGCTGTTCCAGCCGACGCCGACGCCGATGCTCTGCATGTTGCCGGCACCACCCATCGACACGGCCCGGCCGCCGCCGATGCTGTAGAGCACGTCGTCGCCGATCACGCTGCCGCTGACGTTCACGCCATTGGGGTCGATGCGGGTCTGCGCCCAGGCGACGCCGACGACCAGCGTGATGGCCGCCACGAGCAGCGTGGCCCGCAAGGGCGATTTCGCGCGGTGCAGAAAGTCAGGGAGGGAGGCGTTCATCGTGGGTTCCTCACATGAAATCGACGCTGCCGAGGAAGACCTGGCCACGGCGCCGGCAGCAGGAGTACGGCCGCCACAAGGCCCAGGCGTAGTCGCCTTGCTGGGCCTGCACGCGGGTGCGGCTGTGCGGGAAGACCACGCAACTGTTCGAGAGCGTGGGCGTCAGCTCCTGCCACTTGCCCGTCGAGGCGCCGGTCTCCATCAGCGCGCCGGCCGGCCAGTAGCCGTCGCGGGCGTTGGCCAGCAGAGGCTGGTACACGTGAATCTGGTTGCGGCGCGTCACGATGTCGCCCGCGCGCTGCGCGACCACGGCGCCGCTCTTGTGGTCGTCGGTCTGGTGCAGGAAGCCACCGCGGGGATACACGTTGCCCCAGAGGTTCAGGCCGGTGCGCGTACCGATTTCGCGCCGGCCGGGGATGAGCGCTTCGGGGTAGAACGCTTCCGGGATGTTGTAGCGCCAGGCCATCGTGTCGAGCGTGCTCAGCAGATACGGCATGAAGGCCGTGCCAGCGCCTTCGCAGGTGTAGCCGGAGGCGCTGGCGAACTGGCTGAACACCGTCCCGGCCGGATGGCCGATGACATCGGCGTTCTTGAACTTGGCGAGGTTGTTCTCGTTGTCGTGATTGGTCGTGCCGTCACCGCCAGCCTTCGCGGTCGGGTTGGGCATGCTCATCGCCCTGACTTCCAGCCACGGGTTTTCGCCGGTGTTCGAGTAGCTCGACACCACCGCATCGGGGACGTAGTGGCGCACCTTGACGGAGGTGCGAACCGAGCAGCCGAAGGGCGTGCAGTACAGCCAGTAGCAAATACCGACCACGCGGTATTCCAGGCAGTCGGGGGACAGCGCAGACGAGACGATGGTGGCGGTGTCCAGGGCGAACGTCGATGTGGCCGCGCCCAGCAGCAGCGAGGCGGCGGTGGCGCGCAGACGCCGGGACGCCAGCAGGAGGCTCATGGCTGCGTGCTCCGGTAGGCGTTGATGCGCGCGACGCCGCGGGACACGTCGGGCTCGCCGTAGACCACATAGCGTCGATCGACCACCACGGCGGGAATCTTGGCGATGCCCAGTCCCCAGGCATCCGCGACACCTTGGTAGGCGTGGCCGATGCGGCGTTGAAGGGCCTCGCCACCGTCATGCAACCGCTGCCGCACCAGGGCTGCAGCCTGTTGCGGGTCGGCCGGTAGGTGCGCGGCGAGTTCGACCTCGATGCGCGTGGCCTGGTCCAGTTCGATGATCCGCACGCCGGCCGGGGCCTGCACCGGATGACGGCTGTCGGTGACGACGAGCACATCGGCGGCCGCAGCCTGGGTGAACATGAACAGCACTACCCACAGTCCGGGGGCAATGCGGATGGTCGGCAGCCGGGGCGAAGCCTTGAAGAAGGGGGGCGGCATATCGGGCGTCCTTGGAGTCGATCAAGGTCACAGTCGACTTCAAGTGCCGATCTGACGCGACAAGGAAACCGCATTCGGCCCCTGCCGGTTTCATGCGCTACGCCGCTGTGGGCGTTGTGTTTGCCCCCTGTCGGAGGCGGAGGTCAGGTGCGTGGCTCTGAGGTGCCCGCGAACCCAAGAAACGCGATGCAAGCGAATCGGCATCGACGGCTGGGAGCGTTTGCATTCGATGCCTTGAATTGACGCTTCAGCTTCAATTGAGTTTTAACTATAACGCGATGTAGAATCTATTACATTCATCACTGCTTGCTGACCAAGGAGCCCGTGCTTGAGCTTTATTGCCCTATTCGTCAGCCTGCCCACCAAGGCATCGACCGGCCGCATGCGCGTCTGGCGCTCCGTCAAGGCGCTGGGCTGCGCGACGCTGCGCGATGGGGTCTACCTGCTGCCTGACTCGGCCGACAGTGCGGCGGCGCTGGACGAAGTGGCGGCGCAGGCGGTGGAAGTCGGGGGCAGCGGCGAGGTCTATCGACTCTCGGGGTGTGAGGAAGCCCAGGAGGGCGCGCTGCGCGCCCTGTTCGACCGGGGCGAGGAGTACGCCGGCATCGCCGAGGAGATCAAGGAACTCGGGCGGAGCTTGGCATCCCTGGATGGCGCTGCCGCCGCGCGCAAGCTCCAGCCGCTCGTGCGCCGCTTCGAGCAGGTGGTGCGCATCGATTTCTTTCCCGGTGAGGCGCAGCGGCAGACCCTGAGCCTACTGGACGACCTGCGCGACGCGATCACCCGCCGCATGTCTCCCGACGAGCCGACCGCCCGGCAAGCGGATGTTCCGCGGCTGGACCGCGCCGACTATCAGGGCCGGACCTGGGCCACGCGGGCGCGACCATGGGTGGACCGACTCGCTTCGGCCTGGCTGATCCGGCGGTTCATCGACCCAAGCGCTCGCATCGTCTGGCTGGCGAGTCCCGCCGACTGCCGCAATGGCTGGCTCGGCTTCGATTTCGACGGCGCGGCCTTCAGCCACGTAGGCACCAAGGTCACCTTCGAGACGCTGCTGGCAAGTTTCGGACTTGATTCCGCCCCTGCACTGGTACGTCTGGGCGAACTCGTGCATTGCCTGGATGTTGGGGGACTCCCGGTCGCGGAAGCGCTGGGCATCGAATCGCTGCTCGCCGGCCTGCGGGCATCCGAACCCGACGACGACGCGCTGCTTGCCCGCGCATGCGAAGTCTTTGACTGGCTATTGAAGAGTTACGAGGAAAAAACAACGTGAACGCCCCGACCAGTCCTCAGACCGCTGCCACGACTGAAGCGGTCCCTCCAGCGATGAGCTACCTGCAGCTCTTCGCGCGCTTCCTCAAGTTCGGCTTGCTCGCATGGGGCGGGCCTGTGGCTCAGATCGGCATGTTGCGCCGCGAGCTCGTGGACGAGGAACGCTGGATCTCCAGCAGACGCTTCAACAAGCTGCTTGCGGTGATGCAGGTGCTGCCCGGACCCGAAGCGCACGAAATATGCGTTCATTTGGGCATCCGGGCGAAGGGGCGGCTGGGGGGCGTACTGGCGGGACTCGGGTTCATGCTTCCCGGGTTCTTGCTGATGTTCGCGCTGTCCTGGCTGTACTTCCAGATCGAATTCGTTGGCACCTCGCTGGGCGCGGCGTTCCTTGGCATCCAGGCGGCCGTGATCGCCCTGATTGTGCGCGCCGTGCACCGTATCGGCGAGCACATCCTGCTCGATCGCTGGTTGTGGGCCATTGCCATCGTTTGCGCGCTGGCCGCCATGGCTCGTGTCGACTTCTGGATCACCCTGCCGGCGAGCGGCCTGGTGTACGCGCTGCTCGTGCTGAAGCATCGGGCCTTGGCGCTCTTGGTGACACTGGGCGCGGTGGCGCTGGCTGCGGCCGTGGCTTGGTGGGATGCGCCGGCGGCGAAGCTGGTGGAAACGGTCGTTCAGGGCCAAGCCTCGGTGCTGCTCATCTTCGCCTCGGGCCTGAAGGCCGGCTTGCTCACCTTCGGTGGTGCCTACACGGCGATCCCGTTCGTTCGCAATGACGCCGTCGGGCGCGGATGGATGACGGATGGGCAGTTCCTGGACGGCCTGGCGCTGTCCGGTGTGCTGCCGGCACCCCTCATCATCTTCGCCACGTTCGTCGGCTATGTGGCAGGGGGGCCGATCGGGGCGGTGGCCATGACGGTGGGTGTCTTTCTTCCGGCCTTTGCGTTCTCGTTGATTTTCTACGACCGGCTGGAGGCTGTCGTGGAGAACAAACGGCTGCACGCGTTCCTGGACGGCGTCGCGGCCGGCGTAGTCGGCCTGATCGGCGCAACTACCCTCGACTTGGCGCAGGTCACGGCTGAACGTGTCCCATCGCTGGCGATGGGCATGTCGATCTTCGCCGCAGGCTTGGCGTTCCTTTATGCCTGGAAGAACAAGCTCAACGTCGTCGTCGTGATCCTCGCGGCGGGATTGGCGGGCTGGCTGGTGTTTCCGAACCAAGGCTGAACCTGATCGAGTCAGCCTTCGTCGCGCCGTTTCCGATCCACCTTGCTGAGGAAGCCAAGATGCCTTACGAACTGAAGCCCCTTTCGTGCGATCCAGCCAAGCTCACCGGCCTGTCCGAGAAGCTCATCGTCAGCCACTGGGAGAACAACTACGGCGGCGCGGTCAAGCGTCTCAACGCCATCGAGCAACAGCTGGCGCAATTGAACTGGGGAGCGGCGCCGGTGTTCGAGATCAACGGCCTCAAGCGCGAGGAGATGATCGCCAGCGGTTCCATGATCCTGCATGAGGTGTACTTCGATTCCCTCGGCGGCACGGGGGGCGACCCCGACGGCGCGCTGAAGGCGGCCATCGAGCGGGACTTCGGCTCCGCGGATGCCTGGCGCACCGAATTCACGGCCATGGGCAAGGCCCAGGGCGGCGGCTCCGGCTGGACCCTGCTGGTTTGGAGCCCGCGCCGCGAGCGTCTCGTGAACACCTGGGCCGCCGACCACGCCCACAACCTGGCTGGGGCCATGCCGCTCGTCGCCCTCGACATGTACGAGCACAGCTACCACATGGACTTCGGCGCCAAGTCCGCAGCCTATGTGGACGCCTTCATGCAGAACCTGTCCTGGACCGTCGCCGAGGCGGCTTTCACCCGGCTTGGCGCCTGAACATGGACTGCGCCATCAAACCCGAAACCGTGAGATCCAATCAAGGAGGCAGCATGTCCCGTAAAACCCGAGTCCTTTTCGCCGCAGCGACAGCGGTCTGCATGCAAATGGCCGTTGCGGCCGGACCGACGGTAGATACCGCAGCGATCGAGTCCGTGACGGGACTCAAGGGCGACTACAACAAGGCCGAGAACGTCTTCAAGATCAGCAAGCCGCGCGATGACGTGACGATCAGCGTGGATCGCTGGACGATGCCCCCCTTCATGGGCCTGACTTCGTGGGCCGCGTTCACTCCGATGGCTGGCAGCACGATGATGATGGGCGACACGGTGCTGTTCGAGGACGAGGTCAATCCGGCCATGAGCGCCGCTCTTGAGGCCGGCCTGGAAGTGACGGCGCTGCATAACCACTTCTTCTTCGACCGACCCAAGGTCTACTTCATGCACATCGGCGGGATGGGCGATGCGCGTCATCTCGCCACTGGGGTCAAGGCTGTGTATGACCGGGTCGCGCAGGTGCGCGCCAGCCAACCCAAACCCGCAGATGCCTTTGGCGGCACCATTGCCACACCCAGCAGCCTCACCGCGGCGCGCATCGAGGAAGTCCTCGGCGCCAAGGCGCAGGTGAAGGACGGCATGGTCAAGGTGAGCTTCGGGCGCGAGGCGAAGATGCATGGCACGCCCGTCGGCAATGCCATGGGCGTCAACACCTGGGCTGCGTTTGCAGGGACCGACGAGCAGGCCGTGGTGGACGGCGACTTCGCGATGCGTGAGGACGAACTCCAGACGGTGCTCAAGGTGCTGCGGCGAGAAGGCATCAACATCGTGGCGATCCACAACCACATGACGCACGAGGAGCCGCGCTACGTCTTTCTGCACTTCTGGGGCAAAGGCAAAGCAGCGGCGCTGGCGCAGTCGTTGAAAAGGACTTTGGACGCGCAGAAAGCCGTGAAATGACGCCTCGTAGTGCCTTTTCCGTTTTCTGAGACGCCCCCCTTTATGACCTCAAGGTCGAAGAACCGCGACATGTTCCGAAACGGCAACAGGAGATCATCATGCAATGGATCACCCGTGAACGCCCGAAAATCGACCGCATCGCCTGCCCCTGGTTGATCGCCCGCTTCATCGACGAGAACCCGGAGTTCCTCTACGTGCCTTCGGGCGAGGTCCTGAAGGTCGCCGCCGACACCGGCGCGATTCCCTATGACGTGCCGAATGTCGAGCTCGGCCACCATGGCGACCGCTGCAGCTTCGATGCCTTCATCGCGCAGTACAAACTCGACGACCCGGCCTTGAACACGCTGGCGCTGATCGTACGCGCCGCCGACTGCGCCCAGCCGCAACTGGCGAAGGAAGCGGCCGGCCTGCTCGCCATCTCGAAAGGGCTGTCGCTCAACTTCGCCGACGACCACGAGATGCTCCGGCACGGCATGGTGATGTACGACGCGCTCTACGCCTGGTGCGCCGACACGCCACTGAAGAAGGTTGCCCGCCTGCTTGGCTTGAAGTGATGCTGCTGCCCGCCGGAGCCGCGCCCGATGCACGTCTGCTGCTGATCGGCCGGGCACTGCGAGCCTTCACCGACGGCTTTGTCGCCATTCTGCTACCGGTTTACCTGCTCACGCTCGGGCTCGGCAAGTGGGAAGTCGGCTTGATCAGCACCGCCACCCTGCTCGGATCGGCGCTGGCGACCGTGGCGGTCGGGCAGTGGGGACATCGCTTCCCGCAGCGCCGGCTACTCCTCGCCGCCGCCTGGCTGATGGCCGCCACCGGTCTTCTGCTGGCCGGCCTGGGCGGCATCGGCGCCTTCTGGCCGCTGCTGATCGTCGCCTTCGTCGGTACGATGAACCCCAGCTCCGGCGACGTCAGCGTATTCCTGCCGCTGGAGCATGCGCGGCTGGCCGAATCGGCGCACGGCGAGGCGCGCACTTTCCTGTTCGCGCGCTACACCTTCGTCGGCGCCTTGTGTGCCGCGACCGGTTCGCTGGCGACGGCCATCCCGCAAGTGCTGACGGATGCCGGCCTGGCCCAGCTCGACGCGTTGCGCCTGATGTTCGTCGCCTACGGGCTGACCGGCGTCTTGATCTTCGTCCTGTATCGCGCCTTGCCGGACCACCGTATGCACGAGCAGGCAGCGTCGCCCGAACCGCTGGGGCCTTCGCGCGGCATCGTGATCAAACTGGCGGCGCTGTTCTCGGTCGATGCCTTCGCTGGCGGGTTGATCGTCAATACCTTGCTCGCGCTCTGGCTGTTCGAGCGTTTCGACCTCTCGCTCGCCGCTGCCGGCCAGTTCTTTTTCTGGGCCGGGCTGCTGTCGGCCGGCTCCCAGCTCGCCGCCCCCTGGGTAGCGCGCCATATTGGCCTGATCAACACGATGGTGTTCACCCACATCCCGTCGAGCGTCTGTCTGGTCCTCGCCGCCTTCGCCGACAGCCTGCCGGTGGCGCTCGCGCTGCTGTTCCTGCGCAGCGCCCTGTCGCAGATGGACGTGCCGACGCGATCGGCCTTCGTCATGGCGGTGGTGACGCCGGCCGAGCGCGCCGCGGCGGCGAGCTTCACCGCCGTTCCCAGGAGCCTCGCCGCCGCAGCGAGCCCCGCCATCGGCGGCGCCCTATTCGCCGCTGGCTGGCTGGCGCTGCCGCTAGTGGCCTGCGGCCTGCTCAAGATCGCGTATGACGTTGCACTTTGGCGCGCGTTTCGGAAGTACGAGGAACCCTCCTCTTGAGAGCGCTCGCGCGCAAGCACATGGCGCGCTTCCGAAAATCGTGACCATCAGACAGAGCGCATCGCGAACGTGGCAACCGGAACTTTCCATGGCAGTTCTTGTGGAGAGGGGCAAGAGGCACAGGCGCCCCCCGGAAGGGACGCCTGCGGTGCGGACTACAACAAGCCGGCTTCCGCGAACGAGTACGGGCTGCCCTTGCCGACGATGAAGTGATCCAGCACCCGGACATCGACGGTGGCCAGGGCGCTCTTCAGCCGCTCGGTGATCGCACGATCAGCGGCCGAGGGCTCGGTGTTCCCCGAGGGATGCTGATGCGCCAGGATCAGCGCCGAAGCGTTGAGCGCCAGCGCACGCTGGACCACCACCCTCGGATACACCGAAGTCTGGTCGACCGTGCCCTGGAACAGCGGTTCGTAGGCGAGCACCTGGTGCTGGTTGTCGAGAAACACGACGGCGAAGATTTCGTTCGGCTCCGCGACCAGTTTCAGGCGCAGGTAGTCGCGCACGGCGGCGGGACTGCCCAGCGCCGGACCGGCCTTGAATACGCGGTTCTCCAGCAGGGTGATGGCCTGCCGGATGATCCAGTCTTCGTGCTGGGCGGCGATCAGGGTGAGCGACTCCGGGCGGGAGTCGGCGATGACAAGAGACATGGCGAACCTCCAATGGATGAGATCGGAGGGCGCCTGCCCCTGGAGGGCAAACCCTCCTGGGGACGTTGGGGATGGAACAGGTGACGAGCGGGCATCCGCCACCGCGGATGCGGTGGCTGTTCGCGTCAAGGGATGCGATGCGAACGGGTTTCGATCAACGCGGACGAGCCGCGCCGCAGCCTTGAAGATCGATGGCTACCTGGGCATGTCACCGGCAACGCCGGCGGGCATGTCTGGGGGATGGGCGGGTTCGGCCACGGTCGTGTTGCCGGCGGCGAGCAGGTCGATGGCCGACAGCAAGGCATCGCCTTCGACGGGACCGTGCAGCAGGAGGGTCTTGCCGGACTCGCGGTCGCGCAGTTGCAGGGCCGGCGTGGCCGCGATGCCCTGCTGTGCTGCTTCCACCGCCTGGGCACGGATGACCGCATCGGGGCGCTCGCTGTCGAGACAACCCTGCATGGTTGGTGTGAGGTCGGGATAGCGCAGGCCCTCCGGCAGGCCGTGGCCGTCGCCGCGGGTGTTCGAGTAGAGCCACGCCACGGCCTGCCAGAACGTGGCATGTCCGCCCGTCTCGCCCGCGCACTCGGCCAGGCGTGCCTCGGCAGTCGCGGCCGGCTCGTGCATGGACAGCGGCAGGTGGTGCCACTGCCAGTTCACCTCGGGATGGGCGTCGATCCAGCGCTTGAGCGCGGGGAAGTAGGCCCGGCAGTACGGACACTCCAGGTCGGCGTACCCGACCACCGTGAAGCGCGCATCGGCACGGCCATACAGCCAGGGCGGGCCGGCCGGTTTCGACGCTTCGGACCCGGCGGCGGCCAAAGACATGGGCTCGGTTGCCGGATGCGGCGCGCGCAGCAGCATCCACGAGGCAACCCCAATCGTCACCACGATCAGCAGGCCGATCCAGGGATGACGGCGGGCGAATGAAGGCATGCGCATCGTGTTGCTCCCGTCAGGCCAACGCGTCCAGCGCCAGAGGTTCGATGCCCCGCGCACGGTCGATCTTCTCGGCCACGCGGAAGGCGGCATCCAGCTCGCTGATGCCGTGCTGCTGCATCAACTGGAAGCGTTCGGCCTTCTCCTCGGGCTCGGTCATCGCCATCGCCAGGTAGAGGCTGGGCGGCACGGCGCGGAACAGCACTTCCATCGACTTGGACAGGATGACGCCCTCGCTGAACTTGCCGGCCTCCTTGCGTGCCGAGAGCATCAGCGCCTTCTGCGAAGCGTTGAGTTCGCGGAAGCGCGCGATCTTCTCGACTTCATCGGGCGGCATCGACAGGCAGATCCACCACTCGATCATGTTGAGCATGGGCTCGGCCGCTTTCGGCAAGTCGTCCAGGTTCTGCGTGGCGAGCCAGAACCACGCGCCGAGCTTGCGCCACATCTTGGTGATCTTGACCACGTAGGGCGCGAGCAGTGGGTTCCTCGTGATGATGTGGCCTTCGTCCGTCACGTTGATGATCGGGCGGCCCAGAAACTGGTCGCGCTCGGCGATGTTGTTGACGGTGTTGATGAGCGAGATGTAGGCGATCGAGAGCTGGGCGTTGTAGCCCTCGCGCGCGAAGGTGGCCAGGTCCACGATGGTGATGTCCGCCTCGGGCCACGGCGTGCCGGACCGGTCGAACATCTCGCCGTCCACGCCCTGGCAGAACATGTCCATGGCGTCGGCCATCTCCAGCAGCCGTGCGCGCCGCATCTCCGGCAGCGTGGCATCGCGGGCGCGCTCGCGCAGCGCGTCGCGCACATCGCGGGTCAGCACCGTGCGCTTCTCCGCTACGCAGTGCTGTGCCGCATCGAGAATGCACTGGCGGATCAGGCTGCGGTCGGCGCGGGTCATGCGCGCTTCTTCCTTGTCCTCGCCGCCGGTGATCATCAGTCGTGCGGTGATCTCCAGTTCGCCGAGCACGTCACGCTGCTCATCGCCTTCCACGGCCATGCCGGCATCGGTCTGGTCCTGGTCGAGCGCATCGGCGTCCAGCGTCTGTACCTGGCTCGGCGTATCGACCAGGCGCCAGGCATCGGCGAACGGGGCCAGACTGACGCCCGCACCCGGCGCGAGCTTCACCCGATGCACGGTGAGGCCCAACCGTGCCGCGAAGTCGCCGAACAGGCCGAAGCTGTTGCCCGCCTCGACGATGAACAGGCGCGGCCGATAGATCGCCGTCACCTGATTCAGGATATTGTTGAGCGTCGCGCTCTTGCCCGACCCCGTGGGGCCGAACAGGAACAGATGCGCGTTCATCTGCCGGTCGAGACGGTTCAACGGATCGAAGGTGATCGGGCCGCCGCCGCGGTTGAAGAACGTGATGCCCGGATGCCCCGTGCCCTGGCTGCGGCCCCAGACCGGCGCCAGGTTCGCCGCATGTTGCGCGAACATGAGCTGGGTGTACCACTGGCGCTTGTCGGCAGCCGGATCGAACACGCACGGCAGCCAGCGCAGATAGCTGTTCAGCGGCGCCACCTCGTCCTCTTCGCGTACCGGTTGCAGGCCGGCGTTGAGCATCACGTTGACGAGCTGCAGACCGCGCGCATCGAGCTGGGCCAGGTCGCGGCCGCGCAGGTAGAACGCCAGCGCGCCGCGGTAGAGCTTGTGCGCGCTGCCGATCAGGCCGCGCGCCTGCTGCACGTCCTGCCGGGTCTGCTCCGAGGCCAGGGTCTCGCCGACGGCCTTCCTGGCGAGGTGGTTGAGGTGTGCCTCCAGCACGTCCTGGGGCGTGGCGACCAGCGTCAGGCACATCACCGTGTCCTCGGGCATCTGGTCGAACAGCGCGTTCATGGCGTCGCCGCCCTTGCGCGTCTCGCCCGTCAGATGGCCCGTCACGGGTGGCGTGCGCAGGCGATCCATCACGATCACCCGATGCGGCATGCCGTCGAAGAACCACAGGCCGTTCGGCACGTCCGAGCGTGGCTGGCCGAAGAACAGGCGCTGCGCGAAGTCGGTGCCGCTGGCGAGTTCGATCTCGCCCTCCTCCCGCTCTTCCGGGTAGCGGGTCAGCGCGTAGAAGCGTTCCCGGTCTTCGGCAGTGGCGCCGAGCAAGGTCGGATTCGGGTTGAACCAACGCAGGAGCCAGGCATGGATGTCCGCCGCGCCGAGACGCCGGGCTTTCACGCCGGCATTGGCCAGCCCGCCGACGAGGCGGTCGCAGATCGTGGTCAGCGCCTGCTCGGGCGACTGGCCACGCCGCGGGGCCGGGGCCGCAGACGTGCGGCGGTAGACCACCATGCGCACGCGCCGGACCTGGCCGCGCCACGGCAGGCGCGTCACCGTGGTGTCCTCGAACAGGCCACCCGGCTTGGCGATGGCCCGCAGGTGATGGGCGAAGAAGCGCAGGTAGAAGTCGCTGAACGCGCTGCCCTGCGCACGCGGCTGCAGATAGTTCGCCAGGGAGCGCAGATAGTTGTCCCAGTCGGCCTCGTCCTGGGCGTAGAGCTGCACCACCCAGGGGTTGTCGTCCAACTCGTCGAAGGAGTCCTGCAGGGCGTTCTCCAGCGCATCGCGCGCCTGCCACAGCCAGGCCATCTCGCGGCCCTCGGTGCCGACCGGCGCCAGCTCGAAGAAGGCCGCCACCGACTGGCCGTCTTCCAGCAACATGCACTTGGTGTCGGGCAGGTACTCGACCCAGGGCAGCAAGTCCGCGAACGACGGCGCGACGCCATAGAGCGCATCGTGGTCGGCCTGGGTGGCCGGTCTGCGCCGGCCCCGGCCGAGCGCACTGCCCGGCTCGGCGACACCCTGTGCCGCCAAGGCCGTCACGTGCCGTGCCCAGGCATCATCGGCCGCATCCACGGCGTCAGCAGGCGATGCGTCGCCCTTGCGTGACCACGGCAGCGACCAGGCCATCAGTAGTCCTCCACGCGCTCGCCCGGCATCGCGTACTGCACGCGCTGGTAGAGCGGGAACACCGTGCTGTAGCCGGGCACCGGCACCGGGTCGGTGCCCGCCAGGTGCGGGAACACGTACATCACCAGGTCGGGGTTCGGCAGGCGGTGGAACTGGCGGTGAATCTCGTTCTGCGCGGTGCGGGTGTAGCGCGCCTGCACGCCGGGCGCCGCCTGCACATCGGCATCGGCCAGCGACCGGCGCAGGCCCTGGCGCGCATCGAGCAGTTGCCGCGCGGCCTGGCCGCCGCCCGCGCTGCCGCCGGTCTCCTGATGCCAGATGTCGAGCATGGTGCTGTCGCCGTGTGGCAGCAGCTTCTCCTTGCTGGTGGCGCAGCCGCCGAGCAGGGTGGCCGCCAGCAGCACGGCGGCCGCGTCAATCCAGATCCGAGGCATGGGCTTCTCCGGTGCGGTGGTGGACCCGACGCCCCTTGGCGTCGTAGTCGATGTCGAGTGGTTGCTCCAGATGCACGGCCACCTTGGCGCCAGGCTGCACGTAGACCGCCGCGAAGGCCTGGCCGTAGAGCTTGTTGACCCAATCGGCCATGTCGCGCACGCCGCCCGCGAGGATGCGGCCCATCGCTTCGTTGCCGCTGATGCCGACGGTGCCCAGCGAGCCGTTGCTGTTGGCGACCACGGCCACGCTGCCGTTGTCGGACTTGATGAGCGAGGCCGCGCCGGCGCCCGCTGCGGTGATGAGCGCCTGGCTGCCCAGGTACTGCTGGGCGTTGCTGCGCCGCTCGCCGCTGACGCAGGGAATGCCGTAGGGGTCACTGATCCAGCCCAGGCCGCCCTGGATGCTGGCGCCGTTGTGACCCGCGTTGCCGCCGCTGGTACCGCCCTTGCCACTGTCCTCCGGCACCGTGCGGATGGTGCCGTCCTGGAACACGAACGTGACCGAGCGGATTTGCCCGCGCACGCACGAGAGCGTCCAGTCGCCCGAGGCCGTGCCGCTGACCACGGCGCCGGCCACATCGGGGATGTCGATGCCGTTGGCCGTGAGGTTGTCCGGGCCGATCAGCACCTTGAAAGGGTACGGGTCGTTGACGGTTCCATCGATCGGCACGCGCCCGATCAGCGCCGTCATGGCAACCGACCCCATGAGCGTCGAGTTCGATGGCACGGTGTAGACGGCCTTCGTGGATGCGCCCACCGCGCGGCTGCCGACGTCGGCGACGGATTCCACTGCGGCCGACAGGCTTTTCTGGGCCGGCCCGAAGCTCAGGGGAAAGCTCGGCTCCTTGCTGCCGTTCTTGGCGTCGACCTTGGCATCGTCGGGCTCGACCCACTGCGTGCCATTGGTGCCGCGGTTGAAGCGCTTGCCGTCACCCTCTTCCAGCCCCAGCCCGACGGGCAAGTCGGACGGGCCACCCTTGCCGGCAAGGCCGTCCAGTTGCCGCTGCAGATCCTGCAGCAGCCCCTGGGTCTGCTGCCTGTCGCTGGCCACCTGGGTGCGTTCCTGCTCCAGGCGGTTGCGCTCGCCCTCCAGCGCGCTCTGGATGCGCTGGTCGATCGCGCTTTCCCGCGCGCGCAGGCGCTCGTTCTCGGCCTTGTGCTGCTTGTTGTCGCCGAGCGCGCTCTGCAGCTCGGTGCGCAACTGCTTCACCTGGGCCACCAGCGTGGCGACGGTATCGCGCGGCGTGTCGCCGGCGATGCCCAGGGCTTTCATCTCCTCGGGCGTGAGCGTACCGGCCGCGCCCTTGGGGGCGGGCTGGCCGCCGGGGGCGCCGGAGAACAGCTTGATGCCGACGAACACCAGCAGCAGCGCCATCGGGATCAGCAGCCACTTGAGCAGCGGATTACTCTTCATCGCGCGCTCCCCCGGTCGAGCCGGCCGCGGCGGCCGGCGGCAGGTTCACGGTGGCATCGATCGGGCTCAGCGCCGGCAGCAGCGACTCGGCCAGGCCGTGGCCGCGCGTGACCAGGTAGAGCACCGTGGTGTCGGACGGGGTGCCGGCCGGGCCCAGGTTCGGATGCTGGAAGGTCGCCGCCACGAAGTTCCCCTGCAGGGCGCGCGGGTCGAGGTCGAGCCAGCGCGCGGCGGCGTTGGTGAGTCGCACGGCCGTCACCCACTGGTCTTCCAGGCGCCACGCGGCCAGTGCCCGCGCGCGTACCGGCAGCGTCGGCAGCAAGGTGTCCAGCGCGAGGCCGCGGCGCAGGTTTACGCGCCCGATGCCGGCGACCGGCTCGACGGTGCGCAGCGGCGCGTACAGGTTTTGTGCGGCATAGCGCGTCAGCACGACCGGTACCGGCGTTTCGCGCTGGGGAACGGATTTGTCTGCGGGCGCATCGACCTGCTCGTCCGCGCCGCTTGCTGCGCCGCCGCCGTAGCGCTTCGCGGGGGCTTCCGCTTCCACGATGCGCACCGGCTCCAGTGGCGCCTGGCCGTCCTTCGCCGGCTCGGCGGCGATGTCGAGCAGGATCAGCGCCCCGGATTCCACGTCCTGCAGTTGCAGCCGCGTGGGCGGAATCGGCTCGCTCGCCCGCAGGTAGATCGCGCCGCCGGCACTCTGCACGCGCAGGTGGTCGCCGACGCTGGCCGGCACGCCGACGCGCACATTGCGGTCGATGAAGACCACGCGCTCCTGACCGACCACCAGCGGCACCGGCAGGGGCAGCCGCTCCCAGCGCAGGATTTCCACGGCCTGGCTGGCCGGCACGAAACCGAGGATCAGCAGGACGCCGGCCAGGGCCGACAAGGCAACGGGCTTCATGGAGAGTCTCCCTGCAGGTGGCCGGAGGCGTTGGCGGGCGCGCCGGCCTGGCTCGGCGTCGGCGGCGTTTCGATGCGCTGGGGTGCGCTGGCGTAGCAGTCCAGCGCCAGGCCGAAGGGGTTGTGCTCGGGGTCGATGTCCAGCCGGACGACCTTGATGGGGTAGCGCACCAGGGCGCGCTTGACCTGCTCGGAGCCGTAGTATTCGTCCGCGCTCACATCGAGCGTGACGATCCAATCGCGATCGGAAACCACCTTGACGCGCACGGCCGGATCGTCGCCGTAGCCGCGACCGGGAATCTCGTAGATGCCGCGCACGCGCTGACGCAGCTCGCCACTGGCGCGCCGGTACTCGTAGTCCTGTTGCAGGAAGGCCCGGCAGCTCGGCGTCAGGTAGGCCGACAGCGCGCGCAGGTTGCGCGGATAGTCTTCTTCGCCGTTCGTGGGCCAGCGCTGCACCTGCTGCCAGATGTAGAACGAGAAGGCATACACGCTCTCGGGCGGCACGTCCCACCACTTGCGCGTGCTGCCCGAGCGCAGGTCCGGCGGCACATGGATGGTCAGACTCTTCGGCGCACTCCACCAACCGAAGCCGAGCAGCAGCGCCACCACGAACAGCGCGCCGGCCCCCAGGCGCAGCGTCTTCACATGCGCCTGCAGGTGCGCAACCTCGTTCTTGAAACGGCTCATGGCGCACCTCGATCGGCGTTGCGCCGGGTAGTCCAGTAGCCCGAGCGGGTGATGAGGCGCTGCCCGCCCAGGAGCGCTGCCAGCGCCGGGTGCCGCAGGGCCAGCCGCCACTGGAGCTGCCGGTACAGCCAGGTGTCGGGCCGGCCGCGCTTCTGCGCGCGCAGGAAGCCGCCGCCGACAAAGACGCCCAACGCGATGCCGGCGACGATCAGCGTGGGCACCATGGCGATGCTGTGCGTGAGCCAGGCCAGCGGCAGGCCGAGCGCGAACCCGGCTGCGGCCGACAGGCCGGCGCAGATCCACAACTCGTCGGCGGTCAGCCCGCGCACGACCACCGGCTGGCGGTTCAGCCGGTGCGGCAGGAAGGTCACCAGCGTGTCGCTCGGGGTCTCCGAAGGGTCGGCCATCGCTTGCCGCCCTCACAGCACGCCGGTGGCCTTGGTGAGCAGCCAGATGCCGACCACCAGGAGGATCGCGCCCACGGCGACCGTCAGGCCGAACTGGCCCCAGGTGGCGCGGCCGGTGTGGATCTCCGAGTAGCGTGTGTAGGCGTGATAGCAGACACCGACGAACATCGAGGCGACCACGAGCAGCGCGATCAGCAGCACGATGTCGTAGCCGTAGTTCTGCAAGGTCTGCAGGATGCCGCTGCCCTGGCCGCGCGAAGGGTCCTCCATGGTCGGCAGGCCCTGCGCGAAGGCCGACAGCGGCAGGCCCGCGAGCGCCAGCGGCAGCAGCGGCGCGGCGATGCGGGACGGAATGCGATGGGATGTCGGTGGCGTGTTCATGGCGTATGGCCTTTCGTGACGGTCAGGAGAGGAGGAAGAAGGTCAGCACCAGGTACATCGCCACGAAGCGCAAGACGACGGCGAGGAACTGACGTTCAGTGATGCGGTGCTCGGCCCAGCCGACGTAGGCGGTGCGCATGGCCCACACGCCCCACAGCAGCAACACGGCGAACACGAAGCCCAGCACCACGGCAGAGACGGCCGAAGGCGCAAAGCCGCCGTTGGCCTGGAAGGCGGCGACCTGATCGGCAGAGGGCGTCATGGCGACGGCTCCTCATCGTCGGCGCGGTCGCGGCGGACGTAATCGCCGGCCAGCGGGACGGGATCGCGCGGCTGGGCGCGCTGGGGTACGAGGTAGTCCTGCAGGCCGACGCGAACGCGCTTCAGGTCTGCGCGCAGTCGGACGTAGTCGAAGTGGTAGCGGGCGCGCTCCTGCGGAGCGGTATTGGCGGCGTGCTCGGCGAGGCGGTCGATCAGGTTGAGCTGGCGGGCGAGGGCCGCCAGTTGCTCGTGTTCAGCGGTGGCATCGCCGGCCGATGCGGGCGATGCGCCGGCCAGCGCGATGGTCAGCGCCAAGGCCAGGGCCGGCACACGGCGGCAGGGGGTCGTCGGGTTGCCAAGGGGTGTCATCACGCCGTTCCACAGTCGTCTGGATGGCGGGATGCTGCGGCGTGAAGCTTGGGTGTGCCGCAAAGAATCGGAACGGGCGGTGCACCGGATTTGCCTCGATGGTTGGCGTAGCGCGTTTGCGGACAAGGACCGGGAGTCCAAGACCTGGCTGTGAGAGCAAGACGGGCCGGTCACTGATGTGGAAAGCCTGCTGGCGCGGTGCGCCTACTTCTCTCCGACCGAGGCCGATGCGCTGGCGGTGCTGGCCGAGGTCGTCACCGCGGTGGCGGCTTGGCGCGACGTGGCCACAGGTGAGGATGCGGCGAACTGCGCATTTAGCTGTTCAGCATTGCACTGGTTTGCTCTACACTTGCCAGGATTGTCACTACCGCCTGTGCCACCCTCGCCGGGTGGGGAAGCAATGAAAGACGAGCCCGGACAGATATTGACCCTCGATGAAGTGGCTGCCTACCTCAAGGTGGGCAAGCGCACGGTCTATCGCTTGGCAGCGGCCAAGAAGATTCCGGCCTTTAAGGTGGGCGGGATATGGCGCTTCTCCCGTGCGGACATCGACGGCTGGATCAGGCAGCAGTCGTTGGGCGATCAGCAGGAAGGCGGGGATGATCTGTTGAAAGGGGGGCGCCGGTCATGAAACTGATCCACAACACGGGCGCAGACCGCGTCATCGACCTAATGCGCCCCCATCTAAAGCATGGCAACCAGCTCGGCTGCGTGACCCCGTCGTTCTCCCTCTTCGCGTTTGCAGAGTTGCGAGATGCGCTCACGGCGCTGGAACGCGTCCAGCTCGTTCTGCCTCCCGGCGACGCGGAGTTGGGGTTCTTGGGTGTCGAAGGCGATCGTGCCGCACGCAACCGCCTACAGGTCCGGTGGCTAGCCAACCAGTGTGCGAAATGGATCGGCGACAAGGTCGACTTGCGCCGAGCTGCGGGCCCGGTGCCGCAAGGGGCGGCAGTCATACGAAATGGTCAAGAGCAGCCGGAGCAGGTAGTTCTCGGTTCCTTTGCTTTCAGCACCGATGGGCTCGGCTTGACTCCGGGAAACCCATTAAGCTTGATCCAGGCTTCCGAGTCGGCCGATGAAGCCGCGCAACTTGCCAGATGGTTCGATCATCAATGGGCCGCTCTGCGGACTCACTCTGCGGACGCCAACAGTGGGCGTGAAGTTTTACTCGAAGCTCTCCGCACGATTGGCGAGCACCGCGACCCCTTCTCCTTGTATGCACTCATCCTGCATCACCTGTTTCGCGACAGTGGCGATGAAATGGACGAGGAGCGCATCGTCAAGTCCGCCACGGGTATCCGCAATACGGTGGTGTGGAAGAAGCTCTTCAAATTCCAGCGTGATGGTGTGGTCGGCGCCATCGACAAGCTCAACCGCTTCGGCGGCTGCATCATCGCCGACAGCGTGGGCCTCGGCAAAACCTTCGAGGCCCTGGCGATCATCAAGTACCACGAGCTGCGCAACGATCGCGTGCTGGTACTGGCACCCAAGCGCTTGCGCGACAACTGGACGCTCTACAAGGCCAACGACAAGCGCAACGTCCTGGCGGCCGACCGCTTCAACTACGATGTCCTGAACCACACCGATCTCTCGCGCGACGGCGGCACGTCTGGCGACATCGATCTGTCGCACGTGAACTGGGGCAACTACGACCTGGTGGTGATCGATGAGTCCCACAACTTCCGCAATAAGGCCACGCACAAGGGCAAGGAGTCCCGCTACGACCGTCTGATGCGACGGATCATCAAGGAAGGTGTCAAGACACGGGTCTTGATGCTGTCGGCCACGCCCGTCAATAACCGCCTGGCCGACCTGCGCAACCAGATCGCCTTCGTCACGGAGGGCGACGACACCGCCTTGCTGGAACACGGCATCGCCAGCATCGAGGCGACCACCCGCAAGGCGCAGACCCAGTTCAACCGCTGGTTGAACCTCGACGAGTCCGAGAAGACACCCGCGAGGCTGGTCGAGATGCTGGGCTTCGACTACTTCACCCTACTGGATCACCTCACCATCGCCCGCTCGCGCAAGCACATCGAGAAGTACTACGGCACCAGCGAGACGGGCCGCTTCCCGGATCGTCTGCCACCGATCAACATTAAGGCCGACGTGGACCGTGCCGGCGAGTTCCGCAGCATCCGGGACATCAACCTAGAGATCCGGCGGCTCAATCTGGCCAGCTATGCGCCATTGCGCTACGTCCTGCCCCACAAACAGGCCGCCTATGACGCGAAGTACAGCACTCAGATCCGCGGGGGTGAAAGCTTCTTCCGCCAGGTGGACCGCGAAGAGAGCCTGATCCACCTCCTGCGAGTCAACGTGCTCAAGCGCATGGAAAGCGCGGTGTCTTCCTTCACCCTGACCGTCGAGCGCCAGCTTCGCGACGTGGAGACCACGCTCGCACGCATTGAGGCTTCTGCTTCCGACATCGAGGAAATCGACATCGCCGACGTCGACATCGATGACCCCGCCTTCGAGACCTTGCTGGTCGGGCGCAAGGTCAAGGTACTGCTCAGCGACGTCGACCTCATCCGTTGGAAACAAGACCTGATCGAAGACCGTAACCGTCTGGCCACCCTGCTGGCCGCAGCCAAGCAGGTCGATGCTGCCCGGGACGCCAAGCTGGCCGCCTTGCGCAACATGATCGAGGACAAATGCCGCAACCCGATCAATGCCGGCAACCGCAAGTTCATCGTCTTCACCGCCTTCGCGGACACCGCCGAATACCTCTACGCGCAACTGGCGCCGTGGGCGAAGGCCACGCTCGGCATCGAGTCGGCGCTCGTTACCGGTTCGGGCCGAAATCAGAGCACGCTGCCACATCTGCGCAAGGACCTGGCGTCCATCCTTACGGCGTTCTCGCCGCGCTCCAAGGAGCGGCCGGCGGATTTGGCCGACGAGGGCGAGCTGGACCTGCTCTTCGCCACCGACTGCATTTCCGAAGGCCAGAACCTGCAGGACTGCGACTGGCTGATCAACTACGACATCCACTGGAACCCGGTGCGCATCATCCAGCGCTTCGGCCGGATCGACCGCATCGGCTCGCCCAACGAACGCATCCAGCTGGTTAACTTCTGGCCCAACATGGAGCTGGAGGAATACATCAATCTGGAACAGCGCGTCAGCGGCCGCATGGTGCTGCTCGACGTCTCCGCCACCGGTGAGGAAAACCTCATCGAGCAACAGTCCGGCAACCCGATGAACGATCTGGAGTACCGGCGCAAGCAGCTGCTCAAGCTGCAGGACACGGTAATCGACCTGGAAGACCTGTCCACCGGCGTATCAATTACCGACCTGACGCTCACCGACTTCCGCATCGATCTGGCCCAGCACCTCAAGGCGCATCCCGGCAAACTGGACAAGCAGCCGCTGGGGGCCTACGCCGTCACCACCAGCATCGACGCCGACATTCCGCCTGGTGTGATCTTCTGCCTGCGCGCCGAGGGCCCGGCGGCACACAAAGCCAAGGAATCGGACTACCCCTTGGCACCCCATTACCTCGTCCATGTCGGCGACGACGGTGCCGTGTTGCTGCCCTACACGCAGGCCAAACGCATTCTCGACCGGCTCAAGCGCCTGGCGCTGGGTCGCGACCTGCCCGACGCTGGCGCCTGCGCCCGCTTCGACAAAGCCACCAAGCACGGCGAAGACATGCGCCATGCGCAAAAGCTGCTCGCAGCAAGCGTAGCGTCGGTTGTCGGCAAGAACGAGGAACGCGCAGTGGCCAGTCTGTTTTCGCCAGGCGGCACGCATGCAATCAAAGGCGAGTTCGCCGGAAGCAATGACTTTGAAGTGTTGGCATTCATGGTAGCGCTGTCCCAAGAGTGAACAGGAAACATACCGAGAGAATGCGTTGAAGAATCTAGGGGACATTTATGGCTAGCGGAAAATTGCTCAGGCAATTGATCAAATCCGGCGTACAAGGGGATCTCGCCAGATTCCGTTCCGCCTCCGAAGCGGTCATCAAGGAAGAGCGCGAGAAGAACCATCATCTGCTCGCCAACGATCTCGAGCACCTGCTTTACGGCGATCAGGCCAAACCCGGTCCTGGCTCCCGCAGGCTGCATGCCGTGACCGATCTGCCCACGAACAAGGACAATGGTCTGGCGCTGCTCGAAGAGCGTGCCGTGATTCGAGAGGAAAAGGACATCATCCTCTCGGACGCCACGAAGTCGGCGCTGGATGAGATTCTGATGGAACACAACCGTGCCGATGTGTTGCGATCCTTTGGGATGCACCCCGCGCAGAAGCTCTTGTTTTGTGGGCCGCCGGGTTGCGGCAAGACGCTGGCTGCGGAGGTCATCGCGCACAGCTTGTCGATGCCACTGGTTCTGGTTCGGCTCGATTCGCTTATTTCGTCCTTCCTGGGTGAAACGGCGGCCAATCTGCGCAAAGTGTTCGACTACGTGGCGAGTCAGCCGGTGGTGGCGCTCTTCGACGAATTCGATGCGCTGACCAAAGATCGTGGCGACAGCGCCGATCACGGCGAGCTGAAGCGCTCCGTGAACGCAGTCCTGCAGATGATGGACGGCTACCGTGGGGAGAGCATCCTCATCGCCACGACCAACTACGAGTCCCTGCTGGACAAGGCGGTGTGGCGGCGTTTCGACGAGGTTCTGCGTTTCGAGCTGCCCAGTCTGGAGCAGATCAAACGCCTGCTGTCATTGAAGCTATCCGGCATTCGCCGAAATTTCGAGGCGGACGACGGCCAAGTTGCCTCGCAGTTCAAAGGAATGTCCCATGCCGACATCGAGCGCGTACTGCGCCGGGCCGTGAAGGAGATGATCCTTTCGGGGCGAGAATTCCTTGAGAAGGCCCATGTCGATACTGCGCTGGCTCGCGAATATCGCCATAAGAGCTAAGCATGGAGGGAAGTGACAGTGGGCTATGAGCATCTGCGCCTGGGGAGAGAAGCGCCGCTGACGGATCGCCATAGACGTCAGGACAAGAGGCCTCGATTCAGGCCGGCTGACCCCCGCGCCCACGGCGCGATGCTGGCACAGAAGCTCGTCGTGGCGCGGGAACGGATCGGCGAAGAAGATCTGGGTGGATTCGACGATCGAAAGCTTCTCAAGATTCAGCTGCATGCCGGTGACAAAAGCGTTCCTGCATTCGACACGATTCCCGGTGTTGAGATCGTCAGCCAAGAAGACGAGTCCATCGTGCTGGCCTTCGCGACGGAAGAGGGTCTCGCAGAGTTCGAGAGCCGTCTCAGCACACTCGCCCGCGACGGCGTGGTGACGCGCAAGGAACTCCTGTTTGTCATCGAGGACTTCGACCATTGGACGTCCCAGGACCGTACCGGCGCGGCGCTACGCGAGCAGGGGTTTCCCGCCGAGGAGTCCTTCACGCTCGACGTCGAACTGTGGCCCCAGGAGCGGCAAGACAGACGCCAGGCGCTCATGGAGGCGTTTTCCCGCTGGCTGCAGGAATACGGCATAGAGCGGCTGGATAGCCTCACGCAGCCTTCCCTCCTGATGGTGCGGATGCGCTGTACGCGAGAGCAGGCGGATCGGGTCCTGCGGCATCGCGACGTGCGCACGGTCGACCTTCCTCCGCGACTCGGCATTGCCGTCCAGTTGCTGCTCACTGACGTCAACCAGTTTCCCGCTGTCTTGCCTCCAGATGGCGGCGCTCCGTCCGTCGCCGTTCTCGATTCGGGACTGACGCCGGGACACCCCTTGCTGGGGCCGGCAGTGGGCGATGCACAAGGCTACCTTTCTCCCCATCGGACCCCGCATGACGATGAGCCCTGGCACGGAACTTTTGTCGCCGGCTTGGCGCTGTATGGGGACGTGGGGGCTGCGATCCGCGACGGGCGCTTCGTCCCGCAGCTCCGGCTGTTCTCCGGGAAGGTCTTCAATGACGACGGCAACGACCAGACCGAGTTCGTCGAGAAGGCGGTGGAGGAGGCTGTGCGCGAGTTGCACGGCCAGTACGGGTGTCGTGTCTTCAATCTGAGCTATGGCGATCTCAACAAGGTCTATGACGGGCGCCACGTTCGCGGCTTGGCCTACACCCTGGATCGCCTGACGCGGGAGATCGGTGTCCTGTTCGTAGTGCCCACCGGCAACCTGCACCTTTCCGAGCTGCCAGCCGACGCGCGAGAACGCTATCCCGACTATCTGCTTGCCGACTTCGCGCGCTTGCTCGATCCGGCCACTGCCCTGAACGCGCTCACGGTAGGCGGTATTGCACAGAACGAAGCGACGAGGGACGCGCAGCGGCATCCGAACGCCCTTGAGGATCAACCATTGGCGCGAACTGACCAGCCGTTTCCGCTCACGCGATGCGGCTTATCGATCAATGGCGCGATCAAACCCGATGTCGTCGAGCATGCCGGCAACGTCGCGCTGATGCGGGCGGTAGCACGTCCGCGGCATGCAGGGTTGGGCGTGGTCTCACTCAACGGCGGCTTTGCCGGCGGACCAGGGTTCAGCGAGGACATTGGGACGAGCTATGCTGCCCCGGTCGTCGCGCATAAGGCGGCGAGGATCCTGGCCGAACTGCCGAATGCCACCCCGAACCTGTTGCGTGCGTTGATCGGCGCGCATGCCAGCTGGCCACAAGCCTGCGAGACCTTGCTCAACCCCAACGGCAACGGTGAAGGGCGCGACAAGCTGCTGCGTCTGATCGGCTATGGGTGTGTAGAGGATGCCGCCCTCTTTCGTTCGCTGGACCACACCGTCACCTTGCTGACCGAAGAGCGCATCGGCAACGACCAGCACCATTTTTTCGAGCTGCCGCTGCCTGACAGCTTCTGGGCGGGCGGCCGCCGTACGCGGGAGATAACGGTTGCCCTGGCGCACAGTCCAGCCGTCCGTACCACGCGGCTGGACTACCGCATGAGCAAACTGTGGTTCTCCGTGGTAACAGCGAGTGGCCTGGACGAGGTGACACAGGCTTTCCGTCGGAACCGTGAGCAAGGCATGGGAGAGCGCAGCAACGGTCGCTGGCTGTCCAACGACGCACGCAAGAATGGCACGTTGCAGGTTTCTCGCTGGAGCTTCAAACAGGCGCTTGCGAACGACAACAAGATCTTCGTGGTGGTGACTCGCCAGGACAGCCCATGGTCGAACGGCCGCGATGGCGAAGAACCCTATGCGCTCGCCGCGGTGCTCGCCGACCGCGAGCAGGCGAATGCCCAGCTCTACGCCCATGTCCGCGCCGTGCTTGAAGCCCGCGTCCAGGCGCGTGCTCGTGCGAGGGTGTGACGCGAACCATGCTGCTGGACGTACCAGGATTCATCGCCTCGCTTGGTCTGCCCGACGGCTGCCGAGTCGATCAGCGCGTGCCGAAGAAGCTGCTGCTGGAGAACGGAGCCCCCACGGCTGCCGACAAGCGACTGATCGCCGATACCGTCGAGGAGATACAGTGGGTCGCGGCGCTCAAGCCGAACACCATCGGCGTGCCCGACTATCGCGACGACCAGCGCGAGTACCTGGAGATCGCGGTGCTTGCCGTGACGCTGCGCAGCCAGCCCGGGCAAGACAAAGCCAAGCCAGCGAACGCTGCCCGCCTCGCCGAACTGGTGCACCGTGCGGTCCCCTATCCGGTCCTGTTGCTGCTGTGCTCCGGGCAGAGCATGACGCTCTCTTTGGCACATAAGCGCTGGGCGCAGAACGAGGCGGGCAAGGTGGTGCTGGACGGCGGCCTCGTGGCCGCCTCGCTTCCCGAGGACGCGCCCGGCGCCGATGCGATGGATGCATTCATGCAGACCGTCGCCTTGGCCCGCCAGCCTCGGTCTAGCCTCCTCGCGCTTTACCAGGGGTGGATGGACGGCGTGCAGGCCCTGCTGGCGGCGAAAATGACCGGAGCGTTCAAGGCCGCCGACAGCCCGAAACAGGCCGCAGCTCGCCGCCATGCCCTGCAGGAATGCGTGCGGCTGGAGGCCGAGGCGGCTCGCTTGCGCGCCCAGGCCGGCAAGGAAAAACAACTGGCGCGACAGGTCGAGTTGAACCTCGCGCTCAAGCGCGTGCTGGCCCAACTGGCTGCAGCACGCGAACAGCTTTGAAGATCGAACGAATGACGGAGAAGAAAATGCAGATCATCGACGCCGCGAGTCCACTGGCTCAGTCCGCGGATCTAGTGTCCGGCAACATTGAACAGATCAAAGCCCTGTTCCCGGAACTCATCACCGAGGGGCCGAACGGCGTTTCGGTGAATGTGGACGTGCTCAAGGCCCTGGTCGGCCACCAGGTGCTCACGGACGCCGACGAGAAATACGGCCTGAACTGGCATGGCAAGCGGCGCGCGCGGCAACTGGCGCTGACGCCCTCGACCGGCACCCTGCGGCCTTGCCCCGACGAGAGTGTGGACTGGGACACCACCCAGAACCTGATGATCGAGGGCGACAACCTGGAGGTACTCAAGCTCCTGCAGAAGAGCTACGCCGGAAAGGTCAAGCTGATCTATATCGACCCGCCTTACAACACCGGCAAGGATTTCGTGTACCCGGACAACTTTCAGGACAACATCAAGAACTATCTGGAGCTGACTGGGCAGGTCGAAGGCGGGCGAAAGCTCAGCAGCAACACCGAGGCCAGCGGGCGGTTTCATACCGATTGGCTGAACATGATGTATCCGAGGTTAAAGCTGGCGAGAAACCTGCTCCGCGAGGACGGGGCGCTTTTCGTTTCATGCGACGACGGTGAAGTCGAGAATCTCCGCTGTCTTCTTAACGATATCTTTGGCGAAGAAAACTTCGTCGCACAGTTCGTCTGGAGGGCACGTCAGTTCACTGACGCGAGAGCAAATACAAACGTATCCACTGACCACGAGTACATCCTCGCCTATGCGAGAGAGTCTGCGTTTTCGCTTCGCGGAATTGAAAGAGACGAATCGAAATTCTCAAATCCTGACGACGACCCTCGTGGACCTTGGATGAGTCGTAGCATCCTTGGGCTCGCAACGCGCGATCAGCGCCCCAACCTGCATTACGATTTGATTGATCCCGTCACCGGGCGACAGTTTCCGCCCAATCCGGCGACTGGTTGGCGGTACTCCCGCGAGCGAATGGCACTTCTCATCTCTGAAGGACGGATTCTCTTTCCGAGCAAGGACGATGGTCGGCCCAGAGAGAAGAAATTTCGGAGTGAGATGCAGTCGGAGTTCATTGCGTTCCGCACCATCATTGATGGCGTATACACGGCGGATGGAACGCAGGAGATTCGAGACTTGTTCGGGGCAGAGGTGTTCTCCTTTCCGAAGCCATGCGAGCTGCTTCGAAGAATCGTCGAGCAGACAACAGGAGAAGGCGACTTGGTTGTGGACTTCTTTGCTGGATCTGGCACAACCGGCCACGCTGTGATGTCGCAAAATGTGATCGATGAAGGTAAGCGACGGTACATTTTGGTGCAGCTCCCCGAGCCTCTTGATGTGGGCAACAGAGACCAAGGGGTTGCAGCAAGCTACTGTGATCAACTAGGCAAGCCTCGTAGCATCGCCGAGCTGACCAAAGAACGCCTTCGTCGTGCCGCTGCAAAGGTGAAGGCGGACAACCCGATGTTCGCCGGCGATACCGGCTTCCGCGTCTTCAGACTCGATACCTCCAACATCCGCGCCTGGAACCCGAACCCCGCGGATCTGGAGCAGACCCTGTTCGGCCACCAGGATCATCTCGTCGATGGCCGCAGCGAATCGGACATCCTCTACGAGCTGCTGCTCAAGCTGGGACTCGACTTGTGCGTACCAATGGATAAGCGCTCGATCCATGGCAAAGACATGCATTCGGTGGGCGGCGGCGTGCTGATGGCCTGCCTCGCCGAGCACATCACCCGCGACGACGTGGAGCCGCTGGCGCAAGGTATCGTGGCCTGCCACGAGGAGCTTCAGCCCGCGGGGGACACCACCTGCGTGTTTCGCGATAGCGCCTTCGCGGACGATGTGACCAAGACCAATATGGCCGCGATCCTGGAGCAACACGGCATCCAGAACGTGCGCAGTCTGTGAGGGCGTGGTGATGAAACTGCATTTCGAGCCCAACCTCGACTACCAGCTTCAGGCCATCGAGGCGGTCTGCGATCTGTTCCGCGGCCAGGAGGTGTGCCGTACCGAGTTCACGGTGACCATGAAGGCGCCGCCGCCAGCTGCTGACGACATGTTTCCGGGCACCAAGCCCGAGCAACTGACCCTCGGCGTGGCCGAATCGGACCTGGGCGTCGGCAACCGCCTCACGTTGCTGGACGACGAGCTGCACCAGAATCTGGCCGACATCCAGTTGCGTGGGGGGTTGCCGCCTTCCGGCGCATTGGTCTCGGGCGATTTCACCGTCGAGATGGAAACCGGTACTGGCAAGACCTACGTCTACCTGCGCAGCATCTTCGAGCTGAACAAGCGCTACGGATTCAGCAAGTTCGTCATCGTGGTGCCGTCGGTGGCGATCAAGGAGGGCGTCTACAAGACCCTGCAGATCACGGAGGAGCACTTCAAGGGACTCTATGCCGGCGTGCCCTTCGACTACTTCCTGTATGACTCCAACAAGCTTGGGCAGGTGCGCAATTTCGCCACCAGCTCGAACATCCAGGTCATGGTGGTCACGGTCGGTGCCATCAACAAGAAGGACGTTAACAACCTCTACAAGGACAGCGAGAAGACCGGCGGCGAGAAGCCCATCGATCTGATCAAGGCCACGCGGCCCGTCGTGATCGTCGACGAGCCGCAAAGCGTGGACGGCGGCCTGACCGGCGCGGGCAAAACTGCGCTCGACGCGATGAATCCGCTATGCACGCTGCGCTATTCCGCGACCCACGTGGACAAGCACCACATGGTGTTCCGCCTCGACGCCGTGGATGCCTACGAGCGCAAGCTGGTCAAGCAAATCGAGGTGGCATCGGCCACGGTGGAAGATGCCCACAACAAGCCGTTCGTTCGGCTGGTGTCGGTCGCCAACCGCCGCGGAACGATCTCTGCCCGTGTGGAGCTCGATGTGGCAACTGCCAACGGCGTGAGACGGCAAGAGGTGACGGTCTCCGACGGTGACGACCTGGAGCAGGCCGCCGAGCGCGCCATCTACGCCGATTTTCGCGTCGGTGAGATCAATACCGCCAAGGGTGAAGAGTTCCTGGAGCTGCGCTACCCCGGCGGCGAAACCTTTCTCAGGGTGGGGCAAGCGCATGGTGATGTCGATGCCCTGGCCGTGCAGCGCGAGATGATCCGCCGCACCATCAAGGAGCACCTCGACAAGGAAAAGCGCCTGCGCCCGCTGGGCATCAAGGTGCTATCGCTGTTCTTCATCGATGCGGTGGACAAGTACCGCCAGTACGACGCCGACGGCAACCCGGTCAAGGGCGACTACGCGCGCATCTTCGAAGAGGAATATCGCCGCGCGGCCAAGCTGCCCGCTTATCAGAGTTTGTTCGGCGAAATCGACCTGGCGAGTGCCGCCGAGGAAGTCCACAACGGCTACTTCTCCATCGACAAGAAAGGCGGCTGGACGGACACCAGTGAAAACACCGCGGGCAACCGCGAGAACGCCGAGCGTGCCTACAACCTGATCATGAAGGAGAAAGAGAAGCTGCTGTCCTTCGATACGCCGCTGAAATTCATCTTCTCCCACTCAGCGCTCAAGGAAGGCTGGGACAACCCCAACGTGTTCCAGATTTGCACGCTGCGCGACATACAGACCGAGCGCGAGCGCCGCCAGACCATCGGCCGGGGGTTACGCCTCGCCGTGAACCAGAACGGCGAGCGCGTGCGCGGATTCGAGGTCAATACCCTCACCGTGATTGCCACCGAGAACTACGAGCAATTCGCCGAGAACCTGCAGAAGGAAATCGAGGCCGACACCGGCATCCGCTTTGGCATCGTCGAGCAGCACCAGTTCGCCGCCATCACCGTTACCGGGGCCGACGGCCAAACCGTGCCTCTGGGCGTCGATCAATCGAAAGCGCTGTGGGAGCACCTGAAAGCTGCCGGCCACATCGATGCCAAGGGCAAGGTCCAGGATTCGTTGAAGACGGCGTTAAAGGATGGAACCCTGGCGCTACCTGCGGAGTTCGACGCGCAGCGCAGTCAAATCGCCGAGGTGCTGCGCAAGGTGTCGGGCCGTCTGGAAATCAAGAACGCCGACGAGCGCAAGCAGGTTGCCGTGCGCAAGGGCGTCTATCTCAGCCCCGAGTTCAAGGAGCTGTGGGATCGCATCAAGCACAAGACGACCTATCGGGTGCAGTTCGATAATGACAAGCTGATCCAGAACTGCATCGATTCGCTTCGACAAGCCCCGGCCATCCCCAAGGCCCGGCTGCAATGGCGCAAGGCCGACATCGCCATCGGCAAGGCAGGGGTGGAGGCCACGGAGAAAGCGGGCGCGGCAACTGTCGTCCTGGACGAGACGGACATCGAGCTGCCGGACCTGCTCACCGACCTCCAGGATCGCACCCAACTCACCCGCCGGAGCATCGCCACCATCCTGAGCGGCAGCGGGCGGCTGGACGACTTCAAGCGCAACCCGCAGCAGTTCATCGAGCTGACCGCCGAGACCATCAACCGCTGCAAGCGCCTGGCCTTGGTCGACGGCATCAAGTACCAGAAGCTTGGCGATCAGCACGTCTATGCACAGGAACTGTTCGAGCAGGAAGAGCTGACCGGCTACCTGAAGAACATGCTGATGGACACGGGCAAGTCCATCTACGAGCACGTGGTCTACGACTCCACCACCGAGCGCGACTTCGCCGACGCGCTGGAGAAGAACGACGCCATTAAGCTCTACGCCAAGCTGCCAGGCTGGTTCAAGGTGCCCACGCCGCTGGGAACCTATAACCCGGACTGGGCCGTACTGGTGGAGGAAGGTGGAGCGCAGCGACTGTACTTCGTGGTGGAGACCAAGGGCAGCCTGTTCACCGACGACCTGCGCAACAAGGAGCGCGCAAAGATCGCCTGCGGGGAGGCGCATTTTCATGCGCTGGCGGTCGGCGAGAATCCGGCAAGGTACGTCGTGGCGCGTTCGGTGGACGACGTGCTGGTGGAGGCTGCGAAGGCACAGATCAGGGGTGGGGCGTGAATGCCTTGGACTTCGGAACCAAACTGAGGAGGGTTTTAAATGAGCGCATCTGACAATCTCGAACCGGTTTGGGCTGCTCCATTTGGTGACGCGCTGGATGCCTTGGATGCGCTTATGGCCCAGCATGGGAGAGTGTTTCTGATCGGCGCGGGTTGCAGCAAATGCGCGGGCCTACCGTTGATGGAAGAACTTACTGCCAAGGTACTGGATAGCGGTGTGCTGGATGCTGACACCACAGATATTCTCAATGGAATTCAGGACAGATTCATTGGCGCGAGCGGCCCCAACATTGAGGACTACCTTAGTGAGATTATTGACCTGCTGGCTATTGCTGAGAGAAGGACTGAGCGAGGCGCGACCGATAACCAGGTATCTATCAAAGACAAACAGTATTCTGGACAGCAACTGAGAGAATCTGCTGAAAAAATCAAGCGAACTATTGCCGACATCATTGAGTGTGGCGATAAGAAAATTGATGTATCGGTTCATCGGGAATTCGTGAAAGCGGTTCACCGCCCAATTCGACCGGGCAAAACAGACGGTCTTGGTTGCGTGGATTATCTCTGCCTCAACTACGACACGCTGCTTGAAGATGCGCTTGCGCTGGAGAGAATTTCTTTCTCAGACGGTCTGGACGGTGGAGTAACCGGATGGTGGAACCCCACAGTTTTTGAGCGCGATGGGCTCTCGTCGCGGATCTTCAAATTGCACGGTTCCATTAACTGGTGTGAGTTCGATGGCGATCCTCTTCCTCGCCGTGTCGCCGGCAATGTCAATGTGCAATCTGAAGGCGATAAAAGAATCCTAATTTGGCCCGCGTCAACCAAGTACCGCGAGACTCAAAGAGACCCATACGCACAATTGGCCCAACATGGGAGAAGCGCATTAAGGGCCACTCCGGGGTCACAGAGAATTCTCGTTACGTGCGGGTATCGCTTTGGAGATTCACACATCAATCTAGAAATTGACCGTGCTTTGCGCGAATCGGATGGCCGTCTTACCGTCGTGGTATTTACCTCTGATAATGATCCACAAGGCCAACTGAAGAGGTGGCATGATGATCCCGCTATCTCCGAACAGGTCCTAGTTTTCGCAAATCGCGGCTTCTTTCATGGTAGCAATAGAACGTCATCCGACGCCGACCTACTTTGGTGGAAGTTTGAAAATCTGACCCGCCTGCTTGGAGGTGAAAGATGAACATGTCGACTCGCAACCCCAACGAGCCAATTGAGAATCTGGCAATCGGACAGATAATTGAGGTTGATGGATCTCGCCTTGTAGCCGAGTTGAATCCAACTCTCTCGGAACTCTCGCGTGTGTATGCGGGAGAAACCTATCCCATCGGACAATTTGGTTCCATTATCAGAATTCATTTCGGGCGTCGCCTCGTTTACGCGTTGGTCGGCCGACTGAGGATGAAATCGGAATTTCAGGCGGAGCGAGGATTGGTGCCAGCATCATCTTCGGATGAAAGAATTGTCGAAGCAGACCTGTTCGGCGAAGGCGAATGGGTTCATGGGGCATCCGGTGAATGGGAACTTCGTTTTGAACGTGGGGTTTCAACCTACCCACTCCCGCAGCAAACGGTTTATCTGACTCCAAAAGCTGAATTGCGGTTTATTTACGGGAGAGCTAAGGGTGCCGTTGTTCAGCTCGGGCAGCATGTCGGTTCCGGCGGAACCCCCTGCCTTGCGGATTTGAACGAACTACTCGGTAAACATACAGCAGTTCTCGGGTCCACTGGCGCTGGAAAATCGGGTACGGTTGCCGCCATCATTCATAGTATTCTTGAGAGGGGCGACACAAATTCATATGACAAATGGAAGCCAAGGATAATTATCCTCGACCCCCATGGGGAATACGGCAGCGCATTTGCCGATCACACCAAACTTTCTTCTGATGACGGAACGTTAACCCTTCCATACTGGCTGTTGAACTTCCAGGAGACAGTTGCCCTGTTGATTGGAAAGACTGAATTTGTCGCGACATCACAGGCCAATATCGTCAAGAGCGCCCTCATGTCCGCCCGTGAAGAGGGAGCACAGCAGCTCGGTCTTGACGCCAATCTCATTACTGTCGACTCTCCCGTTCCATATAAGCTGTCGGCACTTAAAACAAAAATAGAAGCGGACAAACCTCCACAGGCCAGCAAACAGGATTCTCATAACTCGATACTTCAAAAACTCGAAGTATTGATGACCGATGCCCGACTTAGATTCATGATGACGGAATGGAATGGTGATGGTAACGATCCATTCCCTGAAGTCATTAAGCAACTCACTGGTGACGGACCTCAGCCACGCATTATCGATCTGTCCGGCGTCCCCAACGAAGTAGCCGGTGTATCAAGTGCGGTTATTGCTCGAACCCTATTCAATTTGAAGATATGGCAGACGCAGCCAGAACGGGAATCTGATCCGGTCCTATTGGTTTGCGAGGAAGCTCATCGCTATGTTCCGAATCGGGGCGAAGCGCAATATGAGGCCGCTCAAGAGGCGATCAGGCGCATCGCCAAGGAAGGACGAAAGTATGGTGTTGGGCTCTTGTTGGTATCCCAGCGCCCGAGCGAAGTAGAGGCAACTGTTCTTTCACAATGTAATAGCTGGATTGTTCTGAGAATCACTAATGACACCGACAGGGAGCACGTTCGATCCATACTGCCAGATTCGATGTCCGGTCTGACGAAGATGCTATCTGGCCTGCGGAGGCAGGAAGCGATCTTTGTTGGCCAGGCTGCAATGCTGCCTTCGCGCATTCTTATACGGGATTTGAAGCCTGAGCAGTTACCGAAATCAAATGACATCGACTTCGATAAGGGGTGGCAAAATGATGCAACCCCTGATGCACAGATCGAAGATGTCGTTAACCGTTGGAGATATCAGCGCCGATGACCATTGCCTTTATTGATCTTGTGAAACGCTACGAAGCGCACTGGGCAGATTGCGCCTGGCAGCCGGAGTGATCTACAGATATTTCTTGAACGTCGCCGCCGCAATGCACACCGCCACGCCGAGCAGTGCCGCGCTGGGCAGCAGGATCAGCAGCGGGTTCACGCTAACCGGCAGTGCTAGGTAAGTCACCCACGGCAGCACGGCCAGCGGGATCAGGCTGGCCCTGGCGCGGTGATAGATGAACCCCGACTCGCGTCCCGCGCCGAAGCGGCGGATGTCCCGGCGCACCAGGCCGTCCACCAGCCCGACGAAGGCGGCCATCAGGAACAGCGGCAGGGTCAGGCACAGCACCAGCAGCCGCACGAGGAAGACCAGCGTCGTGTAGGCCGAGGCGATCAGGTAGCTCTCCAGATGCACGTAGACCAGGCCGATGTAGTAGCGGAAATCCTTGGTTGGGCGATGGCTGCCGGCGCTGGCCTGCGCCGAGGCGTCGCGTATCCGGTCCAGCAGACCGCTCTTCACGAACAGCCAGTCGTAGCCCTGCTCGACCAGCCGGTGCGCAGTGCGCCCCGGCTCCTGCACCAGTGCGCTGCGCGTGAAATGCGTGGAGAGCTGATCCAGCTCGTAGTGCAGCATGCCCTGCGCGTGGCGCCAGCCCTGATCGGGCCAGAAGAAGTGCATGCCGACGCATTCGATCAGGATGCACAGCAGCAGCGCGCCGCACAGCACGCCGAAGAAGCGGAACGGCAGCGTGACCAGGCCGGCGATCAGCCCCTGCTGTCGTTGCTGCTGGCGCTGGGCCGCGACGGCCGGATCGCTCATGCTTCGGCCTCTTCAGCCGCGGCCATTTGCTTGAAGTCGTCCAGCAGGTCGTCGGGCAGCGCCTTGTCCTGCAGGCCGGGGATGCCTTGGTTCTCCCACCAGTCTCCTGCCTCGACGTAGTGCTGACGCATGTAGCCGGCCAGCTCCTGCAGATCCTTTGGCATGGCTTCGTCGGGATCGGGTGCCGGCAGCGGCATGCGGACTTTCCAGAGGTTGCCGCCCTCGATCAGCGCGAAGCATTGCCCCTTGGGCAGCGCCACGACATGCGCGGGCTCGATCAATGGCGCGCTGGTCGTGCTGATGCGGTCCTGCGTGTTGGACGTGAACGCGGTATTGCCGTGCGGGTCGGAGCTGTCGGTGGCGCCGCTCATCAGTGCCGTGGCGTACACCTCGACCTTGGGCAGTTGTCGCGTCAGCAGTTCGGCGGTGGCGGTTTCGCGCACGCGCAGCATGAACAGGTTGTTGAAGTTGCCGACGACCTGGCCGGCCTTGGCACGGTTGCCGATGCGCGCCTCGATGTCGCTCAAGGTCTGCGTGTAGGCCGTCACCTGCACGCCGGCACCGCCGCCCTTGTTGACCATCGGGATGAACTCGTCACCCATGAGTTCATTGAATTCGTCGGCGTGGACGTTGATCGGAATCTTGGCACCCACCGCTGCGCCGGGTAGCCCGTCATCGACGCCGAACTTGTAGATGTGGCCGGCGACCGAGACCAGATCGCTGAACATCGAGTTGCCCACCGCCGCTGCGACTTCGGCGTCGGACAGCGCATCCAGCCCCACGTAGACCACCGCGCGTTTGCGGATGACCTGCATCCAGTCGAAGATCGGCCGCGGGTCGGACAGGTCCGAATAGTTCGGCGCAAGCAGTTGCGCGATCTTGCCGGTGGTGAGCTTCTCCAGCAGCGGCAGCAGCGAAGCGACGATCTTGTCGAAGTACGTCCGGTCGTAGCGCACGGCGCTGCGCAGGCCGTCGAGCACCGGGTCATAGATGCGCACTTGGGACAGGTACTGTTCGAGGGCCACCACGCGCTTTTCGCGCCCGATCATGTTGCGCGGGATGTTCTTGTCGTTCAGCTTCGCTTCGAGCTGGACGATGACCTCCCAGGCCTTCGGCTCGTTCTTGGCGAAGTAGTGCTGGGCGTACTCGATGAACAGCGCGTCGATGTTGATGACGTGGCGCTGGATCAGCAGGTAGTCCGGCCGCTGCCCCAGCTCGACCAGGGCGCGCGCGATGATGTTGACGAAGCGCCAGGCGAATTCGCGGAACGCGGCGCTGTTGCCTTCGCCCGAGAGCTGTCCGGCGATGCGCGTGGCCACCTCGGAGATCCGCCCGAACCGGCCCACGGCGTTGTAGCGCGCCGAGATGTCCGGCCAGCCCAGATGGAAGACGTAAAACTCGCCTTCGCGCCCGGCGCGCTTGGCCTCGACGTACATGCGCTTCAACAGGTCCGCATCGCCCTTGGGGTCGAAGACGATCACCACCTCGTGCTCGCCGCGGACCTTGCGGCGGATGTCTTGCGTGATGAACAACTCGGCCAGCCGCGTCTTGCCCACGCGCGTGGTGCCCAGCACCAGGGTGTGGCCGACGCGCTCGCCCAGCGGCAGGGTGACGTCGACCTCGGCCGGTTCGATGCCATGCAGGCGCGGCATTCCGCCGACCGGCGGCAGCGGCCGCGCCGGGTTGAGCGGGCTGTCCCAGGCCAGCGCGCGCGCCAGCTTCGAGACGGGAAACGGCGCGAACTCAAGCCGCTCCTCCAGCCGCCGGGCGGCCCGGTAGATCGCCGTCGGCTCGACATAGCGGCGGAACTCCGGCCGGTAGGTCTGCATCAGCCGGTGCGTGTGCCGCTGCTCCCAGCGAAAGCCCCGGCCGACGAACAGCCGTTGCTGACTCACCGGCACGTCGCGGCTGGTCATCACGTAGCGCGGCAGGCGGCGGATGTTGCGGCGATAGCGCAGGATCGCCCAGGCATCGCGCAGGCGAATCGCGCCGAAGGTCAGGAAAGCCAGCGCCGAGCCCAGGCCGAGCAGCGGGTTCAGCGCGAGCGACCACGGTGCCGCCAGGCACAGAATCGCGGCGCCGGTGCAGACCGCCACGGTGTATAGCTCCACCGCTGGCCGCAGCAGAACCTCGACCGCATGCGGTTGGGCCATTTGCGCACCTACTGCTCGACGCCGGTGGACGTGATGAGCACCGGGTAGTGGCGCAGGCCCAGGCGCTGGGCCAGGTCGTCGCCGGAGGCCGGCGAGAGGGTCAGGCCGGGAGCCAGCCTGCGCAGCGCCGTCAGCGCGGCCATCGACTCCACATTGACCACCAGGCCCACGGCCTGCAGCTCGCGCAGCGCCGCCTGCCGCTGCCGCAGCCAGGCACGCGAACGCTCGTCGTCGCCGATCAGGAACAGCGCTGTCAGGCCCGGCGCCCGGATGACGCGGCGCTGCGCCTCGCCCGGCGACAGTTGCGTCGAGCGCACCGGCAGCATGGCGGCTTCGGCGTCAGCCGCGTTGCCCGCGCGAGGGGCTGGCATCGGGGGCGGCGGTGTGGCCTGATCCGGCTGGGGATTCAGCGGCCGGTAGTACGGCAGCGCGGAGTCGCCGCCGCGGTCTTCGACGACGATCAGCGGCGCGGAGGCGGTCTGGGCGAAGGCGGTGGTCGTGGACAGCAGCCCGGTGGCGGCGATGAGGACGATGTGGTTCATGGCGTGGTGGCCTGGAGGGTTGGAACGGGAACGCCGGCGTCGAGCACGCGGGTCAGGTGCCGATGCACACTGCGCCGGTAGCGCGCCGCGGGTGCTCCGCCGGCGGGCCGGTGATAGCGGCCGATGGCAAGCAGCCAGTCCTCGCCCGGCGTGTGCTGTTCGCGCAGGATTTCCGCAGCGACGGCGAGGTTGCGGTACGGGTCCAGCAGCTCGCAGGGCTGCGTGTAGCGATGCGTGTGGTAGCCGAGATTGACCTGGCCGAGGCCGGCGTCGATGCGATTGGCCGGCGTGCGGGCGAGTGCCCGGCGCAACCCCGCGCAGGCCTCGGCGCGGGTGGCGTAGCGCTGTGGCGTGCCGGCGACGTTGAGCGTCCACGGCCAGGGGATCAGGCGCCCGCGCAGCATGGCGCCGCTCTCCTGCAAGGCCACCGCGTACAGCACCGCCGCCGGCACGTCTGCACGATGCGCCGCCAGTTGATAGGCCGGCGGCGGCACTTCCCGCCCCAGGGCGGCCAACGCCCAGCCGCCGGTGGCAAGAAGCAGCGCGGCGCTGGCGCAGCGGATGGCGCGGGATGGCCGACGCTCCCGGCCCGGAGCACCTATTGCCGCTGCCATTGGCCGTTCACCTCGCGCACCACGGCCGGCAGCTCGCCGGGCAGGCCGAGCGACAGCCAGCGCCCCGCATCGTGGTTGAGCGTGATGGCGCGGGCGCGCACCCGGGCCGGGTCGATGCCCGCCTGGGTGGCCCACTGCCGGATGCGCGCGTCGTCCTGACGGCTGCCGACCATGTAGAGATCGAAGGCCGTACCGGCCGCCTGCAACTGCTGCACGCGCTGCGCGCACGGTGCGCAGTCGGCCTTGACGAAGACCGCCAGGCGCCCGGAGCCGGTGTTGCCGGCACCCTGCGCCTTGGCGCCGGGCAGGCTCACGCGCGGCTGGCCGGGAAACAGGCGCTGCCACGCCGCGTCGTAGGCGCGCTGGTAGGCCAGCGTCTTGCCGACGCGCCGGGCCTCGGCCTGCACCTGCAACTCTGCGTAGCGCCTGCGCTCCTCCTCGCTACGTGCCTCGATGCCCAGCGCCGTGAGCGGATCGAGCTGGGGCGAATAGACCCCGAGCGGCCCCTGCATCAGTTGCCGGTAACGCGCCCACTCCTCGGGCTGAAGCCCCCATTCCCGTGCCTGCCTCTCGTCGAGCGCGGCATCGGCGCCCGGCTGCACCTGGGCGAGCACCATGCGCGAGTTCGTCACCGGGGCCGGCTGGGCGGATGCGCCGAAAGCGGCGAACAGAACGACGGCAGCGAGCAACGGCCGCAGGTTCATGGCGACCTCCTACGGCACCGCAACGCGCTGCGTCTGGCCGTTCACCTGGAACACGCCCGCCTGCGCCTCGATGGACTGCAGTTGCCAGCCGCCCTCGGCATCGCCCTCGCGCAGCAGCCGGGCGCCCGCGAGCGAGGCCGCGGCGGTGGAGGTGATCGACAGAAAGCGCTCGCCTCCCCGCAGCTCCACGCCGAGCACACGGAACGGCGGCTCCGGCACCTTGGGCTTCGTCACAACCGGAGCGCGCGGGCGAGCGGCGGATGCCACCTGCCGGGTCTTCTCCAGGCGGGTCTCGATTCCGTTCACGCGCGCCTGCAGCGTCTGCAGGTCGACGGCCATGGCCCTCGCCTCGTCGGCCTCTTCGAGGCGCGTCATCCGTTCGTCCAGCGCCTGCCGCGCGTTGGCGAATTCGGCCTGACTGATCGGCGCCGGCCGGCGCTTGTCCGAATCGGCCCGTTGTTCGAGATCGGCCACGCGCAGGCCCAGCGCATTGAGCTGCGCATCCTGTGCGCTGCTCTGGGCTTGTTCGGCGAGCCGCGACAGGCCGACGCTGTTGATGAGTGCCACGGCACTGATGAGGACCAGCCAGAAGGCCGCGGCGACCTTGAGCCAGCGCGTGCGGGTATCGCGCTCGGATGGCGCTTGGGGAAAGGTCATGGCTGCGTCTCCTCGGGCCGGTCGGCGTCCGGCACGGACGTGGCGGCGCCGGGCGGGTTGGCGGAAAGGAAGGTGGGAGCACCGTGCCGGCTGAAGCAGACCTGGCGGGTCAAGTCATCGACCGACAGCTCCCAGGCGGGGCCGGCAAGGGTCAGCAAGGCATCGCGCAGCATCAGCGGACCCAGGCGCAGGTGTGCGGCAGGCAGCGGCAGCGCGTAGAGCGTGGCGGCTTCGGCCGCATCGCAGAGCCGGTAGCCGGAGCGCAGGAGCACATGGCGCATGGCGTCGCCCACGCTGGCATCGAGCATGGGCGGAATCGAGACCTCCACCGCCTGTTGCAAGAGATCACGCTGCGCGGGCTCCGGCACCAGCTCGACCAGGGTGTAGCGGCCATAGCGGGCCACCGGAACGAAACCCGGCTCCGGCGCGACGGCGGTTGGCGATGCGGCCGGCACCGCTGGCGCAGACGGTGCGGCGGTCGTGGCGCAGCCGGCGGCCAACAGACTGCCGGCCAGCAAGCCAGCGGCGAGGGCCAGGCGGTGAACAGCGCGGATGGATGGTTGCATGGAGGGCGCTTCCCTGGAACACGGAGCGCTCACCATCGCCGCCGCTTGGCCTGCGGGCAGCAAACAAAACGCACTGACGCCCGCCCGAATACATGGCGGGCGGCGCCATGGACTGTCATACGCCCAAGAAAAACGGCCCCGAAGGGCCGTGGAAAGAAGCCGGCGACCCCGAGGGGCCGCCGGCATGAGCACATGGATCAGACCGTGACAAGCTGCCGTGCCAGTGCCACCTCCACCGAGTCGCCGTCCTGGTTCAGGACATCGAGTCCGGACTCGGGCACGTCGCCCGACGTGCTCTGCGACACCATGATCTTCCGGGCCATCAACCCCAGGCAGGTCATCTGCGAGGAGTTGGCGTAGCCGAGGTAGATCACGCGCACCGGCTGCTTCTGGCCGATGCGCCATGAGCGCCGGGCGGCCTGCTGCAACGAATACACGTTGTAGCCGGACTGGAGGAACACGATGGTCGGGAACTCCAGCAGGTCCAGGCCGGTTTTCACCAGCTCGGGATTGGTGATGAGCACGTCGATGCCACGGTCCAACTGCTCGGCGATCCAGTCCTCGCGGCGGGAGGCATCCACGCTCGCGCGCAGTACCGCCACCTTGAAGCCTTCCTGCTCCAGCAGCACCTTCAAACGCGACGTGGTGTCGCGCGTGCCGGTGTAGACCGAATAGACCAGGGTCTTGCGACCTTCTGCCTTCTCCTGCTTGCAGATCTCGATCAGCTCGCATTCCTTGGGCATCACTTCCAGCTCGTTGAACTGAGCCGGTACGAACGCCAGGGTGTTGCGCGTGCGCGGATGCACCACTGTTTCCGACCGGAAGCAGCAGTCCGGCCAGGCCAGCAGCACGTTGAGGACTACACCGAGCAGCGTCGTGTCGCGCTTCGCCAGGGCCTGCTTCAGCTCCTGGGTCAGCCGACCCGCCAGATCGCGGTAGGCCGCGGCCTGCGCCGTGTCCATCGCGACTTCGCGGAACTCCTCGTCGTAGGGCGGCAGCACGTTGCCACCGATGTCCTTCAACTTGAGGAAGACCGTGAACGGCAGGACGCAACGCAGCACGCCCTTCGGACCGAAGCCCGGCGCCTTGACCGTGCGCACCGATACCTTGGTGCCCTTGGCCGTCTTGTGCGCCGTGCCAGTGCTCTCGGAATAGATGTCCTTCAAGACACCGTGATCGCGCATGAACGCCATCGCGGCCGAGGTCATGCTGCCGCTCTTCGTCGGCCGGTAGCCGTCTTCGATCATCCGCCCCGGAAGGGCTCGGAACAGCAGGTGGAACAGGTCGTCGCCGTAGCCGCCCATCAGTGTGCCGGTGAGCAATAGCGTCTTGCGCGCCTTGGCCGCCAACACGCCCATGGCCTGGCCCTGTGCGGAGCCGCCGTTCTTGTACTCGTGCGCCTCGTCGGCGATGAGCAGGTCGAACGTGCCTTGGGGAAGCTGCCTCTTAATGAACTCGGACGGCTGGTAGCCGCCCTCGCCGAAGCCGAACTCCATGTTGGCCATCGCGCGTTCCATCCGGTGGGCTTGCCGGTCCGAGAAGACCAGCTCGCCGTTGCCATCCATCAGGTTGATGAACTCGTGGATGTTGTCCCCGAGCATCGACGCGAGGAAGGCGTCACCGAACTTTTGCATCAGCTTCTGCGCGGTGACTTCCCCGATGGTTGGAATACGCTTCAGTGCCTTGAGCACGGTCGAGGACTGGTCGCTGGCGGACAGGCCTCTGGGACGGATCAACGACCACAGCGGTGCACGGCAGTGGCTGCATTTGCGGCGGGACTCCTCGGCTTCGAGTTCGACCGGGTTGATCGGCTCGCCGTCGAGGTCGGTGATGACATGCCCGCAATCCGGGCAGGCCCCCACGTCGCCGTGAGGCGCGCGCCGCCGAACGAAGACAGGTTTCCAGTGGAACCCCATCCGCATCCGCACGCGGCCCAGGACGAAGAACTCCTGGCCCTGCGCCGGCACGCCCAACTGCTCGCGCAGTTTCAGCAGCTTGACCAGCGTGTCCGGGCCATTGAGCACCCAGACCTTGGCACCGGCCACCGTCTCCTGGATCTCGCGCCGCCACTTGTAGACCAGGTGGGGTGGCGAGAGCACCAGGGTGCGGCGGTAGCCTTCGGCGTTGAGCACGGCGGCGGTGGCAATACCCACCGTCGTCTTGCCGCAGCCCATCTCGCCGTTGACGATCGCGGCGCGTTCGCCGCGGTCGACCAGCAGCTCGGTGACGGCATGGACCACATCGGCTTGCGCGGGGAACAGCTTGCGCTTAAGCGCGGCGAGGATCAGTTGCCGATGCACCCGCACCTGGCCGGTGTAGACCGGCGGATTGGCACGGTTGAGCGAATCGAGCAACTCGTCGCCGAACTCCGTTACGAAGTCCTGCAGGCTGAGCGTGAGGGGTGAAGCGGCCGCTTCGAGCAGGTCGCCCTGCACAGCGGTTTCGGGAACGGTTTCGAGATCGAGGGACATGGTGATGCTCCAAGGCAATGGGGCATGTCACCTCCCCCACGGGGCGGTGACATGCCCCTGGGTGGGAAGAAAGAAGCGGCGCGAGACCGCTGGATGCGGATCAGTATTCGCTGGGCAACAGCAGCGTGGTGACGCTGCGATCCCATTCGGTGATGATCCAGAGCTTCAGGTCGCGCGTGACCTGGTAGGACGAGAACAGACGATCCTCGCCGGACTTCAGCGCGGCATCGTTCTGCCGTCGATCGCTGTCGTCCAGGTCGCCCCAATCGCCATGAAGATGGCGGCGCAGGTACGGCGTGGGGTTGAGCCGACCCTGTCGGACCAGCTCGTTGACGCCGGCGGTCATGACCACCTGCCCGGGCGAAAAGCGTGCTTGTGACGCGAGGTTGAGGATTGCGAGTGCCATGGTGGTTTCTCCTTTCGGAAAAGCGGGCCACGGCACCCCATCGGGGCAACGTGACCCCGGTGGGTGGATGAAAGCGACGGCGAACCGTCAGGGAACAGCGATCAGCGGATGGTCAGCACTTCGCCCCACGTGGGCGAGCCCAGCGTCAAATCCCATGCACGAATGACCGGCACGAACTTGTCGGTGAGGATGCGCGTCTCGGCCACGGAGCCGTCGTCGCGCTCGGTGTACTCCGTCTGGAGGGTCTTCTCCTTGTGGGTATCACCTTTGACGACCAGCACGCGCCCGCTCTTGGACGTCACCACGCCGGAGATCGCGCCTGCGGCCAAGGCCAGGGCGAGATGCCAGTGCGACAAGGCCCGCGCGGGCGGACGCAGCGATTGCTGCGCGGCGCCCAGGTGCGTATCGAGCGCCGGCCAGAGTCCTTGTAGCCGGCCGACTTCATCGGCGAACTGCTCGGGCTCCATCGTCACGCGATAGAAGTGCTCCGGCTCGGCCGGGCTGGCAGGGACGGTGTACGGCAGGAACGGCCATTCGAGCGGCAGTTCCTCGGCTTCGGCGTCACCCTGTCCGATCTGCAGCAGCAGACCGCGCACGGCTTTGACCGACTCCGACGCCTGGTCGCGTTGACGAATCCTGCGACCGAAGATCACCACCTGCTTGAACTGCGTTTCCACCGCACGGTAGATGCGCAGGTCGGCGAAGTGGCGCGTCAGCCATCCGACCAGCTCGGGGTCGAGCACGTAGGACGGCACGATGAAGATCAGCACGCCGCCGTACTGCAGCAGCGGCAGCGCGCGCTGATAGAACAGCTTTTCCAGCCGCGCACGGCCCTGGCCCTGATAGCCGATGTTGCCGTTCACGTCCTTGCTCAGGTCGCCATACGGCGGGTTCAGCCACAGCAGCCCGAAGGACTGGCGCGAGATCAGCGTGTCCATCAGGTCACCGTGGATGCAGCGATCGACCAGTTGCCGTGCGTGGCGGGCACGCTCGGCGTCGTACTCGACGACGAAGGCCTGGACCTGCTCGCGCCCGAGGGCGTGGGCGGCTTCGGCAATCGCCACGCCTTCGCCGGCGCAGGGATCGAGGATGGACATGGAGCCGGGAGACGGCGCCAGTGCGGACAAGGCCCGCTCCAGCGTCGGCTCGTCGGTGGGGAAGTAGCCGTTACGAATGAAATTGCGCGCCAGGCGCGGAAACATGAGTGTCATGGATTTCTCCTGGTGATGGATGAGGGAAGGCGGGCACGCGCGGCGCGCATGCCCGTGGGGATGGCTCACGCCACACGCCGAAGCGGTGCGTTCGCGGCCAGTTCGTACTGCGTGGCGCCGAGGGTGCCGTTGCGGATCAGCTCGCCCAACGCCTTCGTCAGCGCCGGGACATCGAGGGCCAGCCGATGGCCTTCCAGCGGCCCGAGGGCCAAGGGAAGACCGGTCAGCATCCGCCGTGTCTGCAACAGCTCCAGCACGGTGTCGCGCCAGTGGTCGAGCAGTGGCAGCGGGCAGGTGTCCTGCACCAGCGTCCACAGCCGGTCGAGCCGGTGAGCGGAATCCCTGGGCAGAAGCGCCAGCGCGCTGGCGTTGGCCTTGTCTGGCTTCACGCAGCGACGATCGAACAGCCACACATTCGTCAGCGAACCGAACAGCGTTCGCCGATAGGCACGGGTGATGCGCTTTTCCAGGTTCTCGACGTTGCCGACGAAGACCGGGATGGATGCGCCCTGCTCGGTGATGACGTGGAACTGATCCAGTCCCTGTTCATCCCGGCCGAGGGTCAGGCGGGCGAGGAACTCCTGAACGGCGGTGTCGCGCGCCCAGATCGAGAGAAAGACGAGATTGCCCTGCTCGTCACCGACGCAACCGTCGGCCATGAGGTCGGGGCATTCGTCGATGCGGTACAGCGGTTTCGCGGAAGAAGGTGCAGGCATGGTGATGTCCTCTTGAAAATGAAGGAGCAACCACAGCCCGCGGGGCCATGCTCGCCCCGGTTGGGTGGAAGGAAGATGCGTGCCGCTAGACAGCGCGCCCCGCGTGGAAGCGGTGAACCCGCTCGCGCCACGCGGGGCTTTGCACCGGCGCCATGTCGAGATAGCGCAGCGGACACGAGTAGTAGTACGGATGCACGGACTCATCGAGGGACTTGTAGCCCCACTCGAGGCCCGCGCTTTCCAACAGATGGCAGCCGATGTAGGCGACGGACTCACCGGCCGCGAGGCCCATGACGCCCGTCTGCTTGGCGGTGACGCGAACCACGGTCCACAGAACGTCGCCGTCCAGCGTGTGGTCGATGACTTCGCAGCAAGCGCGTTCGGACGCCTGCGGAGCGATCAGCTCGTGGATCAACTGATCGCGCGTCTGACGAACGAAGGTCCAGCCCATGAGGGTCTCCTTGAAGAAATGGCCGGAGCCCTCCCCGTCGGGGGAGAACCCCGGCGGGTGGCGGAATGCCGCGCAAGGCGGCGGATGGATCAGGCAGCTTGGAGGTGCCAGTCCTGGGATAACGGAGCGAACTCGTAGCCCAGCTTGTCGAGACGGTCGCGCTGCTGACGCAGCACACGACGATCCACGGTCGCATCGAGCTTCACGGTCTCGCCCAGGGGCCACAAGGCACCGAACAGCGCCGCGTCGTCTGCCTCGGCCGAGGCCGCAGCGGACACGGTAGCCGGTTCGCTGCCGAACGGCGTGGTATCGACCAGGGGATCGCGCGGACTGCGCGGCTTCGCCTTCGGCTTGGCCGGGGGCGTTGCCGGCACGGGCGCCTGCGCTTCCTCGTCGATCGGATCGACTTCCTGCGGACTCAGCCGGCGGGCTTCGTCGCGGCTCAGGGCGTCGATGTTGGACAGCGTCATCCCGCCCAGATGGGCGCGGATCTCGATGACCATGCGGCCGTTGGCGTTGTACGTGGAGGGGCGAATCTCGACGATGACGAAATCACCGTCGTACTTGCCCTCGCGGTACTGATCGAGTTCGGCGTTCTTCACGACGAACTCGCCGATCGAGGTCGCCAGGCGGCCGACGTTGAAGTCGCCGTTCCTGCCGTGGATGGTCTTGATGGCCAGTTGGCCGGGGATGGTGATCATGAAGGTCTCCTGCTGACGAAGAGAAGACAAGTCCCCGGGGATGGGGCCTTGCGGATCAGAACGACTCGGCAACGGCCAATGCGGGGGCATCGGCTGCGTCGTCGGCAGCATCGGCGACGGGCTCGGAAGGCTCCGGTGCCGAGGCTTGCTGCGCGGCGGGCGCGTCGGACGTCACAGGGACTTCCGGCTCGCGCTCGTCGGTCTCGGTCGGCTTGGGTTCGGCCTTGTAGACGAGCTTGCCGTCGACCTTGATCCAACTGACGAACAGCAGGCGGGCCTTGAGGCTGACCCCCTGCTCGCCGGCACGCTTGCCCTTGGAGTAGGTGAAGGTGTCGGTCCACAGGTCGCCCAGGCGGAAGCCGATCATCACCTTCTTCTCGGCGTCGACCGCCTGAATGCAGCGGCGCACCAGGTGCTGCGCTTCCGATCCCGATACGCGCGTGTCGAAACGCACATACGAGACGTCATCGCTGGGACCGTTCAGGGCTGCGATGTCGCAGGCCAGGAACGCATCGCCTTTCTTGGGCTTCACTTCGCGGATGCGATTGAGGTACCCGAGGCCGGTGATGTGCAGATCGAAGTAGGATTTTTCGTTGGAAGTGGTCATGGTGAATCTCCTGGGAACAATGAGGCGGAGACACACCCGACCCAAGGCGGGGAAGGTGTGGACCCCCGCGTGGGTTGATGGAACAGCTTGCTGGCATCGCCATCGAGAACCGATGGCCGTTCGCGCATGGATGCCGGTGCGAACTGGGGTGATCAACGCGGTCGGAACCGCGTCGCAGCCTTGAAGATCGTGGCTGCCTGGGCATGTCGCTGACGGACGTCAGCGGAACATGGCCGGAAGCGTGGCGCCGGGATGGCGCGCAGGCGAGCGGCAATCGGCACTCGCGGCTGTCCACATTGCCGGGAAGAAAGAGGCCCCCGGAGCGGGGGCCAGGGATGGGCGGTCAGTTGCCGCAGGGCGTGGAAGGAACCGCCTGCAGCGACAGGTGTGTCGCGGTGGCGGACACGTCGAGGTCGTCCTCGCTGTGCAGGATGCGCGCAAACACGACCTCCTGCGGATCGAAGAACTCGCCGAAGTCGTCGCCACCGAACTCGGCGCGCGCCAGCTCCCACCAGTCATCGAACGCATCGACATCCGGGTTGCAGCCGGCGGCATAGGCGATGGTCTTCTGGCGACCATCGGGTCGGCGCTCGCCGCGCTCGGCCAGGAAGTACACGCCCTGATCCTTGACCAGGATGACGCGGCACTGATTCGCCACCGCTTCGGCGAGCACGGGCCGCAGCTCCGCGCCTTTGAATCGAACAGTCATGGGTGTGATCTCCAGGGAGGCAGGAAGAGAGGCTTCCCGCCGCGAAGGCGGGAAGCTGCTGGGAGGTCAGTGCCGGACAGCCTTGCGACCCGACAGGCACTGCACGCGGATGCGTCTCCAGCTCCCGTCGTCGATCAGCCGTTCCAGCGTCTCGCCGAGGGTGTCGAAGAACACCTCATCGACCCGTTCGATCAGATCGCCGTCGCGGTGCAGCTCCACCGCGTAGAGGTCGAGGCCACGCTCATACAGCACGGTGACGCGACCCTGGAACTTCATCGTGGCGACGGTGAAGCCGATGGCCGGCGGCGTGCGGATGATGTCGGCGGGCAGCGGATCGACCCAGGTGATGTCCCGCGCACCGGCATCCACCAGCATGTGGGTGATGCGCCGGAAACCATCGGGAGCGGGCAACTGCTCCAGTTGGTCGATCAGTTCCTGCAGATCGGGGCAGCGCGGCTCGGGAATCGGCAGCTTCGCCGGTGCGGACCCGAGCACGAACCGCTTCACCGTGTAGGGCTGGCCGTCGGCGGTGAACTCGGTCTGCTCCTCGGGCGTGTCCGCCCGCTGACCGTCGAAGCGGCGTCTGACATAGGGTTCGACCTGCACCTTGGCGCCCTCGTCGGGCACTTCGGTCACGAGCGTGCGATCAAGCACCGCGAACTCGGCCCGTCCCGTCTTGACGACGATGGCCTCGTCGGTGGTGGCGATGACCTTGCCCTCGAAAGGCTTCGGGTCGATGTGAAAGCCCAGCGTCGAAACCTTGGGCTGACCGTCGAAGAAGTTGAACTTGAACGAACGGACGTTGGAAGGCACATGACCGACAACGAGCGTCGGCATCTGTGCGCGGATGGCTTGCGTATCCATGGGGAGACTCCTTGTGGCAACCAAGGGACTCCCGCCCGCAAGGGAGGTCGGTCCCTTGAGGGTGAGGTGGATGGACGCGGTATGCGTCCGGCGAAAGAAACGACCAGCACGGCGAACCGCGCCGCAGTCTCGAAGGTCTCGACTGCCTGGGCATGCTGCCGGCAACGCCAGCGAACATGCGGCCAGCGTGCGGCACATGGCGGCGGCCGTCCGCCTGGAATCGGCAACGCGCCGGCACCGCGTTCCGCGGAAAAGAAGAGCCCCGCACGGGGCTCAAGAGGGGGTTACTCGTCGTCGTAGGGCGTCAGCCCGTCCAGCACGGGCGCGTCGGCATCGAACACCAACATGCGAACGTCAGCGAGCGCAGCCAGGTGCAACACTTCCACCAGGGACTCCGGCACGCCCTTGGCCCGGTGCTCCTGCCGCAGCTCTTCGGCGGTGATGCCCTCGACATGCTGCAGGTTCGCATCCGTCCAGGGCGTGGCGATCAGCTTCACGCCGACCGCCGGGCTGTAGGGAATGCGGAAGGCCACGAACAAGAAACCGCTCGGCGTGGCGATGTCCGCCAGTTCGGCGAGGAAGCGGCCGGCCTCCTCGGTGATGTGCGCCGAGCTGATTTCCCAGGCACGGCTGTAGAAGCCGGTCTCGAAGCGCAGGCGGCGCACCACGTCGCGCGCGGCTTCCTCGGAGTAGGTATCGCCGACGTGCAGTGGCTGGCCGGCTTCTTCGGCCATGACGGCGTAGACGAGGTTTCGGGCGATACCGTGGCTGGGGCACTGCGCGTCCAGCTCGGGCGGCACGTTCTGGCCCTCGGTGATCAGCGCGAAGTCGTCGCAGAAGACGCAGGCATGGCGCTCGACCTGGCTGTCCGGCAGATGCGACTGCGAGACGTGCAGCGGCAGATAGCTCAGCGGGCAGTCGTCGTCGTAGGAAATCGCCAGCAGCCGCTGCACGGACAGGCCATCGTAGCCGCGGACGAAGGGGTTTTTGGAATGAGACATGGGATTCCTCCAGCAGAGGATGGCCGAGGCAATCCCCTGCCGGGGATTGAACCCCAGCGAGTGGATGAAGTGGCAACCGGTCAGCCGGCCGCGGCGTCGGGCCGCCCTGGTGGCGGGCGGTGCAGGTCAGTGGAAGATGGTGATTCGGGACATGGCCGCTCCTGCGAAAGGAAGGAGGGACATGGCCCCGAACGGGGACGCATGTCCCTCGTGGGGTGGGATGAAAGAACGGTGGGTTGCCAGGCGCGGCTCACCAGCCGTTGTAGTGCAGCGTGAGGTCGGCGATGACCTGGCGCCGTTCCAGATCGAGGCCGCCGAAGTCGGACAGCCCCTCGAAGCCGCAACGCTTGAGCATCGCGCCGCCCTCGCGGGAGTTGTAGAAGCTCACCATCGCGGACAGGAACATGCGTTGACCGCTGCTCAGCACACCCAGGGCGTCGTTGAGCATCAGCATGTTGGGCCGCAGGTCCCACTTGGTGGTGGCACGCTGCAGACCTTCGCGTGTGCCGTCGCCGAACCACTCGTGGCCGGCGATCTGCGCGCCGCGCTTCCAGGCCTCGAAGAAGGCCTGCGGTGCAGCGTCGAAGTGCGCCTGTTCCAGCGCCATCTGATCGAGCACGTCTTCGGGTAAAGACAGATTCATGAGAGCGACTCCTTGAAGGGTGGGAATCAGGGGTGAGCGCGCTGTGTCCAGGCATGGGTATCCAGGGCGCGCTGTGCTGCGAGGTGGTTCGGGAAATACTCGACGGACTCCCGCGATACCGGGCCTTCGTCGTCTTGCGTGCCGATGTAGTGGCCGGCCGCGCTGCGCAGCACCTGTAGCGGCAAACGCTTGTCGGTCCAGGCCAGCGCCAGCGCACCGCTGCGCACTGCGGTTGCAGAGGAAGATGCGGAAGGTTCAGACATGCCGTGCTCCTTGGTGGGTCGGGGAGCACGCATCCCGCAGGGGATGGGTTCCCCTCGGGTGGTTGAGAAAAGTGCATCGTCGCCAGGCCGGCGAGCGTCCGCGGTGGGCGATGCGAAGCGGACTGGATCGGTCGACGCGGCGAACCGCGTTGCAGTCTTGAAGACCGAGACTGCCAGGGCATGTCGCTGACGACTGTCAGCAACGCATGGCGTGAGGATGGGCGCGAAGCATGGCTGTCGTCGCAGGGAAAACCGAATCGCGGACGGCCCGCTTTAGGGCAGGCCCGCGTCACGGGACAAGGCAAGGACCAGGGCGCCGAAGGCCACGCGGGCCTTCGGCTGGAGAGGAAGGAAAACCACCTGTGGGCTGCGTCAGCGCAGGCCGTCGTCAAAGCCGTTCTCTGCGTCAGCAATCGCACCCGGCCCGTTTCGTGGCTGGGGCCGGAAACCTCTGGCGTGCATCCACACACAAAGGGAGCCCGATGTTTCGCCGGCGGGCACCGGCACGGAATACCCTCGGCCCAAGGGGCCTCCTCACGGCTCGCGCGGCGGCAAGGCGTCAGGAAGCCCCTCATGACCGAGGCAAGGCACACCGATCAAGGGAATGGCGGCGGACGCGATTCGTGGAGCAATGACCTTCTCGCCCCGTCGCCCGATGGCGGGCAGACGGGGCGCGCACACCGTTGCAGAAGGAGACGCGCGCTTTGGAGTCCCGCGCGGTGCGGGACGTTTGCCTCGCCGCCAGTGAAGGGCCGGCGCGGCAGGGGGAAGCGAGGATCAGGACGCCTTGGAGGCAGCGCGCCGCTTGCGCGGTGCGCTGCGCCGGCCCGTCGGGGACTCGATCGGCAACGTGCCCTTGCAGTCCGGGTAGCGCGAGCAGGACCAAAACGCGCCGCTTTTGCCCGTGCGCTGCTGCATCGGTGCGCCGCACTGCGGGCAGGCCGGCGCCGGCGGCAGCTTGAGCGAGAGCGTTGCGCCGCGATACTGCTGCACGAGCTGGCCGAGCCACACGGACTGCTTCTCGATGAAGGTGTCCAGCGCCATCTGGCCGGCCTCGATCATGTCGAGCGCCTGCTCCCACACCGCCGTGGTGCCGGGGTCGGCGATGGCCGAGGGCACCGCGTCGATAAGCGTGAATGCCGCGTCGGAAGCGCGGACGGCACGGCCTTTCTTGACCAGGTAGCCGCGACCGATCAGACCGTTGATGATGTTGGCGCGTGTCGCCTCGGTGCCGATGCCGGTGGTATCTCGCAGCTTCTGTTTCAGGCGCGGGTCGGTCACGAACTTGGCGACGGTCTTCATAGCCTTGATCAGCTCGCCCTGCGTGTAGGGTTTGGGCGGCAGCGTCTTCAGCGCCTTGAGATCCACCTTTCCGACCGGGCAGGACAGGCCCGCATGCAGGGCGGGCAGCACCTGGCTGCGCTGCGCATCCTCGCCACCGGCATCGTCCGGCCCTGGCGTCGCCAGCACCTCACGCCAGCCGATGACGGCGATCTGCTTGCCCACGGCCGCCAGCGACTGACTGCCGCACGAGAACTGCGCCACCGTCCTGTCGAACTCATGGTGCGGGAGGAACTGCGCGAGGTAATGGGCGCGGATCAGCCGGTAGACGGCCAGCTCCTTCTCGTTCATGGCCGACAGGTTGGCGGGCTCCAGCGTCGGGATGATGCCGTGGTGAGCCGACACCTTGCCGTCGTTCCATGCACGCGAGCGCAGTTGGCGATCCAGGCGCTCGATCAGCGGCCGCAGGCTGGGGTCGGTCTTGACCAGGCTGTCGAGTACGGTCGGTACCTCAGCCAGCATGCTCTCGGGCAGGTAGCCCGAATCCGAGCGCGGATACGTTGTCGCCTTGTGCGTCTCGTACAGCGCCTGGGCAATGTCCAGCGTCTTCTGCACGTCGAGGCCCAACTGCTTGGAGCACACCTCCTGCAGCGTGCCCAGGTCGAACGGCAGCGGCGGCCCTTCGCGAACGCGCTCGGTTTCTACCGACAGCACCTGGGCGGAGCCGGCCGTGCGCAGGCGCTCGGCGGCCTGCTGCGCCACCGGCTGTTGCAGGCAGCGGCCCGCATCGTCGGTGCTGCCTTGCGGCGGCGTCCAGCTTGCAACGAAGGACTGGCCTGCATGCGAAAGCGCAACCTCGATGGCCCAGAACGGTACGGAAACGAAGCTCGCAATCTCGCGGTCGCGATCCACCACCAGCTTCAGCGTCGGCGTCTGCACCCGGCCCACCGACAGCACACCGGTGTAGCCAGCCTGTCGACCGAGTAGCGTAAACAGCCGGCTCAGGTTCATGCCGATCAACCAGTCGGCACGCGAGCGGGCCAGGGCCGAGTAGTACAGCGGCAGCGTCTCGGCGGACGGCTTGAGCGCACGCAGCGCTTTGCGGATCGACGCATCGTTGAGCGCCGACAGCCACAGGCGCTGAATCGGCCCGCGGTAGCCGCACAGGTCGATGATCTCGCGGGCGATCATCTCGCCCTCGCGGTCGGCGTCGGTCGCTATCACGGGGTCTCCTCGTTTTCAGTGCAATAAGTGACGGTACGCAAAGCTAGCACTGGCGCGGGGGTGGTCTGGGTAGACCGTTGATTTCATTGACTTTCCTGTTCGCTTTGTAAACGGGT